>ERZ808240.3464-NODE-3464-length-15326-cov-42.100517_pt1 | contig 15326 bp, 12 predicted proteins | sample MGYA00521084_ERZ808240 | MGnify/ENA primary metagenome ERZ808240 (study PRJEB31516, sample SAMN03275571) | gut metagenome | biome: mammalia-associated habitat; material: feces | host: Papio cynocephalus | place: Kenya | collected 2012-08-06 ... | reverse complement strand
ATCATCTCCACGGCACCGATGGCACTGTTCACCTTGCCGATGCCGCACTGCTGCATCACCACTTCGTTGTCGCCAATCTTGCCGATGACGAAATCCTTGTGGTTCTTGCGCTCTGTCTGCGATTCTGTCAATAATGTTCTTAATTGCGTGAATTCCTTATCCATCGCAACGATAATTCCTATTTTCATATCAAATTCTAGTATTTTGGTTGCAAAATTACAAAAAATATTGCAGAGAGGTGCATGATTTCTGACGTTTTTTCGTATCTTTGCATTCGTTTTATATTAATTGTAAGTTTGCAGGATGCTAAAGTCGTTCATATATAAGAGAAGGTTTGAGAAGATATACACCGAGAATTATACTCGGCTGTATTACTATGCCTTGCACATTGTGAACGAGGAAGAGACTGCCAAGGACATCCTGAACGATGTGTTCACCGCTTTGTGGAACAACATCGAAACCATCGACCTCTCCAAGATTAATGCCTATCTGATGGCCTCCGTGCGCAATCGCTCGGTAGACCACCTGCGCCATCTGGTGCTCGAAAACCAATATACCGACGAGTATCTTCATACTGCCGAGATGTTCTACGACGACTATTCCGACGAAAAGGACAAACTGGTGGAGGAGATGTTCTCGCACCTCTCGCCGCCTACCGACGAGATACTGCGGATGTGCTACCTCAAGCGGATGAAGTATGCTGAGGTGGCAGAACAACTCGACATCAGTCCCAGCACGGTGAAGAAGCACATCATGAAGGCTTTAAAGATATTAAGAGAACTATATAAAGATAAAAAGGAATACCCGATTTAACAGTTCGTCCGTATCTATAGATGCAGACAACAATAAAAGAATAATGATGAACGAAGATTACGACATAAAAGACTTTTCGCAGGAGGAAGTAGCCCTGAGAGACTATCTGCTCCGCAAGGCTCATCCGGCACCCGATGTGCAGGCTGAGCTGGATGGCTTTATGTACCGACAGGGCATGGGCACGAGTCGTCGTGCCCTCAAGATAAGCCTGGGGGTGGTGGCTGCCGTGGCAGCGTCGCTCTTGCTTCTATTCGTTCTCAATACGGGTAAGCGTGGATTGAGCGTTCCCGATGGGGCGGTCGTCGCTTACGAGGCGGCCACCGAAGACGCCCAACAGGGTATAACCCTGCAAAAGGGCGACGAGGAACCGGTGACCGTGAATGGCAACCGCGTCTATACCACTCCTTCGGATGCTTCGATGGATATGGTGGTGCGCAATGTGCTCTCCACGCCTCTTAATGCCACCGCCGAGGTGACGCTTGCCGATGGCACAGAGGTGATGCTGAATGCTGGCAGTCGCCTGACTTATCCACAGGTGTTCAAGGGCAAAACTAGAGAGGTGCAGTTGCAAGGCGAGGCTTATTTCAAGGTGCATCATGATGCTCGGCATCCTTTCATCGTCCATGCCGGCAATATTAGCACCAAGGTGTTGGGCACCGAGTTCAATGTGCGTGCCTATGCTGCCAACGACACCCATGTCACCTTGTTGCGGGGTAGCGTGTTGGTAAGTTCAGCTATAGCTTCCAAGCGCATCAAGCCAGGGGAGGATGCCGCCTTCAATGGTTCTTCCCTCCATGTTCGTGCGGTGGAGACCGATGTCTTCACCGCTTGGAAACAAGGAGAGTTTTATTTCGACAACGAGCCTTTGCTGGACATTGCCAAGGAGATAGGCAAGTGGTACAATGTGAGCGTCGTCTTCCAGAGTCCGGAGAAGATGCATACCCGTCTCTTCTTTGCTGCGCCAAAGGATGCCAGCATCCAAGAACTTGTGGAGGTGCTGAATAGCCTGAACAAGGCGAAGTTCGTATATCACAACGACCAGCTGGTCATCGAATAGTCTTTTCCGAGCGATTCGTGGACAGCTAGCTTGCGAAAAGTACTTCACACTACACCAAAGTACTGTAAGTTGTTGATAACAATAGGCTTATGTGGGTGTAGTGTGCCTACTGACACTTCACCCACACTACACCACACTACACCCTTGCAGTGGTTGTTGGGAGGCTTGAGCTTTTGTTTGAGGAGTGAAAAGGTCTAAATGTTGAGACGCTTACGAAAAGGTGTAGTGTGGTGTAGTGTTGGTGTAGTGTGAGGTCTCACACTACACCCGGCTAACGCTGCTGAGTCACAGATGGTTATGTGCTGTGTGGTGTAGTGTGAAGTAGAAAAGGCAATTTCATCTTCTACGTAAGCGTATAAGCAGCTACGCCTCCATACGCAGCGATTGTTGCCATTCGGAGGCAAAAGTTTGCCCCTTGTGTGGCAAAAAACTGCCTCAATAGGGGCAGTTCTCTGCCATGGTTAGGCAGTTTTTTCTTTCAAAGCGTACCCGATTCCTTTCCTTGCTCGTATCTTTAAGCAAAAATATCAATCAAAAGCATAAAATGTATTAATTCGTGCGTATGAAAAAGAGAGAAAAGAAGAGAGTATGGATGACATGCTTGTTGCTCCTGTTCTTTGCCGTGACGATTTCGGCACAGGGACTGAGCAAGAAGTTTGATGTCAGTTTCAAGAACACACCTCTGTCTACCGCCCTCAAGACGATAGGCAAACAAAGCGGTGTGCGTGTGGAATTTGCCTACGAAGACGTGAAGGCTTACAGGGTGAGCGCCAGCTTGAGGCAGGTGAACGCCGAACATGCCGTGAAGGTGGTTCTTGGCAATCGCCCCTTGACCTACAAGGTTGTGGGTGGCAAGTTTATCATCGTTTCTAAGAGTACGGACAAAAATCATCTTTCCATGAGTGGTGATATTTCAATGCAGCCGGAAAAATCAGATAACACAGCTGTTGCTCAGTCGGCAACAACCGTGAAGGGAACGGTAATAGACGAGACTAATGCTCCGTTGCCTGGTGTAAGTGTGTCGTGTGGCTCTAGCCGTACGGTAACTGACGCTAATGGAAATTTTATGTTGTCTCTTTCTGGTAATCATGGTGCGTATCTCTTGTTCTCATACATAGGTATGCAGCAACAGAAAGTGAAATTCTCTTCTAGAAACAATCATCATATGCAGATTGTGATGCATGATGATGCCAGTAGCCTGGATGAGGTTGTCGTAACAGGTTACCAAGTACTTGACAAGCGCAGCTTGACATCTGCCGTGACATCTGTAAAGGCAGAAGATGTGTTGCGCTCAGATGTGAGCAGCATCGACCAAATGCTCGAAGGCAAAATCCCAGACATGATGGTTGATAACAATTCTGGTGAGATAGGTGTAGCTCCAAAGATTCGTATTCGTGGTACCAGTACATTGGTGGGTAATCGTGAGCCTTTGTGGGTTGTCGATGGTGTAGTAGTAAAAGACCCAGTGGATATTTCTCCTGATGAACTTAACGATCCTGATTATGTCAATCGTATAGGTAATGCTATTTCGGGCATCAATCCTCAGGATATAGACCGTATTGATGTGTTGAAAGATGCTGCTGCCACAGCCATCTATGGTACCAAGGCAGCCAATGGTGTGATTGTCATCACCACCAAGCGAGGATTCGAGGGCAAACCTCGTATCTCTTATAATGCAACGGTCAATTACAAACGTCGCCCTCGCTACACGGATAGTTCTGTGGATGTGATGAACTCCAAGGAGCGCATACAGTTTTCTCGTGAGCTCTTGTCTGACCATTATCTCTTTAGTACCAATAACAATATGGTGGGGTATGAAGGGCTGCTGAGTCAACTTTATAACCACGAGCTCACGCAAGACGAGTTTAATGCGCAAGTGGCAAGTCTGGAGACGATGAATACAGACTGGTTTGACTTGTTGTGTCAGGATAGTTGGTCGAGCCAACATTCTGCAAGTGTGAGCGGTGGTTCTAGCAAGACTCGTTATTATGCTTCAGTGGGTTATAATGCCGACAATGACGTCATCAAGGTTAACAAAAACAAGAGATATACTGCTTCCATGAACTTAGACAATACATTCAGCAAGTTCTTGACGGCTTCGTTTTCTTTTAGTGCTTACAACTATGACAGAGACACTTACCAGTCAAGTATCTCGCCGATGAACTATGCTTATGAGACATCCCGTGCAGTGCCAGCTTATCAAGCAGATGGAAGCTATTATTTTTACAATAAAAAGGTGGATAGTAATACTTCTTATAAATATAATGTGCTCAATGAACTCGACAACAGCTCTTATACTCAGAATGTCAGTTCATTTACGGTAGGTGCTAATCTTCAATTCCATTTCAATAGTTGGTTGAATGCGCAGGTAGTGCTTTCACATACCAACCAACACACTAATCAGGAAAGCTACTGGGGGGAGAAGAGTTACTATGTGGCAAAATTACGTGGGTCAGAATATGGCCAGACAATCTTGAAGCCTGCGGAGTCTCTTTTGCCACAAGGTGGAGAACTTTATAAAAATACCGTTACAGACCGTAGCTACACTGCGCGCCTGCAGTTTGATGCGAACAAGATGTTTGGTGCAGAACAACAACATAACTTCTATGCTACCATTGGATTTGAGGCTTATCATGATTCCTATAAGACCTATTCTTATACGGCTCGCGGCTATTATCCAGATCGTGGAATGAGTTTTGCCACCGACATTGATCCTATAAAATACGCTGCCTATGCTGCTTGGAATACATCCAATGTGCCCAGCATCACCGACAACCTCACCAATACCGTATCCTTGTATTCATCTTTTACCTATGCTTACAAGGGTATGGCCCGTATCAATCTGAATGGACGTGTGGATGGCTCCAATAAATTTGGCGACAGGAGCAATGAAAAATTCTTGCCTATTTGGTCTTTGTCAGGTTCTCTTGACCTCAAGCGACTTGGATTGCTAGATTTCAAGTGGATAGACTACATGAATTTTAAGGCTTCTTATGGTTTTCAGGGAAACATGCTCACTTCGGAGTATCCTACGATGACTATCAAGAAAGGAACCATGAGCAATTATTATGGCGAGTATTGGTCGCACATCAATAAGTATCCTAACCCGAACTTGAAATGGGAGACTACCCGCTCATACAATCTTGGCTTGGATTACTCGATGTTTGACAATCGTTTGCACATGGAACTTTCTTTCTATTATAAGAAGACCAACAACGCATTCATGTCTAAGAGAATATCTACCGTTAATGGTATCGACTCTTATGTTATCAATGGTGGAGATGTCACCAACAAGGGGTATAGTGTAGATGTTTCCTATGTGCCTATTCGCAACAAGAGTTTCCGTTGGACAATCTCCACCTCCATCTCGAAGGTGTTGAATACGCTCGATTCTCGCCCAGATGCCCAAACTTACGACTTGAGCGACTTCCTCAATGGAACCGCCTTGGTGAAAGGAAAAGCCGTATCTACATTCTATAGCTATAAGTTCTTGGGATTGAGCCCTGTAGATGGCGGACCTCTCTTTGATGATTATGAGGACAACAAGTCACAGCTCTATGGGCTGAGCAAGTATGACACTTATACCACTGTGCTCACGGCATCAGGAAAGCGCGACCCAGATGTACAGGGAAGCCTTTATAATACGTTCAAGTATAAGAATTGGCGTGCCAGTCTTGGACTAGCTTACAGCTTGGGTGCCAAGACTCGTCTTTTTGCCATGTATGGAAGTGCGGCTTCGGGAGGCGTGTATTCCGCAGATATACGCTCAGACCACAACTATAGCCGTGATTACTTGAACCGTTGGAAAAATCCAGGCGATGAGAAGTATACCAATATTCCTGCCATCATCTCTAGCAATAGTGATGCTTACACAAAGTATAGTGTACACTATTCTTCCTTGGGCTCTTATTCTGGTTATAAGATAGCCAATAGTGCCTGGGATATGTATGATTATTCTGACATTCGTGCGGTGAGTGCCGATTATCTGAAATTGCAAAGTTTGAGTATCACCTACGAGTTTGACAAACAGCTATTGTCTCATATAGGTTTTCAGCGTATAGCTTTGACACTTTCTGCATATAATCTCTTTACAATTTGTGACAGCAAGTTGAAAGGGCAAACGCCGACGCAGGGTGGATTTACCACCATTCAGTTGAGTGACCGACCAACGTTTACATTTGGCGTTAACCTCACTATTTAACTTAATAAAAATAAGGAAGATGAAAAAATATATTTTAGCAGCTTTGATTGCAACGACGTTTACCTCTTGCGGAGATTTCTTAAAGGAATACTCGCAAGACCTAACTCGTGTGCAAAATTACTCAGACCTGGAGGAACTGGTCGTGGGAGAGGCATTTCTGGGTGTAGGCTATTGCCAATCGGGGGCTACCATCAGTTTGGTCAATCCCAATTTTATGCCGTTGCATTTCATGACGGACGAGTTGGAGGAAAACCTGACTCCTGCTACAGACCCAGAGCATGTAGGTAGAACATTAGGCTATCGGTCGGTGATGTATCCTTATTTCACATGGCAGCAAGACGTATTTCTCGACTACAAGAAGAGCGACACCATGGAGTCGCAGGAAAGTGGATATTGGACTACCCTGTATTCTCGCATCTCCAAGTGTAACATGATATTGGCGGAGGAAAAGAACTTAAAGGCATCTACGGAGTCTGATAAGAAATTGGCTTCCAGCATCAATGGCGAGGTACATTTTTTGCGCGCTTTGTATTATCTTACATTGGTCAATCTCTACGCTGATCCTTATGCACCATCTACGGCAAGTGGCACACCAGGTGTTCCTGTGAAAATCACGGAGTATCTGGAAGACAAGGAGTTTGCTCGTAACACGGTCGCCGAGGTGTATGCGCAAATCGTGAGCGACTTGGCTGAGGCTGAGCAATCTCTTCAAGATGTCCACGAAACTTCTTCCGTGAACCGAGTGGGCATCAATGCAGTGTATCTGTTGCGTAGTAGAGTGGCTCTCTATATGCAAGATTGGGCTACGGCACAGAAATACGCAGAACTCTCTTTGAAAGAAAATTCTTCATTACAGTCGATGACCACTATGCAGGATGGAGAGATTCCTATGACGGAGAAAAACCCCGAGAATGTCTTTGCTATGGGAGGCGAAACACTGGGTTTTGTTACCTATCTCCATCCGGGTGGCACCTATTATGGTACTTCATATTCGCCTGTATATAAGATTTCCAGTCATCTCTATCAATTATATGACGACAACGATGCTCGCAAGACTCATTTCTTCTCAACTCAGTATGGCGCAGGAAATGAACCTTATCTCACAAAGGCAGACTATACAGATGCGGCACTTAACATCCAAAGCCATATTTCGGACCAGTTTATGCTGCGTTCGGCTGAGGCTTATCTGAATGCTGCCGAAGCTTGCGCTGAGTTGGGAAATGACAAGGATGCTATCTCGTATATCAAGACTTTGCGCTCTTATAGGGTTTCCAATGACACTGAACTGAGCTTGACTGGAGAAAAATTGATTGAATTCATTCGTGAGGAACGTGAACGAGAACTTTGTCTGGAAGGAGTTCGTCTCTTTGACATGCGCCGTTATGCGGTAGATGAAAAATATCCAGAAATTGAAACGGTACGCCATAGTTTCACGACATACGTTTATAAAAACCGAGGTTATTATCCACAATCAACAACGGTTTATGAGATGAAAACCAATGACGGCGGTTTGACGCTCAACATTCCAAAGTCGGTACGTGAATTTGAGATAAACATCGGTAGCAATGCAAGACCTTTGCGAGACCCTGTCGAGACAAAGGAGTATCAATGATAAAAAGTATAACTAATAAAACTAGATTGAAGATGAAATACTCTGTAATATACATCATGGCATTCTTTACCATGTTGGTAGCTTGCACCAATGAGGATGACTTGACTCCAAGTGAAACCGAGACCAATTATTTTGCTCCAAGTGACTCTGACCATAGTGAGACTGCCGACATTCAGCGTAGCTTCTACTCAAAGAATGGATGCTACCTGCTTTTCAATGACACCTTGCACCATGTACAGAACGGTGTGGATGCCTATGGCAATCCAATATGGAATACGGAATTGCTGGATGTCGCATATCCTGTGGTAGGAGAATATGCTTCTTATTATGACTATACGTATAAGTACATCAAGGATCCTGCCATGCAGAAGAAAGTAGCCGATTATGTGAGCGAACATTTGGCCCAGGTGCTAGGCAAAGGCTGCCCTTATTCTTTCTTGGTCGTAGATTCCATTTATGCTTGGTCTGGAGGAGCGTTGGTTCAGCCTAGACCATGGGATGATCCAGAGGAAGTTACTCCTTACCCTAAGAGCCTTTCGGGCACTCGTTGCATCGCTATTAGCATTTGGAATGGCAAGGCTCTGACTGATGAACATTTCTTCGATAAAATCATCTTGGACATTGCATATTCTAAGTTGGTGCATGTGGACCAGGATAAGTTGACGGAATTCTATAGTTATGGTAAGCTTTATTACTCCAACAACAAGGCATACTTTGGTTATCCTCAGGTAAAGAATGATGACACGGCACGTAAGTTGGGCTTTTGGTACGATAATTCTGCCTATTGCTTTGCTTATCAGTCTGATGACCTGAAAGCATTCTCCGATGCCGCTTGCACCTATACGACGGCTGAGGTGGAGGAGATGATGAAAGATTATCCCCTTGTCATTAAGCGTTACAAGATAATCAAGGATTTATTGAAGAGTTTAGGAATTAATCTGAAATAAGGGAAAGGAACGTCAAAATGAAGAAACTTGTATATTTAGTTTGCCTCATGTGTGGATGCTTGATGATGCAAGCATGTAGTGATGATGAATCAAATCCGGTTGTAACTCCTGCTCAAGCAGGTACAATGACAGACAAGGATGGCAATACTTATCCTTGGGTAAGATTGGGCAATCTCGATTGGATGGCGGAGAACTTGAAATCAGGTGTGCCTTTTTATGAACAGACCACAGTAAATATGCTTGGCAGAACGGTCTCTTTGGTTACCGAAACCACAGAGGAGGCTGTGCACCAGTATGAAAAGGATTTTGGCAATTATTATACTTATCAGCAAGCTTTGAACAACTGTCCTGACGGGTGGCGATTGCCTTCAGACGCGGATTGGAAGAATTTGGAGCAGACTTTGGGGATGAGCGTGAAAAACTCAGATGCCGAGGGCTGGCGAAATGGTGCTGGTTCCCTTATGGAACAGACTGCTGAGCAAGGCACTGGCCTGAATCTGAGATTGGGCGGTGAATTATGTAAATGGGGATATGACGGCAATTCTACTTCCGATTCTGTCGTGAAGCCTTATCGTCAATATGAATGTGGAATGTATTGGACTTCTACAAGAGATACTACCAAGGAAGAGCGAGTGTGGTATCGCAAAATCATGAGTGGAAGAAATCAGGTGGAGCGCAGGAAAATGGCAACTTTCGCCCATCTGCTTTCCGTGAGATATGTGAGAGATGCAAAATGATATATAATCAATAGGTAAAGAGAAGAGAAAAATATAAAAAACAGTATCTATATATAATTAATGTATTTGAAAAATAAGTTATGAGAAGATTTTTTGTATTAATATTTTGCATCGCATTGGCTAGTGTCAATACATTGGCGCAAGAAGATAAAGGTGATGGATTATTATTCAGGATTACACGCAACGAGATGAAAACTCCCTCGTACATCATAGGGAGTTTTCATCTCGTTGACGGGAAGGAGGTACATCGGTTGGGAGCATTTGATTCCATTTACAAGCAAGTATCGCAAGTATGTTTTGAGACTGAAATGGATAAGACTCCTTCTTCGGTATCTACTCAAGCCAAGAGTCCGACCTCTTTCGAAGCAATGGATTATTACATATATGATGAGGCGGTAAAGGACAAGAAGAAGATTTTCCACTTGGAGTCGATCGCTGTTCAAGATTCTATCCTGAGAAAAATGAAGGAATCCCAGAAAACACAAGCTCAAAGTTTGAAAAATAAAGTAGGGAAAGATTCAACTCAACAAATTTCTCAAGAGGAATACTATCAGCAGTTAAGAAAACTGCGTGAGCAGATTTTTCACTTACGCAAGCTCTATATGCAAGGCCAGTGCAGAGAACTGCTATCGGAGCTTTCGACGACCTCCCAAAGTGAAAGTACGGTGGATAAGAAAGTGGATGTCCGAAATGAAGCTTGGTTACGAAAGATGCCTGGCATCATGAGGAAAGGTTCTACACTTTTTGTCGTGGGCATCGCTCATGTCTTGCCATATAAAAACTCTGCGGGGCTCTTGGCTGGTTTGCAAAAAATGGGTTATCGTGTTGAAAAAGTAAAATTATAAAGTTATGAAGAAATCATCTTTACAATCAATATTAGCATTGGCGGCTGTGTCTTTGCCGACAATGGCAAGTGCGCAAGAAGTTAAACTCGTAGTTCCCGATACAGCTATTCAGAAACAAACCATTATTGTGGTCAACTCTGCTACGAGCAAACCTCAGTACATACGCCCTTCGTTTGACAAAAAAGGAAATTATGTGTTGAGGGATACTTTCCAACTTGCTGATAAGCGAATACTCGTAGCTACAGGACATGGGTTGCAGAGACTATTCCTCAAACCTGGCTCTAAGTCTATTTGGAGAGCTCATAAGTCTAGTAGCTCGGCAAAGACGGAATGGACTTACGACGGTTATGGTAAGGATGCGTATTTGCTTGCCGACTCTATGCGTGCGGCTTATGCCTTGGGACGTTATTTCTCGAAGGTGGGTAACAACGCTGAAACGCTGCGCGACTATGATGTCAAGTTAAAACAGCTGGATGCCTATCATGAGCAGTTTCTGTCACAGGCTAAAGCTTTGAAAGACACCGATATGCTCAATACGTTTGTTCCCAAGGCTGAGTACCAATATCTGTTGCTTAAGGCTTCGCTCATCAAGCTCTACGACAAGGAACATGGAATTGATTTTGCCGAAGACAAGGTATTTCAGGCTTTACTCGACAAGATAGATGTCAACGATCCTGTAGTGGAAAGTTATGACTTGGTGCCGCTTTTCCTAAAGGAAAGATCTCCGCTCGGTACACCGATCAACCAGCAAATTGGGTGCGTGAGTTTGTAAAGGTAACTAATCAATATGTTAGCAATCCTACAATAAAGGACAAAATGGAACAAATGGCGGTGCAATATCTCACAGCTTATCTGAAGGGAGAAAAATTGGAGCAAACTTGGGAGGCATTGAAACCTCAGCTCAGCCAGCGTGTGGTAAATGCTTATGCACCGAGTATTCAGTCTTTAGCGGCTGTCAAGTCTGGCGTAATGGCTCATGACAATGAGTTCTGTGATGCAGCAGCCAATGTCCATCGCTTCTCCGAGTTCAAGGGCAAGGTGCTTTATGTGGATATTTGGGCTACTTGGTGCGGACCTTGCAAGATGGAGATTCCGCATCTTGCCAAAGTCGTAGAACATTTCAAAGATAATGATGATGTGAAGATTATCAGCATCTCCGTTGATACCAACAGAAAAGCCTGGGAAAATAAAATCGCGGCAGACAAACCTGCTTGGACACAGTATATCGCTAACAAACAGCAGTATGCTCAGATTTCCAAGGATTGGGGAATCATGGGAATACCTCGATTTATCCTTATAAACAAAGATGGAAGCATATACGATGGCGATGCCATTCGCCCCAGTAATCCTAAGTTGATTCCTTTATTGGAAAAAATGACACGCTAACTTATACTACATTCTTAGAAAAATACAAAAGGAGAAGCGGATTCTTTATGGAATCTATGCTTCTCCTTTGTTTCTTGTAGTGAAAAGACTTGTTTTCTGGGCAGAGTGGAAATCTAATAGTAGTTTCTTCGATAAAAAAAATAAAAAGTATCTCTTTTATTTTGCAGTGTCTTCATTTCTCATTATCTTTGCAAGCAAATTATAAACGTTTATAGAAAAGAATGAAATTTTTGAAGAAGTATCTGCTGGATATTCTGGCAGTCGTTGCATTTGCGATTATCTCTTTCGCTTACTTCATGCCTGCCGACATGGACGGACGCATCTTGTTCCGTCACGATGCCTCGGCTGGTGTCGGCGCGGCACAAGAGAAAGAGCAATTTGAAAAGCAGACGGGAGAAAACACTCGTTGGACTAATTCCCAGTTTAGCGGTATGCCTACTTATCAGATGGCTCCGTCTTATTCGAGTGGCAAGGTGCTCAGCCAGGTAATCAAGGCTTATCACTTGTGGTTGCCCGACTATGTATGGTATGTGTTCGCATACCTCTTGGGATTCTATATCATGTTGAGAGCCTTCGATTACCGACAATCGTTGGCGGCATTGGGTTCCATCATCTGGGCATTCTCGTCCTACTTCTTTATCATCATCGCTGCTGGTCACATCTGGAAGGTGTGGGCGTTGGCTTATCTGCCTCCGATGATTGCGGGTGTTGTGCTGGCTTACCGAGGCAAGTATCTGAAAGGTTTGCTCTTGACGGCAATCTTCTCTGCCTTCGAGGTTTATGCCAACCATGTGCAGATGACCTATTATTACCTTTTCATCATCTTCTTCATGATCATCGCCTTCTTGGTGGATGCCATCCGCAATAAACAGTTGGCTCGTTTCGGGAAGGCTACGGCGGTATGTATAGCGGGTGCCTTGATAGGTATCTGCCTGAATCTCTCCAATCTTTATCATACTTGGCAGTATGGTCAGGAATCTATGCGTGGAAAGAGTGAGCTGGTGAAGAAAAACGCTGCCAACCAGACTAACAGCGGCTTGGATCGTGACTATATCACACAGTGGAGCTATGGCATCGACGAAACTTGGACGCTCTTGATTCCAAACGCCAAGGGTGGCGCCAGTGTGCCATTGGCTCAGAACCAGAAGGCAATGGAGAAGGCAGACCCTAACTTCATGCAGATTTATCAGCAGCTTGGACAGTACTGGGGCGACCAGCCTGGTACGAGCGGACCTGTATATGTGGGAGCTTTCGTGATGATGCTCTTCATCCTCGGTCTCTTCATCGTGAAGGGCCCGATGAAATGGGCTTTGCTCGCTGCCACCATCTTGAGCGTTTTGCTCGCATGGGGTAGAAACTTCATGCCGTTCACCAATTTCTTCTTGGATTATGTGCCGATGTATTCCAAGTTCCGAACGGTGGCTTCCATCCTCGTCATCGCAGAGTTTACCATTCCTTTGTTGGCGGTGATGGCTCTGAAGAAACTGATAGATGAGCCGGAAATCTTGACCACCAAGGCTAAGTATATATATGCTAGCTTCGGATTGACAGCTGGCTTCTGTCTGCTGTTTGCCTTGATGCCAAGCGTATTCTTCTCCGACTTTATCTCTGGTCAGGAGATGCAAGCCTTGCAGCAGTTACCTGCCGAATACCAAGGCCCTATCATCAGCAACCTCACCGAGATTCGCAAGGGTATCTTCACAGCAGATTGTTGGCGCTCGTTCTGGATTATCATCATCGGTTCTGCTTTCTTGATGCTTTATAAGTATAAGAAATTGGGTGCCGAGTTTATGGTATTGGGCATTGCGGCTCTCTGTTTGGTGGATATGTGGATAGTAAACAAGCGTTATCTCTACGACGATATGTTTGTGGAGAAGAGCGTGCGCGACACTCCTCAGCAGATGACCGAGACCGATAAGATTATCTTGCGCGACAAGAGCCTCGACTATCGTGTGCTCAACCTCGCATCGAATACCTTCAATGAGACCGAGACCTCTTATTATCACAAGAGCATCGGTGGATACAATGCTGCCAAACTTCGTCGTTATCAGGAGATGATTGACGCTCACATCGCTCCAGAGATGCAGAAGACGATGAAGGCGGTGGCTGAGGCTGGCGGCGACATGACCAAGGTGAATGGCGACAGCGTGTTCCCTGTACTGAACATGCTCAACACCAAGTACTTCATCATGCCTTTGCAGGGTGGACAGACCGTGCCTGTGCAGAACCCATACGCCTACGGCAACGCTTGGTTCGTGGACGAGGTGAAGTATGTGGGTAACGCCAACCAAGAGATTGAGGGTGTGGGCAAGGTGAACCTCCGCCATGTGGCTGTAGCCGATGCTAAGTTTAAGGAGCAGTTGGCGCAGAGCGTGAAACAGGATGATACTTCGGTGGTGAAGATGACACAATACAAGCCGAACAACTTGACCTACGAGGTGAAGAGCAGCAAGGGCGGTGTCATCGTCTTCTCCGAGATTTACTATCCGGGTTGGACGGCTACCATCGACGGTCAGCCTGCCGAGTTGGGTCGTGTGGATTATATCCTCCGTGCCCTCAACGTGAAAGCAGGAACCCACAAGGTGGTGCTCGACTTCCATCCTCAGTCGCTGAAGAATACCGAGACCATCGCTTATATCGGCTATGGTGTTCTCGTGCTCCTTATTATAATAGGTATAGGAGTAGAGTGGAAAAAGAAAAAATCATGCTGTTCAGAACAGAAATAGAGATTCCGAAGGCTGACTTCGAGATACAGCCGGCAGAGCGAATGCTCTTCGTGGGCAGTTGCTTTGCCGACAACTTAGGCAAGCGTTTCGTGGAGAATCGTTTCCGGGCTACGGTGAATCCTTTCGGGGTGATGTATAATCCGGCGAGCATCCTCCATACGGTGGAGAGATGTTTGGAAGGGATGAAAGTATCCGATGCATCCGAAGTATCCGATGCTTCAGATGCTATAACCGAAAAGATGAAGACGGAAACGCCTCGTGTCGCAGTTTTCACCCTTGGAACCAACCACGTGTATATCCTCAAAGAGACTGGCGAGATTGTGGATAACTGCATGAAGCGTCCTCAACGCCTCTTCGAGGAGCGAGAACTCTCGGTAGATGAATGCACAGAGTATTTGCAGAAGGCGATAGAACCTTTCGAAAAGGTAATCGTAACCGTGAGTCCTATCCGCTACGCCAAGTACGGCTATCACGGAAGCCAACTCTCGAAGGCAACCCTCCAGCTTGCCGCTGACAAGCTGCTGAAGGCGAACCCCGAAGTGGTGAGCTACTTCCCTGCCTACGAAATCATGAACGATGAACTTCGTGATTATCGGTTCTATAAGGAAGACATGCTGCATCCTTCCGACCAAGCCGTGGAGTACATTTGGGAGCGGTTTCAAGCTACTTACTTCGGTAAGAAGGCTGTACAGTTCTTGGAGGAGTGGCGACCTATCAAGGAAGCCCTCGGCCACAAGCCTTTCAACCCCGATAGTGAGGCGACGAAACAATTCCTCGCCAAGACGGAAGAGAAAAAGCGACAGTTCGAGCAAAAGTACAGCTTGTAAACGGGCTGAATTGAAAATCGGCGGCCGAAGGGAAAGCCAAAGCCCAAAAGCGCCTAGACCAGGGCGACGCCCTGGGTAATCTCATGTAGAGCAATACGCCCTGTAAGGGCAAAAGCATAATATAGAATATTTAAAACTTTAAGACAATGACATATACTATTGAAAAGGTAACCAC
>ERZ808240.3463-NODE-3463-length-15329-cov-3.274126_pt1 | contig 15329 bp, 14 predicted proteins | sample MGYA00521084_ERZ808240 | MGnify/ENA primary metagenome ERZ808240 (study PRJEB31516, sample SAMN03275571) | gut metagenome | biome: mammalia-associated habitat; material: feces | host: Papio cynocephalus | place: Kenya | collected 2012-08-06 ... | reverse complement strand
AGCGCACCACTGGTATTCCAGAATCTCCTCCCTTACAAGTCTCCGATATTTATCCCAAAAGTTATCCCTAATACGTATCTCTTTCAACGAAACCGGTCTTGCTTTTTCCATATCAAACACTCCCTTCCTTTTCTGTATGTGTTTTTATTATATCGGGAATCACTACCGTGATCCGGGTGCCCTCCTCCCACTCACTTTCTATGTGAAGTCCGGCTTTCGTACCATACACAAGCTGCAATCTCTGCTGTACATTCTGTAGCCCGAATCCCCCCTCCTGAATACTCTGTTCTGTCATCTGTTTCCAAGCCATCCTGCTTTTTAGAATTTCCAGTTGTTCCGGCATCATTCCAATTCCATTATCGGATACAGAAAGTTGCAGATTTTTGCCGCTGGTATATACACGAATCTCTATGTGACCGCACTCTCCCGAGTCACGAAAGCCATGATAAATACTATTCTCCGCCAGCGGCTGCAAAATAAATTTTAAAATCTTTATCTCCTCAAGTCCATGTTCTATACTGCACTCCCATGTCAATAAATCGGGAAATCGCATATTTTGAATTTCAAGGTAGGCTTTTACATACCGAACCTCCATTTCCACTGTTACATATTCCGCTCCGTGGCTTAGACCGATTCTGAAAAATTCAGCCAGAGCATGGGTCATTTCCTCACTCTGCCTATCCTGATTTCTTCTGGCAGACATGGCAATAGAGCCCAGTGTGTTATAGAGAAAATGAGGATTAATCTGATACTGCATGGCCTTTAGCTCCAGATACCGTTTCTGTTTCTCATCCTCATGAATCTGCTCCATGAGCTTTTTGATGCTTTTGGACATTCGGTTCAGGGTTGCTGCAAGAAGCCCTAGTTCATCCTCCCCCTCATCTAATACCACCGTTTCAATATTTCCCGCTCCAATTTCCTTCATGGCAACAGTAAGCTTACGTATTGGTCTTGTAATCCGTTCTGACAGAAATACCACCAGGGCAATACTTACCAGAAGCAGTGCAAAAAGTTCTGCCAGCAGGATCCGCATCATCATCTTCACCGGCCGGTAAATGATATCCTTTTCAATCCAGGTTCTCAGACCCCACCTGCCATCCGTTCTCATCACCACAATACTGTCCCCTTCTTCTGTCTCCTCCTGATCTGAGGAAATCTTTAGCTGCCGCTCCTCATTTTCCAGAACATAATGCTGTTCTTCTTCCATCATCAGATCGTCAATGCGTTCCTGAAACATCTTGCGGTCTATAAAAATACACAACGCTCCGATCTTTTGTGTGAGATCTGTGGTGTTATTATTGACGTTCCGATACACCGTTATGGTATTTCCATTTTCCCCTCCATACCAGACAGCAGACTCCTCCTTCCTGTCTTTCAGCTCCTGATTGCGGTTCATAAAGGTCTGCATAGGACTTTTCCCAAGATTACTGTAAATCCTTCCATAATTATCCACGAGATATATTGCCGTAATAATATTATCGTAATCTGTATAGCTAAGAATCCGGTTGCGAAGTTCTGTAGACAACACCGGCGGCAGTTCTGCACTCTGCTCCTCGTCCGCTCTGCGGAGGAAATCCTGAATCTGGGCATCACCGATGATATTTACCATATAACGTTCTATCTTCTCCGTCTCCTGTGTCGTTTCTGTTAACGCCACATCTGCAAATCGTTCTAAATGTTCTGAATACATACTCACAATGGATGGCTCCAACTGCAATTTGGCAAACCCTGCCATCACACAGATCTGGAACGCTGCCAGACCGATAAAGAAAACGATTATCTTGCTTTTGACAGACTTAATTCTTATCTTCATACGAAGCCTCCCGGTACTCCTTCGGTGTATACCCGGTATATCTTTTAAACATAGCACCAAAATAATTAGGATTCTTGTACCCCACCGCCTCCGCCACCTCATAGCTTTTAAATGAAGAGTCTCGCAAAAGTTTCTTTGCCTCATCTAATCTTACCTTGCCCAGGAAACTGACACAGGTATCTCCAGTAATACTCTTAAAAATTCTGGACAGATAATTAGGTGTCACCCCCACGGCTTCAGCTATTTTTCCTGCCGAAAGCTCCTCGTCAGCAAAATGCTCCTGAATATAGTTTCTTGCCGACTGTACAAGAATCTCTGTATATCTTCTGGACATTTTCTCTTTCTCTCTGACCATTCTTGTGATCATTCTCTCCAATGCTTCTTCCACCTTCTGCAGACTCTCAATGCTTGCTTCCGCTTTTCCAAACTCCGTGGCAACATCTATCTCTAGTTCATCTGCCATCCGTACAAGTGCTAAAAGGAACTGTAAAAGCAGCATTTTAGACTTTTCCACCGAATACCGGGGAGGGAGAAGCTTTTCTAAAAATTTCCGAAGCAAGTTCCTGTCTGGAAGCCTCTGAAATCGAATCTCATGTAAAATCCTTCGTTCCTCCTCATACGGGTATTCCACCCTTTCCTTCTTTTTATTTTCAATATCCCGGTAATAGATATAAGATATTACATCCTCTTCATGAATGGACTGCACCGCATCCATCGCCTCTCTTGCCAGACTTCTCAGATTTGTCGCATCTTTTTGGACAGTGCTTACTCCAATTGAAATAGAATAGCCGAAATTATGCTTGACAGACTCATTCAGAATCTCCACATAGTCTCTGGGAATCCGTCCCTTGCATATCACCATCTCCATTCCGTTATAAAAAAGAGCGCCCATATATTTTTCCCCTAATATTTCTTCTGTAAGTTCCCGAAGCGCCATTTCTCTGGTGATCCTGTCTCTTTCCAGCTGTTCCCCTTTCCTTTGCACCGCAAGGCAGGTCATTTCCGACTCCGGAATGCTTAGCTCCGCCTCCTCCGCTCTCTCCTTAATTTTCTTCAATTCAATTAAATTTCCTAACAAAAGATCATTCCAAAACTGATTCTGAATGACCGGAAGATAGTCATGAAGCTTTTTCTTCGCAATATCGACCCAGTCCTTTAACCTCATCCGCTCTTGAATTTCCCGGCTGACTTTGTGCAGTTCTGTTAAAAGCATCTGACCCGTCACCGGCTTTAGCAGATACTGCTTTACTCCTAGTGCAATGGCCTCTCTGGCAAGTTCAAAACGCTCGTGTCCTGTCAGAATAATTACCTCGCACACTTGGTTCTGCTCTCGTAGCATACGGATAAATTCAATTCCATTCAGCACCGGCATATAGAGATCCGTCAGCACCACATCCACTGTCTCTGTCTCTAAAAACAGAAGCGCCTCCACAGCACTGGAAAACAGCAGGGGTTCTTCAAACCCCTCCTGATTCCAGTCTACGAGATTTCTAATGCCCTCTCTTATATTTTCCTCATCCTCGACTATCATGATTTTCATTGCAATCATCCCTTTACTGCGCCTGCAGTCATACCTCCGATAATCCGATCTGTCAGCAATGCATAGATAATAATCGTAGGCAGTATAGAAATTACCATAGCTGCAAAAGCATATGCATAATTAGCCTCAAAAGTCGTAAGGAACGACCGGATCGCCACCTGGATGGTTCTGGAAGAATCACTTTGATTCAGCAGGTTTGCAAAAAGAAGTTCGTTCCATGAATTGATGACCAGAAAGATACATGCAGTCACAATTCCCGGCTTCGATACTGGAAGAATAATCTTCCAAAAAGACTGTCCTGCAGTAGCTCCATCAATCTTTGCTGACTCCAAAAGTTCACCCGGGATCGTATCCATATAGCCCTTAATTACCATAAAACTCATAGGCAGATTCACTCCCGCATATACTAAGGCAATTCCGAGTACATTATCGTACAGTCCTATTTTATTAATCATAACATAATATGGCACCATAAATGCATTGGTAGGAATAAAAAGGCACATGGAAAATAATACCGTCAGGCTCTTCCTTGTTAAAAATCTCTGCTGCATAGCGTAGGCGGCAAGCGTAGCCGCCCCAACAGCTATTACCGTGGCAATCGCTGCAATGGCAACCGAATTTGCAAAGTACAAAAGCATGGGATGGCTCTCCATAACCGCCCGGAAATTTTCAAAGGACAACGTTTTGGGCACTGCAAATGGTTCATTGAACAAATCTGCATTTGGTCTCAAAGAGGAAATCAGAAGCCAGACAAACGGAATCATCATAAATACCAGTACAACCGTCAGAAATACATAAAGCAAGGCTCCCGTTGGTGTTATTTTCTTCTTATGCATGGTAGTTCCTCCTTTCTCTCTGTAGAATATTGACGAATACCATTACAATCAATCCCATAAATACTGTCACAAGACCTGCTACCATGGAAATGCCATACCGGTTTGCTCCCACCATCTCTTTATAAATATAAAGCGACAGATTCATGGTGCTGTTTGCCGGTCCTCCTCCCGTCATTAAAAACGGATACTCAAAGGTACGTAGACAGAATGCCAGATTCAACATAATATTCGTGATAAACGCTGGTTTCAGTAATGGCAGATACACCTTAAGATCCACCTGCAGGCTGGTTGCTCCATCTACGACCGCTGCCTCATAAAGTTCTTTCGGTATCGTCGAAAGCTGCGTCATAAAGATAATCATCGTCAACCCCACATACACGACAAATGGAACCAGATTGCACCACAGAGCTGTTGTTGGATCATTAAGCCATGCATGGGTCAGTTTCTTTAACCCTACCGCATTCAACATATTGTTCAAAAGTCCTACGTCCACATGGTAAATAAAATACCACAAAAATGCAATGGCTGTGGTTGAGATCACATTAGGTATAAAATACATTACCCGAAATACCTTCCACCCTCTTGGTTTTCGATTCAGCAAAAGTGCCAACAGAAGCCCAAAAGGGATATGAAGGAGCAGTGCCGATAAAAGCCACACAATCGTGTTTTTCACTGCTGTCCGGAAAATCGGATCCGAAAACACATATTCAAAATTCTCAAATCCCACGAATGTCTTTGGTCCCAACCCATCCCACTCAAAAAAACTTATATAGGAAAGATAAACCAATGGGAATAGGAAAAAGGCAAACACCAATATACAGGCGGGAAGTAAATACAACAGTCTTTGTTGTCCTTTCATAATACACGCTCCTTCTCTTTCCTTGGGTTTTCTACTTATTTTCTGCCGCAAGCTGTTCAATGAATGCATCCGGCGTGAGCCTGTCAAGGGCAAGCTCTTCCAACAGGGACGGCAGCTTCGAATTGGCTGCTGTGCTTAAGTTTCTCTGGATATTCACGGTACTCTCCTCGGCCTTCGCGTTCAGTGCGAGGTATTCTCCCAGAAGCCCGCCTGTTCCCTGTACATCTGGATCTTCCATATCAAGCTTCGGAGAAAGGAACACCGCCCCTTCCAGGGTAAGTTGCTTTACACTTTCCTCAGAAGTAATGTATTTCATAAAGGTTACGATAGCCTCCGCCTTTTCCTTATCATCTGTCTTTGCAGCTGCCCATGGTGTTTGTGCATCTGTAATCACATAATTTTCAGATACGGTTCCGTCTCCAAAAGTAGGCGCCTGAGCAATTCCAATCTTATCCTTGATATCGTTACTCAGAGAGCCAATCAGCCAAGGTCCGTCAATTACCATCGCAGTCTTACCAGATGCAAAATTATTCATTGCCACAGAATAGTTTGCTCCTATAGCATCTCCTGTCGTATAATTCCAGAACTCTTTCAGCTTTGCAGCTGCCTCCTTCATCTGTTCAGTATTGATATCGCCGCCCTTGTTCAGTGCATCCACACCTGCATAGCCTGCCGCAAGATATGTAAACAGATTACAGGTATACCATGCATCATCTGCCGTGTAAAGGGAAATTGGTGTCACACCGCTGTCTTTAATCTTTTTGCACGCCTCCAAAAGCTCGTCCCAGGTTTTTGGAAATTCCGTAATTCCAGCTTTTTCAAATACTTCTTTATTATAATAGAAAACTGCTCCTGCCTTTTCAAAAGGAATAGATGTAATCTCTCCGTCTATGGTCAGATTTTCAAGATCTCCCTCTCCAAATCTAGCTCTCCACTCGTCATCCATATATTCCGAAAAGTCCATCAGTTTTCCTGACTTCTGTCTCGATAAATCGTTAGGATTAAAATTATAATGAAAAATATCCGGCGTTGTGTCAGTGGAAATCATGGTTTTTACCTTTTCCTGATATGCTGGGAAATCGGGATTAATTGTAACTTTTACTTCAATCTTTCCCTCATATTCCTTATTAAATTCCTGTATCAGTTTGTCCAAAGCCGCTCCTCTTTCGCTGTCGGTGCTCCAGCTATGATACATGTCCAATACAATTGCACCCGTATCTGTTTTTTCTGTTTTTTTCTCCTGACTGCCACATCCTGTCAGCATAGTAATGGTCATTGCCGCTGCAAGCAGCATGCTTGTAATTCTTCTCTTCATAGTAAATCCTCCTTTTGTTTTTGCTTTCTTTTATCATACTATTCTGTCCGGCGCCTGGACAGAGAACAGCCTCTATGTTATCACCTTCAAATACCGCTCCATTCCTGAGATTCCAGCTGAATAGATCCAACCCAGAGTTCCCCAGATATCTCCCTTTTCAATCATTCCCTCATCCATTCCCTGAGGGCAGATTCCAAATCCCTCCGGCTGCATGCCACTATCGCAAAAGCCCATGGTATCTCCAGGCCATGACAGAATCTGTTGGGTTGCAATGCTGATATCTTCTGCCATTTCTATAAGAAATGATTCCTCTGCTTCTTTCCCAAGCAAGTATAGCTCCCGGATATGGAAGAGCGAGTATATGTCAACCACACCACCGCACCAGATGGAATTAATGGCTCCCATTCCCTTCGTACAGAATCCTCTGGAAAAAAGAATATTTCCTTTTCTCATAGGTGCGTTCCAGATATAATTCCATGTAACAAACTGCTTGGCAGCGCACAGTGCCCCTTCCAGATATTCTGGAGACTTTGTCATCTGGTAGAGATGATACAGACCTGCCATCATATATTGGGCGGCCTCCTTATCCACGACATTGGGATTATCCATGGTTCCGCCTTGGTAAAGTTCCCTTCTCACCTCATGCTCCAATGCATAATTGCCAGCTCTTTTAGCCGACTGAAGGTATTTCCCCTCGTCCAGGCAGTTTGCCAGCGCACACAAAAACATTACCGGAATAATCGTAGAAGCTTTTCTTCCTCTGTCATTTTCTTCCGTAGTGTAGTCCTCCCGATCATTCATATACACTGGCTCTCCGGTCATGGAATAAGCCCGGCACCAGGAGCCATCCGCATTCTGCTTCTCTAGCAGAAAATTGGCAAAGCGTATAACGCTCTCCAGCCACTTTTCCTTTTTTACACCTTTTTTCCGATACCAAAGATATGCCTCCAGCAAATCCAGCATAGGCTCTGTCATAGTTCTCAAATAATTGCCCTTACATTTTTCATAGTACATATAGTGCAACCGAGGCGCTGAAGCATCTCCAAAGGATGCAAAAGGCGCTCCCTTTTCTGTATCGTACAATGAGTACACCCACCCGTTTTCCGTTATACAGTAATTCACAAAGAAATCTATGACCCTCTCAGCTTTCCTGAAACAGTCCTCGCTATGCATTGCCAGGTCAAGCGCAATATTAAGCTGACGTCCGGTAAATCCGTATTCCAGAATATGCGTGTAAGTCTTATGTGGAATCGTGTGAAAAGACGTCCCGAATCCGGAAGGTTCCGACTCATACCCATATTCAGGGTCGAAATCGAAGAAAAAGCCCGCTCCATCCAGACCAAATTCCCGGTAGGTTCTGCCTACACACTTTCTTCGGAGTTGTATTCCTTCTTCCCTAGAAAAAGGCAAGCGTACTGTCTTCTCTCCTCTCTTCACAAGCCGCCGCGAAAGTTCCTGATATTCCTGATACAGACCTTCCGTAAAGGTTTTGCATTCTTTCTGTGCCACCCTGTATTCCAAAACAAGTTCTATCTGTTCCTCCTCCAACGGATAGAACGCCTGTACAGGAGTCTCCATTGAATCAAGCGCCACACTTTTTTCCCGTTCCTCATAAGGCCAGCAGAGTTTTACATAAGCTGCTTCCCCGAAGCCATACCCTATAGATGTAGTCTCTGTTTTATGCAGGTACCTGCCCTCTCCACGTTTCCGCTCTTCCTTTTCTATATATTTTGCAGGGTTCATCTTCTGCACAACCGTTGATTTCTTATGATCCTCATCAAATAAAAGCAGCATCACTCCTGTCAGGCGATCCTCCATAAAGGAGTGATATGTACTTTCCTCTCGACTTACATATGCACCATATACCGCTGACGGTATTCCCACTCGAAAAATATCCGTTTCCTCTCCAAACTCAAAGTACATTGATAGTGCAATTCCTTCCTTTTTTCCAGAAGTTGCCTTTCTCTTTCCCACAATTCTTCTTGTGATAAAATATTCCTGATTCTCTTCATCACCTTCTTCTGTTTTTTTTACCATGTCTTTTACAAAAAAATGATACCCCGCCAGTTCAAATTCATACTTTTGTCCTCTTCCATCTTTTTCAGGCTCAATCTGTCTTTTTTCTCCCGTCTTGGTCTCTGCCAGAAGCTTTCCAAGTTTCATTTGCATCTACGCTTCCTCCTTCCTCCTTATATCTACATTATATATAACTCCAAACAAAAAACCCCTAGAATTCTATCCTGTTTTCAACACTTTTTTTACTTTTCATGTGTTTTCATTTATTTTTTCGTCTATTTGCACAAATTATGTGTCAATGATTCTGATTTTGTTTTTATCAGCATAGCTTCTGTCTTTCCATGTTTCTGGCAAGGCTTCTTCCGATACACGATTTAAACAACTAATACTGTACAGAAACAATTTTGCCGAACAACTCTCATAGAAAGTGGTTGCAATCTTTTTTATTTACGCTATAATAATAATATGTGTTTTGCAGACATAGTACATCGGTAGTATATCAGCTTCCCAAGCTGAGGAGGCGGGTTCGATTCCCGTTGTCTGCTTACATTAGGCTCCAGCGGAATCACGATTTGTTGATTTTGCTGGGGGTTTTCTATGTCTTTCTTTTTCCCAAGCAGCACCCTTCTTTCGTAAAAAGTATCATTTTTTCGGTAACGTATTCCACGAAGTATTCCACGAAATATATTCCATATTTTACGCTTTTCCATTATATTGTGAATAACCTATATAAAAAAAGAAGAAGATATCTTCACAGTATCCTCCTCTTTTCTAATAACATCCAGATTCTCTTTCTCTCTATTTCCTACTTCCATGACATATGCAGTTCTCTTTTCTGTGCCACACAATCTGATAGGTATAAGTTTATCAACGTCTGATAAGGTATTCCTGACTGATCCGACTGCGTTTTGAAATAATCAATCGTTTCTTGATCAAGGTTAATCGTGATTTGTTTCTTCACTTTTTTTACATATGGATTCTTTCTTGCATTTGAGAAATCATATTCTTCCAACATATTATCGCCTCCTATTCGTAATACCATTTCGCTTCTGTCGTTGTTGCCTTTCTCGCCGATATAATACGAATAACTGTATCAGCTTCCCGGTAACAATGACATACCACGAGCAGTCTCGCCTTTTCACTAAAACCCATGATAATAAATCTGTCCTCATCCTCTGAATGTTCCGGATCATCAATTACCAATGCTTCTTCATCATAAAACACGGTTTTTGCTTCCTCAAACGAAACTGCATGTTTGCTCTTATTTATTCTGTTTTTGTTCTCGTCCCATTCAAATGTTATTCTATTCATAATTACATTATAATTATTTGGTAATTATAATGTCAAGTGCTTTCCTCAACAAAATTATATCTTTTCCCATTAGACCGCATATCATAATAGAAAAACCCCGGAGCCTCCCATGACCGACTGTTCCAGTCTCTGTGTTCTTTCCACGCTCGCCTGCCGGCTCGCTGACTGTCTGTCCGAAGACGAGCTTGGCATGCTCGCTGCCGACCTCACCACGCTGGGCGACATGCTTGCATCCGTCCTTGCTCATCGGGCTTCCTGCCCGCCGGAAGCGTAATCCTGTTTCCAATATCCTCCTATTGCAGAGTTGTTACATAATTGTTACAATTCTTTTGTGCTTAGCTAACACAAATAAAAATAAGGAGGACGAAACTATGTGCTTTAACTTCAATAGCTGTTCCGAGTTATTTACTGCTCTTTGCAAATACTTTAACCTCGGATGTTAATTACCAACAGGATAAACGATGCCGATTCTGACATCCGCATCATAAAACACAGGATGTAACACATCCCAAAAGCGCCGGCACCGATGAACTTCACACATCGGTGCCGGCGCTTTTTATGACGGCTCATTCTAATTAACATAAGGAAACACTAATATGATTCGATACTCCTGCTTTTCCTTTTCCACAATGCATTCCCCATTCATTTTTTTCATCATATTTTTGATATTCTGTATTCCAATTCCATTACTCTCAACCTTCTCTTCCGGCAGGCGCACTCTATTTTCAAACAAAATGCCTACCCTGTCCTTTTCTTTCCTGGAAAAAATCCTGACAGCCTCCCCAGGGTCTGCATATTTGATGATGTTTGATGTCACGTTATCCATAATGCGTATCATATAATCTGTCGATATACTTATCTTCTGCTCCACCCATTCTACATCGAAATCTACAGTAAACCCTTTCTGTTCCAGATAATTACATGTCTCAGAAAACAAATCAAAAAAAACGGTCTCAAATAGTTCCGGTTCTTCCAACTCTATCTCCTCGTCCCCGGCAACAAGAGCATACTCAAACAGATGATCCACCAGCTGTTTTAACCGATATGCTTTTTTGTTTATCTTTTTCACATACTCTTTCCGTTGCTCCTCTGTTTTATACTGTTCTTTCTGAAGTATTTCCGAATATAGCATGATTGCAGTAACCGGTGTTCTGATATCGTGTGACATTTCTGTCACAATCCGCTGATTTTCCTTCATCATTTCCATTTCCTGATTCAACAGACTCTGGAACGCAATCCGCATATTTTCAATTCCTTCTGCCAGCATGGCCAATTCATCTTTCCCCTTGACCGTGATGGAATAATCAAGGCTGCCACCTTCCAGAATAGCAATTTCATCACTCAGTTTTAAAATATACTTCATTTTCTTTCGGATTCCAAGCAGAACAATGCTCAGAAAAACAGCGAAAGAAAGGCAGATTGATGCCACCAATAGCCAGTTATAAAGCTGATAGCTGAAACTTCCGGATATCATGACTTCCACTGTTATATCAGACAATTCCAGATCATAATAGCTTTCCCACGGGTAATTACCCGCCGCAATTTCGCTTACGCTGATATCTTCCTTAGGATAATCCGAATCATATATCTGGATTTGATCCTTATATATTCTGACATATATCATCTTCTGCCTTTGAACCCAGGTATTAATCTGTGCTATATCACTCGATGAAATATGCTCTGCCGTCACATATTTTTGCATTTTAGCAAGATATTTCAGGTTTTGTTTTTCCACATAAGTAGAGTTTTCCAGATAATGGTCAAGAACATAGTTTCCCGTCGAATAAAATATCTGAAAAAAAACGATTGCTGCAATTGCTGCGCCGGTTAAGAGATACAGCAACTGTACATAAATAGAATGATTCCTACTTACTATCTGTGTCAAATTTGTACCCCTTTCCCCACACTGTTTTTATATACTTGGGATTTTTAGGGTCATCCTCTATTTTTACCCGGAGTTTTCGGATATGTACCATTACCGTGCTGTTACAGGAGTAGAAATAAGGTTCCTGCCACACACTCTCATAAAGATTTTGTGCAGAAAATATTTTTCCGGCATGCTGCATCATAAGCAGCAGAATATGATATTCAATATCTGACATATCTTTCATCACTCCATCTATATAGACCTCGTTGAACTTTTCATGAATTTTAATTCCATTCAGTGTCAGATAAGCGTTTTCATTCTCATCCCATTCGCAGCTCCTTCCTCTGTACACATTATAGCGCCTCAGTAATGCTTTCACACGCCCTAAAAGTTCCGCATAGGAAAACGGTTTTGCGAGATAATCATCCCCGCCTGCCATAAGACCTATCAGCTTATCTGATTCCTGTGCTTTCGCCGTCAAAAAAAGAATCGGCACATTCGATATTTTACGGATTTCCTCACAAGTTCGGAGTCCGGACATACCAGGCATCATAACATCAAGTATGACTAGATCCACTTCATCATTCAGACAATAAAGCCCCTGTCTTCCATTTTCCGCTTCCATAACAGCATAGCCTTCACTCTCGAGCAAAATCCGCACACCATCACGAATATCCGCATCATCTTCGACAATTAATACCTGCTCTTTTTTCATGCTTTGTCCTCTCCTGTCACATTCTTAATGTATAACATAACAGATTTGTAATAAACCGTAAACGCTTATCCTGCTCCCCTGATAACTTTCATCTCCCGGACCGCTTTCTGCTCGTATATTTTGTATTCCTTATCCCATGCGCGGTATGCTTTTTCGCCTCTGTGATCCGGGAAAGTATAATTTTGGGTCAGATAGCTGCCAAGGTATCGTGTAACCTTATCTGCTCCCGAGTAATTCAGATGATCTCCGTTGTCAAGACTGTCTGTCTTCCAGTTAATCCCTATTTCTTCCGTCTTCAAGTTTAAATCCAGAAAATCCAGACCCTTTTCCCTTGCGTATGCCTCTATACTGTTATGCCTCGCATAATTACAGTTTATTGGAGACGGAGTGCTTACCAGCAACAGTTTCGTTCCATTTTTTTCACACAGTTTTCTTATTTTTTCCAGATAGAAACTGACAATTTTTGAAATTTCTTCTTTCTGATCATTTTTCTGCATATATTCTCCCTGCTCATATGGAACAGTCTCGCAGCGAAATGCAAATCCTTTATAATTCTCAGCCGGATATTGTTTTTCGGATAATATAGATTTCCAAATATCATGTCCTTGAAATATTGGAATATAACGATAGCCAATCTCACCCAGGCAATCCTTTATTTCTGATGACAAATTTTTGCACCGGAACACCATATTCGTCTCCAGAATAACAAGCTTGGGGCTCTGGGTTTCATACGCTGCCTGCAGCATATGAAACGCTTCCTGCATTCTCTGACCGGTCTGTCCACACACATACCCTGTCATTCCGTAATCGTTCCACCACACCATCGGCGAAATGGATGTCATACCCAGGCTGTCCCCTAATACAATGATATCCACGCTGTTTTCTGTCTCCCTTAATATCCGGAAAATGCTTTTATTTCGATCCAGTACATAACTGTCATTCGCAACCATTAAATTCTCTATTCTTTCCGATACCCCCACCAGAAGCAGCACCAGTATCATCATAAAAAGTATATTCTTTGAAATAATTTTTTTGAAACATTTAAAATCCTGCATAAATCATATCCACCTGTTGATAGCCCATTCCATATGCGCCCAGAATCAATACCGCAAAAATCAAGGCGTAATAAAGCGTCCACCTGACTGGAAGCCACAATTTCCGGATTCCTTCCTCTCCCAGCAGCTTTTTCTCTTTTATAATTCCGACAACTGCAACAACAATACAACCGGCAATAACCACAAAATAATCCAGCCGGTCAAGTCCGACCGACATTAAAATTCCTCTTATTTCCTTCTGCCGTGCTACAATATTCTCAAAACTCTGAATATTATTTCCCTTAAAAATGCTGAAAAACATGCTCATTCCTGCCTGAAGTCCGTTTGCCCTGAAGAAAAGTTCCCCTGTAAAAATAATAAGCCACGTTTTAAGAGTCTGTAATATTCGATACGGCAGGGCATTCTTATCCAGATGACATATTTCCAATATGTTATCTCTCAATGGTTCTACTGCCACTTCAGCAAGCAGTATTACAAAATAGTACATTCCATAAAAAATGTAACTCCATCTTGCCCCATGCCATAAACCATTGCATATCCAGACCGGGAATAGACACAGCGCCGATATGCCCAGCTTTGTTAAATATTTTCCACAATGCTTCTTTCCAAATTTATTCCACTTTTTTACAATGCCAGACACAGATACCGGATAAAACACATACGTTTTAAACCAGACGCCAAGTGTAATATGCCATCTTCTCCAGAATTCCGCCGCGCTTTTTGAAAAAAACGGTTGTCTGAAATTTTCCGGAAGCGTGACGCCAAACATTTTTCCACTGCCGATAATGATATCCATGCAGCCGGAAAATTCCATGTATAGCTGGGTGGTGTAAGCGATTGCCACAATAACAATCATTTCTCCGTAATGATACTGATAATTATTAAAAATTACATCCACAAGAAGATACAGGCGGTCTGCTATCAGCAGCTTTTTGAAAAGTCCCCAGAAAATTCTTACACTTCCCTGCGCCAGATTTTCCATCGTCATGGGATTTCCCTCAAATAACGTATCTGCTGTCTGTGCATACGAACTGATCGGACCTTCCATAATTTGTGGAAAAAAGCCCAGAAAAAGAGCGATCTTTCCAGGATGCCTGGACACCTCCACCTTTTCCCAATATACATCTGCCATATATCCAATCGCCTGCAGCGTATAAAATGATATGCCAACCGGAATAAGTATCTGCTTTGTACCCAAAGCCAGACTGCTTCCTCCATGTGCCAGAAGCACATTCACATTTTGAATAAAAAAGTTATAATATTTTAAATATGCCAGTATTCCCAGAAGAACGCATATTCCAAATACTAATATGCCTTTTTCTTTCTTTTTATAAGCTTTTTTTATAGTGCCTGCCTCAGTCCTCTGCATTCCTGCTGTTTCATCATTACATTTTGTTTTTATCCATGAAATCCATACTGCAATGTAATGCGTGAATAACGTTGTTCCTAACAGATAAAGCACCAGTTTTCCACTACATATCCAGAAAAAAAGGTAGCCGGCTGCCAGCAGCGTAATCCATCTGCTTTTTTTCGGTGTCAACTGGTAGAGCAGAAGGACAGCGGGCAAAAACAGAAGCAAATATATCCCTGTATGGTATGCCATATCAACTCTCCTGTAATTTTGTTATCATTCTCCACATGGCATTGACTGAATTAAGATTTTCAGGAATAATTTCTGACGCATCTATCTCAATCTGGAACTGGTCTTCCAATTCGGAGATCAGAGATATTACCATAAAGGAATCCATGATCCTGTCATCGATCAATTTTTCTTCTTTGTCCCATGCAATACTGCTGTCTATTTCCATTAAAATATTCATTAACTTTTCCATTATTTGTGATCCTCCATATTCCATTTGTAAGTTTCCTGCTTATTTCGTGCCAATTTAAAGCCTTCCTTTTCACTGTAAAACACTACCGCAGGCAATTCATGACTCAGGAACAACGACATTCCCTCTGTCATCGCGTAGGCTCCTGCATTTTCAAAAATAATAACGCTTCC
>ERZ808240.3462-NODE-3462-length-15330-cov-36.335777_pt1 | contig 15330 bp, 13 predicted proteins | sample MGYA00521084_ERZ808240 | MGnify/ENA primary metagenome ERZ808240 (study PRJEB31516, sample SAMN03275571) | gut metagenome | biome: mammalia-associated habitat; material: feces | host: Papio cynocephalus | place: Kenya | collected 2012-08-06 ... | reverse complement strand
TCGTGTACGTAAACCAGAAAAATCCCTTGATATGCCCCCAGACAAACGCCGCGGCACGGTCGCGGAAGGGCGTCCGGCGCAGGTACTTCAGGTAGAGCGGCCAGGTGCGGTTCTTCCAGATGTTGCACCACGGCTTCATGAGCGCACCGGGGAAATGCCAGATGCGCACCTCCTTATTATAAGGAGAGTAGCGCACGTTGATGCCGTCCCATGCCGGACCGAGCGGCAGGATGCGGTTGCGGAAGACGATGTTGAGGACGTCCTGGTCGGGCCAGGCGATGCGCTGGGCATACGCCGCGGTGGTGGCGAAAAGGCGGGAAACCGCGTCTTCCCGGCGCATTTGGGCGAGATCCATCACCAAAAGGCCGGAATAGAAGTAGGGGGCTGGGCCCTCGAGTCCTATAAGCTTCTTCTTGAACTCCCCCGCGGCGCCTTCCGACACGGCGGCGAGCACGTTGTCGCCCAGGTCGGTTTCCCACAACGGGCGGATGTTTCCCACGCAGCAGACGTCCACATCGGAGTAAATGGTGCGCGTTTCGTCCGGGAGGAGGGTCGGCAGCAGGAAGCGGTAGTACATCTCCTGCGTGACGTGCTCGAGCTCGGGCGGAATGGGGAAGTCCGCGAAAAGCGCCGCGTCCACTGGATGGAAAACGACCGTGATGTCGTCGCGTCCGCCGTGCCAGTCGGTCAGAAGCCGCTGGTGCGCGGGGGTGATGTCGCGATGAAGGATGTGGAAAACGAAGGGGTCGTCCGGATTGTTCGCGGCGAGGCTCGCCAGAACGACCGCCAAATGCTGCACAAACGAGTCCGAAACGCAGAAAGAGACGGAAATCGGACCTTGGGAGCCCGCATGCACCAGCCGCGCACCCGTGGGGAGGCCCGGGCGGATGCCACATTCCGGATTGTTCTTCTCTTTTTCCATTATTTGGCTAACATTATAGCAAAAAGGATGGATTTTTACAAGGACGGGGACGGAAGTCTCCAGTCAGTCGAAGGGAACGGCCTTTCCGTTCTCCTTTGCACCGCGCGGCGGTTCCGGCGCAACGGGGTGGCCGTTCCGGCGCAACGCCATCGCCGTTCCGGCGCAACGGCATCACCGTTCCGGCGCGACGGCATCGCCGTTCCGGCGCAACGCCATCGCCGTTCCGGCGCAACGGTCTGGCCCGACCGCCGGTCGCGCGGAGCGGGGGGGCGCAAAGGACGCGGATTTTTGGTATAATATAGGGATGAAATTCGAAGAAACTGTTTTCGGCCAGTTGGAGCCGGCTTTGCAGAAAGCCGTCCACGAGGCCGGTTACGCGAAACCGACGCCTATCCAGGAACAGGCGATTCCGTATCTTTTGAAAGGGCGCGATCTGATCGGATGCGCCCAGACGGGCACGGGCAAGACCGCGGCGTTCATGCTCCCGATTCTGGACCACCTTCTGCGCGTGCGCCGGCCGCGGCACATTGGGCATCCGAGAGCCTTGATTCTTTCGCCGACGCGCGAACTCGCCGCGCAGACCGCGGCGAACGTGAAGGTCTACTCCAAATACGCCAATCTGCCGTTTGCGTGCATTTTCGGCGGCGTTTCGCAGTTCGGGCAGGTCAAGGACATCAAGAAGGGCGCCGAGACGGTCATCGCCTGCCCTGGACGGCTCATCGACCTCATGACGCAGGGCATTCTCTATCTCGACCAGGTGGAATGTTTTGTCCTCGACGAGGCGGATCGCATGCTTGACATGGGCTTTCTGCCGGATATCAAGCGGATTATCTCCAAATTGCCCAAAGCGCGGCAGTCTTTGTTCTTTTCCGCGACTTTCTCGCCGCAGATCGCGAAACTTGCCGCGGAACTGGTGGACGACCCGGTCAAAATCGAAATCTCCCCCGAAAAGCCGACGGTGGAGAAGATCAACCAGAAGGTGATGTTCGTCGAAAAGGCGCAGAAAGACGCGCTTCTTGTCCATTTGCTCGAGGAGCATCCCGAATGGGACCGCGTCATTGTGTTCACCAAGATGCGCCATGGCGCCGATCGGGTGAACAAGAAGCTCATGCGCGCGAATATCGCCGCGGCGGCCATCCACTCCGACAAGACCCAGGGACAGCGTACACGTGCGCTGGAAGGCTTCCGCCAAGGGAAGGTTCGTGTGCTGGTGGCGACGGACATCGCCAGCCGCGGCATTGACGTGCCGGACGTGAAATGCGTCATAAACATGGAACTTCCGCTTGAAACGGAGAGTTATGTGCACCGTATCGGGCGTACGGCGCGTGCGGGCGAATCGGGAGCGGCCATCAGTTTCGTCACCGCGGCGGAGCGTGCGCAACTCAAGGCGGTCGAGCGCTTTATCCGCAAGAGCATTCCTGTCGACCGGGACCACCCCTACCACAGCGAAACGGGCGAGCAGGCCGGCGGCAAGGCGCAGGAGGGGCTCCCCCAGGCGCCATGGGTGCATCCAGCCAACCGCAACCGCACGAACCGCAAGCGGAACAGCCGGGTTTCGTTCCTCGGACGGCGGCAAAGCGACTTTCGCAAGCGTCCGCCCAATCCCTGAAGCGCGGGCGTACGGAGGAGAACCGGGCCGTTCGTCGGACACGGCGGCCCACCCTTGTTCGCCAGAGCGAACCGGGGATTTCGGAGGAACGGGTGAACCTCATGCCCATTAGCGGCGTTTCCTCTGTCATATGAGACGACAATTGTGCTTCTGGGCGGTGGGTTTCGCCGCGTATGCGGGTTTGGCGGATGCGGTCCACACGAACGCGGTGGCGGACCTCGGCACCGTCATGGTGGAGGGTGCCGCGCTCTCGAAATACCGTCCCCAAACGGTAAACGGCGGTACGTTTACGGATGTTCCGCCCGAGAAGTTGCCGGTTGTCGTGGATACTTTGACGGAGGATTTCATCCGGGAGCACAATCCGACCGACCTGCATGACCTTTTGCGGTACGTCCCGGGCATCGAAACCGGCGGAAAATCCCTCCTTATCCGCCAGCCCGGCACGTTTTCCATCCGCGGGTTCGGCGGAACGGAACCGACGTTCGATGGAGTGCTCCCGATCGGGCGCGGCGCGGGGCTGTTCATGGATCCGTTTTTGATGGAACGCGTGGAAATCGTGAAGGGGCCCATCGGCGCATTGGGCGGGGGCCAGGGCGCGGCGCAGAACGCCGCAGGCGCGGGCGGGTCGGTCAACATGTACCTCAAAAGCGCGACGACGGCACGTGACGAGACGAATCTGCAGGGGAATCTGTCCATCGGGCGCCATACCCGCCGCGAACGCGGCATGGCGGATGTCAACCAGGCCTTTCTGGACGGGAAAGCCGCGGTGCGCGTCTTGGCGACGGCCGACTATTATACGCCCACTTACATAAAGGAGGGGTCGCAGAAGGGGGCGCGTCCGCGGGAATCGTTTGCGGTGGCGCCGAGTTTCGTATTCGAGCCGAACGATGCTGTGCGGTTCGGCATGAAGACGCTCTTTCAATATACGGACCAGCCGAGCTACATCGGCGTGCCGGTCTGGCATGGGCGTCCCGGTGGCGGCTATGGCTGGTACGAATCCTCGTGCCGTCCGGGCGACCGCTCCACCTACCGGAGTTTCATGCTCAATCCGTGGGTGGACTGGCAGGTTACGGACGACTGGCTGCTGAAATTCGGCGCGGCGATGTTGGTATCTTCGTGGGAGCAGACCACGCGCGAACCGTATGCGGCGATGGGCGGGGCCGAATTCAACCGCTTCTGCGAGACGGGACTGTGGTTTCCGGCGCACAATATAGGGGACGGACGCTACACCACGACGCAGTTCTCGGAAAGTTCCAGTCTCAGCCGCAACTACAACACGTTTGTGCGTTCCATTTACACGAAAGAACTGGGCGGGGGCGTGACCAACAGCTTCGTCTCCCAGGCGGACGCCAACTATCGCGAAGCGGGTGGCGGATTCGGCACGCCCACGACGCGTTATGGCGCACTTTTCCAGGATTCCGTCTCGTGGCGGTGGTTCACGCTCCTCGGGGGCATCCGCTACGACCATTTCGAACAGCAGTCCTATACCGCCTGCAACTACAACAGGGCGGGCGTCTTCACAGGCACGACGCGCTATTGGCACCAGACGGCGGACGCCGTTTCGCCGCGGGCGGGGTTGTCCGTCCAGCCGCTCGAGTGGCTGGTCCTCTTCGGGAACTATTCCCAGACGCGCACGCCGACGCTCGGTTACCGCAATGCGGACGGCTCCACGCCCGACAGCCCCTGGATCGCCGAACAGTACGAGGCGGGCGTGCGCGTTTCGCCCGTCGACCGGCTCTGGTTGACGGTCTCGGCCTACCGAATCGAGCAGGAGAACGTGCCGGAAGCCGATACGGCGACCGGCTTCTACACCTACGACGGACGCAACCGCTCGCAGGGCGCGGAACTCTCGTTGACCGGCGATATTGCCGACAATTGGACGATTATGGCCATGTACGCCTATACGCAGTACAAGGACCGTTCTATCGCACCCGGACAGAAAGGGCGCGATTTCGAGCGCTACCCCGCCCATGCGTTCTCGCTGAACACGTCCTATCGCATAGCGGAAGGCCCCCTCGCGGATATTGTGCTTGGCGCGGGCTACCGGTTTCGTTCCATGAGTTATGCGACCGTGCGCGGCAAATTCCAGAACGGGAATCTGCGTTTCAATCCGTCCCATCTCGTGGACGTCAGCGCGGCGGTTCCGCTGACGAAGTTCGGCGGACCGGAGAACTGGATGTTGACTCTGGGCGTGCGCAACCTTCTGGGCGAGAAGTATTTCGAGTCGGCGCGGCATTTTTACGAGTGTTTGGCGGGTGAGCCCAGCACATTCGAAATCGGCGTGCGGGCGCGGTTCTAGGTTCCAATCGGGAGGAGAGATCCTATGCAAGCTTTGAATGCAGTCGATATTGTCAAGAAATATGGCGAAAGAACCGTATTGGACAGGTTTTCGCTGACTTTGGAGCCGGGCGGCTTCGAAGCCTTGATGGGGCCGTCCGGCGCGGGGAAGTCCACGTTCCTGCATCTCGCCGCCGGGCTGATCGCCGCGGATTCCGGCAGTATCTCCGTCGGGGGCGTCCCGGTCACGGATCTCTCGGATTCCGCCGCGGCCAAGTTCCGCCGGCGGCATATCGGGGTGGTTTTCCAGGATTTCAATCTGCTGGAAGACAAGACGGTGCGGGAAAACATCGTTCTGCCGCTCAAATTGGACCACGCGTCCGTCGACATGCCGCGATTTTGGCGTCTTTCGGACATTTTGGGGCTGTCGGACAAACTTGACCGGCTACCTGCTGCGCTTTCGGGCGGTGAACGCCAACGCGTGGCCATCGCCCGGGCTCTTCTGCCCGAGCCGGATATCGTCCTCGCCGACGAGCCGACGGGCAATCTGGATACGCGCGCGGCCAAAGGCATCTGCGGGCTTTTGCGGCGACTGAACACTTTAGGGAAAAGCGCCATCCTTGTGGTGACGCACGATCCCGTCGTAGCCGCCGCAACGCAAAAGGTGAACTTCCTCAAGGACGGACGCCTCGCCGCAAGCTGTCCGACCGAAGGCGATCCTGTACGCGTTTCCCGCCTCTATCTGGAGACCTGCTCGTGAAAGCGCGGCATGTTTGCGCCGTTCTTGGGCTCGCGATCGCCGCGGGAACCGTCGTCTTCATGCGCGCGCTGGTGGCGTCCAACGATGCCCAGGCGGAAACTGTGGCCACGCGGCTCCTCCGGACCGTGCCCGTCGAGCCGACCGCCCGGACAATGCGCGCGACGCTGGACTTCCGCCCGGACGGACGCGTTTTGCAGGGGCCGCCGCTCATGGGCGTCTTCGCGACCGCGGCGGATCTGGCTCCTTCCGGCGAAGTGACGGTGACGCGTGCGCTCTTCTCCCAGCGGCGTCTGGAGACGCCCCCCGTCGGAACCACCCTGACCTTTTTGGGGCGAAAAGGGGCGTACCGGCTCAAATTGGCGAAAATAATCGAGTGGGACCGTCCCTTGCGGGGCTACCCCAACGCCTTTGTTTCCCCCGAAACCGCCGCGGCGATCGGGGAGGAATGGACGCCCTATGTGCCGCAAACCGCCGCGGAACTCGCCCCGGGCTTCCGGAGCGACGCAGGACGCAACTTCGACCGGGCGCGCGGACTCCTCCTCTGGGTGGCGGCTTTGACGGCACTCTGTCTTCTTGTCAATACGCTTTTTCTGTCGGTGGAAGCGAAACGGCGCGATTATGCCATTCTGCGCGTCTTGGGTTTGACGCGCGGCGGACTCGTGCGAAAGGTTTGGGCGGAAGCGTTCAAATTTTCCTTGATCGGGTATGTTGTCGGGGCTGCCGGGGCGTCCGCGGCGGTTTGGGCATACACGGCATGGGACGCGGCGCTTTTTCCGGAGGGGTGTGTGTTGCCGCTTTCGGCGTTTCTTCTGTCCGCGGCGCTGACCTTTGGCGCGTCTTTCGTCGCCGCCCTCGCGGCCTTGCGTCCGGCGCTCGCCGTCAAACCTTTGGAAGCGGCCAGTTTTCGTCCGCCGCGGCACCGTCCCTGGGGGATGATGCTTTCCTTCGCTTTCGGATTCGGGGCGTTTGTGGCGGTGGAGGTGTGGGGCGCGTCGCTCACCAAAGCCTTCGTGCCGTCAAAGGAGTGGCCGGACGCGATCGTCTCCATTCTGCCGGGAGGCGTCTCGAGCTTCGACATCGAGAAGTTGCGGAAGCTGGAAGGGGTGCGGCGGATTTCGGAACTCCAACCGTTGCAGGTCAATCTGTTGCCGCTGGAGGAACTGAAAGGACCGGGCGCGGCGTTTGGCGGGCGCGGCGGAAAAGCCTACCGAAACGCCTTGCTTTTGGCGAGCGATTACGTTCCGCCTTTCAGGTTTGTCGCCGGGGACCGTGCCGCGGCGACGAATGCGCTCTTTGCGGGCGATGCGTGCCTCATAACGGAAATGATGGCGCGTGCGCGGCATTTGTCGCTCGGGGACGGTTTGAGGCTCGATTGCGGACGCGGATTCGTCCTGGACCTTAAAGTGGCGGGAATCGTCGATCTCAACTGGCACATGGTGACCAGCCGCGGGCTTGTGCGCGGACTCAACCGCATGCCCGTGAATACCGACGGACCCGTTTTCGTCAGTTTCGATACCCTTGCCGCGGCGGACAGACGCCCGCAGGAATTCGTCCATATGACGCATCTTTGGCTCGATTATGAGCCGGATTTCCTCGCCCAATACGGCGTTTTCGAGGCGGGGCGGCGCGTGGAAAAAGAGATTGTGTCCGCCTTGAACGGCGCCAATCTCGTCACAAAGGAAGGTGAGGTGCGCGGCAATACGGTGCGTCTGCATGCGCGCGACGAAGTGGCGGAAGGCACCCTCGCGCACGGAAACGATCTTGTGGGTTCCATGGCGCGCATTCCGTTCGTCTTCGTGATTGTCGTCTCGCTTGGGTTCATCTCGCTTCTGGTGGCGGATGCAGACGCGCGGCGCAAGTCGTTCGCGGTCTTGCGCGCAATCGGGGCCACCCGGCCGCAACTGGCGTGGATTCTGGCGGCCGACGCGTTGAAAGTCGCCGGGGCCGGGCTGGTTCTGGGTCTTGCCGGCGGTTTGCTGACGGGGTGGCTCTGCACGTTCGCGACGCGGAAAATGATGGCGAACTGGGGGCTGCCGGCCGGATTCGCCCTGCCTTGGGGGGCTGTCGGACGCGGCGCATGCCTGGCATTCGCCTGCGTAGTCCTGCTCGCCCTGCCTGTCGCCTGGACGCTCGTCTGCCGCGCCATGCGCCGCCGGTAGGCCCCGGGGCGCCCCCTGTGGCAAGGACGGATCCGGCCGTGTGGCGCCACGAACAGACGGGATTCTCGTGCCCATGAGAAATGATTCTCGTGCCGATGAGAAAAAATTCCCCTGGGCACGAGAACGGATCGCTCCCAGACATGAAAATGTCCGTTAGTTCGCGTTTTCTGCTGAAATCAATCATGAAATAGTCAGATATCTCCTAAAAACCGGCGCAACCCGGGCGACTGCCCTCGTTTCGCCCGTCCGGCACGCCCGAAACGGGTGTCCAAATGCCTTGAAACGGTGATGCCGTCGCGCCGGAACGGTGATGCCGTTGCGCCGGAACGGCGATGCGGTTTCCTTGAAACGCCGCCCCACCTCTCTTGGGGGAATGGTCGCCGACGGGCGCAAAAGGCTCCCCCGACGGTCCGCCTGGCGGCTTCGCACGCTCCGCCCGCCATCTTGCCGTTCGCCTCTGTGCGGGGTTTGACCGAAAATCTTTCGTTTGCTTTTGGGCAGGCAGACAATTCTCCGTGACCGGTTTCTTGCATTTTTGGCTTGCATATCAGCCGCTGAATTTGGTATAATCTCCAACAGTTTTGCCGCGGAGGGTAGCGTAGAGTGCGCGAGAGCAGGCGGTCACAACGAAGAAAGAAAAGAATGGATAAGATCAAGATCAAGGCGGAAGCGCGTACCGAACAGGGTACGGGCGCGGTCCGCCGTTTGCGCCGCACGGGGATGATCCCCGGCAGCGTGATGAAGATGAAGAAGGGCGGTACGGAACTTATCAAGATGCCGGCGCACGACTTCATGATGGCGATGCGTGGCCATGCGAGCAAGCAGCTGTTGGTCACGCTGGACATGAACGGTACCGAGGTTCCGGCGCTCATGCGTGAGATGCAGAACGACGTCCTGGCGGGTACTCCCATCCATGTGGATTTCAGCGAAGTGTCGCTGGCCGAGAAGGTCCGCGTCACGGTGCCGCTGTACCTCGTGGGCGAAGCGGTCGGCGTGAAGCTCGGCGGCGGCGTTCTCGAACAGGTGCTGCGCACGATCGAAGTCGACTGCCTCCCGACGGACATCGCCGAGAAGTTCGAAGTCGACGTCTCCAAGCTCGGACTCGACCAGACGCTCTTTGTGCGCGACCTGCAGCTGGGCGAAAAGCAGACGATCGTGACGCGCGGCGAATTGGCCGTGGCCGTCGTCAAGGCTCCGGACGACGTGGCGGCGACGCCGGGCGCGGCAGGCGCGGCGGATGCGACCGCGGCGACGCCCGAGGTCATCAAGAAGGGCAAGGAAGACGAGGCCAAGGCCGCCGATTCCGCCAAGAAGGAGGAGAAGAAGTAATGAAGAAGTACGATATCCTTTACATCTTCGTCGGCGTTTCGCGCGACGACGTCCTCAACGCGAACCTCGAGAAGGCTTTGGCGGAAGTGACGCGCCTGGGCGGTACGGTTCTTTCGACGGAATCGCTCGGCAAGCGCACGTTCGCGCACCCGATGTCGAAGAAGGAGAACGGCGTCTACGTGAAAGTGCGCGTGGAGCTCGATCCGTCCAAGGTCGAAGAGCTGATCAACCGCTACCACCTGGTCGAAGAAGTCTTCCGCGTGCAGGTTCTCGCGGTGGACGAGCGTCGCGAGGAGAAGCTCGCCGCCGAGCGCGAGGCCCGTGCCGCGCGTCTGGCGCGCAAGGAAGTCGCCGAACAGGCCGCCGAGGCGGAGGTTGCGCAGGCTTGACCTTGGATAACGGAAGTACGTCATGGCTTCGTTCAATAGAGTGATTCTGATGGGCAACCTCACGCGGGATCCCGACGTGCGCGCCACCGGTACGACCGGCATGAAAGTCGCGCGCCTCGGACTCGCCGTGAACGAGCGCCGGAAGGACCGCAACGGCCAACTCCTGGATTTCCCCGTCTTTGTGGACGTGGACGCCTGGGACAAGCTGGCCGAACTGTGCGGACAGTATCTGACCAAAGGGCGCACGATCCTTGTGGAAGGTCGCCTGCAGATGGATACGTGGGAGAAAGACGGCGTGCGGCACCAGAAACTGAAAGTCCGCGCCTCCACAATCAAGTTCCTGCCGCAGGGCGAACGCCTGGCGGGCGGGATTGTGCGTCAACCTCTCTCCGAAGGCGAAGCCGCCGCGGCGATTCCCGCCCCGGTGGCGTCCGCGGAACCGCTGGAGAACGACCCGGACAACATTCCGTTCTGACAACAGTAAACTATTTTCAAAGGAAATCCGAAATGGCTTTCAAGAAATCCAATTCATCCGCAGGCGAGGAATTCGCCGCGCGCAAGCGTCCGCCGCTCGGTCCGAAGGACTCGATCGACATCAACGACATCGAGACGCTCAAGTACTACATCACGGACTACGGCAAGATTCTGCCCGCCCGCATCACCGGCGTCACCGCCGCCCAGCAGCGCCAGATCCGCCAGGGCGTCAAGCGCGCCCGCAACATGGGGCTCATGGCCTAAGCGAAAGGAGCATTGAAATGCATATCGAAGTCATGCTCATGGACAACGTGAAGAAGCTCGGCAAGGCCGGCGAGATCGTCAAGGTCGCCCCCGGCTACGCGCGCAATTGCCTCTTCCCGAAGGGTCTCGCGGCGGTCGCGACGGAAGCGGCCAAGCGCAAGCTCCGCAAGCTCGAAGCCGAGCGCGCGGCGCGTGCGGCCGAGGAGAAGAAGGCGGCTCTTGAAGTCGCCAAGAAGCTCGCGAAGCTCGAACTCACCGTGTCCGCCCCGACGACCGACGGCAAGAAGCTCTACGGCGCGATCAGCGTCAGCGATCTTCTCGCGGCGATCGAGGCGAACCGCGGCATCAAGATCGCCCGCAGCCAGCTCTCGATCGAGGACTCGCTCCGCGAAGTCGGCGAGTATGACGCGACGATCGACCTCGGTCATGGCGTCCTCGTCAAGTTCAAGATCACGATTCTCGACGAACAGACGGCCGCCGAGGCCTGAGTCCGGCGCGGAATCGCAAAGAAAAACGTGCGCCCCCGGAAGGTGGCGCACGTTTCTTTTGACCGTTCGGCGTCCAAATATGGTATAATATCCTCCACTATGAAGGCGAAAACGTTTATAGATCAGGTAGAGGTCCAGGTCCGTTCGGGGCGTGGAGGCGACGGCGCCATGTCCATGCGCCGCGAAGCGCTCGTGGCGTTTGGCGGACCGGACGGCGGCGACGGCGGACGTGGCGGCGACGTCGTCTTCAAGGCGTCGGAGCATATCAACTCGCTTTTGAATCTGTATTACGACCCCAAATGCTACGCGCAGGACGGCGAGGGCGGCAAGGGGCAGAAGATGTACGGCAAGCGCGGAAAAGATCTTGTCGTGCCGGTCCCGCTCGGGACGGAGGTCTACGACGCGGAGACCGGGCTTCTGGTGGCCGACATCACCGAACCGGGGCAGTCGGTCGTCGTCGCGAAAGGCGGCGCGGGCGGCTACGGGAACGTGCATTTCAAGACGGCCGTCAACCAGGCGCCGACGGAACATACGCCCGGCGGCGAGCCGGAAGAGAAGCGGTTGCGCCTGGAGCTGAAGACGATCGCCGATGCGGGGCTGCTCGGTTTCCCCAATGCCGGCAAGAGTTCCCTTTTGTCCGTTCTTTCCGCGGCGACGCCGAAGATCGCGAGCTACCCGTTCACGACGATCAATCCCATGGTGGGGACGGTCGTCTACGACGACTATGCCAAGGTGCGCATGGCCGACGTGCCGGGGATCATCGAGGGTGCGGCGAAAGGCGTGGGGCTGGGGCTGGCCTTCCTGCGCCATCTGGAGCGCTCGAAAGCGCTCGTCTACGTCATCGACATGGCCGGGACCGACGGTCGCGAACCCTGGCGGGACTACGAGGTCCTCAAAAAGGAGATTTCGGACTACTCGGTCGAACTGGCCGGCCGGCCCGCGCTGGTCGTCGCCAACAAGATGGACGAGGCGGCGGCGCAGGAGAATCTGCCGCGCTTCATCGCGGAGACGGGTGTCGAGCCGTTGGCGGTCTCCTGCCGGACGCACACGGGGCTTGAGGCGTTCAAGGCGGCCCTGCGCGGCATTGTGAAGCCCGAGACGCGCTTCCACCATACCCACGCGCAGGCCCCCGACCTCAAGGACATGCCCGACACGACGGGCGACGAGATTCCGGCGGAGGCGCTCAAATTCGCGACGTTCCTGAAATTGGAGAAGCCGAAGGCGAAGAGCCATCCGAGCCGCGGCAACATACACTGAGGAGACGCGAAGATGGCGAAGAAATGGAATATCGCGGCGGTTTGCGCGACAAAAGGACGGCGGAAGCTGGGGTGCGTGACGGCCTACGACGCCGCGTTCGCGCGGCTGGCGGACGAGGCGGGCGTTCCGATGATCCTGGTCGGGGACTCGATGGGCAACAACGTGCTGGGCTACGGGACGACCCTGCCGGTGACGATCGACGATACGCTTCGGGCGACAGCCGCCGTCGTGCGCGGCGCGAAGGATGCGCTTGTCGTCGCCGATCTGCCGTTCGGCAGCTACCAGTGCGGCGAGGACAAGGCGGTTGAAAACGCTGTGGCCTGCCTGAAAGCCGGTGCGGATGCGGTGAAACTCGAGGGCGGCGCCCCCTGCGCATCGCTCGTCAAACGGCTTGTGTCCGCCGGAATCCCCGTGATGGGGCATGTCGGCCTGTGTCCGCAAAGCGTCAATCTCTACGGCGGATTCAAGAAACAGGGCAAGACACGCGAAGAGGCTGCGCGCATATACAAAGATGCGCAGGCCGTCGTGGAAGCCGGGGCGTTCGCCGTCACGCTGGAGTGCGTCCCTTCCGATTTGGCGGCGGAAATCACCGCGGCGGTTCCGGCGGTCACGGTCGGCATCGGGGCCGGCCCCGTCTGCGACGCCCAATGGCTCGTCATGCACGACCTCCTTGGATTGAACGGGCAGGTCCCGTCCTTCGTGAAACAGTATGCCCGCCTTGCCGAAACGGTGCGTGGCGCTTTTGCCGCCTATGTGAAAGACGTGGCGGACGGGACGTTCCCCTCCAGGTGAGAGTGCTCCTCCATGCCTGTTGCGGACCATGCGCCAGCGCCTGCGTGCCGCGCTTGAAGGGACAGGGCCATTCGGTCGCGCTTTTCTTTTCCAACTCGAATATCGACACGGCGGAGGAATTTGCGCGGCGCGAAGCGGCGGCGCGGACGTTGGCCGCGGCGGATGGCGTGCCGCTTCTGACCGACCCCTACGATCATGCGCGCTGGCTGGCGGATGTCGCCGTCGGATTTGAGGGCGAACCCGAGAAGGGGCGCCGGTGCGACCGCTGTTTCCGGTTCAGCTTGACGCGGACCTTCGCCTATGCCGCGGAACATGGCTTTGACGCTGTCGCGACATCGCTTACCGTCAGCCCCCACAAGCCAAGTGCGCGCGTATTCGCCGCGGGCGAGGATGCGGCCTGGTGCTCGGCGACAAAGACGTGCGGAGGTTCCGCCGCGTTCGCGCCGGTCCTCCTGAAAGAGGACTTCAAGAAGAAGGAAGGATTCAAGTTGTCCGTCAAGCGCGCCGCGGAACTCGGACTCTACCGCCAGGGCTATTGCGGATGCGAGTTCTCGCGTAGAGGTTGAAAAGACCGTCATTGCGGAAACAGGGGTTTGGACGGTTCCGCAAGTGCAAGGGGCGTTTCAGACCGCGCCTAGACGGGGTACTGCCCCCCCAGGGGCGGTTCTTGCGGGCTCTTGCCTTCCGCTTTCTCGGCCGTTTCTTCCCCTTTTTGACCCTCGCTCTCCACCCCTCGGAACGACCTGTCCCGGGTGTCTCGCGACAGGATACGCTTTTCGATGCGCTTTTCCCGTGATGCGCCGTTTTGCATGTTCGCCCGATTATGGTATAATAATGCGCATGAATAGAGATATTGTCTGCATCGGGGCGGGGTACATAGGCGGTCCCACCATGGCGGTCGTCGCGAAGATGAATCCGGACCGGAAGGTCATGGTCGTGGATATCGATGCCCGGCGCATCGCGGCGTGGAATTCGCCCGATTTCGCCTTGCCGATCTACGAGCCCGGTCTTGTGGATGTGGTCCGCGAGGTTCGCGGAAAGAATCTTTTCTTCACGACGGACATCGCCGCGGCGGTGAAGGCGTGCGACATCGTCTTCGTGGGCGTGAACACCCCGACGAAGATGTTCGGACGCGGCAAGGGACGCGCGAGCGACCTGCAGTACTGGGAGGCCACCGCGCGCGAAATAAAGTCCTTCGCGGAGGGCGACAAGATCATCGTCGAGAAGTCGACGCTCCCCGTGCGCACGGCCGCGGCGATGGACGCGATCCTGAACGACCATGCCGAACATGTCTTCACCGTCCTCTCCAATCCGGAATTCCTGGCCGAGGGCACGGCGATCAAGGATCTGCTGGAGCCGGACCGCGTGCTCGTGGGCGGGCCCGAAACCCCGGCGGGCAAGGAGGCCGTCGCGGCGCTTGTGGACGTGTATGCCGCGTGGGTTCCGCGGGAGAAGATCCTGACGACGAACGTCTGGAGCGCGGAGCTCACGAAACTGGCGGCCAACGCCTTCCTCGCCCAGCGCGTTTCCTCCATCAACGCGATCGCCGGGCTTTGCGAGGCGACGGGGGCTGACGTGGACGAAGTCGCGAAGGTCATGGGGGCGGACCACCGCATCGGGCCGAAATTCCTGAAGGCAGGTCCGGGTTTCGGCGGCAGCTGCTTCAAGAAGGACGTGCTCAATCTCGTCTATCTCTGCGAGACGTTCGGCCTCCACACCGCGGCGGACTACTGGTCGCAGGTCATCGTGATGAACGACCACCAGCAGGAGCGCATCGTTTCGCGTCTCTTCAAGGCGATGTTCAACACGCTCGCCAACAAGAAAATCGCCGTCTTCGGCTTCGCCTTCAAGGCGGATACCGGCGACACGCGCGAAACGCCGGCGGGGACGGTCGTGCGGCTTCTGCGCGAGGAGCACGTGCGCCTCGCGATCACGGACCCGAAGGCGCTGGCGAACGCCCGCCACGATTTGTCCGATCTGGTGGAAGAAGCGGCGCGCCAGGCGCCGGACGCGCTCGTTTTCGAGGAGGATCCCTACGCCGCGGCGGTGGACGCGGACGCCATTCTGCTGATGACGGACTGGAAGCAATATCCGCAGCTCGACTGGCAGGGGCTCTACGATTCCATGCGCAAGCCCGCGCTCGTCTACGATACGCGCAACTGCCTCGACCGCGGCAAACTGGAAGAAATCGGCTTCAAGGTCTTGAATGTCGGCAAATAAGAAGGTGGGTCAGAATGGATTTGAATGAGTGTATCCGCGCGGCGTTTGCGCAGGCTTTCCCGGGCGAGGATTTCGGTTTTGTAAAGGTCGTCCCGGCGACGGATCCGCGGTTCGGCGACTATCAGTGCAACGACGCGCTGAAACTCGCGAAGAAGTTCAAGATGAAGCCCCGGGACGTGGCGGAGAAGGTCGCGGCGCACATCCCCTCCGCGTTGAAGACGGAGATAGCCGGCCCGGGCTTCCTCAACCTGACCGTTTCGGGGGAGTGGCTCGATTCGGCGCTGGAATCGTTTGCCGCGCTCCCGAAGTGCGGCATCCCCCAGACGGGCGCGGGCAAGACGGTCGTCATCGACTATTCCTCGCCGAACGCCGCCAAGCAAATGCACATCG
>ERZ808240.3461-NODE-3461-length-15339-cov-4.148587_pt1 | contig 15339 bp, 10 predicted proteins | sample MGYA00521084_ERZ808240 | MGnify/ENA primary metagenome ERZ808240 (study PRJEB31516, sample SAMN03275571) | gut metagenome | biome: mammalia-associated habitat; material: feces | host: Papio cynocephalus | place: Kenya | collected 2012-08-06 ... | reverse complement strand
CTCGCCGAAAAGCAGGCGGAAATCGCGAAATTGCAATCGCAAGTCGACAAGCTGTCCGCCGACCAGGAATCGCACGAGCGCGCCGTGCAGGCGGAACACGAGAAATCGCTCATCAATGCAACGGCCGCGCGCGATGCAAAGATCGCCGCGCTCGAAGCGCAGATTGCATCGCAGGAATCGGCTTTCAAACAGCAAATTCAATCGCAATCGCAAGAGTTCTCGCAAAAACTCGCCCTGCAACAGGCGGAATCGTCAAAACAGGCTGCTGAAGAATCGACGAAGCTGCAGCAAACCATCGCGGCGCAAAAGCAGCAGCTCGAATCACAAACCCAACAGTTCGCGGCCGAAAAAGAGCTGGCGGTTTCGCAGGCCAAAGCCGCAGCCGAACGCGAGCGTGACGAAGCGAAAGCGGCCGTTGAACTGGAGCGAGCCCAAGCGGCGCAGGCGCAAGCGGCCCTGCGCGAGCAAATGACGCATGAGCTCGCGCAGAAAGACGAGCTCATCAAATACAAAGACGACGAAATCGCCCGCGTGAAGGAAATGAAGGCGCGCCTTTCCACGAAGATGGTCGGCGAGTCGCTCGAGCAGCATTGCGAAATCGAATTCAACAAGATTCGCGCCACCGCTTTTCCCCATGCCTACTTCGAAAAAGACAATGACGTGGTGGAAGGCACCAAGGGCGATTTCGTGTTCCGCGAATGCGACCCCGAAACTGGCGAGGAAATCGTCTCCATCATGTTCGAGATGAAGAACGAGAACGACGAAACGAAGACCAAACACAAAAACGAAGACTTCTTCAAGAAGCTCGACAGCGACCGCAAAAAGAAGAACTGCGAATACGCCGTGCTGTGCACGATGCTCGAGCCCGACAACGACCTCTACAACGAGGGCATTGTGGACATGGGCTACCGCTACCCCAAGATGTACGTCATTCGCCCGCAGTTCTTCATTCCCATTATCTCGATTCTGCGCAACGCCGCGCTTTCGGCCCTGCAATACAAAACGCAGCTGGCAGAGGTGCGCAACCAGAATATCGACATCACGAATTTCGAAGCGTCGATGGAAGATTTCAAATCGAAATTCGCCAAAAACTACGATTTGGCGAGCCGCCGATTCCAAACGGCGATCGAGGAAATCGACAAGACGATCGACCATCTGCAAAAGACGAAAGACGCGCTTCTGGGCAGCGAGCGCAACCTGCGCCTGGCAAACGACAAGGCGCAAGACCTCACCATCAAGAAGCTCACGCGCAAGAACCCCACCATGCAAGCCAAGTTCGCCGAACTGGCCGAGGCGAAAGCGCTCGAAGGCAAAGACGAGGTCGAGTCGGAAAATACAGGGGAATAGCCATGCCGCGCGAGAATCTAACGCAAAAGCGCGAGCGCGCGGCCGAAGTCGAGCGTCGCATGTTCGAGCATTATGGCGAGGGCGCGTGCTCGCTTGACCACATCGACCCGTTCACGCTTACCGTAGCGGTAATCCTTTCGGCGCAATGCACCGATGCCGCCGTGAACAAAGTGACGCCCGAGTTATTCGTGCGCTTCGGCACGCCCGAGGCGATGGCGAGCGCAAGCATCGAGGAGATAGAGGCCATCATCCATCCGCTGGGATTCTTTCGCAGCAAGGCGAAGAATTTGAAGGCGTGCGCGCGAACACTGCTCACCGAATTCGGCGGCGTGGTGCCGCAAAACATGACAGACTTGCAGAAACTCCCTGGCGTAGGGCGCAAAACGGCCAACGTGGTAATGTGTCAGGCGTTTCGCGACCCGCAGGGCATCGCCGTAGACACGCACGTATTCCGCATCGCGCACCAATTGGGCTTCGCAACGCGCAACGATGACACGCCCCCGAAAGTCGAAGAGAAGTTGATGAAGCTGTATCCCAAGCAAGATTGGCTGTACATCAACCATCAATGGGTGCACTTCGGGCGCGAATTCTGCGTGGCGCGACGCCCGAAGTGCGGAGAATGCTTCCTACATGATATTTGTCCCAACGCAGGAAAGTAGCGCCTCTATTGCTTGGCTTCGAAGGGGCCATTCCGCCCGAAGTCAAGCCAACCGACTTACAGCCCCAGTTTCTTGCAAATGGCTTCGACGATTTCGTCGACGGGCGACAGCGTGCCTTTGGCCACATCGCCGCAGGCGAGCTTGCCGATACCCGGGCCCACCAAATCGATGCCGCGCGATGCAAGCGTGGCGAGGTTCGCCTGCGTCGCGGCGTTTTCATACATATGCGTATTCATAGCCGGGCACACGATAACGGGGCACGTTGCAGCAAGGAACGTCGAGGACACCATGTCGTCTGCAATGCCATTCGCTAGCTTGGCGATGACGTTCGCCGTCGCAGGCGCCACGCACATCACGTCGGCTTCTTGCGCAAGCGAGATATGTTTGATGGACGCATCGTAGCTGTAGTCGAACGTATCGGTAAACACCATGTTCTTCGAGAGCGCCTCGAACGTGAGCGGCGTCACGAACTTCGTCGCGTTCTCGGTCATAATCACCTGCACGTCTACCCCGCGCTTGCCCAGGTCGCTTACGACTTGGCACGCCTTGTACACGGCAATACCGCCCGAAACCGCGATGAGTGCTTTCTTTGCCATGAAAGATTCCTTTCGTCCATTTCGTTTTCGCGAGCAAGTATAGCCCATACGAAAAAGGAACCTGCTCGCATCCGAACAGGTTCCCCCGCATTTCCCTACTATTTCAATAGGAAACGTGTTAAACGCTCTAAGGGTTTAACACGTTCGTAGTATTACAAAATCTGGTCGGTCTCTTCGAACTTCACGACGTCGACCTTCTTCACGCTCTTCATGACAGACATCAAAATCCAGTACACGACGCCGGCGAAAATCAACGAGTTCAAACCGGGAATGCCGAAGTTCATGATCGACGAGGCCTCGCCCACGCAGAAGGCCAGCACCCAAGTGACGATGGCGATGGGATTCCACTTCTCCACCTTGGCAGGCAGCTCGCCTTTCGCGCGCGTCTCTTCAAGCACGGGACGATTGCGCTTCAAGATGTAGTAGTCGATCACCATGATGCCCGCAACCGGCGGCAGAGCCACGCCGAGCAGCGTGAGGAACTCGGTGAAATAGTTGATGACGTTGAACACCGAGAGCAGCGTGCCCACAATGCCCAGGATCCACAGCATGGTGGAGCGGTTGATTTTCACGTTGAACAGCGCGTTGATCATGGTAGCCAAGCCAAGGCCCGAAGAGTACAGGTTCATGTCATTCAGCTTCACCGTAGAGGCAACCACGATGATGACGCCCAGAATGCCAGAAGTGGCCATCATGATGTCGGTCACGTTCGCGGTGCCGGTGGCATGCGCCAGCACAACGGCGATCAAGTTCATGCCAAGCTCGCCCAGGAAGGTGCCGATGAGGGTCATCCAGAACACCTGGGTGCCGTTCTTCAGATAACGCGCGTAGTCGGGCGTGCAAATAGCACCGGCGATGAAGCCGCCCGCGACCATGGTGGTGGCGGCGCCGAAGCCCAACGCAGGGCCAGGAGCCGGAGTGGTCATGAACTCCATGAGGCTGTGATCCTGCAGCACGATGGCGGCGCTCACGATAACGGCGCCGATGAACAGCGGCACGAACACCGTAGCGAAGCGGGCGATCCAGCGGATGCCGGCCACAACCAGCAACGTGACGCCCAAACCGGTGATAATAGCCCAGATGGGATAGTTCAGCACGCCGGTGATGGTGGTCATGCCGTCGGCGAACACGCAGTTCTGCACGCCGAACCAACCAACCATCGAAATAGCGGCCACGCCGCCCAGAATGGCGGAACCATTTTTGCCAAGGCCCGCCCAACGGGACAGAAGGCTCGTGGAAAGGCCTTCGCGAGCCGCAGCCGTGCCGAGCGCCCACGAAATTACTTGCAACAGCACCGAGCCCAGCATGGTTGCCCAGAATGCGTCCCAAAACGACATGCCGTAGCCGAGCGTAGCGCCCAGAACCAACTGGGACACGCAGCACAGCGCGCCGATACGAATCATCAGAATTTGCCAGAGCGGTTGTTTCGCGCCTTCAGGAACGCGGGACAACGAGTAGTCGTTGTCAGTGGCTTTACTTGCCATTGGGGACCAGCCCCCTTCTAACTTGGTAGTGCACCCAATACGAAACGATGGCCTTCGAAGCGAACGTCGCGCAACCCATGAGCGGACAAGCCGCGCACGACGGCCCCTTCGGCGGCCATCAACGAGCAAGCATTATACACTGACGCTTTAGCGCATTAGAGTAACAAACTTGTTAAAGAGGCAATATTTTGTAGCATTTCCCGCCCAAAGCGCAAGAAAAGGGGCACATGGCCCCTTTTCTCAACCGCGCATAGCTGCAAGCAGCTATTTAACCTCGTACTGCGGCAAATCCTGCAGCGCGATTACCTGCAAGCCGTAGGGATTCTCGTCGAGCGCCTCGAGCGCCGCCGCGAACGCGCTTGCGGCCGACAGCGCCGTGACGCTGGTCACGCCATGCTTCACGGCCTCGGTGCGCATGAAGTACCCGTCGCCGCGCGTTTCAGAACCGTACGGCGTGTTGATGATGAGCGCAATCTCGCCGCCGGCAATCATGTCGCCGATATTGGGGTGCGGCTCGGAAATCTTGCGCACCACTTCGCAGCGCACATTGCCGCCGCGCAGCGTGCGAGCCGTGCCTTCGGTCGAGATGATATTGAAGCCCAGCCTCTGAATGGCGCGCGCAATGGACAAGATATGGCGTTTGTCGCGATCGCACACCGAAATGAACACGTTGCCATGCTTCGGCAGCTCGTAGCTTACCGCCAACTGGCTTTTCGCATACGCCTCGGGGTAGGTGCTCGCGATGCCCATGACCTCGCCCGTCGACTTCATCTCGGGGCCCAGCACCACGTTCGCGCCGGGGAAACGGCCCCACGGCATGACGGCTTCCTTCACGCAGAAATATTCCAGGCGTCGGTCATCGGCCGGCAAGCCCAGGCTGTCGATGGAGCGGCCGCTCATGATGAGCGCGGCGCACTTCGCCAGCGGCACGCCCGTCGATTTCGATACGAACGGCACCGTGCGGCTAGCGCGCGGGTTGGCCTCAATCACGTACACCGTTTCGCCCTTGATGGCGTATTGCACGTTAATCAAGCCGCGCACGCCCAGGCGCAGCGCCAGGCGGCGCGTGGTGTCGCGCAGCTGTTCGACCAGGCGGTCGCTGAACGAGAACGGCGGGATGCACGTGGCCGAGTCGCCCGAATGGATGCCAGCCTCTTCGATATGCTCGAGCACGCCGCCCACATAAACCTGCTCGCCATCGCACAGCGCATCAACGTCGCACTCGATGGCGCCTTCCAGGAAGCGATCCAGATACACTGGATGATCGGGCGAGATGCGCGTGGCGGCAGCCATATAGGTGCGCAAGTGCGCCGCATCGTAGGCGATCTCCATGCCGCGGCCGCCCAGCACGTAGCTCGGGCGCACCAGCAGCGGGAACCCGATGCGGTTCGCCACGCGCTCGGCCTCTTCGTAACCCGTAGCCATGCCGGCCGCCGGATAGGTGATATCCAACTCGTCGAGAATGGCGCTAAAGCGTTCGCGGTCTTCAGCCAAATCAATCGCCTCGGGGCTCGTGCCCATGATGGTCACGCCCGAATCTTGCAGCGCGCGCGCCAGCTTCAGCGGCGTTTGGCCGCCCAGCGTCACCACCACGCCATCGGGCTGTTCCACATCGACGATGTCCATCACGTCTTCGTAGGTCAGCGGCTCGAAATACAGGCGGTCGGACGTGTCGTAGTCGGTGGACACGGTTTCGGGGTTGCAGTTCACCATGATGGTTTCGTAACCCGCTTCGTGCAGCGCATAGCTGGCATGCACGCAGCAATAGTCGAACTCGATACCCTGGCCAATGCGATTGGGACCAGCGCCCAAAATCATGGCCTTGGGCTTGTCGACGGGCACCACTTCGGTGTCGCCGAAGCCAGGCTTGGCACCCGGCGCAGCGATGTGCGGCGTCTCGTAGGTCTTGTAGTGGTATTCGGTCTTGCCCGCGAATTCGGCTGCGCACGTGTCAACCGTCTTGAACGTGGGCACCACGCCCAAGCCCTTGCGATAGGCTCGCACAATGACTTCCTGAGTATGCGTGAGGTGCGCGATCTGGGCATCAGAGAAGCCGTATTGCTTGGCCACGAGCATCGCCGGAGCATCGAGGTCTTCCAAGCGGAGGCCGTCGAGCTGGTTTTGCACGGCCATCATGTCGGCGATGCGGTTGAGGAACCACGGGTCGATGCCGCACGCCTCGTGCACGCGTTCCACGCTCCAACCGCGGCGCAGCGCCTCGGCCACATAGAAGATGCGGTTTTCGGTCGGGCGCGCCACGCATTCGTCGAAATGCTTCTCGTCGAAGTTGTCTTTGCCGTCGGCGCCCAGGCCAGCGCGTCCATTTTCAAGCGAACGCATGGCCTTGCCGAATGCTTCCTCGAACGTGCGGCCGATGCTCATGATCTCGCCCACGGCCTTCATACGCGTCGAAAGCGTGGTATCGGTTCCCTTGAACTTCTCGAACGCGAAACGCGGCACCTTCACCACGCAGTAGTCGATGGACGGCTCGAAGCACGCCGGCGTGACGCGCGTGATGTCATTGGTGATTTCGTCGAGCGTATAGCCCACGGCCAAACGGGCCGCAGCTTTCGCGATGGGGAAGCCGGTTGCCTTCGACGCGAGCGCAGACGAGCGGCTGACGCGCGGGTTCATTTCGATGACGATGAGGCGGCCGTTTTTCGGGTTCAGCGCGAACTGCACGTTCGACCCGCCCGTTTCCACGCCGATCTTCTCCAGGATGGCCAACGACGCCACGCGCATGCGCTGGTACTCCACGTCGGACAGCGTTTGCGCGGGCGCCACGGTAATGGAGTCGCCCGTGTGCACGCCCATGGCATCAACGTTTTCGATGGAGCACACGATGATACCGTTGCCGGCCTTGTCGCGCATGACCTCCATCTCGTATTCTTTCCAGCCGATGATGCTCTCTTCCACGAGCACCTCGCCGGCCGGCGACAATTCCAAACCCTGTGCGACGATTTCGCGCAGCTGCTGCTGATCGTAGGCAATACCGCCGCCCGCGCCGCCCAGCGTGAAGCTCGGGCGCAACACGCAGGGATAGCCCACCTTGCCGGCCAACGCCACGGCGTCTTCCACCGAATACGCGTAACCGCTGCGGGCGCACTCCAGACCGATTTCCTCCATGGCCTCGGCGAACAGCTTGCGATCTTCGCCGCGCTCGATGGCCGCCAAATCGCAGCCGATCATCTCGACGCCGTAGCGTTCCAGCACGCCCGATTTCGCCAACTCGACGGCCGCATTCAAGCCGGTTTGCCCGCCGAGGGTCGGCAGCAACGCGTCGGGACGTTCTTTGGCAATGACGCGCTCGATGAATTCGGCCGTAATGGGTTCAACGTAAGTGCGGTCGGCAAGACTGGGATCGGTCATGATGGTGGCTGGGTTGGAGTTCACCAGCACCACTTCGTAGCCGTCCTCTTTCAATACCTTGCACGCCTGGGCGCCGGAATAGTCGAACTCGCACGCCTGGCCGATGACGATGGGGCCCGAGCCAATAACCAGAATGCGTTTGATGTCTTCACGTTTCGGCATGCTAGTTCTCCTTCGAGCCAAAGACCCAGCCGGCGAGGCGGTCTTGCGAAATATCGATGTTCAGGTAGTCGGCGTCGCCGTCCATCAGGCGCGCGAACGCCGTGAACAGGTAGTGCGCGTCGGTGGGGCCAGGGTTGGCCTCGGGGTGGTACTGCACGCTGAACGCCTTTTGGTCGAGCAGCTGGATGCCTTCGCACGTGCCGTCGTTCAGGTTGACGTGCGTCAGGCGAATGCGGCCGAAGCGCTCGTTTTGCACGACGGGGGCGATGTGGCGCGCCGACCAGAAGCGAAGGTCGCCGTCGGCGGGATGCTCGGCGACGCCGCCCGACAATTCAGGCACCAACTTGCCAAGACTCGGAAACACCAGGCCGAAGCCGTGGTTCTGGGCCGTAATCTCAACTTGGCCGCTGACCAGGTTCATCACGGGCTGGTTGCCGCCGCGGTGGCCGAACTTCAACTTCTCCATCTCGGCACCGCAGGCAAGGCTGATCATCTGATGGCCCAAGCAGATGCCGAACACCGGCACCTTGCCGATGAGTTCGCGCGCCTGCTCGTAGGTTTCCTGCACGGCATCGGGGTCTCCCGGACCGTTGGACAAGAACACGCCGTCGGGCGCCATGGCCAGCACATCGGCCGCGGGCGTATCCCACGGCACCACGGTAAGGTCGCAGCCCACGCGCACCAGGCCGGCCAAGATGGATTCCTTCACGCCGCAATCGTATGCGACGACCTTGTATTTCTTCGGCGCGGGCGCCGCAACTGCGAACGCCTGGCTTTCGGGAACCTTGTCAAAAGACTCAACCGCCGCACGGCTTACCGTTTTCGCCAAGTTGCGGCCCACGAGGCTCGGAGCGGCGGCGACCTTTTCCGCAAGCGATGCCGCATCGAGGTCGACCGTGGACAAAATGGCGGTTTGCGCACCGAAATCGCGAATATGACGCACCAACGCGCGCGTATCGATGCCCTCGATGGCAACGATGTTCTCGCGCTCCAAAAATTCCGGCAAGCTCATATTCGAGCGCCAGTTGGAAGGCGTGCGGCACATATCATGCACCACCAGCCCGCGCAGCGCAGGCTTGGACGATTGCGTGTCGTCGAGATTCACGCCGTAATTGCCGATTTGCGGGTACGTCATGGTGACGATCTGCCCCGCGTACGACGGGTCGGTAATCACTTCCAAATAGCCCTCGAGCGACGTGTTGAAGCAAATCTCGCCTGTCACTTCGCCCGCAGCACCGCAGGCCCAGCCATCGAAGCGCGTTCCGTCCTGCAATAATAAAATAGCCGCCCTTCGAGCTTTTTTGCTCGTGGCGGCTATGAGCTTCTCTGCGATTGTGGCGGCTTTGACCTCGTCTTGGCCAACAGCCAGCGTCGTTGCAGCCGGCATTTGCGCGGCGGCGTTGTGGGTGGCAATGCCCATGTGCGGTTCTCCTTTTCGGTCTCTCGGTACCGGATTAAAGGCACTTCTCGAATATGTATGCATAAAATGCATGTGCATATAACGAAAAATGTATCAAACAACCCGTGTTTTGCACTTGGGCGATTATAGCGGTCAATTATTTCAAAGACGAAAACTCCCGCAATCCACCACACTAAAGCGCGGCGAACGGCGTTACAGCAGCGCTGGCACGTAAGTGAGCACGGCCAACATGCCCACGCCCACGACGATGCACGCGGCCATCGACTTGGTTTTGGCGCCGACAACCAGCACCACGGCGGCGGCCAAAAGCGGCGTGCCCCACAGCGCGATATCGCCCGAGGCCACTTTCGCCGGGTCGAACAAATCGTTGGTCACAAGCGCCGCGAACGCCGCAGGCGGAATGAAGTTCAGCGCGCGCACGAAGCCTTCGGGCAGCTGTTTGCCCTTCAAAAGAAAAATCGGCAGGCAGCGGCACGCCAGCATGCACACCAGGCACACACCGAAGATGACGAGGAAGCTCGTTACGTCCATCGATTACTCCCCCACTTTCATGTCGGTGTTGCGCGAATCGCGGCGAACGCTCGAGAACGCGAACGCGGCGCCCACGCCCACAAGCGCGCCAATCAAAATGGCCGGGCCCGAAAGCCCCACGCATTTGCACACGATGACGCCCGCAATCGAGCCGAACACCGCAACCAAATTCGCCGGCGTGGCCTTTTGCATGCACAACAGGCAAATGAACAGCGACGTCATCGCGAACGACGCAAGCGCCGTTGGAAGCGAAATGGCCGAGCCGATGAGCGCGCCCGCCACATTCGAGACGGTCCATGACGTAAGCGAGAACAGGTTCACGAACAGAGCATGCTTCACCGACCAGCCGCCGTTGATGAAGCGCGCCAAATTCACGCCGAAACTCTCGTCAGTCACGGTGGCGCCGAAGATAAACGCCAGACGCTTGCTGGCCCCTCCGCAAAACTGCGACAGTGACGTGCCGTAGAGCATCTGGCGCGTGTTCACCAGCGACACGCTGGCTACGATGGCGGTAATGGGATTGCCCGCGAGCCACATGTTGGGAATCATGTATTGGCCGGCGCCCGAATAGAACAGCAGGCTCATGACGGCAATCATCCACACGTCCATGCCGGCGGCGACGCCCAGAATGCCACACGGAATGCCCAGCACGATGTAGCCCAACACGATGGGCCATGCGGCTTGGAATGATTCTTTCAGCATGATGGCAGAAACGCCGCCCTGCTCGGCGGCGTTCGATTCGACGGCGCCATCGGCGGCCGTCTGGCTTTGTTTCAATTTCGTTTCAGACATAGTGGCACGATTATAGAAGTGCCCGACGGCTTTTCAACCGTCAGGCACGTTTTTCCGCGAAAGCGCAGGTTTAACTTGGTAGTAGGTGGGTCAAGGGGACCGTATCTCTGGCCTAAGCTTGCCGAATCCCTGCATGAGACGGGTGCAGCCCCTTGTCCTAGGTTGTCGAAAATCGACGGGAATGGAAAACAAAATGCAACGTGGGACAAGGGACTGTCCCCCATCCCATGCTATCCGGCAGCCATAAAAAGAGGGACGGGCGCGCACCCCTCAGCACAAACGCCCGTCCCGAAGACGATATATGCCAGCCGTGTCCTACTCGGTGCGCGGAAGCTTCTTGGAATTGCGCGTGGCCAGCACGACGCACAGCGCAATAACCACATCGCACGCGGCGCAGAACAGCCACACGGAATTGTAGCCGCCCGTTGCCTGATAGATGCTGGTCAGAATGGGTACGCCCATGCAGCCCAACGCGTAGCCGATGGCCGGCACCAGCGAATAGATTTTCGCGTAGTCTTTGTTGCCGAACAAAAACGCGGTGAGCATCGCGATGCCCGTGCCATAGCAGGCATACATCGTATCGTTTAGGCCGGCGCCCACGAACGCCAGCGCCGGGACGCTCGCGCCCACGGTAAGGCACACGAACGACAGGATGGTGACCACGCACCACAAGATGACGCCCTTGTCGGCGCCGAAACGGTCGCACGTGATGCCGATCAGCGGGTTCCACGCGATATCGCAGATCATAGCCACCGACACCATAAGGCCGCCCGTAGCCGCGCCGAAACCGACCGACTCAGAGAAGCTCGTGAACAGCTGGTTGGTGACGGTGGTCATGGTGATCAGCGTCATAGCGACCAGCAGCAAGATGAACGCGGGCGATTTGATGGCATCGCGAAACGCCACGCCGTCGGTCGGGTCTTCCACATGCACGCCCTCTTGAACCTTGTCGTACCCGTACGGCAGAAGGCCCTTGATTTCAGGCTTCAAGCGAATGATGAACAGCGATGCGCCGCACATCAGAATGGCGCTGGCAACGCCGAGCACCACATAGGCCGTGCGCCAGCCTGACGTGGCAATGACGTTCGAAATAATCGGGCTCATGATGGCGTTGGCGAGCGAGCCGATGCCCCAGGCGACGCCAATGGCGAAGCCGGTCTTTTTCGCGAACCAGTTCTCCAACACGATGGCCACGCCGATTGACGTGTTGAAGCCCATGCAGAAGCCGATGATCGCGCCCGACACGTACCACATGAACAAATCGCCGTACAGCGACATGGCAACGGCCGCCGCCGCCTCGATGGCGCAAATGATGGTCATGTGCACGGGAATGTTCATCTTCGGCACCAAACGCCCGGCGATCGGGAAGCTGATTGCCTGGCCGATGCACACGAGAGTCATATAAAAGCCGAGGTCAGATTCAGCGAAGCCCAAATCTTCGCAGATGGGCACATAGAAATTGCCCGCAACGATGGTCAAAAAGCCGATTGAGCCAGAAACCCACATGCCGCAGCCCAGCACGACAAGCCACGGATAGATTTTCTGCATGGTAGATTGCTTGGATTGATTCATAGGAATCACCTGCCTTGTGTCGCGGACGGCCGCCCCACGGCCGCCCGCTTTCCCCTGATATGGGAAAAGGCGCTTAAGCATGCGCCTTTTCCCGCGAATGGCTTATTTGCTTGAAATGACGGTGCCCGTCTCGCCGCGCAGACCAGCAGCCGCGCACTCCAGCGACGTAATGAGGGCCTTGCCCTGTGGGTACTTCGCCACGTAGTCGAGGCATGCCTCAATCTTGGGCAGCATGGAGCCAGGCGCGAATTGCCCCTGCTCGATGTACTCGCGCGCCTCTGCGGGCGTCATGTGGTCGAGCGCCTTCTGGTCGGGCTTGCCGAAGTTCACGCACACCTTCTCGACCGCAGTGAGGATTACCAGCATGTCGGCCTTGAAGCCAGCGGCCAGCATGGAAGCGGAGCGGTCTTTGTCGATGACGGCGGCCACGCCTTTGTAGGCGTCGTTGGCCTCGAAAACCGGCACCCCGCCGCCGCCCGTGGAAACCACGATGTAGCCTGCATCCATGAGGTCTTTCACGGCGTCGAACTCGACGATGCGCTGAGGCACCGGGCTCGCCACCACGCGGCGCCAGCCGCGGCCGGCGTCTTCCTTCACCGTGCAGCCCGTGGCCTCGGCGAACGCCTTGGCCTCGTCCTCGGTCATGAACGCGCCCACAGGCTTGGTGGGATTCTGAAACGCCGGGTCATCGGGATCGACGACGGTCTGGGTAACGATGTTGACTGCCGAGCGCATGATGCCGCGGTGCTTCAGCTCGCCTAAGATAGCCTGAGTAAGGTGATAGCCGATGTAGCCCTGGCTCATGGCGCCGCACTCGGGGAACGGCATGGCCGGCACCTTGGCCGACGGGTCCTTGCTGGCCACGTCGAACGCGTTGTTGATCATGCCCACCTGGGGGCCGTTGCCGTGGGTCACGACCACGTTCACGCCATCGCTCACCATGTCGACGATATGGCGCGCGGTGTTCTTCACCAGGCCCAGCTGCTCTTCAGGCGTATTGCCCAAGGCGTTGCCGCCCAGAGCGACCACGACGCTCGGGCCATGTCCGTTGATGTATGGCATGTCGAATACCTCCTTCATGCACGGCCTTTCGGCCGATTTTCGATGTACGAACCCAGACCCCGCCCTGCGGTGCCTTTTTGGGTTCTGGATTGTTCAAGGTTGGCAGGGGCCGCGGGGAAAGCGGCCCCTTTGGGAAGACCAAGCAAGAGAGAGTCTTGCGAGGTTGGTAAAAAAATCTAGACCGACCGTCCGGAACGCGCGGACATGCGCCTCCGGCTCGGTCAAGTCCTGGCTCGCTCAGACAGCACATTAAGTGCTGTCTGGCTCGTGCGGAATCTACCGGAGCCGCATATCCGCGCGTTCCGGACTACCGCACTTGGAAAACAACGGCTACGCTTCGGTCGCTTCCGCCTTCGCTTCAGCAGATGCCGGCTCGTCTTTAGGAACCCAGCCCAGCTTCTTTCCGAAGAACGCAGCTACGAGGAATACCACGATCGGGTACAGGTAGCAGAAGAACGCGTATCCCATGTAGTCGACGCAGGCCACGCCCAAAATGGTGACCATGTAGATGGAGCACGTGTTCCACGGCACGAGCACCGAGGTGATGCCGGCCGAAGAGTTCACGATGTTGCCCCATGCAGCGCGGTCGACGCCGCGACGGTTGAATTCGTCGCGATACACCAAGGTGGACATGGTGATTGCCGGGTATTGGTCGGGAAGCAGCACGTTAAACAGCGCGCCCGAGAACACAGTGGCGCCGGCCAGCGATGCGAAGCTCTTCAGCTTGTTGATGATGGGCTCCACCATCGAAGCCATGAGCCCGCAGTGTTGCATGATGCCCGCGTACGCCATAACCAACAAGATGATGGAGATGGTTTCGAGCATCTCGTTGATGCCGCCAGCGGAAAGCAGCGTATCGATGAGCTGCGCGCCCGTGTTCGATTCGGCGCCCTTCACCATGGAATCGATGAGCACCGACGGATCGATGCCCTGATAGAATATGGCTTCGATCGCGCCGAGTACGATGCCCACGAGGAACGACGGGATTGCGGGAACCTGGAAGGCCACGCACACGACCATGACCACGAGCGGAATGAGCGTCACGGGGCCAATGTTGTAGGCGTCTTGCAGGCCTTCGAGGATGGCCGAAGTGGACGATTCCACATCGCCCGAAACATCCAGGCCAAAGCCGATGACCGCGTAAATGCCAGCGCACGCCAGGCACACGATGATGACCAGCGGAAGGAATCGCTTGCACAGCGCGAACACGTCCACGTCGGCGATGGCGGCGGCCAGGTTGGGACCGTCGACCAGCGGCGACACGATTTCGCTCACATAGGCGGCGGCGATGATGGCGCCCGCGGCCATGCCCAGCGGCACGTCAAGCGCGGCGGCGATGCCGATGAACGCAAGGCCGATGGTGCCAGCAGCGCCCCACGAGCCCACGATGATGCCGATGACCAACGTGGCCAGGAAGCATACCGGCAGGAACAGCTGCGGGGTGACGACCTCCAAGCCATAGAAGATCATGGTGGGAACAGTGCCCGACAGAATCCACACCGCAACCATAATGCCGATGCAGATAAGAATTAGGCAGGCTTCCATGGAATCGTTGATGCCCTTCTGCATGGCATCGAGGATTTCCTCCCAATCGAAGCCCAAATACAGGGCAATCAGGCCGGCGATGACGCAGCCTATCAACATGGGAATTTGGGGGTCGGTCCCCAGGCCCACGACGCAGCCAAACATGACAACCGCGAGCAGGCCGAAGGCGAGCATTCCGTGGCGGAACTTCACCTCTTTTTTCGTTTTCGTCTTTTCGGCCACGACGCATTACCTTTCAAGAAAAGCCTCTTGCGAGGCTCGAAAAACTCACGTTCGAACAAGAAGTCAGCGAGCGGCAATCTGGCGAGTGCAGGTCGGGCGAGGCCGAGGCGACGCGTACTTCGGTACGCGAGCCGACAGCCGAACCCGAAATGTGCCGCCAGATTGCCGCACAGCGTCGAACGGTGCGCCGTTCGGAAGAACGGCGCAACCTAATTACTTGCCAATCTTGGCGAGAACCGCGTTCATGCGGGCCTCGGCGGCGTCGGCGGCGGCAGTGTCTTCCTCGGTCTTCGGGCACAGATACGCCAGAATCGCGCGGATGGAATGCTCGCGGTTCTCGGCCTCGTCCCAGCACAGGCTGCGGTCGCCGTCCATAACCTCGTCGACGACTTCCTCGCCGCGGGAAGCGGGCAGGCAGTGCATGAACTTCGAGGTGGGGCTTGCATAGTTCATCATATCCATGGTGACCTGGTACTTCGGGTAGAAGACATCCATGTAGCTGGAGCCTTCCTCCTCGTCGTCATACAGGCCGTACCACACGTCGGTGTAGATGAAGTCGGCGCCCTTGATGCACTCGA
>ERZ808240.3459-NODE-3459-length-15343-cov-2.625654_pt1 | contig 15343 bp, 13 predicted proteins | sample MGYA00521084_ERZ808240 | MGnify/ENA primary metagenome ERZ808240 (study PRJEB31516, sample SAMN03275571) | gut metagenome | biome: mammalia-associated habitat; material: feces | host: Papio cynocephalus | place: Kenya | collected 2012-08-06 ... | reverse complement strand
CGATTATCTCGTTTATATGCGCGCCGTATTCGATACTGTGGTCAAGCTCGAACACGGGCTCCGGCGTGTTGCGCAGCTTGAGCGAGTTTCCAAGCTCACGTCTGAGCCAGCCGGACGCGGACTTGAGCCCCTTTTTGAACTCTTTTTCATTCTGAAGTCCCATGACCGACAGCCATATTTTGCAGTAGCGCATATCGCCGGTTGTTTCAACGCGCGTTACGCTGATCATGCCCTGATTTACGCGCGGATCCTTTATCTCGCGCAGAAGCTTGCTCATGACAAGCTGGATATCGTCATTTGTTCTTGCCAGTTTGTTTGAAGGCATTTTTCTTCTCCCGTATCTATACGTTGGGCGGTCTGAAAGACCGCCCAAATGATTTATCAGACTTTTATCTGCTCCATAACGAAGCACTCAATAATGTCGCCGACCTTGATGTCGTTGAATTTTTCAACCTGCATACCGCACTCGTATCCACTGGCAACTTCCTTGACATCGTCCTTGAAGCGGCGCAGTGATGCAAGCTCGCCCTCATGGATGACGATATTGTCTCGAAGCACACGTACCGAACAGCCGCGCTGGATCTTACCGTCGAGTACATAGCAGCCGGTGACTGTGCCGACCTTGGAAACCTTATACGTCTCGCGAACCTCGGCATGGCCGATGATTACTTCCTCAAATTTCGGTGCGAGCATACCCTTCATGGCGGCCTCTATCTCATTGATGCAGTCATAAATTACGCGGTACATGCGCATATCGACATTCGCACGAGCCGCACTGTCGCGGGCGGCGCTGTCGGGGCGGACGTTGAAGCCGACGATGATAGCCCCCGATGTTGCTGCAAGCATAACGTCGGACTCATTTATCGCGCCGACGCCGCTGTGGATGACCTTTACGCGTACCTCATCGTTTGTGATTTTCTCAAGCGAGGCCTTGACCGCCTCGGCAGAGCCCTGAACATCGGCCTTGACGATGATGTTGAGAGTTTTCATCTCTCCGGCCTGAATCTGGCTGAACAGATCCTCAAGGCTAACCTTCTTGCTGCTGCCGAAGGCTGCATTCTTCTGCTGGGTCTTACGCTCCTCAACGAGCTCACGAGCCATGCGCTCGTCTGCAACGGCATTGAAGGTATCGCCCGCGCTGGGAACCTCGGACATGCCGGATATCTCAACAGGCACAGAAGGCCCCGCCTCTGTGATACGTACTCCCTTGTCGTTTATCATGGTGCGGACGCGGCCGACAGCCGTTCCTGCAATAATGATATCGCCGAGCTTGAGCGTGCCGTTCTGAACAAGAACGGTCATGATAGGTCCACGCCCCTTATCGAGCCTTGCTTCGATAACGGCACCCTTTGCGGCGCGGTTCGGGTTTGCCTTGAGCTCCTGAACCTCGGCGAGAATAACGAGGTTTTCAAGGAGATTATCTATGCCCTCGCCGGTCTTCGCGGAGATCGGGCAGACAATGGTATCGCCGCCCCACTCTTCGGGAACGATATCGTACTCGGTCAGCTGCTGCTTAATACGCTCGGGGTTTGCTCCGACCGTATCCATTTTATTTATGGCAACGACGAGAGGGATACCGGCCGCTTTTGCGTGGTTGATGCTCTCAATTGTCTGCGGCATGATACCGTCATCGGCCGCGACGACAAGGATAGCTATATCGGTTATCATCGCACCTCGAGCGCGCATAGATGTAAACGCCTCATGTCCCGGAGTGTCAAGGAATGTTATAGGACTGCCGTTAATTTCAACAGTATAAGCACCTATATGCTGAGTTATGCCGCCGGCCTCTCCGGAGGCGACATTTGCGTGACGTATATAGTCAAGCAGCGAGGTCTTGCCATGGTCAACGTGACCCATGACTACAACAACGGGCGCGCGTCCTACAAGCTCATCCGCGCTGTCCTCATGATCGTCGATGAGCTTTTCCTCAACCGTTACAACGACTTCCTTTTCGACCTTGCAGCCGAACTCCATCGCCACAAGGGCTGCGGTATCGTAATCGACAACATCGGATACGGAGGCGAAAACGCCGAGCTTTATCAGGCGCTTTATGACCTCGCCCGCCGACTTTTTCATCCTTGACGCCAGCTCACCTACATTGATCTCGTCCGGGATCATAACCTTGAGCTGCTGCTTCTTCGCAATTTCAAGCTGCAGCTTCTGCATCTTGTCGCGCTCTTCCTGACGGCGCTTTGCAGAGGCTGCCTGCCCCTGCTGGCGCTGCTTTGCCTTATTAACTATCTTCTCCTTGCCGCCCTTACGGTCGCGGTCACGGCTGCGATTCTTATCGCCTGCCATGTTGTCGAACTTCTCATCATATTTTGCTATATTCACCGCCGCGCTGCCGCGGGTATCGACAACGCGCTTTTCCGCGACCTGGCGCGGAACATGCGGCTTGTTCTCTTTTTCTTTTTTCTCTGGCGCAGGCTGAGCGGCCGCTTTTCCGGCAGGCTGCTGGGCAGCCGCCTTCTCCTGCTTTTTCCCGGCAGGCTTTGCCTCACCGGCCTTGGGTGCAGAAGCAAAGATGTCCGCAAGGCTCGCCGCCTGATTATGCTGAGTCATATACTCAAATATAACATCAAGCTCATTATTCTCAAGAACCTGCATATGGTTTTTAGGAGTCGTAGCATAGTCAGTTAATATCTGAGTTATCACCTTGGATGTGGTGTTGAAATCCTTTGCTACCTCGTGTACTCTATATTTATTGATCATGCTCATGCATTGGTCCTCCTTTTACCTGTCCTCTTGTTTTTCTGGCTGATACTGTCGTTTTTGCGTTTTTTACTCTCGATCGCTCGTCTTTGTATCGTCTGAGCCGCTTCGTCGTATTCCTCGGGAGATATCCCGCACAGCAGCTTCATAAATGCATCGGCAAAGCCGATGTCGCACACCGCCGCCATAGAGCAGCCGCTTTTTCCTACATGCACGGATATCTCTTCCTTGGTAAACGGAGCGGTTAAGAGCGGCGCTTTGCTGCCAAACATATATCCGGCCGCACGCTTTTGAGCATTTGGCGATGCGTCCGACGCAAGAAGCACAAGCTTTGCCTCATGCTCTCTGACTGCCGAGCCCGTATCTTCCTCTCCGATGCGCAGCGCGTTGGCCTTGCGCATAAGCCCCAGCAGCTTTAAGGCCTTTTCTCTCATTGGTTTTCCTCCATCTGCTGCCGGAGGGCTTCATATATCTCCTCGGGTATATGCACGGAAAATGCCCGCTCCAACGCTTTTGATCTCACAGCTTTCTTGAGGCACTCGCTGTTCGGGCAAAGGTACGCTCCTCTGCCGGGCATCTTGCCCTTAAAATCCAGGCTCACTTCCCCGTCCGGCGATTTCACCGCACGGATAAGCTCGCGCTTGGGCTTCATTTCTCGGCAGCCTAAGCACTGCCTCATGGGTATTTTCTTCTGCACTGCGGCTGCCTCCTTTCGTTTATGCCTCCGACTCGGGCTTTATATCGATTTTAAAGCCGGTAAGCCTTGCCGCCAGACGTGCGTTCTGCCCTTCCTTGCCAATAGCAAGAGATAGCTGGCTGTCGGGAACAATGACACGGCAGCTCTTGCCGTCTTCGAGCATTGTAACGCTTATTACCTCGCTGGGTGCAAGCGCCGCCGCGATATACTCTTCGGGGATCTCGCTGTATTTTATAATATCTATCTTCTCTCCGCCTAGCTCATCAACTATGCTCGCAACGCGGCCGCCCTTCGGGCCGACGCATGCGCCTATCGGATCGACGTCTGGGTCGGTTGACCAAACGGCCATCTTGGTACGGCTGCCGGCTTCACGGGCAATGGATTTTATTTCGACAGTGCCATCGAATATTTCGGGAACTTCAAGCTCAAACAGGCGCTTTACAAGGCCGGGATGGGTACGGCTTATTAGTACCTGCGGACCCTTCGTGGAATTTCTGACCTCGACAACATAGACCTTTATGCGGTCGCCCTCTTTAAGCGGCTCGGTCTTTATTCTCTCATTGGGTGCGAGCATTGCTTCAGTATACTCGCTGTTTGAGCTGATGCGGATTGAAACGCTTCCCGTCCTCGGCTCGATGCGTGATACGACACCGGTGAGTATCTCATGTTCCTTTGAGGTGAACTCCTCGTACACGATACCGCGCTCAGCTTCACGTATGCCCTGGATTATGACCTGCTTTGCAGCCTGAGCCGCAATGCGGCCGAATTTTTTCGTCTCAACAGGTATCTTTATCGTGTCGCCGAGCTTTGCGCGTTTGGTGATCTTTTTTGCAGCCTCAAGATCTACCTCAAGGGCAGGATCATCCACTTGTTCAACGGCAACCTTGTTAACATACATCTCAATGCGCTTTCTGTCCTCATCAAGCAAAATATCAACATTATCCGCACACTCGGGATTATCACGGCGGAAAGCTGCCAGCATTGCCTGCTTAATTTTATCGTACATGTATTCTCTGGGTATTCCCTTTTCTTTTTCGAGATCTTCGATAGCGGAAAAAAATTCAGCATTCATTTTCAATATACCTCTTCTATTTTTATATGGTTACGTGCAGCTTTACCTGCGCAATCTGTTCCTTTTTAAGCTCTGTCCCGGAGACTGCAATATTTCCGTCGCTGTAGTCTTCAAGAGTCCCGACGAGAGTTTTTCTCCCCTCATACGGCTGATACAGCTTGACCTCGATCTCCGAGCCGATAAACTGCTCAAAATCCGACGGACGCTTGAGTTCTCTTTCTGCCCCGGCGGAGCCGACCTCAAACACATAGCTTCCGGGCACGGGATCGGCCTCGTCAAGTATCGGATCGAGCTTGCGGCTTATGTCCTCACAGTCGGCAATGCCAACGCCTCCGTCCTTGTCAATGTAAACCCTCAGATACCAGGTACCCGCTTCCTTAATATACTCAACGCTCCACAGCTTGCAGCCGGCTTCCTCGACTACCGGCCGTGCGAGCGCTTCGACTTTATCACCGATCTTACTCATACAAAGCTCCTGATTTTATCATCCATAAAATGCTCAACAAAAAGAGTGGGCTGTGACCCACTCTTACATGCTTACTGACTTACTTTACTATAATAACATCTAAACATCGTGATTGCAAGCATTTTTTGCTCGATCATTTATAATGCGCAACAAATTCTTCAAGGCACATGCCGTTTTCCGTGATAAACTCCGCAGCTTCCTTGCCGACATACCTGTAATGCCATGGCTCATCCCAGCCGGTAACGCTCTTTTTATTGCTCGGATAACGCTTTATAAAGCCGAATTGTGCGCAATTGGCGTCGAGCCAATCGAAAAATTCAGCGTCCATCTGGCTATAGTCAAGTACCTCATACTCTTTATCAAAAATATCTACCGCAAGGCCGGTCTGATGATCGCTCGTTCCCGGCTTTGCAACTATCTCAGCCGCGATACTCTGTGCCTCTTCATAGGTATAAGCGCCGTTTTTACTGAGCTCGGAGGCTTTTTCGTTAAAAAGCTGCTGCTGATCGGCATACGACCTGTATCCGACGCTTATATACGGTTCAAAGCCTGCTTCCTTCGCTGCTGACACAAAAGCCGACAGGCTTTCGATTATTCTCTTATCCACATACGGCCCATCGGAACCGAACTGCTTCACAGTAGGCGCATATGATTTTATCGGAGTTGTGCTGTTAATAAGTATATACTGCCACTCAGTTATAGTTATCACCGGAAACTCAAGATCGGCATATTTTTCGAGCGAGACCTTGTTAGATGACTGATATTCATCCATTGGGTCTTTAAGGCTGTCGGTCTTGACGAACACGGAGTCGGCTCCGCCTACGACAATTTCTGAAGTGAGCTGAACGCGTGAGTTTATTATAAGGACCAACGTCGCGGCCATTATTATCATAAAAAATGTCCATACCGTTTTCTTTATGCGCATCAGGGCTCACCTCCTCATAGAATTTCATGTCATTTTACCACAAATCGAGTTTTTATACAAGAACATTATAAACAGTCGTCGCCGCCAAGCTCTGCCTTAAGCTTTGTGAGTGCCTTCTTTTCAATACGGCTGACGTAAGAGCGGCTTATACCGCAAACTTTCGCTGTCTCTCTCTGCGTCATGGGCGGGCTGCCGTCAATCCCGTAGCGAAGTCTTATTATTCTCGCTTCCCTTTCGTTCAGAGAACTGCTTATAAGTCCCTTGAGCTTTCCGCACAGCTCGAGCTCCCCTATTCTGTCGCTCATTTCGTCATCCTGCGCTAAAACATCCATGAGTGATAAGCTGTTGCCATCACAATCCGTGTCGAGCACATCCGAAAGGCTGACGTCTCCCATGGTTTTCTTCTGACTGCGAAAATACATGAGTATCTCATTCTCTATGCATCTTGATGCATAGGTAGCAAGGCGGATACCGCGATCAAGCTTATATGTACTTATGCCCTTTATAAGTCCAATGGTGCCTATGGATATCAGATCCTCCGTATCATTTGTCTGCGTATAGTATTTTTTGATAATATGCGCAACGAGCCGAAGATTGTGCTCGACCAGAATATTTCTCGCCGCTATGTCTCCGCCCTGCCAAAGCTCGAGATATCTCCGTTCCTCCTCCGACGAAAGCGGACTCGGAAACGAGCCGCCTGGAGAGAGTCTGAGCATAAGCAATACGCCGCCAAGCAGCATAGCCAGCGACATTCCAAGCATAAGATCACCTCAGAGCATTATATTGCACCATTGCATGTACAAATTATATAAATTTCATGTTCATTCTTGAGCTCGTATTGACAAACGCGCAAAAGATGTTATTCTTAGTGTATAAGTGTTTATACATAGTGTGCATTAAGTAAAGGAAGGAGCAAAACTATGGCATTCAGACCCAAAATTCTTGCGCTTGCAAACAAGATCACTCTTGAAGCGCGAACAGGCATTCCAAACGTCCCCTCCGACCCCGAATACCGCATACTGGCTGAGGTGGTAACGGACGAGCAGGCAGATGTTGCATTGGCATGTAAGGTGCGTCACAGTCTTACGCTTGAGGAGATATCGAAAAGATGCGGAAAATCTCCCGAAGTAACGAAAAAGCTTCTCTGGGAGCTCGGCAACGAAGGCGTCATCGTCATGTACACCAACCCCGATGACGGCATTATGTACTACACGATCCCGTGCTGGGTACCGGGCATAATGGAAATGATGGTTGGAAACAAGGAGCAGGTCGAGGCTCATCCTGAGATTGCCCGCTGCTTTGACGAATACACGTTGAAAAACATGAAGCTCATGACTCCCAACCTGCCCCGCGGCATGGGCGTTATGCGCGTTATCCCAGTACAGCAGTCTATTAATCTCAATCGTCACGCGGTTTCTTCAGATCAGCTGAGCAGATATATAGAAGATGCCTGGAAGATCGCCGTTACCGACTGCTCCTGCCGCCGCACTCGCAGGATCATGGGCGAGGGCTGCGGCCATCTTGAGCAGGATATGTGCATCATGCTCAACAAAGCAGCCGATTTTCATATCAAAACCGGCCACGGCCGAGAGATAACCAAGCAGGAGGCATACGAGATACTGCAAAGAGCCGAGGAAAACGGCCTTATACATGAGCTTTCAAATACCGACGGCACAGGCGAAGCCAACGGCATATGCAACTGCTGCGACTGTTCCTGCCTTTCGCTTCGCGGCGGTCGGCTGTTCAATACCTCGACGATAATGAAATCCAACTACCGCGCTCAGGTAGATAAGAATAAATGCGTTGCCTGCGGTCAGTGTGTTGAAAACTGCCAGATGAACGCTCTGCGCCTCGGCCAAAAGCTTTGCTCTACAGAGCCTTTGAAGATAAGTCATTCAGAGGCGCCCGACGATAAGCTTTGGACGAAAGAGCATTGGAACGAAGACTGGCGTGAAAACCGCGAAAACGTAGTCGAGACCGGAACCGCACCGTGTAAGACCAACTGCCCGGCTCATATTGCCGTTCAGGGTTATATAAAGCTCGCGGCTCAGAGTAGATATCAGGAAGCTCTTGAGCTTATAAAGATAGAAAACCCCTTCCCCGCTATCTGTGGCCGCGTATGCCCGAAATTCTGCGAGGACGCATGCACTCGCGGCGATATTGACGATCCTATCGCCATAGACGATATCAAGAAATTCATCGCCGAGCAGGATATGAAGGCCGAACACAGATTTGTACCCAAAATGGTCAATCAGATCGGCAAGATGTATCCGCAGAAGATCGCCGTCATCGGTGCAGGTCCAGCGGGTCTGAGCTGCGCGTACTATCTCGCAGTAAAGGGCTATCCCGTTACGGTATTTGAAAAGGAAAATACGCTGGGCGGCATGATGACGATGGGCATACCAACATTCAGGCTCGAGAAGGATGTTGTCATGTCCGAGATCGAAGTTCTCAGGGAGATGGGCGTTGAATTTAAAACCGGAGTCGAGATTGGTAAGGATGTGAGCCTTGATGAGCTCAGGGCTCAGGGCTATAAGGCGTTTTACCTGGCCATCGGCGCACAGAAGAGCGCTCCCATAGGCATACCCGGCGAGGATCTCGACGGCGTTTACGGAGGTATTGACTTCCTGCGCTCGACGCTCACAGGCATCCCCATGAAGCTCGGCGAGCGCGTAGCCGTTATTGGCGGAGGCAATGTATCTGTTGATGTTGCGCGCAGCGCGATAAGGCTCGGTGCAAAGGAGGTAACGCTTGTATACCGTCGCGGCAGAGAAGAGCTCAAGGCCGATCCCGAGGAGATCGAGGACGCTCTCAGCGAGGGCGTGAAGCTAAGGCTTCTCTCCTCCCCTGTTGAAATTATAGGCAAAGGTGGGAAGGTAGCTGCGCTCAAGCTTGAGAGAATGGAGCTTGGCGCGCCCGACGCTTCCGGCAGACGTGCGCCCGTTCCCACCGGTGAATTTGAGACCGTCGAGGTCGACAACGTCATCGGTGCAATCGGCCAGGTGATTGACTGGGGCGGCATAGATAAGGGTGCCATGAAGCTCGATAAAAAGGGCTGCGTAAAGGTCGACAAGCTGTCTTATCAGACGGGCGAACCCGACGTTTTCGCCGGCGGCGACGTTGTGACGGGGCCTGCGTTTGTGATACACGCAATTGCCGCAGGCAAGGAGGGCGCTATTTCGATACACCGTTACGTGCACCCCGGCCAGACTCAGAATCTCGGCCGCGACAGACGTGTTTTCACAGCGCTGGATAAAACGAAGGCCGCACTCGCACTCGGCGGATACGACGCAACGCCGCGTCAAAAGACTGCCGACGCAGGCGCCGCGAAGGCAAAGAAGACCATGGACGATCTGCGCGGAACATTTACCGAAGAGCAGATGAAGAAGGAGACCGAGCGCTGTCTCGGCTGCGGTGCTGTAGTGCTCGACGAGCAGCGCTGTGTAGGTTGCGGTATCTGCACCACAAAGTGCAAGTTCGACGCGATTAAGCTCGTGTGGGTCGATGAATTTGTATCGCCAAAGGTCGAAAAGATCGCTCCTCATCTCATAGCCGGTATGGCAAAGCGCGGCGGAAAAATAGCTATCAAGGCAATAAAAGAAGCCGTTGATAAGCTGTAAAAGAAAATGAATTTAGCCGGACGGGGAATCCGTCCGGCTATTTTTGTTGCTTTTCACGTGCATTTGAAGTATTATAGTGTAAAGCAAAATATTTGGAGGGGAAAAATGCACAGACCTGACGACGGGTTTTACCACGACCACGGCGACGGAATACTTCACTGCCATGAGGTAAAGCCCTGTGACGATATCTCGGAGCACGAGGCGCACGAGCATCCGCATCACAACCATTCGCATTCGCACACTCAAAGCAAGGCCGTAATCAACAGGCTCTCGCGTGCGATCGGGCATCTTGAGTCCGTAAAACGCATGGTCGAGGATGAGCGCGACTGCACCGACGTTCTCATTCAGCTCGCAGCCGTAAGATCCGCCTTGAGCAGCACGGCGCGGGTTATACTCAAGGATCACCTTGAGCACTGCATCACCGACGCGGTTGAGACCGGCGACGATACCTTCATCGAAGAGCTCAACACCGCCATCGACAAGTACATAAACTAGACAAAAACACCGCTCGGTCGAGCGGTGTTTTTTGTTATCAGTTTCTCATCTCGCGGTTGCGCAGGAAGTTCATCATGCCGTCCTGCATGATGTCGAGCTTATTGAGAAGCTTGCCCGCACCGTGAGCCGCGCAGGCAAGAGGATCGTCAACGATCATTGTTCTTATGTGCGTGCTGTCTTCTATCATGCGGTCCACACCGTAAAGCATACTGCCGCCGCCTGACAGGATCATGCCGTTCACGCTGAGGTCGCCTATGAGCTCGGGCGGTGTGCGCTCAAGCACGGCATGGATATTTTCAAGAATAAGGCGCGCGGGCTCGCGCAGAACGTCAACAAGCTCTTCTGCTGTCACACTAACAGTTTTGGGCAGTCCCTTTATAAGGTCGCGGCCCTTGACCTCAATGCTCTCGGGTACATCAGAGCGCGGATACAGGCCGCCGATATTTATCTTTATCTCTTCGGCGGTCATCGCCCCGATGAGCATATTGTGCTTCTTCTTAATATATCGGATAATGGCCTCGTCAAAGGTACTGCCGGCGGTTTTAATAGACTCACACTCGGCAACGCCGCCCATGGATACTACGGCGATATCAGTCGTTCCTCCGCCGATATCGACGACCATGTGTCCGTCAGGCTTTTTAATATCAACGCCCGCGCCGATAGCCGTTGCCACGGCAGTCTCGACGAGATACACTCTGCGCGCTCCGGCCTCAATGGCGGCATCAATGACGGCGCGTTCTTCAACTCCGGTAATGCTGCTGGGTACACACATGAGTATCCTCGGCTTAAAAAGGCTGAATGAGGTTATTCTGCTGACAAGCTCGCGCAGCATGAGTGCGGACATATCGTAATCGGAGATAACACCTGCCCGTATCGGGTGAATGGCGACAACGTTTGCCGGAGTGCGGCCGAGCGTTTTCTTTGCCTCCTCGCCTATTTTAAGCATTCTGTCCTTGACTTTATCTACCGCAACGACAGTAGGCTCGCGCAGGACAAGCCCCTTGCCCTGTGAAAAAACAAGGGTATTCGATGTTCCCATATCAACTGCTATATCTCTTTCGTATATGACCATACAATGCTCCGATCTGCCGCAAAAAATTTGCGGCATTTAATTTCTATAATTCTATCCAATTATGCTAATCTTCATGCCGGGCAAGAGACGCGCCGTAAACTGCCTTTGCTCCGGCCTTGCGCAGAACTCGCGCGGCTTCGCTCATGGTAGAGCCCGTCGTTACGACATCGTCCACAAGCAATATGCGCAGACCCGAAACGTCGGTATCTTCGCGCAAAGCGTACACACCGGCGACATTATCGCGGCGCTGTCTGGCATCGCGCGTTAATGACTGCGCACCGTTATCCTTAATTTTTCTCAGAAGCTGTCTGCAAGGCAGGCCTGTATTCTTTGCGATTTCCTCGGCGATGAGCCGCGCCTGATCGTATCCCCTGTTCCGCAGGCGCTTCTTACTGAGCGGTATCCATGATATCACATCAATGCTGCCGCAATCAAGATTATTTTCGACGCAAACTGACACTATCAGCCCATAGCGTCTGCTGTAGGCCGCACAGCCGCCGAATTTGTACCGATGGATCGACTTTCTGACATTATCCTTGTAATAAAGTGGAGAAACGCATTTATCAACAAAGGCAAAGCGCTGCGCGATACTATCGCCCTTTGTATACGGAAGCTTTTCCTCGCACTCACGGCAGATATCCGTATCCTTGAGAACTCTGTCGCAGAACACGCATTTCCACGGATATAAAAGGCGAGCTATAGAATCAAGAATTTTCATCGGCAAGTCTTATCCTCAGCGCGCTGTAGCGGCGCGATTGCTTGTGATTATCTATCATGCGATGAGCAACATTATCGTCTCCCACCATAATGAGAAGCTCCTTTGCCCGCGTAACGGCGGTGTACAGCACGCCGCGCGTCAAAAGCATCTGCGCGACGGGATTGAGAGAGAGTATTACGGCTCTATATTCGCTGCCCTGAGATTTGTGCACCGTCAGCGCCCACGCGTGCTCAAGTTCGTTGAGCATCTCAAAACCGTATAGGGCAATTTTATCATCATAATCGACCCTTAAATACTCCGAGGCCGTGTCGATCTCGATTATCGTTCCGATATCGCCGTTATAAACGCCCATACCGCTCTTGCCGAGCTTGTCCTTCCATGCGATATCGTAGTTGTTTTTTATCTGAATGACTCTGTCACCGACACGAAAAACCATTTCGCCGAAAAGCTTTTCCTTTTTCTTTTCATCGGGCGGATTGAGCGCCGCCTGAAGTCGTTTATTGAGATTTACCGTACCAGTTTCGCCCTTTCGGCTCGGCGAGAGCACCTGTATCTGATTTGAGGGTATATTCATTTTTTCCGGCAGGCGCTTTTTGCACAGCTCGACTATTGTTTCGACGCAGGAGGCCCCCTGCATTCTGCGCAGGCGGAAAAAATCGCCGCTGTTTTCGTTAAAATCGGGGTGCTCTCCCCTGTTTATCATGTGTGCGTTGCGCACGATGCGGCTGTCGGCCTTCTGGCGGAATATCTCCGTAAGGCGCACCGTCGGCACAACGCCGCTGCGGATTATATCCGAAAAAACGTTGCCGGGGCCTACCGAAGGAAGCTGATCGGCATCGCCCACAAGCAGAATGCGGCAATCGGACTTGAGCGCCTTGAGTATGGCATGCATAAGCGTTATGTCAACCATCGAGCACTCATCGATTATAAGTGCGTCGCAGGCGAGCTTATCCTCCTCATCCTTTCCGAACACGACAGTTTCGCCGTCCTCTGACATTTTTGCGCCCAGCATGCGATGGATTGTCGATGCCTCCATGCCGCACAGCTCGCTCATGCGCTTTGCGGCGCGGCCGGTCGGAGCGGCAAGGTATGTTTCGAGCTCAAGTTCATCATACAGAGCGAGCACAGCCTTGAGTATCGTGGTTTTTCCGGTGCCGGGTCCGCCGGTTATGACAAGCATACGGTTCTGAGCCGCAAGGGCTATTGCCTCGCGCTGCATGGGGGCGTATTCTATATTATTCGCGGCCTCGAGGCGCGAGATGATAGATGTTATGTCAACCTTTCTCTCATCTTTCGCTCTGCACGTTGCTTTAATTCTGTTTGCCGTGTATGTCTCGGCCTCATAGAGCGGTGCAAGGTAGCAGGCATCAAGTCCCGCAACTGTGCAGCAAACGATCTCGCCCGTTTCGGCAAGTTTATCGACCGCGTCCTCGGCAATCTCCTGCGAAACGCCTATAAGCTGTGAGGTAGCCATTGTGAGCTTTCCGCGGGGAATGAAGCAGTGACCGTTTCCGGAATTGTGTACAAGCTCAAATACAACGGCGGCGCATACGCGATTTAAGCTGTCGCCGTCAAGACCGAGCGCCAAAGCAAGGGAGTCTGCCTCGGCAAAGCTTGCTCCGATATGTGAAGATGCAAGTATGTACGGGTTTTCGTGCACGACCTCTATGGCAGAGTTGCCATAAAACTTGAACATGCGCAGGGCGAATATCGGCTGGATACCGTATGAGCACAAAAACTCCGTAAGGCGGCGCACTCCGGCCTGTTTTTTAAAGCCCGCGCTTATGTCCTTTGCCTTTGCGCTGCTGATACCCTTGATCCCGGCAAGCTTTTCCGGCTGCATTTCAAGGACATCCAGCGCCTTGTCGCCGAAGCGGTCGACAATAAGCGCTGCCGTTGCGGGACCTACGCCGCGTACCGTGCCGCCGGCAAGATACTCGTAAATTGCCTCGGCCGAGGTCGGCAGCAGGCGGCTGCACTGCTCGATCTTGAACTGTCTGCCGTGCTGGGCGTGGGTCATCCATGAGCCCTCGGCCGAGATCATCTCGCCCGGCGCTATATATGGCAGACATCCGACCGCCGTTACGTTCTCGCCGCTGTCAAGCTCGAGCTTCACAACGCCGTAGCCGTTCTCGTCGTTTCTGAATATAACGGTTGAGACTGTTCCGTTAATTTCGCTTAGTTCCTGCATCGTCAAGTAATTCCTCTGTAAAGTTTATGCATCTGTACTGTGCGGCAAAGCGCCGCAGAATGCTGCGCGTTTCGCCGTCAATATCCCTTGCGTAAATTGCAATTTCCGCACGGAGCGTTCCGTTTTCCCTAAGCCATATAAGACTGCGCAGCGTGTACTCCATAGCCGGTTCTGCGCCATGGACGTTGAGAATTATGTCCGCATCGGTGTTTTTCCCGATCCTCACCGGAGTGAGCAGCAGCCCCTTCACCGACCATATGATAAGCCAAATCACAGCCGCCGCGGCGAAACCCGCGGCAATATATACTGTCATGCGATCCCCTCCCGTATCATTTTACGAGAGAGGGCGCGTAATTGTTAAAGCATCTTTTTGAGGAACTGTCCGGTGTAGCTTTCCCCGCACGCGGCACACTCCTCGGGAGTTCCGGCAAAGACGAGCGTTCCGCCGCCGTCGCCGCCCTCCGGTCCGAGGTCGATTATATAGTCGGCGGTTTTTATAACGTCGAGATTGTGCTCGATTATAACAACGGTGTTTCCCGCGTCGGCAAGCTTATCAATTATGCTCAAAAGCTTATGCACGTCGGCCATATGCAGACCGGTCGTGGGCTCATCGAGGATATAAACCGTCGAGCCCGTGCTGCGGCGCGAGAGCTCTGCTGCAAGCTTCACCCGCTGCGCCTCGCCGCCGGACAGTGTCGTGCTCGACTGGCCGAGCTGGACATAGCCGAGGCCGACCTCATAGAGCGTATCGAGCTTTGCCTTGAGCTTCGGGAGGTTTTCAAAGAAGGTGCAGGCCTCTTCGACCGTCATGTTGAGAACATCGCTTATATTCTTTCCCTTGTAGCGCACCCCGAGCGTTTCGCGGTTGTAACGCTTGCCCTTGCACACATCGCAGGGAACATACACATCCGGCAGAAAGTGCATCTCGATCTTCTGCACGCCGTCGCCCTTGCAGGCCTCGCATCTGCCGCCCTTGACGTTAAAGGAAAATCGGCCTGAGTTATAGCCGCGCAGGCGCGCATCCTCGGTTGAGGCGAACAGCTCGCGGATATCGTTAAACAGCCCGGTATACGTCGCCGGGTTTGAACGCGGCGTTCTTCCGATTGGGCTCTGGTCGATATCAATGACCTTGTCGATATCTTCAATGCCGCTTATTCCGGCGCATTTGCCGGGCTTCACCTTGGCACGGTTTTTCTTCAGAGCAAGGGTCTTGTACAGTATCTCGTTGACAAGGCTCGATTTGCCGCTGCCGGAAACGCCGGTCACGCAGGTTATTACGCCCTTTGGAATATCGATGTCTATATTCTTCAGATTGTGCTCTACCGCACCGTGGATGCGTATAAAGCCTTTATCGGCCTTACGGCGCTCGGCCGGC
>ERZ808240.3458-NODE-3458-length-15345-cov-13.078025_pt1 | contig 15345 bp, 13 predicted proteins | sample MGYA00521084_ERZ808240 | MGnify/ENA primary metagenome ERZ808240 (study PRJEB31516, sample SAMN03275571) | gut metagenome | biome: mammalia-associated habitat; material: feces | host: Papio cynocephalus | place: Kenya | collected 2012-08-06 ... | reverse complement strand
AGATGGCGGCGACGCTCGCCACGATCGAAGGCAGCGGGACGCCGGCAAGCCACAGGTTACTCATCATGAACTGCCCACCGCCCGAAACATAGGTGGCGGAGAGCAGGAAGACCATCCAGGGCGTCATGCCCGTCTGGGCCTCGAGCACCCCGCAGGGAATGCCGACGGCGATATAGGTGAGCATGACGGGCCAGGCGACCCTGATGACCCGCGCGACCATAGCGACCTCCTCCAAACGCAATCGATAACGAGTTGAATCGGTAGTCTAGCGCACGCTCGACCCTCAAGCGTATAAAATCGCGGTCAAGGGAAAGGAAGCACCATGATGATCGACCGCGACCGTGCGCTCGCCGAATTCAAGCGCTATACGGATGCCTACGACAGCTCGAACCCGCGCATCGCGCTCAAGATCGACCATACCTACCGCGTCGCCGAGGCGTGCGAGGCCATCGCCTGCGGCGAGGGTTGGGGCAAGGCGGATATCGACCTCGCCTGGCTCTGCGGTCTTCTGCACGACATGGGGCGTTTCGAGCAGCTGCGGCGCTGGGACACGTTCAAGGACGCCGAGAGCACAAGCCACGCCGCGCTGGGCGTCGAGGCGCTCTTTGGCAAGAACCCGGCCGATGCGCCCGCCGGGACAGGCATCCGCGCCTTTGTCGACGACCCGGCCGAAGACGAGCTCATCCGCGCCAGCATCGCCTACCACAGCGACTTCCGCCTGCCCAAAGGACTCGATGGGCGCACGGCCCGCTTCTGTCGCGTCGTCCGCGACGGCGACAAGATCGACATCATGCGCAACATCGCCGACAGCTCCGTCGAGACGATCCTGGGGGTCGATGCCGCCGAGTTCCTGGCGAGCGGCATCTCGGACGATACCCGCCGCGCCTTTGCCGAGCACCGGTGCGTCTCCCGCCCCGAGCGCCACGAGCCGGCGGATTTCCTGGTCGGGCTCATCTGCTTCATGTACGAGCTCGAATTCGAGACGAGCCGCACGCTCGCGCGTGAGCACGGCGACATCTACCGCCTGCTCGACGCCCCCTTTGGAATCACGGACCCCTTCACCGACGCCGCCACGCAGGCCGTCTGGGCAGGCATGAAGGCTGAGATGCGCACCTGGCTCGGCTAGGCGCCCCGCCTCGTTGAAGTGCGACTTTCTATGGAAACGCCCGGCACGCGCATAGCGTGCTGGGCGTTTTACCTGCGGTTTTAATGGAAGCGAGATCTCGACGAAGCTAGAAGGTCGCACTTCGACGAAAACGAGGGCTCGAGCGCGACCGTCAGCGCGCCTGGAGCTGGGCGAGAAGCTCGCTTGCGACCTCGACCGCATCGCCGACGACCTTGTACTGGGCCGCACCGAAGATGGGCGCATCCGCGTCCTCATTGATCGCGATGACGCACTCGGCGCCGCCGATGCCCGCAAGGTGCTGGATGGCACCCGAGACGCCGATGCTCACCATGAGCTTCGGCGAGACGGAGACGCCCGTCTGCCCCACCTGATGGCGATACGGCAGCCAGCCCGCCTCGACCACGGAGCGCGTGCAGCCGAGCTCGGCCCCGAGCGCATAGGCGAGCTCGCGCATGAGCGGCAGGTTCTTCTTGGAGCCGATACCGCGGCCGACGACGACCAGGCGCTCGGCGTCGGCGATCGAGGCCTCCGCCTCGGCCTTGGCGGGAACGAGCACCTTGACGCGGGGCTCCGCATCGGGAGCGAGCGCCACTGGGACGACTTTGCCCGAACGCTCGTAATCGAGCGCCGGCGCCTTGAAGATGCCGGGACGCACCGTCGCCATCTGGGGGCGGTGCGCGGGGCACACGATCGTGGCCATGAGGTTGCCGCCGAACGCCGGACGCGTCTGCTGGAGAAGGCCCGTCTCGGGGTCCATCTCGAGCACGGTGCAATCTGCCGTGAGGCCCGTCCGCAGGCGCACGGCGACACCGGGGGCGAGTTCGCGCCCAAAGGGCGTGGCACCGTAGAGGATCGCCTCGGGCTTGCGCTCGGCGACGAGATCGCAGATCAGGCGCGCGTACACGCCGGCATCGTTCTGACGCAGGCGGTCGTCCCGACAGACGAGCACCTCGTCGGCACCGGCGCAGATCAGCCGCTGGCAATTCGAGAGCGGCGCCTCGGGGCTCGTCCCCATGAGGGCGACGAGGCGGCACCCGCGCACATCGGCAAGCTCGCGCGCACGGCCCACGAGCTCGAAGGCGACAGGCTCCACGGCGTCCGAGGCGTCCGTCTGGATAAAGACCCAGATATCGCGATATGACTCGAGGTCGACGGCATCGGCCCCCTCGTCGCGCTCGATGGTGATGGCATCGACCGGACAGGCGTCGACGCAGCTGCCGCAGAGAATGCAGGCGTCGGTCGCATGCGCTCGGCGGTGGGGGCGCTCGCCCTCGACGACGATGCCGCCCGAGGCGCAGGCACGGACGCACCGCCCGCAGCCGATGCATGCTTGTGCATTGATCGAAAGTCCGCTCATCTATGCCATCCCCTCGATGATCTTGGCGAGCTCCGCCGCCTGCTCGGTCGCCGCGCCCGCGATCTCGACGCTCTCGTGGTCGCGCTCCGGCACGAAAGAACGCACGACCTGCGTGGGCGAGCCCGCGAGGCCGCAGCGCGCCGGGTCCGCCTCCACGTCGCCCGCATCGAGCACGCGGACCACGGCGGTGGCGGCGGCGCGGATGCCCGCGATGCTCGGCATGCGGAGCTGCGCGATGTCCTTCGAGACCGTGAGGACGCAGGGAAGATCGACCGCGACGGTCTCCTCCCCCGCGTCGCCCGCGTGCACGAGTCTGAGCGCACGCGGGGCGTCGTCGGCAAACCCGATCGCACCCACATCGGTCACGCAGGGAATGCCGTAATGCCCGGCAAGCTCGGGGCCGATCTGCGCCGTGTCGCCGTCGACGGCCATCTTGCCGCAGATGACGAGGTCGAAGCGCCCGGCATGCGCCTCCAGCCAATCGATGCCGCGCGAGAGCGCATAGGTCGTGGCAAGCGTGTCGGCACCTGCGAAGGCCCGATCGGTGAGCAGCAGGGCGTCGTCCGCGCCACGCGCGATGCAGTCGCGCAGAAGCGCCTCGGTGGCGGGGATACCCATGGAGACCGCCGTCACGCGCACCGTCTTTCCGCAACCGGCAAGCTCGTCTTTGATCGCGAGCGCGCACTCGAGGGCGCTCGCGTCGAAGGGGTTGATGACCGCCTGGCCGCCATCGCGCACGATGGTGTTGGTCTCCGGGTCCATCTTGACCTCGGTGCTGCCGGGCACCGCCTTGACGCAGACGGCGATGTTCAGATCGCCCATGCTACTCGCCTCCTTTCGCCATGAGCTCGTCCAAGAGCGTCTCGCTGAAGAGATTGCCGCGACCGAGCTGTCCCTTGGGATCGAGTTCGAGCTTGAGGCGCGCGGACTCGACGATATGCCCGCGCCCGTACATCGTCTCGAGGAATCCCGCCTTGAGCTTGCCTACGCCGTGCTCGGCGGAGACGGCACCGCCCATCGCCGTGACCTCGGCCGCCCAGGAGCTGAAGAGTTCGCCGCCGCGGCGGTAGTCCTCCGCGTCGCGCGGGAGGATGTTTACATGGAGGTGGTTGCTGCCGATATGTCCCCACGCCGCCGATTCGAGGCCGCTCTCGGCGAGGGTCCGTCGATAAAGGGCGATGACGTCTGCCAGGCGATCATCCGGCACGGACATGTCGGAACCGAGCTTGGTGATGGTCGGGTCCGCGCGGCGGCGCTCGTCGATGAGCATGTTGACGCTCTCGGGCACCGCATGGCGGAAGAACCGCTGGCACTCGCGGTCGACCGCGGTGCGCGCAACCCAGGTCGCCGCCTCGCTGCCACCGGTTTGCCCGAGCACCTCGCCCAGGCGGTAGAGCTCGGCGGTCGCCTCGTCCTCGGTCGCGCAGTCGAGCTCGACGTATACGCAGACGGCCGCATCCGGGTCGAGCGCGGGCAGGGCCGAGAACGCCGTCGAGTTCTCGCGCTGACGGCGGAGGATGTCGAGCGCCCCGGCATCGAAATACTCGATCGCCGCGGCATGGGTAAGCGCCGGGCGGACAGCCTGCGTGAAGGCGACCGCCGCGCCCTCGGATGAGAAGAAACAGCTCACGCCCCAAACGACGGCGGGCGCCGGCATGAGTGCGATCTCGAGCTCCGTGATGACGCCGAGCGTGCCGCAGGCGCCGATGAAAAGATCGACGGCGTCCATATCGTCCGCGACGAAGTAGCCCGAGGCGTTCTTGGTCGCGGGCATATCGTAGGTGGGCAGGTCGAGCTCGAGCGTGCGCCCTCCCTCGGTCTCAAGCGCCAGATGCCGGCCGTTCGCGAACGTCTCGCCGCGACGGAGGGCCAGGATGTCGCCATCGGCAAGCGCCACGCGCAGCGCGGTGACGTGCGGGCGCATGGGGCCGTAGGCGTAGCTCCGCGCACCCGAGGCGTTGCAGGCGGCCATGCCGCCGAGGCACGCCGACGCCTCGGTGGGATCCGTGGGGAAGAACTGGGCCGGCGCCTTCTGGAAAGCGCGGTAGGCCTCGAGCGAGGCGGCGTCCCATCCGTCGTGTGGGAGCGCCTTGCGCGCAAGCTGCTTGCGGAGCTCGGAGAGCACCACGCCCGGCTGGCTCCGCAAATAGAAGACCCCGTCATCGCCGATGCGCATACCGAGATAGCGGTTCATGCGCGACGTGTTGAGCACATGCCCGCCATGCGGCACGGCGCCGGCGGCGAGGCCCGTGCGGGCGCCCTGGACCGTCACCGGGCATGCGTCTGGCGAGAGTTCGGCGAGCACGGCGCGGACACCGTCCTCGTCCGCGGGAAACGAGATGCTCTGCGCCTCGCCGACGCTGCGCGACTCGTCCCTTCGATATTCCTCGAATTCATCCGAGAAGGGTTTGATGGAAGCTGGCATGTTCTCCCCTTCGTCTCCCCTTTAGTCAACTGGAGTATTTGCTGGAGATATTACCGCACACCAAAGGCGGGTTCGACGAAAACCTCTCCACAATCGGACGAATCGCCCCTTTGGCGCATCGGTGGACGGGCCCCAGCGCTCGGTAGACGGCAACCGCATGCGATATGTGGCGATTCCGCGATGACGCCCGAACGTCGCATCGACCTTTTTCGATTTCTCTTCCACCCCCGTCGAGCTGCACGTTCGCCCCATCTGTCACATATGCGTCGGATGGGCGTCAAGATGCCCCTGATACGCTCGGCATCGACGGCCGGACACCCCGAGGGCCCGGCAACCGCAGCTCAAGGAGGCAGACATGGCACTCTATTGGCCCCAGCACGGCATCGCGATCCAGATCGATGACGACCCCTACAGCATGCCCTTCGACGAGGAGGCGTTTCCCGAGACGAGCGTGTACCACATCACCTGCGACGAGGCCTGCGACGTGGAATCGATGACGGCGCTCGCCCACCATATCGCCCGTGAGCACGGCATCGAGCTCGATCCGGACATCGACGAGCTCATCGGGTCGCGCCGGGCGACCCTCCACACGCTCTTCGGCGCCAGCCCTCAGACGTTCGCGCAGGTCTATGCGGGAAGGGACGCCGCATGAGCGCGCCCGCACGCCTCAAGGCCGCCTTTGCCCGGATAGGCTCCAAGCGCCGTCGCCGCATCGCCGTCGCCGTCCTCGCCTGCGTACTCGCCGCCGTGGGCCTCTATGCCTGGCAGACGCACTCCGCCGTCGACGCGGGCATGACCGTGGCGAAAAGCGAGGGCAAATCTCGCGAGGAAATCCAGGCCGAGCTCGACCGGATCGTCCGCGACAACATGATGGCGATCTCCGTCGCGCCCGTGGCCAAGATCGAAGACGACGGGACCCTCCGCGTCAACGTCGAGAACGCAAGCGAAAACAAGTTCCCGCAGCGCTTTCGCGTGATCCAGAACGACGCCACCGTTTACGAATCGGGCGTGGTCGAGATCGGCAAGGCCGTCGAATACTGCCCCGCGGGCGATATCGAGGAGGGTGACGCGCTCATCGAGATCCAGGCGCTCGACGCCAAGACGCTCGACGCACACGGCAACCCCACCCGCGTCAAGGTCAAGGTCTCGCGGGCCGAGGCCTGAGCGGCGCGGGCGCCGGGAAACGCCGTCCAACCGCAATGACTCCCGACGCCCGTGGACCGTCCTCGAGCCCAATGCCCGTTGCAACCCATATCCCCCATCGCCGTTGAGCCACGGGCGCGCCCGTGCAAGAGAAAGGAACTGTCATGGACACCACGAGAATCTGGAAGAGGCACGCGGCGATCGCCGTGGGAGCCGGCCTTGTGCTCGCGCTCGCCGTGGGCGGCGCGCCCGTCCAGGCGCATGCCGAGACAACCAAGGTCGAGACCGGCAAGACCGGGACCACGAAGGTCACCGTCAAAGCGGACACGAGCAACCTCAGCTTCGAGGTACCGACGGTGATCCCGTTCACCGCGGCGCCAGGCGGCAAACTCACCGGCCCCAGCGCCAGCGCCACCTACATCAAGAACAACTCGGTCTACGCGATCCACGTCACCAACATGCAGGTCGCGCCCGCAAACAACTGGACGATCGTCGCAGATGCCACCCAGGCGAAAAGCGACAACAGCATCGACTTCCAGGTAGGCCCGGAAAGCGCCCTGAAGGATGCTGCCGCGGCGGCATCCGGAACGGACCTCTCGAAGGAGGCGAAATTCAACATGGGCTACAGCGGATCGGCCACCGACAAGATCATGCTGAACACGGCGGGAGACGTCGCGCGCGTGGCGAAGGACATCCTGAAAGACGGCCAGGTGGCGACGATCACCTGGACGCTCGAGGCCGGCACCTCCAATGGGGCCGCGTAACGGCGCGATCGCCCTCGTCCTCGCCGCATCGCTGGCATCTGCCGCGGTCCCGCCCCAAACGATGGTTGCCGAGCCCGTAGGCACGCAGGGTGCCACCGAGGTCACGGTCGACCTCTCGGAGATCGGCGTCGAGGACCGGGCGACCGTCGGCGCGCTCGCGCAAACGGCGGACCCGCACGCCATCGAGGCCCTCGCCCTTGGCGGCGCGGGTCTCCTTGCCGGAGGGGCGGGATGTCTGCTTTGCCGCCCGGGACGTTCCCATGCAGACGATGGCGACGAGAACACCTGAGACGGCATTGAAAACGGATGGAGACAGGAGGAGCCATGGCTGCAAAATCGACCTTGTTGCTCGCTGCGTTCTGTTGCGCGCTCGCGACCGCCTGCCCGCAGCCGGCGGACGCGTGGACGCCCGACGCAGACGGCACGGCGGCGGCGCCGTCGCTCGCGGCCGCGATCCTCCCCGCACGCAACGCGCGCGTTTCCTGCACGGGATGCCTTTCGTATCCGTCGTCGACACGCGCGGTAGTCGTGGATACCGCACGTGCCGGCAAGGATGGAAAGGCGCCCAACGCGGGAAGCGCGACGCTGCGCCTACCCGGTTTCGCATCCGGCACCGACGGCCATCGGCTCGACCTCGCGTTGAAGCTCGAGGTGACGACCGTCGGGCTCGAAGATGGCGACACCATCATCGATTTCTCGAGTGCCGACCCCACCGAAGTCCTCTTGGGAAACCCGCACGGCACCGGGGGAGACACGTTCACCGTGACGATGAGGCTTCTCGAGCCGGGGACCGGCCTCGAAGCCCAAAGCGACTTGGAACTCGGCATCGAGCGCATCGCCGCATCGAAAGAAGCATCGGTCGCCGCAACCCCCGTCGGTCGGAGGGCGGCCGACGGGGCGGCCCCGGATACGTTCACGTGGTCGGGCGGCGGGGTCTTCCGCGTCACCGTCACCGACCCCGTCGCCCCGGGCGCACCCGACGGGGATGCCTCCGCACGTTCAAACGAATCGGAGACCGATCGCGAGCCGTCGCGGGGACAGGACCGGCCACAAGGCGACACCGACGGCGGCGACGAAATGACCCCCGGAGACGATGTCGAGATCGACGAGCGTGAGGAGAAGGACGACGAATCCGAGGACGCCGGCAAGGGCGGCATCGAACCGAACTCCGATGAAAGTCCCGCCGCCGTCGAGCTCGCCGCGGAGGACCCGGCTGCCGTGGATGCCGGCACCCTCGACGGCAGCCGGGATTGCTGCACCGCGCTCGTGGCGCTCGACGCCCCGCAGGAGCTCGCCGCAGCGGACTACCCTGTCACGAGCGCCGCGTCGCGCAGGATCGGCTCGTTGTCGCTTCCCAAACAGTTTCCGCTCACCTACCTGCCCTCGGGAGAAATCGTCGCCCCGACGCTCCTGCGCGTCCTCGGCGCCACAACCGGATGGATGGATGTCAGGGACATCTCGATCAGGGACCGTGCCACCGATGCGAAGGTCCATCTATCGACTCGAAAAGCCGACGGGACGCTCGAGGAATGGTATGACGGCGAGACGTTTCTCCCCGGCTGGCGCCGCTTCGAGATCATGGAGGACGTCGATTTCGTGATGACGCTCGAGGGCTTCTCGTATAAGACGGACGGGGACCTGATCGAGGCATCGGTCTATGGCGCCCAGCCGCTCTTCACCCTCGCGTTCACCTACGACCCCAACTTCCCGCCATCCGATGCCGCCTCATAACCGCCCCCGAACTGGTACCATCGGCAGCGTTCCAATCGCAGGAAAGGAAATCGCATGCCGGGTCTGGGCACACTCATCAACGTCGGGCTTCTCGTCGCCGGCGGCCTTCTGGGGCTCGCGGGCGGGCGCTTCATCACGCCGCGCATCCAAGACACGCTCATGAAGGCCTCAGGGCTCTGCGTGCTGTTCATCGGCCTTGGCGGAACCATGTCAAAGATGCTCGTCGTCGACGGCAAGGCCCTCTCGACCGTCGGGACCACCATGTTGATCGTCTCGTTCGCGCTCGGCTCGCTCATGGGCGAGGCGCTCGATATCGAATCCGCGATCGAGCGACTCGGCGAGTGGCTCAAGCGCCGGACCGGCAGCGAGGGCGACTCCGGCTTCACCAACGCCTTCGTCTCCGCTTCGCTCACCGTGTGCATCGGCGCGATGGCGATCGTGGGCTCGATCCAGGACGGTCTGCTCAGAGACTGGTCGACGCTCGCGCTCAAGGGCGCGCTCGACTGCATCATCGTCTGCACCATGACGGCCTCGCTCGGCCGCGGGTGCATCTTCTCGGCACTCCCCGTCGCCGTCTTCCAGGGCACCATCACGCTGTTCGCCGGGGCGCTCTCGCCCATCATGACGGCCGCCGCGCTCGACGACCTCTCGCTCGTGGGATCCATGCTCATCTTCTGCGTCGGCGTGAACCTCATACGCCCGGGGACCTTCCGCACGGCCAACATGCTCCCCGCCGTGGTCGTCGCCGTTGTCTACGCACTCGTCATCCCCGCATAACGTCCGCTTTCCGAACACCTGTTTGTGCCATGTGCTATGATGGATGGTCAGCGAAAACACGTCGTCTTCAAGGGAGGCACGGGTGGCGGACCAAGACGTCAAAGAGCTCATAGCGCGCATCATGGCCGAGGCGCGACAGCATTCCTCCGCGCGATTCTCGAACGACGTGTACCGCGACGAGCCCATCATCAAAACCGGCCGCCAGATGGTCAACTACCTGCCCGACCGCTACCGCGAGATGCGCGCCATCTCGCGCTGGCAGGATGACCCCAAGGGCGGCGCGGGCAGATGGCTCTCGGAGGCCGAGCTTTTCTACCGCCAGGGGCTCCTCATGGCGGATTTCGAGGACGACTGCCCCTACCGCGGCACGTTCAAATCGTATTTTCCCACCTACAACGCCATGAGCGACCGGCAGCTGCGCGGATACTTCACCTGGCGCGCACGGGTCCGCCGCGGCGACGTGCAGGAGACGTCCGCCTCGTTCGCCTTCGTCTACCTCTATGAGCTCATCTGCGGCATCGGCGTCGAGAACCCCCGTGAGGGCTTCGACAAGATCCGCGACTTCTGGTACGCATATCGCATCTTCGAACCGGGGCTCGACCGCTTCGCGCGCGTCTGGCTCCAGGACTACGCCGTCTATCACGACCTCGATCCACACCTGCTGCGCGACTCGAAGACCGTCGCCTTCGACCGTGCGCTCGTGGAGCTCCGCCGCGCCTCGCGCGATGCCGCGCCACAGGCCCCCGTCTCCGGCGGTGCGGCATCGCGCCGGCGCAAACCCGCCGAGCCCACGCTTCCCCTCCCTCCCGATGAGGAGCGGGAGGAACGCCTGCTCTCCGCGATCGATGCGCTCTCGAGCTATGGAATCGCCTCGTCGCGGATGATGCACGGGCATCGGCGCGACCTGCGCCATGTGGCCTGCGCGGTCTATGTCCGCATGGCGCGCTACTATGATGCGCACCGCAAGAGCGGCATCATCGCGAGTCTCTTTGGTGAGGAGACGGCCATGCCCTACACGATGTTCGGCTCCGCCGTCTTCTTCAGCCCTGAGCGTCATCCGGACTGCGAGTACCGGCTCGATCCCATCCACACCTATCGCTGCCAAAACGGCTTCTGGGAATGCACACGCATCCACGGAAGCCGGCAGAAGAGCCCCAAGCTGGGCGAGATCATGCGCGCCAGCGACCAGCGTCTGCGGGTCGCGATGGGCTCGAAGCATCTCCTCAAAGAGGAGGAGATCCCCAAATACCTGGCGAAGATCATCGAAGAGGAGATCGCGGCCTGGCTCTCTTGGAGCGAGGCGCACAAGCCCGTCGAGATCGACATCGACCTCAGTCGGCTCGGTGCGATCCGCGATGCCGCCGCGGAGACACGCGAGGCGCTCCTGATCGATGAGGAACGCGAGGAGGAGATCGCAGCGGCGCCATCGGGCCGGGCAACGAGCACCGGCCAGGCACCGTCCCGCACGGAGGTCGCATCGAAAGAGGCCACTCGCTCCGTTCCGGCACCGGTCGTCGCTCCAACCGAACCCCCAGCCGAGGCACCCGCCCGCGACCCACTCGGGCCCGCGCTCCCGACGGCCGTCGAACCCGACACATCCCGCACCGACCCCGACGGGTCCGTCGCAGAACCCAAGACGATCGCCGTGGTGCCCGCGGCAGATGGCAGCACCGTGCCCCCGGTGCCGGCCCCGGCGCCGGCAGAACCGGAAGCACCCGGCATCACGCCCCCGCAGCGCGCCTACCTCGAAGCGCTCCTCACCGGCGACGCCCCGGCCGCGGCGGACGCGGTCGTGCGGGCGCACATGAGCGAGGATATGCTCGTCGATGCCGTCAACGAGGCGCTCTTCGACCTGGTGGGAGACACGGTGATCGAGTTCGGGGGCCAGGGACCGCAGGTCATCGAGGATTACGAGGAAGACGTGAGAGGATTTTTGAACCATGAGTGACACCGCTACCGCCACGGCGCCCCGCGTTCCCAAGCGCGTCGCTGCCGTCATCATCAACTCGCTCAAGGGCGGCGTCGTGCCGCGCATCGGCCTCCCCTACATCACCGTGGGACGCGAGGTCGAGATTCGCGCGCTTCTCACCGACCTCGACCTCATCGCGAACGGCGGGGCGAGCTTCCGCTTCCTCGTGGGCCGCTACGGTGCCGGCAAGAGCTTCCTGCTGCAGACCATCCGCACCCATGCCATGGGCGAGGGCTTCGTGGTGGCCGACGCCGACCTCTCCCCCGAACGGCGCCTCCAGGGCGGCCAGGGGCAGGGCCTTGCGACCTATCGCGAGCTCATCCGCAACATCTCGACCAAGACGCGCCCCGAAGGCGGAGCGCTCAACCTCATCCTCGACCGCTGGGTCGCGAGTGCCGCCGATGCGGACGACACCGCCGTCAACGCACAGCTCGCCCCGCTCGAGGAAATGGTCCACGGCTTCGACTTCTCGCGCATGCTGCGCCGTTACCGCGCGGCCGTCGCCGAGGGCGACGAAGAGACCATGAGCCGTGTGACCAAATGGCTCCGCGGCGAGTACCGCACCAAAAGTGAGGCCCGTGCCGAGCTCGGCAGCTCGACGATCATCGGAGACGACGACTGGTACGACTACATCAAACTCATCGCGCGGTTCCTGGTATGCAGCGGCTACAAGGGTATGCTCGTGCTCATCGACGAGCTTGTGAACCTCTACAAGATCCCCAACGCCATCACGCGCCAGTACAACTACGAGAAGATCCTCACGATGTACAACGACACGTTGCAGGGCAAGGCGCAATACCTCGGCGTGATCATGGGCGGCACGCCCACCTCCATCGAAGACCGCCGACGCGGCGTCTTCTCCTACGAGGCGCTTCGCAGCCGCCTCACGCAGGGACGCTTTGCGCGCGACGACCTCAAGGACATGCTCGCGCCCATCATCCGCCTGCAACCGCTTACCTACGAGGAGCTTCTCGTGCTCATCGAGAAGCTCATGCAGATCCACGCCGGCTACTTTGGATGGACGCCCTCGCTCACCGAGGCCGACCTCGTCGACTTCCTCAAGATCGAGTTCGGCCGCGTGGGCGCCGACACGCACCTCACGCCGCGCGAGGTGATCCGCGACTTCATCGAGCTGCTCGACATCCTCTGCCAGAACCCCGACACCGACGTGGCGGAGCTCCTCAAGAGCGTGGGCGGCGAGGCGCTCGGTGTGGGCACCGTGGGTTCGCAGGCACCCGCCTCCCCCGCATCCGGCGCCGACAACGCCGGCGATCGGAACTTCGCCGAGTTCACCATCTAACCTGCAATCGAGGGACAGGTTAATTTTTACAGGTTTTAGGCCCTGTGCAGGTTTCCGGCCCGTCGCATCGTCATCCCTGATAAAACCTGCAAAAACAAACCTGTCCCTTATTTACAGGTCGAGAAAGGAGGAGCCTTGAACGTCTTCGACCGCTACGCACCGTTCATCCAGGACTTCATCTACGCGCACGACTGGGAGAGCCTGCGGTCCATCCAGGTCGCCGCGGCGGACGCCATCTTCAACACCGACGACAACGTGCTGCTCACGGCCTCGACCGCATCGGGAAAGACCGAGGCGGCGTTCTTTCCCATCCTGACGGAGTTTTGGGAAAACCCGCCCGCGAGCGTCGGGGCCCTCTACATCGGCCCCCTCAAGGCGCTCATCAACGACCAGTTCGTGCGCCTGAACGACCTCTGCGCCGAGGCGGACATCCCCATCTGGCACTGGCACGGCGACGTCTCCCAATCGCACAAGGCCAAGCTCATCAAGAAGCCGAGCGGCATCCTCCAGATCACCCCCGAATCCCTCGAGGCGCTCCTGCTCCACAAGCACATGGCCATCCCGCGCATGTTCTGCGACCTGCGCTACGTCGTGATCGACGAGGTCCATTCGCTCATGCGCGGCGACCGCGGCGGGCAGACGCTCTGCCTGATCGAGCGTCTCTCTCGCATGGCGGGCGTGCGACCCCGGCGAATCGGCCTCTCGGCCACCATCGGCGACCCCGAGCGCACGGGCGCCTTTCTCTCGCAGGGCACGGGCCGCGGCTGCATCATCCCCCGCTTCGAGGAACCGCGCCGCGTCTGGCGCATCTCGATGGAGCACTTCTACAACTCGGGACCGCAGGCGCAACAGCGCGGGCTTGAGACCGGCGGGCCCATGGAGGCCGAGGTCGTGAGCTGCGAGCGCATCGAGGGCGCCGCGGCACCGCAGCTACCGGGCGATACGGGGACTCGAGGCACCCAAGACGGACCGGCGGACCGCGGCGGACGCGTCCCCGGCGCTAACGCCACCGACGACGGCGACCGCCGCCGCGCCTCATCCGCTCCCGAGGGCGAGGTCGATATCCCGCAGGCCTCCGAGCAGGCACTCCTCAACCCCACCGACACCGCACCGGCCAACGCCGATCCCGGCATCGGTTACATCTTCGAGCATACGCGTGGGCGCAAATGCCTCGTCTTCGTCAACTCGCGCGAGGAGGCCGAGGCCGTCTGCTCCATGCTCCGCAGCTACTGCGAGAGCCGCCACGAGCCCGACCGTTTCCTCATCCACCACGGCAACCTCTCGGCCTCGTTTCGCGAGACGGCCGAGGAGCTCATGCGCGACGAGGAGCAGGCCCAGACGACGGTCACCACGGCCACGCTCGAGCTCGGCATCGATATCGGCCGCCTTGAGCGCGCCTTCCAGATCGACGCGCCGTTCACGGTGAGTTCGTTTCTCCAGCGCATGGGCCGCACAGGCCGGCGCGACCTGCCGCCCGAGATGTGGTTCGTCATGCGCGAGGAGGAACCGGAGCCCCGCACCATGATGCCCGAGACCATCCCCTGGAAGCTCCTCCAGGGGATCTCGCTCGTCCAGCTCTACCGTGAGGAGAAATGGGTCGAGCCGCCCGACCTCGACCGGCTCCCCTACAGCCTGCTCTACCACCAGACCATGACCACGCTCGCGAGTACCGGCGAGCTCACCCCCGCCGAACTCGCCCAGCGCGTGCTCACATTGAGCTACTTCCACCGCATCTCCGCCGACGACTACCGGGTCCTGCTGCGCCACCTTATCGAGATCGACCACATCCAGGTGACGGAGGGCGGCGGCCTCATCGTGGGCCTCGCCGGCGAGCGCCTCACGAACAGTTACAAGTTCTACGCCGTGTTCCAGGAGAACGAGGAGTTCACGGTGCGGAGCGAATCGGCCGAGCTCGGCACGATCGTCAACCCGCCCCCGCCCGGCGAGCGCATCGCCATCGCCGGCTGCTGCTGGATCGTCGAAGAGGTCGACTGGAAGCGCCACACGGTCTTCGCCACGCAGGTCAAGGGCCGCGTGCCCGCCTACTTCGGCGACTGTCCGGGCGACATCAACACGCATGTGCTCGAGCGCATGCGCCGTGTCCTCAACGAGCACGAGGTCTACCCCTACCTCATGGGCAACGCCCGCGCACGCCTCATGCAGGCGCGGCACACGGCGGAGATCTCGGGGGCGGGACGCAAGCCGCTCATCAACCTGGGCGGCGACACCTGGGTGCTCTTTCCCTGGCTCGGCAGCTATGCCTTTTTGGCGCTCGAGCGCATGCTCAAGATCAAGTGCGCCGGGGAGCTCGGCCTCAAGGGGCTCGATCCGTCGCGTCCGTACTTCATGCAGTTCAAGATGCGGGCGGACGAGGAGACGTTCTACGAGGTTCTTGCCGATGAGACGGAGAAGAAGTTCGATCCCATCGAGCTCGTCTACCCCGGCGAGGTGCCCTATTTCGACCGCTACGACGAATTCGTGCCCGAGGAGCTCGTGCGCAAGGGCTTCGCCGAGGGCGTGCTCGATATCGAGGGGATGAAACGGCGCGCGATCGGTTGGCGGGACGACTACACCCACGGGCGCATCTGACCCGCGATTCAAAACATGAGGGCCGGACGGATTCGAACCGTCCGGCCCTCTTCGGTCACAGCACGATCTCGGGGTCGTGGAGCTCCTCACCCAAAAAGTCCCCATCGAACGGCACGGCCTCTGCAAAGGAATAGTCGCCGTCCGAGGCCACGAGCAGGTAGTTC
>ERZ808240.3457-NODE-3457-length-15352-cov-5.922403_pt1 | contig 15352 bp, 14 predicted proteins | sample MGYA00521084_ERZ808240 | MGnify/ENA primary metagenome ERZ808240 (study PRJEB31516, sample SAMN03275571) | gut metagenome | biome: mammalia-associated habitat; material: feces | host: Papio cynocephalus | place: Kenya | collected 2012-08-06 ... | reverse complement strand
TTCAGTGCGAGTGACCTTGTATTTCTGGATGAAAGCGGTTGCAATACTGATATGACAAGGCGTTATGCCTATTCGCTTGGCGGAAGCAGAGCTGTTGATTCTGCACCACTTTCCAAACCGAAGAATACGACCATTCTGTCATCTATCCAGTTGGATGGGACTCTACGGTATACCACTTTCTCAGGTGGAACGACAGTATGATGAACATTCTGGATTATCTGGTGGAAAACACGGATCGCCATTGGGAAAACTGGGGGCTGTTGGTGGACAATGAGACGAATCAACCTGTCCGGCTGCATGACTTGATGGATTTCAACCGAGCATTCCAGCAGTATGACACGGTGGATGGTGCAAACTGTCTGACCGCTGGAAAACGGCATTTGAGCCAGAAAGCGGCGGCAGAAGAAGCAGTACAAAAGGTCGGATTGAACCAAGCTGATGAGTTAGATGATACTGCTTTTGCAACCCATCCGGAATGGAGAGAAGCCTTGAAAAAGAGACTGGACATTCTTAAAAACGCAGCATCCTGAAGGTTCGAATAGAATACTGTTACATAATAAGAAAGCCGTCTGTAGGCTGCCAAATCATCATTGGCGGCCATGCAGACGGCTTTTGCGTTCGTGCGTATTAAAAAGCGCCATGAAAAGTACATTCCCGCTGATGCGTTAGATTATTTTCGCGCACAGATTGAGCAGCGAAAAGCGTTAGAGCAGGAGTTGAAGGCTCTGAAAAAGATGTTGCCGAAGGCAGCACCAACTCACATTGCTGCTTTTGCTACAAATGTCCGCATTGGTGATGCTCTGCGCACATTCTCTGCTTCTGTCAAACGATACAAAAAACGAGAATGCTTCCAACAGCTGCATAATTTTCTATACGGTGAAACACAGGACAAAGTTTTTATTCTCTATGGTTTGCGCAGAACTGGAAAAACAACTATGATTCGGCAAGCCCTCGCCGAAATGAATGATATCGACTTAATGAAGTCCGCATTCATCCAAATCACTGCTCATGATACGCTTGCTACCTTAAATACTGACTTAAAAGTTTTGGAATCGCAAGGCTTTCAATATGTATTCCTGGATGAAGTCACCTTGCTGGACGATTTCATTGAGGGTGCTGCACTGTTTTCTGATATTTTTGCAGCAAGCGGTATGAAAATTGTACTTTCTGGCACAGACTCTCTCGGTTTTCTGTTTGCTGAAGACGAACAGCTTTATGACCGTTGCATTCTTCTGCACACTACCTTTATTCCCTACCGCGAATTTGAATCAGTTCTAGGGATTCATGGCATTGATGAATACATCCGTTATGGTGGTACAATGAGCCTTGGCGGTGTTCATTATAATGAGACCTCCACATTTGCCAGTAAGGAACGCGCCGATAAATATGTAGACACCGCTATCGCGCACAACATTCAACACTCTTTGCGCTGCTATCAATATGAAGACCATTTTCGGAATTTACGCGACCTATACGATAAAAATGAGCTAACCAGTGCTATCAACCGCGTTGTCGAAGATATCAATCATCGGTTTACGCTGGAGGTACTAACACAGGATTTCAAGTCTCATGACCTCGGCATTTCCGCAAACAACCTTCGCCGGGACCGCAGCAATCCTATAGACATCCTCGACCACATTGATCTTTCTGCAGTAACAGACCGTTTACGAAATCTTCTGGAAATTCTCAACAAATCAGAACAAACTGTGGTTTTGGATGAAGACCATGCTGCAGAAATCAAAGAATATCTGGACCTATTAGATCTCACACGGGATATTGATATTCGTCATCTTCCAAACGTAAATACGAAGTCCACTCGAACCATCATTGCTCAGCCTGGTCTCCGTTACGCTCAGGCATCCGCACTGATTCATAGTCTCCTTCTGGATGAAACTTTCAGTGCCCTTTCCCTGCCGGAACGTACTGCCGTACAAGAGCGCATTCTCACAGAGATCAAAGGACGAATGCTGGAAGACATTGTTCTTTTGGAAACTAAAACAGCAAACCCCGGAAAGGAAGTTTTTGTGCTCCAGTTTCCTATTGGCGAATTTGATATGGTGGTGTTCGATCCTGTTGCTGGTTCCTGCCTAATTTTTGAAATCAAGCATAGTAAGGAAATCGCTCCATTCCAATACCGCCATTTGATTGACTCGGAAAAATGTGCCCAAACGGAACATCGCTATGGTCCTATCACCGGGAAATTTGTTCTCTACCGTGGTGAAGATCAGATCCTGAACGGCATCCAATACCAAAACGTTGAAGAATATCTTCGAAATCTTTAAGGCCCGATTTTCTCACATGCGCAGCATAGACAGAAAATCGGGCCCAAGATTTTCAGCCAAAAGCCGGAAACACTTTTGACTGATCGTTTTCTGCCCGGTCTCCCAGTAGCGAATACTTGTCCGGCCAACCTTGGCGTAGTCGGCAAGCTGCTGCCGATTCCAGCCTTTGACCTGCCGGTATTCCCGGAGAAAGGCTCCTCCGCCCCGGTGGAAGTTACCGCTTTCAAGGTCTTGGTAGAGCCATTCTTCCATGCCGACCATGGCGGCAACGTCTTTCTGCAGCAGGCCGAGACTGTATCGGCACCAGCGCATACGGTCAGACGCAAATAAAGTGCGCTGGGGAGAGGATAGCATTCTCAATGCAGCGGCTGGCATAGGTGGAGAATCTTGCCCGACGGGAAGAATCAAAGGTATCCACGGCTTTTATCAGGCCGATGGTACCGATGGAGATCAGATCTTCCTGATCGCCGGGCTGAGCGTAGTATTTTTTGGTGATGTGTGCCACAAGACGCAGGTTGTTCCGCCCATCCCAAGGGTGGTTTTGATTCCAATTCCGCCATAGGATGCAAAAGAAAGCAGTGTATTCCACAGCTCCAGCAGCGGTGGCGCAAGATGAGCTTCAATCGTTATATTTCCGAGAAAGGACGGAATCCGTGTTTCTTTTAGTGGGTAACGTGTTGTATGGAGATTATAATCAACGATATGAAGTCCCTGCTGCAAAGCTTGCAGCGCATCAGGATCTGTAAGAGCATATTCCGGGAAGGCCGAGTTCCAATGCGTAATTAGGCTTTGCAGGATCAGAGCTTCCTGCGGAAAAATCGCATAGCGACCGGACTGCTTGAAGGAACAAGGCGATTGGAAGATAAGTTTTACACGGCTTTCGCTGTGGGAACGTCCGGAACGAATCATCTCTTCGGCAGAAACTTCCGGAGATACGCAAACTTCTGAAACGGGCAGCGTCAATTCATGCAGTGAGATTTCCTTCGCAGATTCCAAAACGGGAGAAATTATCTGTCGGACCGTATCATTCAACAAGTTGACTGTCCAAATCAAAGATTTCTTTTCCTGTGAAAAGCATAAAAAATGCGCAATGGGATGTTCCCCTTGCAGATGCATCTGATCTCCAAATTCAGAAGAGATCTGTGACATCAGCCATCCATACAGACGGTAAGCCCATGACTGGGGGATCCGCACATCATTGGGCGGAGATAAAACCAATTGAATTTGCTGGATCATAAGATATTCACCCCACAATATCCATAGGGATAAAGCCGACTGCGAAAACGGGTATATTTCATGGTATGGGGCGAAACACCCTTTTCGGCATCACGCTCATGCTTATGATTGCGGAACATTCGCGCCATTTGTTCCGTGGTCCAGCGCAGGCCTTCTTTTTCGCCAAGGTAGGGGTATGCCAGCGACTTGGCAAAGAATCCGGAGCCGCCGCCCAAAATCAGATAGGGCTGCTGCGGAAGGTTCACTGCGCCGCGCGGCGCAGTGAAATGCCGATTGTAGGTCTGATGATAGTAGGCATCAAACTGCTGGATGGCCTCCAGCAAAGCATCCTTTGTGATGCGGCCCTTCAGCACAGACTGATCCAGTGTCAGCTTGAAATGAATGACAGTGCCCGGGGCGATGCATTCTCGGCAAAGGTTGATGCTGTGCGTTCCGCCGTCCGTTGCGGAGTCTGTTTTTCCGGCAAGCATCATGCGGCTGTCCGGGATGGGGAGACTGTCCGAAATCTGGATGCCCCGGAAAATGCTGTTGACCGCATCGGAAGCGATGCTCCCATCTTTTAAGGTACGCAGATGCAGCTGATTGACGTATTTTTCTTCCGGAAAAGCAGCCCGGCGGCCCGGCGCAAGGCTGTGCCCGGAAGTGCGGTCGGCCAATACAGCGTTCAGCAGCCATGCGGTGCGCATGGCACCTTTGATGCTGCTGCCGGGGATATAGGCACGCCCTTGTGCGTCACGCTGGAACGCATGGATCTCTTTCAGCGAGTGCTCTGCATCCAGAGCATCGCCCACCTCGATCTGATAGCGAATCAGCGTTTTCAGCTCCGCATCGGAAATGCCGCAATCTTTGGTCAGAAACGCCCAGAGATTGGACTGCTCACTGAGCATAAATTGACTGTATTTGTCCACCAGATCATGTGTAACCAGAAAATCAAAAAACTTCTGCTCGTTCAGAAAAGAAACTTTGCCGTTGCGGGTGTTGTACATGTACTCTTTTTTGGTATAACTGCGGCCATTACCAACGAACAGAGGTGCCCATGTATTCAGAGTGAGATCAAAGATCTGCAGATGATCTTGCTGAATCATAATGTCACCCCCATAAAGATCGGTTTGGAATAACGATATACCGGGTGTACATCTGACAAACCAACGTCATACAAGGCACCCTGATAACGGTTTTGCAGAACAGAACCTGCCGAAAGGGCGTACTGCGTTTTTTTCTTCAGCGGAGTTTCCACACGATCGGATGCCATAAATCCGCTGCGGCGTACCAGGTGAAAAGAGGCACCTTCCAAGGCGTTGTCTAGCTCATCTGCCTGTGGCAGACTGGTACTCAACAGCAGGTATGGCGCATGATCGACAGAAAGAGCATGGTATATCCACTTGAGTTGGTCGTCAGAAGGCTTGTTCAGCTGAATTTTATCTATGACATGGAATTTTCCGTAACCAGCACTGATCTTTCCACCAATGCCGGCAGTACCCAGACAATCCAACAAATATTTCAAATCTTTAGCCTGCCCATCATTTGCAAGGCCGCAGATGAAATACAGCCCACAGTCCGGCGCAAACCGAAACAGGCCCACCTGATACGGCGTGGTATCTCCCTGCATGGGGACAGCTGCCTTGGTCTGCTCATAATGGGTGCCAAAACTTTCAGGCTGCTCGTCGGGGGTAAAATGACCTTTATGCAGGCTTCTGGCATAGCGGTTGAATTCTAATACGGGAATCCAAGCCAGCTTTTTTACCTTTTTGCGCAGGGTGGTCTCTACTTCCTCGGTAGATTCTGATGCAGCGATGGGCTTAGGAAGATAAAATGTTTTATCGTACCATGGCATCGTATCGCTGAGCAGGAAATTCCCCTGCCGAACTTCGTCACAAAGCTGCTTCAAGGCATCTTCACCGTGCTGGATGAGGGTTTCGTGACAAATAGCGGAAAATAGGGTATCCGCTCGCAGAGTTTCTTCGGAAGTGTAGAGCGACAATGCGGAGTCAGAACCACCGAAATGAACGGCTGTATCAAACTGAAGCTTAAACAGAAAATAGTTCATAACTGTCCACCTCATCAAAGAGGGATTTCAGGTGATCGAGATCTACCTGCGCGCCATAGCCTTCCAGCATAAAGTTTTTTAGGCTGACACGTCCGCTGCCACGAGAACCATGGCCGCCCAGATAATCCATCTGCAGCAGCTTCATGCCTTTGGCTAGCAGAGAAAGGTCTTCCTCGACCTGTGCCGGGTCGGTCACATCGTAGACGATGCTGACACCGAACTTTGCACCGGCGATCACACGCTCAATCTGGCGAGGATTGGCTACAGAGTTGGCACGGGAGATCGCATTCTCGGTTTTGACTTCGGTCACACCCACATTGGAAAGCTCTTTTGCATTGGACAAAAAGGCATCAGCAAACTGCAAGCGAGAACGGCGCACTGGCTCCGAGGAACCGAACAGGCGCAGAATACGCTCATCGTCCTTGTCGAATGCGGGCATGTTCTCGATATCCTGACAGGTGCTGCGAGCCAGCAGGGTACGCAGTTTGCCTTTCAGACTGCTGCCGGGTACGATGGGATAGCCGGTATAGGGGTCACGCACCACAGGACTGTCCACGGCACCGATGGCAGAAAAGGCAGAGGAACCGCCGATGTGCATACCGGTGCGCACTTCCAGATCGCACCGGATCAGAATTTTTCCATACATATAATTACCCCTCCTTGCCGCCAAAGTAGCGGTGGAAAGCGACCAACGCTTCCATATAGTGTGCAAAGCGGATCAGATCCACACGGTCAGTAGAAATGCCTTTGAGGTACTCCAACAGCTTTGTCTGTGCAACAAACGTTTTGACGGTATCATCACGGCCGCACTCATAAGCGACTCGCACTCGCATTAGGTTGAGCTTCACAACACTTTCAGGGAGAAGCTTTTCCTCGGTGCGAATGTTTTCGATGTTGAAAATGTCTGTTACAAGGCTCAGCAGATTGCGGATCTTGCTGGTAGTTACGGTTTTGCCGCCGCTCATGAGGCTGCGCATAATGCGCTCGGCTTCATCTACATAATCTTCCGGCACCTTTTTCGGAGTGATCTCCGGAGGGAGTTCTTTTTGCTGACCGTAACTGCTGCGGTTGTTATAGCTGCCGGAACCACTGCGATAGTTGTTATTGCTGTATCCGCCGCGATTGCCGCCGTAGTATCCACTGCGGCTGTTGTTATTCTGTTCTGCCATCTGTGTCGCCACCCTTTCTGTGTTGATATACATAAATGTAGATTGCTGTGATGAGTTGGTGACGCTGTACGGAATCCAAGGCCCAATCCATCATGCTGTGAGAAAACTGCTCGTAGAGTTTATAGTTCGGTGCATTCTTTTTGGGTGAGAGCCGTGCCAGCAGATAGGCGTACCGTGCAAGGTTGATGCGGTCATTTTCTGCTTCTCGCAGCAGTGCCAGCAAGTTGTAGAGCATGGCGTTTCCGTGTTCCGCATCGTCTTTGCCGAAGAAATTCTGCAGACAGCCGACTTTTTCGGTCAGGACTTTTGTACGGAAGGTATCCCACGAATAAATGTGTCCCTGCTCCGGCCGCACCAACAGATTGCCTTTTGCATCCTGAACTGCTTTGCGCTCCGGCGTGAACAACGCCACAGCGTTTTTGCCGGGCAAATGTTTGGCGGATTCTTCCAGCTCGGCAGTTTCTTCGGCAGAAAGCCGGATGGGGTAATGGTCATCGAAGATGCCGATACCGGCACTGAGCGTCAGTGCTCCGCAGGAAAAAGCAGTGAAATTGCTCTGGATGCGCTGTGCTGCTTCCAGAATATCATTCCATGCACCCACAAGGAATACATCGTCGCCGCCGGCATACACGATGCTTACCTGCAACCCTTCCAGAATGCCGTTGATGTAGCACTTGAAGAACAGCGACATCTGCCGGGAGAAAGCCGAGGTGCGAGACAGGGTAACGTAGTGCATCCGCTTGACGGGATCGCTTTCGCTCTCCTGCTCAAACCCGGAGATGAAGGCGTGACCAAGGTTGTCCACGTCCATGCGGCAGACCGCAATGCGGCGCACGCCCTGAGACTGTTCGGCCAGCTCTTCCATGCTGTTACTGGCAGCATAATCGCCCACATACAGGTTGGTACTATAAGTCAGACCGGTGAAGGGTGTATTTTTGGTATACACACGAATGATTGGTTCGCCGAAAGTCAGCCGCTTGCGAGCAGAGACCGGATCGGTCAGGGTCAAAAATTCGCTGCCGCCATCCAATGCGAGCAGGGTGCAGTCGTCTGCATCGGATGCCTGACGGCTTAGTACAAGAACATTCTTTTTCTGGATCTTATAGGACAGATCCACGAACAGTCTGCACCATGGGCAGAGGTCATCTTTCAGGTTGGCACTGGTGCCGCATACCTTACATTCCCGGCCGTCCGGGTAAGCAGCAGTGCTGTTCAGCTGCCGCAGGTCGTCTGCGGTATAGCGGTGGAATTTGTGCTGTTCCAGCAGGCGGTTCACCCGGCGGAACAGTTCCTTGTACGGGCTTTTTTCGGTGGGGGTATTGGTCAGGTCGTTGCCGGTGCAGGCAGTCCATGAATTCGCCAGAAACAGCTGCGTACCGAATTCCTGTCGCAGCCAACCATTGAAACGACGATTCCATTGAGTAACGGTCTGGATCACAGCCTGTGTGTTGGGCAGCAGTGCATAGCAGTGTCCGCCGCCGCTGTAAATCAGGTTGGCACGAGAAACGCCACATCCCATCAGTAGCTCATCCAGATAATGCTCCATGAGCAATTCCAGAAAAAACGACCGGCTGCGCAGGGAACGCAGGGCGTTTTCGGTGTGGACGGTGTAAAGGAACTTCTGGATGCGAGAAAAATCTGCTGTGTAGAGCAGGAAGGCTTCCGTCTGCCGGAAATCATTCTCCTGCTCAAACAGAGCCTTGTGCAGATCGGTGATGCCGTTTGCCTGCGTGTATGCACTGATGCAGGCAGCCATGGCGGCTGTGGTCTTGGCGTGGTCAAACAGGGAAACATCCGGGCTTTCACCGGTAAAGGTGCTGGATGGGAAACAGCTGAACTGCGTTTCCAGCAGACCCAGCAGCGAGTTGATCCACTCCGGCTGCGGTTGCAGATCCGGCAGGCACTCTTTCAATTTGCACAAGGCATCCGCATAGACGGATGCAGAGAGAGGACGCTGCTTCCGCGGCAGTTTCAGGCTGCCGTCCTGTGGCTGGGCAGGCATCATCCAGCCGGGGTGCGAACCGTTCAGGTGGGTGAACACCGAATCCAGCGGAAGGTCTCGCCGGAACGAACTGCCTTCACCTTCGATCTCCCGGCGGTCTGCCGCAGCGGAAAGGTTGTCGGCCAGATAGACAATATAAGTGGGTGAATCTTTGGGCAGCGTATTCTGCACACTGCGCAGCTCGGATGCGTGGTGATAGCGCACACAATCCAGAATGGGCTTCCAGTCTGCGCCGGTCAGGATCTCGTGCAGGAATTGATAGCCCTGTGCGCTGTGGCTGCCGTGTTGCCCACCTGCACGGTATACGGCTTTGCCGGTGTCGTGCAGCAGCCCACCAAAGGTAGACTGCAGGGTAAGAAGATCCAAAGTATCATCTCCTTTACGAATGTCGGAATAAATGCACAAGAATTCGCGAATATATTTGTTGGTTTTGTTCTAAATGCTGCTGCTTTGATTTATTATAGCACATTCTGTTCGACAGAAAAAGATATCCGCAGGAAAAAGCTGAAAGAAATGAGCGGTTTTTGTCAGCCTTATCACTTGTGTGAAGCTGCCTGAGTGGTGTTCAGCATTGAGCAGGCTGGCGAGAAATGCTCTGCAGCGTGCGGACGGTACCGACCACCAGTCCACAGCCGGCACCCACCAGTCCACCGATGGCTGCGCCCATGACGGGCGAGCGTCGAGCCAGAGTAGCGATATGGCCGCCAACCATGCTGCCGGCGGAAGCACCGGCTGCGATCGTGTTAAAAACATTCATTTTCTTTTCCTCCTGTGTATGAGCGTTTCATTCTGTTCACTTAGCTAAAGGCCATGAGCAGGAGCAAGTTAAGGGTAAAACGAAAAAAGTTCCGCATCTTTTTTGGATGCGGAACTTTTTTGTCCCCTTACGGGGATAAATTGAAATATGGTCTTCTTTGCATGCTATTATATTCAGCTGCATGTTACCGTCCCCTTGCGAGGATAAATTGAAATTATATTGACTATTGCAACGCTCAGGAAGAAAAGCGGTTACCGTCCCCTTGTGGGGATAAGTTGAAATACAAAGGAGACTAATTATGATGTACTTTGACAACAAGCTATCGTCCCCTTACGGGGATAAATTGAAATCAAGAGGATTGCTGACCTTGAGAGGCAGGTCGAGGGTTGTCGTCCCCTTACGGGGATAAATTGAAATCCATTTGCCTATATAATGTACCTGCGCACGCACGGTTGTCGTCCCCTTACGGGGATAAATTGAAATCGCAATGGTATTAAAACCATCCATGTGATTGATGAGTTGTCGTCCCCTTACGGGGATAAATTGAAATCATGGACTGCGGCACGGATGCAGGGCACGCCGTCGCGTTGTCGTCCCCTTACGGGGATAAATTGAAATCACAAACGAATAAAACCGAATATTTTGTATACGCGTTACCGTCCCCTTACGGGGATAAATTGAAATAGGGTTATGACTATATGGGGCGTAACTATGGTGTTACCGTCCCCTTACGGGGATAAATTGAAATCCATAAATTTCAAACAGATGTCCGTCTCTCTTGCGGTTGTTACCGTCCCCTTACGGGGATAAATTGAAATTACAATGGGTATGGACCCGGACAACCATAAGGAAGTTACCGTCCCCTTACGGGGATAAATTGAAATATTGCATTGCCAGATGCCATCTTAAAATCAATCGGTTACCGTCCCCTTACGGGGATAAATTGAAATTGCTTACTATACTATTAAGTAAACAAAAATTAGCCGTTACCGTCCCCTTACGGGGATAAATTGAAATAGTATCAGTTGCCTATTAGCAAAACATGCGAAACAGTTACCGTCCCCTTACGGGGATAAATTGAAATACTAAAATCGACGTAGCCTGGATAGAAACCAGAGATAGTTACCGTCCCCTTACGGGGATAAATTGAAATTTCTGCTACTGGATACTCCAATACGAACATGACTGGTTACCGTCCCCTTACGGGGATAAATTGAAATGATCGTCCATGTCCAGCCCACGCATAGATTCGAGGTTACCGTCCCCTTACGGGGATAAATTGAAATATCAAATCAGCCTGCGACATATCGTAACTCACATCGTTACCGTCCCCTTACGGGGATAAATTGAAATTCTTGTTCCAAGTGTCACCGACGTCATAAGGAGGTTACCGTCCCCTTACGGGGATAAATTGAAATACCTGGCCGCATGGACTCATGAGAATATCTATTATGTTACCGTCCCCTTACGGGGATAAATTGAAATCAGTGGTGATAATACAATCAAACTACAAGTCACTGTTACCGTCCCCTTACGGGGATAAATTGAAATAGCAAAATTGCTCCAAAAGAGGAAGTCCTTGCTGTGGCGTTTTGGACATATTCTGCAATTCCAAGACCAATATAACACATTCTACGCAAAAATAAAAGATGCTTTCAAACAAAAAGTTGGAAACAGGGAGTGCGAACCTACAGGACAGGGCAGAAAATCAGACGGCAAAACGAATGGTTCGCACTAGGAGCCGCCGTCTTCATGGCGAACCATATCGCCGGAAACCGGCAAACACAAAGATGCGACACTTTTTTACGCAAGAAGGCCCCGACTGCACGGAGCAGCCGAAGCCTTCGGGAGCTATAGGGAGCGTTACTGCTCGTCAATGCGGTGGCCGATGTTGTTGCCGGCCAGCGCACCGGTCACGCCGCCCACGATGGCGCAGGGGATCGTGCCGGCAATGGCACCGAGAGGGCCACCGGCGATGCCGATGGAGGCACCCTTGACGGCACCTGCCGCTGCACCGGCAACGGCGCAGCCAATAGTAGAGATCAGTTCAAACATAGTGATTACCTCCTTCAGGTCTCACAACTTGTGGACTGTGCAGAAAAGCCACAGTCCGAAAAACGGAAGAGCCATGCGCAGGACTCTGCGCAGAGCAGTTCAGCGGTCATCAATAACCGCCGCCGCCCTCACAGTCGGTGAAGTCAATGTCGCTCATGGGATTCATCTCCTTTGCTTTGGCTTACACTATAACAAAGCCCAGAAGAACAGCCCGGTTAAGGAAAAAGACAAAAAATATAAAAAAAGATTCCTGCTTTCTGGCTGGTGCCAAAAAACAGGAATCTTTTGTGTTGTGTAACTCCTTACTGGGAGTCATCTCGATCGTCAAGGATCGTCTCCTGAGTATCCATGTTATTTCCTCCTTTCACTGCTGGTATCGGGTTCCGTCCCCTTACGGGGATAAATTGAAACAGATGAAAGCGATGATTCTTACAATGAAGAGGTAGAGTTACCGTCCCCTTACGAGGCTACATCTTAAATATATCACAAAACGTCTCAAAATGAAAGAACGGCTCAAAAATAAATTCTGACCCATCTTGTGCAAAGGGCGGTTTCATGGTATGATGCAGATAACAGAAAAAACTAAAGGAGTGATACTTTGTGCTGAAAACATATGTAACAACGGTGCCGCTGCAGGGACGGCTGGAACCCATGCTGTACCAGCGGGAACATGCGGCCCCACCGACGGCGACCTGTTTTCCCATTGTGCAGGTCATGCGAGATACCCTTGAGCCCGGTGATACGGTGCAGGTGCTGGCCATCCGGCAGGAAAATGCCGACACTGCCCGCAATTATCAGCGTTTGCTGGAAGAGCTGGCACAGCTGGGCATTGCCGAGAGTCAGGTGCGGCAGATCGACCTGCCGGAAGACCAGTGTTCGGAGACGCTGATCGGGTTGTGCCGTGATCTGGTGGATGCCCTGCCGCAGATCACACGGGTGTACGCCTGCATCACCTATGGCTCCAAGAGCATCCCGGTAGTTACGCTGACAGCACTTACCTGCGCCGAAGCAACCCACACGGAACTGGAAGTGGGCGGTGTTTATTATGGTGAGGTAAAGCGAGAGAGTGGGCAGGTGCTGGGCGCGCGGCTTTACGATATGGCGGCTCTGTATCAGCTTGCCGGACTGGTAGGCACCATGCGCAACAGCAAGACCGCAGAAGAAGTATTCCGTCAGCTGATCTGGATGAATGAACACCGGGAGGGCTGAGCCATTATGAGGAATGTGAAAAAATGGACGGACATTGACGCTTCGCCGCTGCTGCAGCTGCCGCCGGAGCAGCGAAAAAAGCTGCACGATGCGAATGATGAGCGGTTCCGTACATTCTGGGCAGACTGCTTTCTGGCCGCACAGACCCCCGGACGGGGAGAAGACGCATGGAACAGTGTGGATTTCTGTGAGGTGTTTCTGAAAGCGTTCGACAACTGGGAACCAAAGCCGGGACAGACCTTCAGCATATATCTGTGCAGTGCCATCAACAACGCACAGGCGCATGATCAGTTGCAGGAAGAAATGGCAGTGACCGGCTTTGGACGTGAGACGAACCGCAAGATCAAAAAAGCATTGGCGTGCATGGAAAGCCACGGGATAACCGAGACCATGGTCTACTGCGATCTGAAAAAGGCAAAGCTGGCAGCAGACGCTGGAGAGATCAGCGTGCAGACTCTGCGTGAGGCACTCCGGAATAAGCGCATGATCCTCAGTCTGGACGATTTCGGCGAGGGGGATTCCGCGCTGGGAGACCGGATCGCTTCTACCGAAAAAAGCGTGGAAGAACAGGCAGAGCAGGCGGAGCAGACTGGTGAAATGTTGACATGGCTGCATCGGGGCGTTGGATTGATGAACCTGCAGCAGAAGGAAAAATACGGCAAAACATCCGGTCCGCTGTGGAGCAGTGTGCTGATGGGCTATCTGCGCAACAACGATACAATGGAACCGGAGGAGGACGCTCCTTCCCGTCTGGTAAATTGTGATGCTCTGCGTCCGCTGGAACAGGATAACTGCCTGTGGGATATCCTGTTGCTGCACCGGTATGTGGAGTTTACAGTCCAGCCGCCTTATGCGCCAAAGGCTTTGGAACGCGCTGCTGTCAACGCGCTGCTGGAACCCGGACGCAACCCCGCACAGGATAAAACCGTGGCGGAATTTCTTGGCGTAAGCAAGGCGGCCGTATCGCAGCGGCGCAAAACATGGCAGCAGAAACTGCTGCAGATGTGGGCAGAACAGGAGGACTTGTGAAATGGAACGCAATGTACTGCTTTTATATATGAGTCTGTTCGGCAAAAATCCGGACATCCATACCCAGACCAATGAAGCCGCTGTATTGGAACTGAAAAAGCATAAGGAGGGTCCGGACTGCATTCTGGCACTGTGCAGTGAACTGGTGCGCATAAGCCCTACCGTGCATCTGCCGGACGGGAAAACCTGTACGACTGTAGAGTATTTTCGGGATGTATTCCTGCCCTCGGCTGGCATTCCGGCAGATCGGCTTGTGGTGATCCCGGTGCCGGACAGCATGGATGATCAGGCACAGTTCCGGGCGATCTCTCTGCTGCTGAGTAAGATCGAGTCAGAAGATACCCTTTCCATCGACCTTTCCGGCGGTATGCGAGATACTGCCATGCTGTTGGTGACGGCAGCTCGCTGTATGCGTGACCTGCGCAGCGTGAATACTCGCAGGGTGATTTACTCTGAACTGCGCCCGGATGGAACTTCTCGCATCCATGACAGCAGTCAGCTGTACAACTTGTTTGACCTTATCGCAGCAATGGACGAGTTCTTTTCCACCGGAACAGCGCAGAAACTAAAGGGCTATCTGTGGAGCGAAGGCGAAAGTGACCCGACCCTGCATACCCTGCTGGCACGGATCAACCAGTTCTCGGAAGATCTGGCACTCTGCCGGGTGCAGGCACTGAGCGGAGACCTGAAAAAAATCGCTCAGGCTTTGAAGACCCCTCCGCAGGAAAGCAAGACCCTGACGAGTCTGTTTTTCCATCTGCTGAATGAACGGTTCCGCACCGAATTCGAGAGTCTGATAACAGAAAAAAAGGAAAATTTACCCGCACTGGTGAGCTGGTGTACCGAACGCAGAATGTACCAGCAGGCACTGACACTGTTGTGTGAGCAGATGCCGGCGTATGTTTGTCGTCATCTCTTTGTACAGCCCACGGAAACGGGCTGGGAGTACCTGATGGGGCAGATTCAGAACAAGGGACGGTCGTGGGTGTATCCACTGTTCCATTTCCATTTCTGCCGTCTGATGCTGCTGCAAAACGAATATGCCGGCACAACAGATCTGTGCCTGACCCGGAGCAGGGACGAGGCAGATGGCAATATGCTGTTTGGTATAGCGAACGCTAAAGAAATGCACGACTATATGGATACGGCTCTTGCCTCCAGGCAGCTGGTGATCGATCCGAACGTGCGGCGGCAGATCGAAGATGCGGCATTGTTCTATCAGCGTGTGATGCATTACCGCAATCAGATTAACCATGCCAGCGATACATCGCTTGGCTTGCAGAGTGACCGCATCCTTCCGCTGGATACGACTCATATTGAACAGACTTTGCAGGATGTGGCCGATTACCTACAGAAGATCCGCCCCATGAAGCCGGATGTCCCACAGGGCGTCGAGGCACTGTCTGTCACAGAGAAAATCTCCGCAGATACAACTCCTGATCTGTAAAACAGAATACAAGAGAAGGCAAAGGGGCTGTTGCACAAGCAGCAACAAAAAGACCAGAGTTATTTTAGGGTGTATCTGAAAAGTAAAAAAGAGCCAAAAGTACAAGAAAAAGACACAAA
>ERZ808240.3456-NODE-3456-length-15361-cov-9.718346_pt1 | contig 15361 bp, 12 predicted proteins | sample MGYA00521084_ERZ808240 | MGnify/ENA primary metagenome ERZ808240 (study PRJEB31516, sample SAMN03275571) | gut metagenome | biome: mammalia-associated habitat; material: feces | host: Papio cynocephalus | place: Kenya | collected 2012-08-06 ... | reverse complement strand
CACATAATCTGTCTTATATTGTGATAAATCAGGAATTTCATACAATGTTTCCTTTTTGCCACATGCAGACAGTAACATTATTAACATGACAATCGGAATAATTGCAAGTGTTTTTCTCTTCATAAAACCTCTCCTTTCCAAGCCTAAATTTAAATATGAACAATCAGCTAGACACATCAATATGATTATATATTATATCAATTACATCTGACCAGTACAATGAAAATCATAGGTTAGCATTGCAAGCGTAATCACTCCCGTACATAATCGTTTCAATATCTTTTTCATAAATTGAATACTCCTTTCATTTTGGGTAAAAAAATAGACGCTCAATATTGAACGTCTTGCATAGAAAAGGGATACTTTTTGTCAGTACCCCCTTTAAATTTAATATTTAATTGTTTGTGTTCCCACACTCTATATCAACAACTATCGAAACATTGATATAACTTTTTATCTCTTTATTTCTCATTTTATCGCCATCACTCGTAAAGACGATATGCTTGAAAAAAGTGCCTAAAATTAAGGACTTCTACATATTTTTCCGTTGTAGCAACACACAAGTCTCCACATGCACCGTATGTGGGAACTGATCCACCGGCGTTACATCCTTAAGTTCATACCCATTCGCTCTTAAGAACTTCACATCCCTCGCAAGCGTCGCACTGTCGCAGCTTACATACACAACCTTCTCCGGCTGCATATCCACGATCGTCTGAAGCAATGATTCTTCACAGCCTTTTCTCGGCGGATCGACCACGATCACATCTGCGTGTGCGGTCTCGCCGTTATGTGTCTTTTCATATTCTTTGTAATACTCCGGCAGGACTTCTTCTGCCTTGCCGACATAGAATTTGGCATTCGTAATATTATTGATCTTTGCATTATTCTTCGCATCGTCAATCGCCTGTGGTACGATCTCTACACCGTATACCTGTTTTGCCTTCCTGGCAAGGAACAGGGAAATGGTTCCGATTCCACAGTACAGGTCCCATACTGTCTCGTTTCCTGTAAGGCCTGCATACTCCAACGCCAATCCATATAATTTCTCTGTCTGGACCGGATTCACCTGATAGAATGACAGCGGTGATATCTGGTACTTAATCTCGCCGATATAATCTGTGATGAACTCCTGCCCCCACAGAAGACGGATCGTATCGCCCATGATCACATTTGTCTTAGCGGTATTTGTGCTGAGTGTAATGCTTGTCATACCCGGGATCTGACGGAGACGTCCTACCAGGTCATGGCAGTGTGGAATGGTCTTTCCATTGATGACCAGACATACCATGATCTCATCCGTCCTGAACCCATAACGGAGCAGTACATGGCGCACCAGTCCTTTATGCTTCACTTCATCGTATGCCGGAATCCCGAATTCTTCCATGAAATCCAGAATACAATTCAGAATCTCTTCATTGACTTCCACACCAAGCACACAGTCTGTGTTCTCGATAATATTATGCGTTCTTCCGGCATAAAATCCGGCGATCACCCTGCCGTCTTTATCTGTCCCGATCGGGAACTGTGCCTTATTGCGGTAACGGAATGGCTGCATTCCCTCTCCGTCCATACCGATGACCGGATGCATGATCTTATCTAAAAGTTCAGACGGAACTTCTCCGATTCGTTCCAGATTGCCGCGCACTTTGGATTCTTTAAACGCAAGCTGTGCCGGATATTTCATCTCCTGAATCTGGCATCCGCCACATTTTCTTGCCATTGGACAGACCGGCTCTTCCACACGGTCTTTGGATGGAGTCAGGACATTCATAAGACGTGCATAACCATAATGTTTCTTGGCCTTCATGACCTTCGCTTCCACCACATCGCCAATGATGGCATCTTTGATGAACAGTGTATAACCGTCCACTTTCCCGATGCCTTCTCCTCCGACTCCGATGTCTTCAATTTTAACCTTTACTATTTCATTCTTCTGCATCATTAGATAACTGTCTTTCTGATATTAGATTCAAACAGGCGGTTATATCCCAGCCAGTCATTTCCCTTTTTGTCTTTAAATAATTCTGTCAGTGTCTGCATCTTCGCATCTGCATTGTCGGCAAGGTTCAGTGCCATCGCCTCGGCAAGTGCCGGTTTCTTTGGTGAACCATACTCCAGTTCTCCGTGATGCGCAACGATACAATGTTTTAATTCATTTGCAAGTTTCTCCGGGAAATCCGGAATGTTGCGGATCGCATCTCCTACCATCTCAACTCCGATCACGATATGACCGAGAAGCTGTCCCTCATCTGTATAATCATTTTCCGGGAAGGAAGATAATTCCTTTGTCTTTCCGATATCGTGACAGATTGCAGCTGTGTAAAGCAGGTCTTTATTCAGGATCGGATATGCACCTGTCATGTATTCGCAGAACTTTACAACACTTAATGTATGTTCCAGAAGTCCTCCTGCGAATCCGTGATGCACCGTCTTTGCAGCAGAATGTGCCTTGAAATTACGGATAAATGTCTCATCTTTTACAAAATAATACTCCAGTACCTGTCTTAAGTACTCATTCTCTACTTTCTTAATATATCCAAGCAGTTCCTCATACATACCGTCGGTACTCTTCTCTGTGGTCGGCATATAATCAGCTGCAATATATTCTCCTTCCTGTGCTTTCCGGATCTGCTTGATATTCATCTGCAGATTGTTGTTATAACTGATGATCTCTCCATATACTTCAATGAAATCCATCTCATCATAATCTGCAATCCCGCCGGAATTCGGATCCCATACTTTCCCGTCAAGCGTTCCGGTCTTATCCTGAAGGATCAGGTTGTCATACGGTCTTCCGTTTCTGGTCTCCGCAGAGCGCTTTCCTTTACACAAATATACATTTCTGATTGTTTCCCCTTCGTGAAGGGTGTTAATATATCTCATCTTAAAATCCTCTTTCTATCTATTCTTTACTTCCAACTGTCACATCAAAAGAAATATCCACATATCCGCCGGATCCTTGTCTTTGTCCCTTAAGCTTGATCTTACTGCCACTTTTCTGTTCACGCAGTACACTCTGATATCCCACAAGGGATGAAATCTTCTTTCCGGCTGCTTCCGTGATGATATCCCCGCTCTGAATGCCTGCTGCCATTGCCGGCGAATCCGCCTCTACCGTATGGACATATACGCCTTTCGGGATTCCCTGTGCTTCGATCTCCGATGTCACATCCAGTCCACGTATTCCTATATACGGAACCGGCTCACCATTCGACAGAAGTTCAATCTCTGCCTTCAGTCCGGAGATGCCGTATCCAGTCACCAGATACCTGCTGTCATTCTGGGAAATGCTCTGATCAATGATTCCGACAGTCTCTCCTGCCAGATTCACGATTACACCCGTCCCATCATCTGCTGCACCGATATCCGTACACAACAGCTGATAACTTCCGTCATCGCCATCCAGTTCATTCCTGCTGCTCGCGATTGTTCCGAATCCCACCGCCCCGGCATAGCCAAATGGCTTGCCAAGCACAATGACGGCATCACCTTTCTGCACAGAATTCGAACTTCCAAGCTTTGCGGTACTGATCTGGGACCAGGTAGACTGCCCAATGCTGCTTCTTGGCACGGCATAGATTGCAAAGCCAAGACTTCCATCCTTCTTCTTAACCGAAGCCGTTTCCGCAGTTCCGTCAGCAAATTTTACATGAACCTCTTTCGCATTTTTTAATATAGAGGTTTTCCCATAGATCAGAAGTTCCTGTCCATTATCTGCTATGATCAGACCTGACACGCTGTTCTTATTATCATAAGATTCTTCCGTCCAGTCCTGCTCTCCGGAAATACCGATAAGTTCTACCACGGACTTTCCTGCTTCTTCTGCTGCATCATTCATTGACTCCTGAAGTTCTCTGTAGCTGTTAATGTCCAGAGTCTGGCCATCATTATCATTCGTATTTTCTTCTTTTTTATCTGAAGTGTCTTCTTCTTTTTCTTCCGGTATCACTACCTTGGTCGAATCTCCGGGAAACTTCTTATCAAGCCATGGTTTCAGCGCAGAAAAACTAATGCAGGCGCACACACCGAATGCCACTCCCAGTCCTGCCATACGAAGCAGATCTTTGCGGTACTTCTTACCGCGGCCATTCTCATCTTTGATCGTCTCCTGCATAAATGAATACTCTGATTTTTCTGATTGTTTCTCAGGTTCTCCCTGCTCATTTTTCAGATGTTTCTGCTCATCCATAAGCTCTTTCGTCTCCTTTACAATCCTTTTTATAGTATACCGTATGGAATGGGAATGTTCAATATTTATCCTTTCCTTTATGGTTCAAATAAGGTAGAATAGGTCTAGGTGAGAAACATGAACAAAAAAACATTAACAAAATTAGAATATCATAAAATTATAGACATCTTAATTGAACAGGCAACCTCTTTCGGCGGAAAAGAACGCTGTAAGAGATTAAAGCCTATGACATCCATTTCGGATATCGAAGCTGCACAGGAACAGACCGCAGCTGCATTTACACGTATTATCAAGAAGGGACGACCTTCTTTCGGAAGCTGTAACCCTGTCGGGGAATCTTTAAAGCGTCTGGAAGTCGGTGCCGCTCTTGGCAGCGGGGAACTCTTACGTATCTGCAAGCTTCTGGAAAATGCAGGACAGATCAAAGCTTACGGCCGGCACGAGACGGTAGATGATGCCGAAGACTGCCTGGATCCTTTCTTCCAGCAGATCGAGCCTCTGACACTGTTAAGTACAGAGATCCGCAGATGCATCATCGATGAAGATGAGATCAGTGATGACGCCAGCAGTACGCTGAAGCAGATCCGTCGTTCCATGAACCAGATCAATGATAAAGTACACTCCACTTTATCTTCACTGGTCAACGGTTCCTTACGCACCTATCTGCAGGATTCCATCATCACAATGCGCGGAGACCGCTATTGCATTCCGGTCAAAGCCGAATACCGCAGTCAGGTATCCGGACTGATCCATGATCAGTCTGCCACAGGTTCCACACTGTTCATCGAACCGATGTCTGTTGTAAAACTGAATAACGACTTAAAAGAACTTTACGGCAAAGAGCAGGAAGAGATCCAGATCATCCTTGCCCGCTTAAGCGCTGATGTCGCAGAATATGTCGAATCCATCCGTACTGATTATCAGGTTATGACGGAACTGGATTTCATATTTGCAAGAGGAAATCTGGCAATCCAGATGAACGCCAGCAAACCAATCTTCAACACAGAAGGAAGAATCCACATCCGTGAGGGACGCCACCCTCTGCTGGATAAGAAGAAAGTCGTTCCGATCACCATCACGCTTGGTGATACATTCGATCTTCTGATCGTAACCGGACCGAACACCGGTGGTAAGACGGTTTCCTTAAAGACGGTCGGATTATTTACCCTGATGGGACAGGCCGGACTTCATATTCCTGCACTTGACCGTTCGGAACTGGCGCTTTTTGAAAATGTATATGCCGATATCGGAGACGAGCAGAGCATTGAGCAGAGTCTCAGTACATTCTCTTCTCATATGACGAATATCGTTTCATTTTTAAGACATGTAGATGAACATTCTCTGGTACTCTTCGATGAGCTCGGTGCCGGAACAGACCCTACCGAAGGTGCTGCTCTTGCGATCGCCATCTTAAATCATCTGCACCAGAGAGGTATCCGGACCATGGCAACCACTCACTACAGCGAGCTGAAAGTCTTTGCACTTTCTACACCGGGTGTGGAGAATGCCTGCTGCGAATTTGACGTAGAGACGCTCCGCCCGACTTACCATCTTCTGATCGGTATTCCCGGAAAGAGTAATGCATTCGCCATCGCAGGGAAGCTTGGACTCCCGGATTATATCATCGATGAAGCCAGAACACATCTGACAGAACAGGATGAATCTTTTGAAGACCTGTTAACCGATCTGGAGACAAGTAAGCGTACGATCCAGAAAGAACAGGAAGAGATCGAACACTACAAACGCGAACTTGAGCGTCTGGAAGAAGAGACCAGACAGAAGCGTGATAAATTGGAAGAACAGCGTGACCGTATCATCCGTGAGGCCAATGAAAAGGCACATGAGATCCTCGCCGATGCCAAAGAAACTGCCGATGAGACCATACGTAATTTCCATAAATTCGGCAAGGCGAATATCTCCACAGCCGAAATGGAAAAAGAGCGTGAACGGCTCCGCAAGAAAATGAATGCAACACAGAATTCCATGAAGACAGATACAAGGAAACCGAAAAAGACTTACAAGCCAGGTGATTTCAAGCTTGGTGAAACAGTCAAAGTGCTCAGTATGAACCTGACCGGATCTGTCACTTCCCTTCCTGACGCAAAGGGCAATGTCACGGTACAGATGGGAATCCTGCGTTCCACTGTTAATATCTCTGATCTGGAGATCATTGATGAAGCGCCGGCATATTCATTTACCAGGAGAACCCGTCAGACCGGAAAAGGAAAAGTCAAAATGGGCAAATCTCTTGCGATCAGTCCGGAAATCAATCTTCTTGGCAAAACGGTTGATGAAGCAATCGCCGAACTGGATAAATATCTGGACGATGCCTCTCTTGCACATTTAAGTTCCGTAAGAATTGTGCATGGTAAGGGAACCGGTGCATTAAGAGCCGGTATCCATAAATACCTGAAACGCCAGAAACATGTCAAATCATTCCGTCTCGGAGCCTTTGGCGAGGGAGACGCAGGCGTAACGATCGCCGAGTTAAAATAAGGGGAATAATCTATGAACAAGCAGAAAATACTGATCGTTGATGACGATGAAAATATCGCTGAACTGGTCTCATTATATCTGACTAAAGAATGCTTTGATACAATGATGGTCCATGACGGCGAACGGGCACTGGTTGCCTTTGATACTTACAAACCGAATCTGATCCTTTTAGATCTCATGCTGCCTGGTATCGATGGATATCAGGTCTGTCGTGAGATCCGTACCAGATCCAATACTCCGATTATCATGCTCTCTGCCAAAGGAGAGGTGTTCGACAAGGTGCTCGGACTGGAACTTGGTGCAGATGATTATATTATGAAACCTTTCGATGCTAAAGAGCTGGTCGCCCGCGTGAAAGCGGTCTTACGCCGCTATCAGGTCGGATCGAAATCAGATACGCCTCAGGCTGACAAAGGAAAGTGCGTAGAATATCCGGGTATCGAGATCAACCTGACCAACTACTCCGTTGTGGTAGACGGCCAGACGGTAGAGATGCCTCCAAAAGAGCTGGAACTTCTCTATTTTCTCGCATCATCACCGAACCAGGTCTTCACAAGAGAACAGTTACTGGATCAGATCTGGGGTTATGAGTATATTGGTGATACCCGTACCGTTGATGTCCATATCAAGCGTCTTCGCGAGAAGATCAAGGATCATAACGGCTGGAGCCTCAGCACTGTGTGGGGAATCGGTTATAAATTCGAAGTAAAATAATAACAGGTAAAGTTCATGAAAAGTACATTGTATTTAAAATTTATATTTATCTATATTATATTTGGATTCTTAAGTATCTTTACAGCTGCAACGCTGACAGACAACCTTGTCAGCACGCCTATTTTCAACCATGTCAGTAACAGCATGTACCGGGAAGCCACCATGGTTGCAAACACCTCGCTTCCCGGTTATTTTTCCGGTGAATTATCTGATTCAGATGCGCAGATGATCTTATCCGGAATTGAAACACAGCTGGATGCAGCCGTCTGGTTCGTATCCAAAGATGGAAAGATGATCGTTTCTGCCGATTCCGGCAATTATCCTTCTGCACCGGACTCCATTAAGAATTTTGATCCGGCAGAATCCGGAAGCAGCCGTTCACAGACTGGAGACTATCACGGATATTTTTCCAAAGATGTGATCACCGTAACCGTACCTGTGACCTATGGATATTCACCCAAAGGTTATCTGATGATCCATCAATACGCTTCTGTCGTTGATGACACGGTGAAGATATTGATGCGAGGAGCTTATATCACCCTTATCGTGATCTTCCTGCTCTCTTTCATCATCTTGCTGGCATTCCATTTTCTGGTCTACCGCCCGCTCCATAAGATCACCGAAGCAGCAACACAGTATGCCTCCGGCAATCTGGACTATGAGATTCCTGTTACAACCGAGGACGAGATGGGATATCTGTCCGCGTCTTTAAATTACATGTCCTCTCAGATCAGAGACATGGAAGATTATCAGAAGAAATTTGTAGCAAATGTGTCTCACGACTTCCGTTCACCACTCACATCCATCAAAGGATATGTGGAAGCCATGGTCGATGGAACGATCCCGCCGGAACTGCATGAAAAGTACCTGAAGATTATCTTATTTGAAACAGAACGTCTGACCGACCTGACGCAGGATCTCCTGACCTTAAATGAATTCGATACCAAGCATCTGCTTTTAAACCGTGAAGTATTCGACATTCACGAGATGATCAAGCATGTAGCTGCATCTTTCGAAGGAATATGCACCCAGAAGAAGATATCCATCGAACTGGTCTTTGCAACCAAACATCTGAATGTCAACGCAGACAAAAGAAAAATCCAGCAAGTCTTATACAACCTGCTGGATAATGCAATTAAATTCAGCGACCCGGATTCTATCATAACGATCGAAACCACAGACCGCGGTGAAAAAGTATATACTTCCGTAAAGGACAACGGTATCGGAATCCCAAGAGCTGCCCTCGGCAAAATCTGGGAACGCTTTTACAAAAGTGATCTCTCACGTGGAAAAGATAAAAAAGGAACCGGTCTTGGACTCGCCATCGTTAAAGAAGCGATTCAGGCACACGGAGAAAATATAACCGTGGTAAGCACTGAAGGAGTCGGAACCGAATTTTCCTTTTCCCTTCCCAAAGTAATTGGTATTTAACCTGGTTAAATACCAATTATTTAGTATAGAGGATTTTCTTCACTTCATCTGTCTTCAAATTCTTTTTTGTAACCCATGTATATCCTGTGTTGACCACAGCCTCATTTCCCATATTCAATGAAGCTCTTGCTGCAGCTACGACTGTAGCATATCCCATTCCAAATGGATTCTGAACGATCAGGCCTTCTACTTTTCCGTCTTTCAAATCCTGAATCTCATCGTCATCGGCATCAAAGCCTACAACTTTGACGTTCTTCTCCATTTTATTTCTTTCCAGCCCATCTACTGCCATTTTTGCAGCATCTCCATTTGCCGCAAAGCATCCTGTAATATTCGGATGTTTCGCAAGAATATAATCAACGACCTGGTCTTCCGTAATGCTATCAGCTGTTACAATGTCTTCTCCGGTAAGCTGACCGTCCGGAAGCTTGCTGTCTTTTGGACGATAAGTTCCGGCGTTAATCTCATCAGAGACTGTTTTCTGCATATTTGCCAGTTCATCCATATGATATACATTCACAATTGAAATATTCGGATGATTTGCTGTCAGCTCGTCTGTCACTGCTTTCTCTCTGGAAAGTGCTGCCTGTGACTTGGAATCCTGAATGAAGAGTATTGCCTCTCCACTGTCTCCCATAGATTCTGCAAGTTTCTGTGCAGCTTCTTTACCGGCCGCCGCATTATCGGTAGATACATCTGCTGCAACCCCCTGATAATCCGATCCTGAATCAAATGTTACAACCGGAATCTCACTGTCTGTTGCCAGATCGAACTGTACCTGGCATGCCTGCAGGTCTACGATCGAGATTCCTACTGCTACCGGATATCTGTCCAGTTCTTCATCCAGAAGATTTACCTGGTCGTCCACATTGTCCGCTGTATCCGGTGCATTGAACGTAACCTTTACTTTGTCTTTTCCGGTGTATCCCAGATTCGCATTAATGTCTTCTGCCGCCTGTGCTACGCCTTTCTTTACTTCATTCCAGTACTGCGTACCGCTGGCCTTTCCAATAATAGAAATATAATCCCCTTTTTTCAGTTTCAATCCGCTTACGTTATTATATGCAGCCGGAGTGATCAGATCTAATTTCCCCTGATATTCCTTTTCTTCTGTCTTCGTCGTATTCTTTTCTGCCTCAATCTTCTTCTCTTCGTCGGTTGCCTTCGGTGTCTGCTGACATCCACATACAAGCAGTGCCGTACCCAGCAGCATGGCAATGATTCGATTTCTTTTCATTTTCCTCTCTCCTATATCTGATATCATTTCTACTTATACTTCTATTTTTTTTACTTTGATTTTTCTTATATTTTATCAGCATTCTATACTATACACCAAAACGGTGAAAATTTGTTGAAATTTTTCTTAATTTTCACATACAATCTTTTGCTTCTCTATAAAATTATATGTATTCTCTCTTTTCGGTAGTTTTTTCTAACGCAAGTTAGTTATTGCTAAATATTTGTGTATTTCTAAAAAAACATCCGATTCCCTTGTTTATTTCATTTATTTGTATTATGATAGGAATATAGACAACGAATTAGATTATGTCTGGAATTTAATCTCAAAGGAGGGTACATACTATGGCACACGTAATTGGTGATGAATGTGTAAGCTGCGGATCTTGCGAAGCTGAATGTCCAGTAGGAGCAATCTCTCAGGGAGCTGATCATTATGAAATCGATGCTGACGCTTGTGTAGACTGTGGAGCTTGTGCTGCTCAGTGTCCAGTAGGAGCAATTTCTGAAGGCTAATAATAATTCAGAATAAGAATGTTAAAATACACGGTACGATTATGTATCGTGTATTTTTTTGCAATAAAACAATTTATTTCCATCGACGGATTCTGACGAATTCAGCAATCTTCTCTGTGCTATGATACATTTACCCATAAGGGACAAGTATTATAATATAAGGGGGTATCTAATGTGGGAAATCATACTAACGCTTTGAATACTTTAGAACAGATCAAACGTGAGACCAAAGACGATGCCAGACTGTACGCATGTATCAGGGACCTCTATGAACAGGGAGTCTCTCTTTCTGATCTCAAAGCCTTGATCCCGGATATCAGACGTACCAGAGAGCAACTCCAGTTAAAGCGCATGCTGCAGAATAACAACGAAGTACTTATGGCCATGTTCAGCCAGGAGATGTCCTTCTTGCTGGATGCCAAAGAACGTCAGGAAGAATTAGAATTTAAAAAACTGGACCAGCTGATCCGCCAACAGCAATCCTTCCGGAAAGCTTCGGCCGAAACCGGTCCAGTAAAAAGATTAAAAAGAATCTTCCTGTCTGCTTAAGTTCGCGAACTTTGTATATTCGCCAAGCCAAGCCAGATTAACGGTCCCTACCGGACCGTTTCTTTGTTTTGCAATAATGATCTCTGCCTGTTTCTTGAACTCGGAGTCTTTATTGTAATACTCATCTCGGTAAATGAACATTACCACGTCTGCGTCCTGCTCGATGGCTCCGGATTCACGAAGATCGGAAAGCATCGGTCTTTTATCCGGACGGCTTTCTACCGCACGGCTTAACTGGGACAGCGATACGACCGGCACATTCAGCTCTCTTGCAAGTCCCTTCAGCTGCCTAGAAATGTCTGAGACTTCCTGCTGTCTGGATTCAGAACTCTTTCCTACACTTCCTGTCATCAACTGTAAGTAGTCGATGATGATGATGTCCAGTCCATGTTCCAATTTATACTTCCTGCATTTTGATCTTAATTCCGAGATAGAGATACCCGGCGTATCATCAATGATCAACTTGGACTGTCCGATCACACCGGCTCCTTCGATCAGTTTCTCCCAGTCGGAATCCTTCATGTTACCCGTTCTTAATGACTGCGCATCTACCTGTGATTCCAGTGAGAACAGTCGGTTTACCAGCTGTTCTTTTGACATCTCCAGACTGAATATCGCAACGGCTTTGTTCTTCTTAAATGCCATATACTGTGCAATGTTCAATACAAATGCCGTCTTTCCCATGGACGGACGGGCTGCGATCAGAATGAAATCTGACGGCTGGAATCCGGACAGCTTATAATCCAGATCAATGAATCCCGTCGGGATTCCTGTAACGGTTCCCTTATTCTTGGATGCCTTCTCGATTCTGTCCAGTGCGTTCAATACTACCTGTTTGATCGGGACATATTCACCGGTCGTACGCCGCTGCAATAACTGGAACATAGACTTCTCCGTCTGCTCCATGATGGATTCCAGCGGTTCTTTACCGGCATAACACATATTTTCGATCTCTTCATTCAGTTTGATCATTTTACGCATCATAGATTTATCTGCCACGATCTGTGCGTAATATTTCACGTTCGCAGAAGTCGGCACTGCTGTAACCAGATCTCTTACAAATTCCAGACTGGCAATCTCCGCCGGCACATCCTTTTCCTTTAATCGTTCCTGTAAGGTGATCAGATCGACCGGTTTTCCTTCATTGAACAGTTCGATCATCGAATCAAAGATCACTCCATATGACGCCTGATAAAAATCATCACCACTGATGATTTCTCCTGCAGTGGTGATGGCATCTTTATCCATAAGCATGGCGCCGACCACAGACTGTTCTGCTTCGATGCTGTGTGGCATGACTCGTTTGATGAGTGCTTCTTCCACGCCTGAATTCCTCCTATGCTTCTTCTTTTACAACAACCTTTAACTCTGCTGTTACCTTCGGATGCAGCTTGATCGGTACATTGTGTGTTCCAAGAGTCTTGATCGCCTCTTTTAACTGAACTTTCTTCTTATCTACAGTAAGTCCCATCTGTGCTTTGACTTCTTCTGCAATTTCTTTTGAAGATACTGATCCGAATGCTTTTCCGCCTTCTCCCATCTTGATCGCAACTTCAATCTTTCCAGCTTCAATCTTCTTACCAAGTTCCTGTGCATCTTCATACTGCTGCTGGGCAATCTTATCATCGTTTGCCTTCTTTAACTTCAGATCATTCAGGTTCTTTCCGTTAGCCTCTACACCTTTATTTTTTTTTAAAATAAAGTTTCTTGCGTATCCGTCACTGACGTTTACAATCTCTCCTTTTTTACCAAGTGACTTTACGTCTTCTGTCAAAATTACTTTCATTACAAGTCTCCTCCTTCTATCATCTCGTCAATCACCTGTTTTAAGCAGGCTACCGCTTCATCCATATCGGTATGGTTAAACTGAGCTCCCGAAGCGTTCATATGACCGCCTCCGCCCAGACGTTCCATGATGATCTGTACATTAACCTCATCGATTGAACGTGCACTGACGTATATTCTTCCATTATATTCTGTTAATACAAATGATGCCTTAATCTCGCTGATATCCAGCAGTTCATTCGCCGCCTGTGCCCCGATGATCGTCGGGCTCTCGATGTGGAGATCCACACCCCTTGCAATGGCAAATTTATTATGATAAACCTCAGCGCTGCTGATGATCTCAGCCTTTGCCCGGTAAGATTCCATATCATCACGGAATAATTTTCTTACCAGTGTGATATCTGCGCCACATCGTCTTAAAAACGCTGCAGCTTCAAATGTACGGACTCCGGTACTATTTACAAAGTTATTGGTATCGATCATGATTCCTGCATACAGACTGCTTGCCTCTATCTTCGGAATCTTGATTCCGTCTACGATATACTGAAGTACCTCTGATACCATCTCACATGCCGATGAAGCATATGGCTCAATATAAGATAACAATGCATTATCAATATTGTCGCTGCTCTGTCTGTGATGATCTAGTACCACGATCGTCTTCGTCGTCTTCAGAAGTTCTTCACACTCTGTCATCATCGGACGGTTCGTATCTACTACTACGACCATTGAATTCTCATCTGCCATATTCATCGCCTGGGATGAAGTCAGGAACAGATCATCCGGATAATCCGGATCCTTCTCGAACAGTTCGTACAACGGTCTTAATGACGCCGACACTTCATTGATCACGATATAAGCCCGTTTCTCCAGAGCCAGTGATGCACGGTAGATTCCCATAGCTGCACCAAATGCATCCACATCCGTCAGCTTATGTCCCATAACGAAGATCTTGTCTTTCACAGTGATGAACTCGCGAAGTGCCTCTGCCTTTACACGCGCTTTTACACGGGTGTTCTTCGCTGTCTGTTCACGTTTTCCACCATAATAAGTAACTCCGTTACAATCCTTGATAACAGCCTGATCGCCTCCTCTTGCCAGCGCAAGATCGATCGCAACACGTGCATAGTTATAACTCTGTGCATAAGAATCGGAACTCAGTCCCAGTCCGATACTCAAAGTTGCCGGAATCCCATTACCGATATTAACAGACTTTACATCGTCTAACAGAGAGAATTTATCTTCCTCTAACTGTTTAAAGTAAGACTTCCGGATAATGATAAAATATTTATCATTTTCCAGTTTCTTGACGATACCGTCCACCTTTGCGATATACTGGTTGATCTTACGGTCTACCAGTGCCATCAGAAGAGACTGTCTGACCTCTTCCACACTGTCGATCACTTCGTCATAGTTATCAATATACACCAGACCGGCAACCATCCTCTGTTCTTCATTTTCCCGGATGGTACGGTTCAGTTCCGTGACATCCTGAAGATATACCGCAATAAAATATTCTTTTTCTTTTGGCATCTCCATGAGCTGTTCTGTATCGCTGAACCCTTCTACAGATACTCTGCGCAGTTCTGCCTGATACTCTTTGTCATCATAATATACTTCCATAGTAACCTTCTGCTGGTCCTCTTTTGGAAATATACTCCGGTTCAATTCTGGAATGTACTTACTGATATAAGCCTCTCCTTTAGGTTTTCCTCCCAGAATTGCTTCAAATTCGTCATTCATCCAGACTGCTTTTCCATCATCTAACAGGATGGCATAGGGAATCGATAATTCTCTAAGCAGAGTATTCTGGACAATGCCATATTGTGCAGCAAATTCCACCAGATCCTTCATGATGATGTTCTTACTATAAAGATACAGTACTCCAACCATAATGATATAGATGGCTACGAATACTGCCATCAGGATACCGGCGCTGTGATCCAGCTTATATACCCAGATGTCCATGGCAACCAGTAACAGTGACATAATCGCCGGCCACTGAATGTAAAGCTTAAGCTGACCTTTCAGCTGCACCTTTTCTCTTTCATTCTTCTTTTCCATGATTCTCGCCTCTGTACGTGAGCATCTCTCACTACTTATGCAGTGCCTTTCTTTTTTATAAATCCGTGCACCACTCTTTACATACGTGATGATTATACCATTTCTCCTGGCAAAAAGAAAGATGGGAAATCCTTAACGTTCTGTTAAACATTTCCCACCTGTATTGTTTTTTATTTCTTTGGATTCGTTTTAATTAGCTTTCATATCCATTTGGATTCTGCGACTGCCATCTCCATGTGTCTGCACACATCTCATCCAGTCCTCTTTCAGCCTTCCATCCCAGAACTCTGGCTGCCTTTGCAGGATCCGCATAGCACATCGCGATATCTCCGGCTCTTCTTGGCTTGATCTCGTAAGGGATCTCTTTTCCACAAGCCT
>ERZ808240.3455-NODE-3455-length-15367-cov-10.179141_pt1 | contig 15367 bp, 15 predicted proteins | sample MGYA00521084_ERZ808240 | MGnify/ENA primary metagenome ERZ808240 (study PRJEB31516, sample SAMN03275571) | gut metagenome | biome: mammalia-associated habitat; material: feces | host: Papio cynocephalus | place: Kenya | collected 2012-08-06 ... | reverse complement strand
TGCCCAAGATAGTTCGCTGGAAACGGCGCGTGAAAATAGGTAGTCGCCGACTTAAACAAAAAGCCCTCGAGGATTTTCCCTTGGGGGTTTTGTTTTTGCCGCTCTGAGAAAATTCTCGGGGCGGTTTTTGTGTTATATGCGGATTGTATCGTTTGATATTTTCAATAGAATTTGTGCTTATAGTTGTGTACAACATCAAAAATAATCTGATTGAGCTAATTAAGAAAATTTTATGGATATATACCCTCAAATCTGTTGCTTTTTATCTGCACGAAGAGTATAATTTTTAGGCATGTTATTTCATAAAGGGAGCACAGAGAGTTGGCACTCTGCGCTGCTGCGTAATTTTTGATAAGGAGGGTCGGGAGTCTGTTGGTATAAGGAAAAGGCTCCTACAAAACATGGAACAACTTTTGATTTGTCTTTCTGTTGCATTGATTGCCGGATTGCTGATGTCGCGCCTTGCGAAGGCAATCAACCTGCCTGCAGTCACGTCATATTTGGTGGCAGGATTGCTGTTGGGCCCATTCTTTTTGGGTCGGCTGGGGTTGAGTGGATTTGGTATTGGATTCGGAAGCCTTGAGCAGGTGGACAGCTATTCCATCATCACACAGGTTGCGCTGGGATTCATCGCTTTTGTTATCGGCAATGAGTTCCGGCTTAGCTCGCTGGAGAGTATGGGCAAGCAGGCTATCACGGTCGGCATTCTTCAAGCGGTCGTCACAACGCTGCTGGTGGATGCTGCTCTGGTGGTTCTGCACCTGCTCCGGCCGGATGTCATTTCAATGGCGTCGGCCATTACGCTGGGTGCAATTGCGGCAGCAACAGCTCCTGCAGCGACCTTGATGGTCGTCAAACAGTACAAAGCGGATGGTCCACTGACCCATCTGCTGTTGATGGTCGTTGCAATTGACGACGCTGTGGGTCTGGTTCTGTTCTCAGCTTCCTTCGGTATCGCGAATGCACTGGAACAGGGTCGTGTAGACCTTATCAGCGTGCTGGTAGAGCCTATTGTCGAGATCGTCTTCTCGCTGGGTCTGGGCGCGATTGCAGGCTTCTGCCTGAATCAGTTGGAAGTTTACTTCCATTCCCGTTCCAAGCGCATGAGCCTGTCCGTTGCGTTCGTTCTGCTGACCGTCGGTCTGTCAATGGTGACGTTTGAAATCGGACCTGTCCACTGCGGTTTCTCGCTGCTGCTGGTCTGTATGATGACAGGCACGGTTTTCTGTAACATTTGCCCCACTTCGGATGAGCTGATGGATCGTCTTGACCGCTGGGTATCGCCTATCAATATCCTGTTCTTTGTCTTGTCCGGCGCAGAACTTGATTTGAAGATCCTCTCCAATCCGATGGTTCTGCTCATCGGTGTGATCTACATTGCAGCTCGTTCTTTTGGCAAGATCTCCGGCTCTTATATGAGCTGCCGGATGACAAAGTGCAGCCCGAGTATCCAGAAGTATCTGGGCATCACCCTGCTGCCGCAGGCCGGCGTTGCACTGGGTATGGCAGCGGAAGCTGCGGAACTGTCCGACGGCCATATGGTGCGAAATGTTGTCCTCTTCTCGGTCCTGGTCTATGAACTGGTTGGCCCGACCCTCACCAAGCTGTCGCTGACTGCGGCCGGTGAGATCCGTCCGGAGGGCAAGACCAATGCCCGTACCGCCAACAAACCGGAACAACCGGTCACCTTGAACTAAAGATCCATTTTAAGCACACCAAAGCTAAAACAGCAGAGGTGTGCTTGTCTTTTTATAAAAGTTTGTTATACTGAAAAATATAGTTTGTATGAACCAGAGGTGATAAGATGACAACAAAAAGAGAACAGGCGATGAAAAATGCGTTTGCATCTTCGAGAATGGAAGGGCTTTTAATCACTAAACAGACAGAACGGGATTGTATTCGGTATTTGGAAGGCAAGGTCGATGCAACGACACTTGTACAGGAAATTTTGAAAAAACAAAAGTTAATGTATCGGGGGTAAGTTATGCCGTATACAATTGAAGCAGCAAGTGCAGATTGTTATCCGGGAACAACGGTTCTTATCAATAAGTTTAACTTGCGTAGTCAGAAAGAATTGGGTGCAGTAGAAGCAACACTTGTTACGGCAAAAGCGATTCAATGGGAAGAATCTCCGCTATGCGAGACTTTTGATTTTGAACACTATAAGAAAATCCATTACCACTTATTTTGCGATTTGTATGACTGGGCAGGTCAACCGAGAACAATCAATATTTCCAAAAAAGGAACACAATTTTGTCCGGTAGATGAAATTTCTCGAGTGAGCAAAGCGGTGTTTGGGAGACTGGCATCAGAAAACTATTTTAAAGGTCTTTCCAAAGACCGGTTTGTGCAGGAAATTGTAGACTTTTATGAACGAACAAATGAACTTCATCCGTTTCGAGAAGGAAACGGTCGAACGCAGCGTGTTTTTCTGGCTCAGCTGGCACAGAATGCAGGATATAAAATAGATTTTTCCGGTGTAGAACCGGATGAATTGATGATTGCAACGATTCAGTCAGCACAGGGAATCAATGATTTTTTGCTGGAATGTTTTACAAGAATTGTAAAAAGGGCAGATGAGGAATAAGAAATCTTCGGAAGGAGCAAAGAGATGAAACAGTATCTGGTACTTGATTTTGGTGGGACTTACACGAAATATGCTCTGATGAACGAGGATGGCGCGTTTCTGGAACGAGGTAAAGTACCGTCACAGTGCGAAGACCTTGAACACATGATGGCGAGCGTTGCGCCTTTGAAAGAGAAATTTGCAGGCCTGTTCGAGGGCGTGGCGGTGTCGATGCCGGGCCGTATCGACACGGAAAAGGGCATTGCACACACGGGCGGAATGTTCCTGTTCATCGAACATACACCGGTAGGAGAAGAGCTGGAAAAGCTGTTTGGAGTGCCGGTGACGATCGCCAATGACGGCAAGTGCGCTGCCAGTGCAGAGGCATGGAACGGTGCGCTGGCGGATGTCAAGGATGGCGTTGTCATTGTGCTGGGAACTGGTACGGGCGGCGGTATTGTGCTGAACCATGAAGTCCGGATGGGACATACCTTCGGTGCAGGCGAGTTCTCGATGTTTGGCTCGAGTTTGGACAAACTCTCTGGCGGATGGATAGAAGGGGAAAAGAACGACGATCTTTTCCTTGCAGGATACTTGTCGGCGACAGGCTTATTGCGGCTGTACGGTCTCCAAAAGGGCGCATCGGGTGCGATTCCGGACGTGGACGGGATAAAGTTCTTTGAAGTGTATGATCAAGGGGAGCCGGAGGCAGTTAAGGCTCTGGAAGAATTCGGGCGATATGGAGCGGCGGCTATTTATTCCATCCAGTCGGTGCTGGATGTTCAGCGGTTTGCCATTGGCGGCGGTATCAGCGCACGTCCGGAGGTCACAGAGATGCTCCGGAAGGCCGTCGACCGCCAGTTTGGAATGCTGCCTTTTACTCCGTTTGGAAAGCCGGAAATCGTATCGTGCAAGTACGGAAACGATGCAAACCTGATTGGCGCATTGTCGTTCCATTTGAAGCGGACAGAGAAATAAGAAGAACCCTCGGAATGACTTTATAAAATCGTTCCGGGGGTTTTCTCTATCATGATGATATAAAAATATAAACAAAAAAGCATCTTGAAAACTTCAAGATGCTTGGTGGTTGCGGGGGCCGGATTTGAACCAACGACCTTCGGGTTATGAGCCCGACGAGCTACCAGACTGCTCCACCCCGCGATATTTACTTTTTGCTTATCAACTGTTCGCTGACTGCTCAAGTATAATACCATATCCCGGGGCAGATGTCAAGGCTTTTTTGAAAAATTATTTGCGGTTGACTTTGCGGCGACGCCACAGCAGGATTCCGACGGCCAGAACAGCCAGCAGGACCAGCACGGGCCATGCGAGAATGACCCAGACGGCCAGCTGCTGTAAACCGGTAACGAAGTTCGACCAGCCGTTCTGGAACGAAGAAAGGATGCGCTCACCGAAGCCTTCCTCGATGGGGGTATACTCTTTGACCTCGCTCAGGGAGATATAGACCGTGCAGCATTCGACCTGCTGAGAATACCAGTCCAGCTGACTCTGATAGCTTTCCAGCTGATACTGGACGTCATTCAGGGAAGACTCAATGTCCAGCAGGTCACTCAGAGTCTCCGCACTGGCCTGCAGTTCCTGCAGACGGGTGCGCTGAGCAGTCAGGTTGGAGATGCGTGCTTCGAGGTCGATATACTGGCTGGTGACATCATCGGCCTGCTCGCTCTTGTTGACAAGGTTTCCGGCTGCAGCTGCAGCGGACAGAAAGCTCTGGTAATTGTCCTGCGGAACCCGGAGGGTCAGCGAGAGATTGCGGTTAGAACCGCTGTAACTGGATTCGTTGCTGGACTCCATATAGCCGTCTGCGTCCGAAAGAGCAGCGTTCAGGGCGGCAACAGCGGCATCATAGTCCTTGCTTTCCAGCGAAAGGTTTGCAGTGTAGATGATCTTCGCGCTGTCGGTCTGCTGTGCTTCACGGCTTTCTGCTTCGCCGCTCGTCAGCAGAGCCGAGTTTGTGGAATCATCCGCACCATCCGCGCTGTACGTTGCGACTTCCGGACTGCTTGCCATAGCATACAAGGCCGTATCCGCGGAGCCAGAGACAACAGCGGCACGGGAACTCTGTTCATTCAGAGGGGAAGAAGAACCGGCACCAAGATGTAGGATGCTGACTGCACTGCCGCCCACGACAACACAGAGCGCAAGGCAGGCGGCCAGACCAAAGAACCGTTTGGCAGGGAACCGGATCGGCTTTTTCTTGGCCGGGCGAGCCGCAGGCGGTGCTTTGAATTCCACCGGCGGCGCAGGCTGTTCGGCCGAAGCGTTTTTCTGCATCGCCATCAGCCGGGATTTTAAATCATCCGAAGCATGAAGATCGTCTACTTCCATTTTGTACTCATACCATCTCATCTTCGATCTCCTCCTTCAACATCGTATGTAACTGCGCTCGTGCGCGGCGCAGCCAGCTGAGGACGGTGTTGGTAGGCGCACCCAGCATCCGGCCGACTTCCGCAGCGGTATAGCCTTCATAGTAATGAAGGTAAACGGCATTGCGGTAATTTTCCGGCAGAGCGCGTACCGCATCCAGCACACTGCCGTCTGTAAAGTCATCGGGCGCAGGCAGGTTTTCGTCCAGCTCAGTGTCTTTCTGACGGGCAGACCGGGTCAGGTCCCGGCAGCGATTGATCGCGACCCTCAGCAGCCATGCCTTGAGGTGCTCCTCACTCTCAAAGCGGCCATCGTAAGACAAGAGCTTTTCAAAAACATCCTGTACCACGTCCTCAGCGTCGGCGGTGCAGCTGCAATTATGAACGGCGGCACGGTATACCGCGTCGCTGTACTTCTGCACGGCCAACGCAAAAACAGTTTCTTTTGGTAGCTGTCCCATAAGTTAAACGCTCCTTTGATCTCCCGGGAAGCTGAGCTTCAGCACAGATGGAACACTCACCCTATATACGAGTCAGCGGCTCCCATTATTGCACATCTAGGGAGAACAATGATAATTTTTTCCAGATCACAGGTCGTCACCGACGGTACATGCGCTGAAACAATGCGACCTGCCGGGCGAGATACGTCTCCACTTTTGGGTGACGCAGCCAGTGTTTCCCGACGGTTCCTTCGGTGATCTTTCGCCCCAGCGCAGCCGGGTCGGTGTCGATGGCTTCGACGTCGTGCATCGTCAAGGTTAGAGTGAGTGCCATCGGGCTGTCCGGTATTGGCGGCAGCGGCTCCTCCCAGAGAAAGGGCGGAAGGAGCTGTACGGCGCAGACGGAGCGGCTGCACTCCTCTGTCAGCATCAGGGCGGCAGGGATGCCGTCCTGCGCAACGTACAGGGAACTGTACAGCAGCTGAAGCCGTCCGGGAGCCAGAAGCCGCTGAGAACCCTCCTGTTCCGTTTCGGACAGGGAGAGAAAGTCTGCGGCTTCGTCCGGATAGATCCGCCGTGCCGGTGCTTGAAACCCTGCATAGAGGGCAGGCAGGGCAAATACACCCGTACGGTCTAAGGTATGCTGCAACAGAAGATAGAATTCAGTCAGCGGATGAGATGGGGTCGGCTGCGGCATCCCGAAGTCGGGTCGGGAAAGATGTCCTCCGCCCATATACAGGCCTCCTTTCGGCATTGTCTTCCTATTATAAAAGTTTTGGCGATGGTTTGCAAGGTTTTTAATTGTAAACCTGTATCGAAATTTAATGTTGACGGTTCGCGGATGAGCGGAGTATACTTGCACTCGTGAAAGAAAATTTCTAAAAAAATGTGTGAGAGAGGTATCCCAATGGAAGACAAAAAAATCACGACCTACCAGATGGCTGTCACCGCACTGATGGCCGCTGTCATGTGTGTGCTTGGCCCCCTGTCGGTGCCGATCGGTGCAGTTCCCATCTCGCTGACGAACTTTGTCATCTGCCTGACGGTTTGGTTGCTTGGTCCGAAGTTCGGCACCCTGAGTGTTGCTATTTATCTGGCCATTGGCGCAGTCGGCATCCCGGTTTTCTCCGGTTATGGCGCAGGTCTGGCAAAGCTGGCAGGACCCACCGGCGGCTATCTGATCGGCTTCCTGCCGATGGCACTCATCGGCGGTCTGTTCATTGAGAAGAGCAAAGGCAACCCGGTCGTTTCCGGCATCGGCCTTGTGCTGGGCATTGCGGTCAGCTATGTTTTCGGTACCGCATGGTTCGTTGTTCAGATGGGCTGTGAGCTGAGCTATGCACTGGCAGTCTGCGTTTATCCGTTCATCGCATTTGACCTTGCGAAGGTCATCATCTCCTGCGTCGTCGGTGCGCTCCTCCGCAAACGCCTGACCCAGGCAGGCGTTCTGAAACTGGCCTGATTTTCTTCTTTTAAAACATCATAAACGTATGAAGGGGCTGTTGCACAAGCGACAGCCTCTATTTTTGTACGAATCGGCGTAAGAATCAAACAGTATCAATACCCAAAACAAAAGCATGTGCAACAAATTTTCTTGAAAATCAGAAATTTTCGATGGATTTGTGATGCACATGCTTTTTGAATTGTTTGATTATACGTTTGATTTTGAAAATGGCTGCTGCACTTTCGGCTAAAACGATGTGCACCAGCCCCTTCGTATTGCAATATGAGCCCAAGCCGATTTTCAACTTCTCACGAAACAAATGTTGAAAATCAGCCCGGAGGGTAGTTCACCGGAAGAGCCAATTCGTATCTTTATCATTTTCTTCCGGGGCGTCGCACTCGGTCGTGTCGCCGATGGAATAGCGGTTCTCACCCTGACGGATACTCTCGACGCTGGCTTCATAGCAGGCGAGAAGGATGCCCATATTGGGCTGCGGTGCCTCTGGGTCGGTCAGAGCTTTCGAGTCAACGGCTTCATTGTAATTGTCGATGATCTGGCGGCAGATGCGCTTCCGGTCGCGCAGCGGCGTCTGCAGATTCGCAAGCTGCTGCTGTCGGATGCCGTTGTAGTTGCTGCCGTGGTCGCCGAAGAGGATATAATAATCCTGGTCGATTTCCAGCGGTGATGCCTGCCGCCCATAAAAGGCGACCAGCGCGGCACGTTTCTGATTGGTGTCAAAGTTGTTGATATCCTCCATTCCACGCGGAAACAGATCCGGATGCCGAATCCACTTGGAATAAGGCTCGACCGACAGGCGCAGAGCCTCGAAGATGCGCACAAAATCCTCGAGCGAAATTTTCATTTCGCCCTTTTCCCATTTTTGCAGGGTGCGTTTATCGCGTCCGATCCGATCCGCAAGCTCACGCTGGGATACACCGACCGACTCTCGTGCAAAGGTGATCGCTTCTGCGATTCGTTTTCGATAATCAGGCATACTCCATCTCCCTTTAGAACAATTTTATCCGCCGCATTTCTGAATTTTGACGGCGCAAAATGCGCCACTGGGGTGAAAATAGTTGGCGGTACAGATTGCACCGCCAATTTTTCTGAGTTTGGTTGTGTACTTTGAATATGCGGTTATGATATAACATGTGTTGACAAACGATTCGATAAAAGAATACGCAGTTTAAGTGGTTCTGTCAATAGAATTTTTTGTCGGAACACTGGCTATTTTTCGTCGGAAAGTGTCGTCGTGATCCTACTGCATAAAGGGGTATTTATGCGGCAGGGCAGTTTAAGTAACGGCTCTGTAAAAGGCAGGTGGAATTTGTGTATTATTATCGTTGCATTCAGGAACAATTGCGGACACAGGAGATCGGTGATTATACATCGTTCGGCATAACGGCCTTCCAGCGTTTGCACGGTCGATGGCAGACCCTTTTCTCGATCTCGGATGTATCGGTCGACCAGAAACAAGTATATGAGCTTGCGGCTCTTTGCACTCGTTATCAGCTTCATCCGGAGCATTTATTCGATGTAGTCGAAGACTCTCTCTGCGGTTAACGCCGGATCAGGAGAAGCGTCGACGATCTGGCATCTGCCGATACCTTTGACGAAATGAAATAAAAAACTCTGAACCTTCCGGAAAGCTGCCCGGAGTGGCTCAGAGTTTTTTACGTTTGAATCGTTATTTGGAAGAAGCGTTAGTCTTCGTAGCCCAGCGTTGCGGCCATGACTGCCTTGATGGTGTGCATCCGGTTTTCGGCCTCATCAAAGACGATGCTCTGTTTGCCCTCAAAGACCTCGTCGGTGACTTCCATTGCGTCGCGATGGAACCGCTCGCCCATCTCCTTACCGACAGTGGTCTTGTGGTCATGGTAAGCCGGCAGGCAGTGCATAAAGACAGCGTTCGGGCCGGCAATATCCATCAGGTTCTGGTTGATCTGATAGGCCGACAAGTCGTTGATGCGCTCTTCCCAGACTTCCACCGGTTCGCCCATCGAGACCCAGACATCCGTGTAGAGGACATCGGCACCTTTGGCGGCAACCGTGGGATCCTCCTCAAAGCGGAGGGTCGCACCGGTCTCGGCAGCGATGGCCTGACACTGAGCGATCAGCTCCGGGTCGGGCTGGTACTTCTTAGGTGCGCAGGCGGTGAAGTTCAGTCCCATCTTTGCGCAGCCAACCATCAGGCTGTTGCCCATGTTGTAACGGGCGTCACCGAAGTAGACGAAGTTGATGCCTTTCAGATGGCCGAAATGCTCCCGGATGGTGAGGAAGTCGGCGAGGATCTGTGTGGGGTGAAACTCATTCGTCAGGCCGTTCCAGACCGGAACACCGGCATAGTGGGCGAGGTCTTCGACGATCTGCTGACCGTAGCCGCGGTACTCAATGCCATCGAACATCCGGCCGAGAACACGGGCGGTATCGGCGATGGACTCCTTCTTGCCAATCTGACTGCCTGACGGGTCAAGGTAGGTGACTTCCATGCCGAGGTCGTGTGCGGCGACCTCAAAACTGCAACGGGTACGGGTGGAGGTCTTCTCGAAAATCAGGGCGATGTTCTTGCCCTGCAATTTGTTGTGGCGGATGCCAGCCTTCTTTTTGGCCTTGAGGTCAGCGGCGAGGTCAAGCAGTTCTTCAATCTCGGCAGGAGTGTAGTCCAGAAGCTTCAAAAAGCTGCGATTTTTCAGACTCATTGTATATATCCCTCTTTATTCAAAATAAACTGTATATTTATGCGGTTTAACAGCTCTATTATATAGCAGAAAGAATTGTAGGTCAAGAGGGCAACCTTTACAACTCCAACTCTGCATGTCGCCCGGTGGGTTGATAGGGCGTCAGACGGACACCGGCCTTTTTGAACATGAACCGTGCCGCAACGCTGGAATCGGTGTCGTGGTACTTGTCGCTGTAATAGACCACTTCTGAGATGCCGGATTGGATGATGGCCTTGGTGCATTCGTTGCAGGGGAAGAGGGTCACATAGACTCTTGCACCCTTCAGATTGTTGTGCGCACTGTTGAGGATGGCGTTCAACTCTGCATGGCAGACGTACATGTATTTGGTTTCCAAGGGATTGCCCTCTCGTTCCCAGGGCATGGCGTCGTCGTCACAGCCGATGGGCATACCATTGTAACCTAGAGACAGGATCTTGTTTTCGGGGCTGACGATACATGCGCCGACTTGACTGTTCGGGTCTTTGGAGCGCATGGCGGTCAGCAGGGCGATGCCCATAAAGTATTCGTCCCAGTTGATGTAATCGGTGCGTTTCATGGAAAAGCCTCCTCGATACTTTGATACGCCCTTATTATACAGGATGTTTCGGCGTTTTACAATCAAATTTTAGAGTTATCAGTCAAAATGCACAAAAGTCGGGCAGGAAGTTTGGCAGTTGAAAAGCCAGAAAATTGAAACGAAATATTTAAAAAACACTTTGAGTGTGGTATTATCTTTGTAAAATATGCCACAAAAGCGGAGAGAATGCTCTGCAAGGCGGAAATGAGGGAAAAACCGATATGAAATACGCAAGCAACAACATCCGTAATATCTTGATTGCAGGCCATGCCGGCAGCGGCAAGACGACGCTGACCGAAGCATTGGTCTATTTTTCGGGCGCAGCAGAGCGTATGGGCCGGGTCGAGGACGGCACCACGATTTCGGACTTTGACCCTGAGGAAGCAAAGCGGAAGGCCAGCCTTTCGGCATCGGTAGTTCCGGTGGAGTATGAGGGCATCAAGTACAACCTCATCGACGCACCGGGTCTGTTTGATTTCGAGGCAGGCGAGTATGAGGGCATCCGGGCAGCAGAGAGCGTGCTGGTCTGTGTGTCCGGCCGCAGCGGTGTGACCGTCGGCGCAGAAAAAGCTTTCCAGCTGGCACGGAAAAACAACAAGGCAACGATGGTCTTTGTTTCCAAGTGCGACCTTGAGAACGCAAACTACTTCAAGATCCTCGAGGACATGAAGATCAAGTTTGGCTCTACTGTCTGTCCTTGTGTCGTTCCGGCCAAGCTGGATGACGGTACGCCGGTGTACATCAATCTGTTCAGCCAGAAAGCCTTTAAGTATGAGAGCGGCAAGCAGATCCAGGTAGAGCTGCCTGATATCGGCCACCGTTTCCAAGGCTTGATCGAGGCAATGAGCGAGGCAATTGCTGAGACGGACGATGAGCTGATGGAGAAGTTCTTCGGCGGCGAACCCTTCACGACTGAGGAGATCGTCGAGGGTATGCGCAAGGGCGTTAAGAATGGTCTCATCACTCCTGTGTTCTGCGGCAGTGCTGTCAACCAGCAGGCTCTTGATATGCTGCTCTATAATATGAGCAAGCTCCTGCCCAGCCCCCAGCACGAGGAAAGTATTCTCGCTGAGGATGCCAACGGTGAACCGGTCGAGCTGCACTGCACTGAGGATGAGCCGACTGCGGCTTACGTCTTCAAGACCGTTGCTGACCCGTTTGTCGGCAAGCTGAGCTATCTGCGTGTCCTGAGCGGTAAAGTTACCGGCGGCGCGACCCTCGTCAATGCTCGTACCGGCGAGACCGAGAAGATCGGCAAGCCGCTGACCGTTATCGGCAAAAAGCAGGTCGAGGCTGAGTCTATCGGTGCCGGTGATATTGGTGCCGTTGCAAAGCTTGTCAGCGCAAAGACCGGCGATACGCTGTGTGATCCTGCCCGTGTTGTCAAGATGCCGGCTCCTGTCTTCCCCCTGCCTAGCCTGTTCATGGCTGTCACCGTTGCCAAGAAGGGCGACGAGGGCAAGATCAGCAGCGCACTGGCTCGTCTGATGGAAGAAGACCCGACCTTGAGCTACGTCAACAACGCCGAGACCCACCAGCAGATTATCAGTGGTCTGGGCGAGCAGCACCTCGATGTCGTCAAGGCAAAGCTGAAGAACAAGTTCGGCGTTGAGATCGGCCTCGAGGCTCCCCGTATTGCTTACCGTGAGTCCATCCGCAAGGCCTGCCAGAAACAGGGTCGTCATAAGAAGCAGACCGGCGGCCACGGCCAGTTCGGTGATGTTGTCATCAACTTTGAGCCCTGCGACAGCGAGCAGGTCGTCTTCGAGGAGAAAGTCTTCGGCGGAAGCGTTCCCAAGAACTTCTTCCCGGCTGTTGAAAAGGGTGTCCGTCTGGCTGCAGAAAAGGGTGTGCTGGCTGGTTATCCTGTGGTCGGCCTGAAAGCCACTCTGCTGGACGGCAGCTATCATCCCGTCGACAGCTCCGAAATGGCCTTTATCATGGCTGCAAAGCTGGCGTACAAAGCTGCTATGCCTGAAGCTGGCCCTATCATCCTCGAGCCTATCCACACCCTGAAAGCTCATGTCCCCAACGACAACACCGGCGACATCATGGGCGATGTCACCAAGCGTCGCGGCCGTGTTCTGGGTATGGAGCCGGACGAAGACGGCTTGCAGACCATCATCGCTGAGGTTCCTCTGGCCGAGCTGTCCAACTTCACCACCTTCATCCGTCAGACGACCCAGGGTCGCGGCTGGTTCACCACCGAGTTTGCACGCTATGAGATCCTGCCCGATAATCTGGTTCCGGCGGTGGTTGAACAGGCCAAGAAGCTTGGCAACCTCGATGAGTCTGCGGATGATTGAGTCTGAGGACAAGGCCATCCATCTCATGATATAAATAACCCAAGCGTTTCGCTCAGCGTTGCCCGACATGCCAATGGCTCTCACTCTGGGAGAGCTGGCATTGCGAAGCAATGACTGAGAGGGCGATTAAGACATCTTCAAGCCCTGCTGACAATTCCCTCTGTCGGTGGGGCTTTTTACTGCGATTTTTGCGCCGCAGAGCGGTTCTTTCATTGACAAGCCCGGTGTTTGCTATTATAATGATGTAGTCAAAATGGCATTCGTGTGCGGTTTTATCCCAAAAGGCAGACCGTACTCAACAAATAGACAAGGAGAGATTCCCACATGGCACAAGAAATCAAGATGTCCGCTGCTGGCCTCAAAGCGATGCAGGAGGAACTGGAATACCTCAAAACGGTTCGCCGTAAGGAACTGGCTGAAGAGATCAAGGAAGCTCGCAGCCACGGCGACCTGTCTGAGAACAGCGAGTACGATGAGGCAAAGAATACTCAGGGTCTGGTCGAGAACCGCATCACCGAGCTGGAGCAGATGGTAAAGAATGCTGTCGTCATCGACGAGAGCGAGCTGAGCGTTGAGAACGTTGCAGTCGGTACCCATGTCAAGTTTGAGATGGATGGCGAGGTCGACGAGTACGACATCGTTGGTCGTACCGAAGCTGACCCCATCAATGGTAAGATCAGCGATGAGAGCCCTGTGGGTCACGCTCTGCTGGGCAAGGCTGTCGGCGATGAGGCCGAGGTTCTGCTGCCCTCCGGTCAGGCAGTTGCCTGCAAGGTGCTGAGCATCACCCACGCAAAGAACTAAGAAACAGCGGAGGAAGCAATGGAAGAGCAAAAGAGAAACCCGGCGGCTGGCCTGAGCGAGAGCGAACAGGTGCAGGTTCGCCGTCAGAAACTGGCCGACCTGCAGGCAGCAGGCCATGACCCGTTTACCCTGACTAAGTTCCCACAGGACGCATATTCCGCTGACCTGAAGGAAGAGTTCAAGGAACTGCCCAACGAGAGCGACTCTGGCAAGAAAGTCGCTCTGGCAGGCCGTATGATGTCCAAGCGTGTCATGGGCAAGGCAAGCTTTGCCCACCTGCGCGATGACAAGGGCGATATCCAGCTGTATGTCCGCCGTGATGAACTGGGTGATGAGCCGTATGCAGCATTCAAAAAGCTGGACGTCGGCGATATCATCGGTGTCAAGGGCGAGGTGTTCCGCACCAAGACCGGCGAGCTGAGTGTCCGCGCAGAGGAGATCACTTTGCTGGCAAAGAGCCTGCGTCCGCTGCCGGAGAAGTTCCACGGCCTGACCGATACCGAGATGCGTTATCGTCAGCGTTACGTTGACCTTATTGCAAACCCTGAGGTCAAGGATACCTTCGTCAAGCGCAGCCAGATCCTGAAAGAAATCCGCGCTTATCTGGACGAGAAGGGATTCCTTGAGGTCGATACTCCGATCCTGACTCCGTTCGAGATCGGCGCATCCGCACGTCCCTTCTACACCCATCACAACACCCTGAACATGGACATGGTACTGCGCATCGAGACCGAACTATACCTGAAGCGTCTGATCGTCGGCGGTATGGATCGTGTCTACGAGGTTGGCCGTATCTTCCGTAACGAGGGTATGGACCCCAAGCACAACCCCGAGTTCACCACCATCGAGCTGTATCAGGCATTCACCGATTTCCACGGCATGATGGATCTGGTCGAGGAGCTGTACAAGCGTCTGGCACTCAAGATCTGCGGCAGTCTGGAGATCACCTATCAGGGCAAAAAGATCGACATGGGCCACTGGGAGCGTCTGACCATGATCGAGGCTGTCAAGAAGTATTCCGGCGTTGATTTCAACGATTGGAAGACCGACGAGGATGCAATTGCCTGCGCAAAAGAGCATAACGTCGAGCTGCCCGAGGTTCCCACCAAAGGTGCAATTCTGGCAGAGTTCTTTGACGCATTCGTCGAGGATAAGCTCATCCAGCCGACCTTCATCTATGATTACCCGGTCGAGATCAGTCCTCTGGCAAAGCGTAAGCCCAGCGACCCGGCCTTCACCGAGCGTTTCGAGTATTTCATCGACTGCACCGAGTACGGCAACGCATTTAGCGAGCTGAACGACCCCATCGACCAGAAGGGCCGCTTCGAGCGTCAGGTCGCTGAGCGCAAAGCAATCGAGCCCGACTGCAAGGCACAGGTCGATTACGACTACGTTAATGCCCTCGAGTATGGCCTGCCTCCTACAGGCGGCCTCGGCTTCGGCGTTGACCGCCTTGTTATGCTCCTCACTGATAGCGCATCTATCCGTGACGTCCTGCTCTTCCCGACGATGAAGCCGATTGAGCAGTAAATTTCCAATTTAAGCGAAGCAAAGCCTGAAACTTCTTGATGCTACGAGAAGTTTCAGGCTTTTTCTTTTGATGAATTTCCAGTGAAAACTACGCCATACGCCAATTTTACGCCAAACGATGTAGGATTTTGTGCAGAGCAAAAAGAGCGTTGTTCTAAGTTTGGTGCAAGAATCGGGTGTGTGGTGGATGAGTGTAGACCTATAAAGGGCTGCATCAGAAAGTGGATTCATGGATTTGCAAACGAACAGCCGAAACTTTCCACCGCAAAAGAAGAAAATGTGAAGAACATGGAGGTTTCCCTATGAACAAACTGCTTTCCTGCCGCTTCAATATGGACACCAACCGGGTGGAAGCCCGGTTTGCGGATGGCTCTACCCTTGCCATCGACTGCATCGCCATTGAAGATGAGTATGGGAATACTCCGGCACAACGGGCAGAGTTGGACTGGCTGCTGCACAACAAGCCGTTGGAGTACGCCCAGATGGTGTTAAGTGGAGAGATCGAATACTATCTGTCGCTGGGATGCGACCGCAGTACCTTAGGGTGTATCTGAAAAGTAAAAAAGAGCCAAAAGTACAAGAAAAAGACATAA
>ERZ808240.3454-NODE-3454-length-15368-cov-12.362241_pt1 | contig 15368 bp, 14 predicted proteins | sample MGYA00521084_ERZ808240 | MGnify/ENA primary metagenome ERZ808240 (study PRJEB31516, sample SAMN03275571) | gut metagenome | biome: mammalia-associated habitat; material: feces | host: Papio cynocephalus | place: Kenya | collected 2012-08-06 ... | reverse complement strand
TTGTCGATGCCTTATTCGTAATCAATTCTCTCAATTTTGAAGATTACCGGGCGTGTACCATCAGAACAGCAGGTAATCATTTCATTTTCGTTCTTCATCCAGCCTTTCATGATAGAGCCACCCTGCAAGCCTGTATAAATGTACCGTGAAATCGCATCCCATGCTTCGGAACAAAACGGCATTTTTGGCCCCCCGGCAACAGCATCTGCATCACCATCAGTCTTAACCAGTGTGTTCAGGCCCATGTGCCAGAAGTCATCCCGCTTATCGTCCCGATAGAATACAAACTCATCACCTACATTATAACAAGGGCAGGCACCGGAAACAGGGTCTACACAATATTGCTGCTGCAATTCTGGATATAATTTTTTGTCTAACACTGTCACTTTCACTTTATGTTTCATTGTTTTTACCTCCTTAAATTCCGATTTGTTAAGGTCAGTATATCATACTTCCCGATGAAAGAACATCCTTTCAAGTCCTGTTGTCCACCCGTCGGGAGTGTAGCTCACCCCGTACACAGTACCCATCGGCTGGCAACCGCGGGCTAAGCAACAGCCCACCGGGCTGATTGCTTACTCTGTTGCTTCGCGCCAGAGCCGCCCTGTTCTCATCCTGTACCATCCACGCAAAAACGCCCCAGACCATTGGTCTGAGGCGTTTTGTGGTGGACGGTACAGGACTCGAACCTGTGACCTCCTGCACGTCAAGCAGATGCTCTACCAGCTGAGCTAACCGTCCATATGCACTGCCGAAATCAGCTTGTTTATATTACCATACCTTTTGCAGAAAAGCAAGTCCTTTTTTCAAAAATTGTAAAACTTTTTTGAAGACCCGGCCCGGCGGGCCGTTTTGTACATGCGGACGTGCATTTGCTGCCGGGCGGCGGCAGGTTGCAGTTGCTCACACTCTTTTGTTGTGGTATAATAAACTGATTATAATAGGTGAAGTGCCGGAAAAGGAGCACAGCATGAGAGTTTTGGGCATCGACCCCGGGTATGCCATTGTAGGCTGGGGTGTGGTGGATTACGCGGGCAACCGCTTTGAACCGGTGGATTTCGGGGCCGTATGCACGGACGCCGGGGTGCCGTTTGAGCGCCGCCTGGATGAAGTGTATGCGGGCATCAAAGAAGTCATTGAGCGCACACAGCCCGAGGTGCTGGCCATCGAAAAGCTGTTCTACCAGCACAACCAGACCACAGTCATCGGCGTGGCAGAGGCACGCGGCGTTATCCTGCTGGCTGCGGCGCAGGCCGGCCTGCCCATCTACGAGTACACCCCCATGCAGGTCAAGCAGGCTGTGACCGGCTACGGCAAGGCTGTGAAAAAGCAGGTGCAGGAGATGACCCGCATTCTGCTCAAGCTGCCCGCTGTGCCCAAGCCCGACGACACCGCCGATGCGCTGGCGATGGCCATCACCTTCTGCCACACCAACGGCAACCAGCTCAACCGCTTTGCCCGCCGGGTGCCGGGGCCGATCTGAGAAAGCGGACAGAAAGCAGGCTCGTTTAGGAAAGAGAAGAGATTATGATCTACTGCTTAACAGGAAAAATCGTCAAGAAAACCATGAACGCGGTGGTGCTCAGCTGCGGCGGTGTGGGCTACTATGCCCAGTGCCCGGCCAGTGTGGCGGGGGCCCTGCCCGGTGTGGGCCGGGAAGCGACCCTTTACACCGTGATGAGCGTGACCGAAAACGACGTCAGTCTGTACGGTTTCGCCACCGAAGAACAGCAGGCCTGTTTTGAAATGCTGACGGCGGTGTCCGGTGTCGGCCCCAAGGTGGGCCTTGCCATTTTAAGCGTTATGGAGCCGGACCGGGTGGCGCTGGCCATCTCGGCGGGCGACCACAAGGCATTCAAGGCCGCCAGCGGCGTTGGCCCCAAGCTGGCCCAGCGCATCGTGCTGGAACTGAAGGACAAGGTCGCCAAAGGCTTTGTGGATGGCATTGCGCTGGAAGACGTGGCAGGCGCAGCCGCCAGCACCCCGGCGGCGCAGGGCAGCGCGCAGGCCATTGCGGCGCTGGTCTCGCTGGGGTACAGCCAGAGCGAAGCGGCGCTGGCCATTTCGAAGATCGACGCGACCCTTCCGGTGGAAGAGATCATCAAACTGGCCCTGCGCGGCATGGCAGGCAGGAGGTAAGCAATGCAGGATGAAGCGGCGCTGTACGGCGCAAAAATGATGCAGCCCGGCCTGACCGGCGCGGACAGCGAGGAAAACAACCTCCGCCCGCAGCATCTGGAAGACTATATCGGGCAGGAAAAGGTCAAGCAGAACCTGAAGATCTATCTGGAAGCCGCCAAACGGCGCGGCGAACCGATGGATCACATCCTGCTCTACGGCCCGCCGGGCCTGGGCAAAACCACGCTGGCCGGTATTATCGCAAACGAGATGGGGGTGCAGATCCGCATCACCAGCGGCCCGGCCATTGAAAAGCCCGGCGATCTGGCTGCGCTGCTGACCAACCTGCAGGAAGGCGATGTGCTGTTCATTGACGAGATCCACCGCCTGTCCCGGCAGGTGGAAGAGGTACTGTACCCGGCGCTGGAAGACTACGCGCTGGACATTATGATCGGCAAGGGGCCCAGTGCCCAGAGCATCCGCATCAATCTGCCGCGCTTCACGCTGGTGGGTGCTACCACCCGCGCCGGTCAGATCACCGGCCCGCTGCGCGACCGCTTTGGTGTGCTGCTGAAACTGGAACTCTACAGCCCGGACGAGCTGTCCAATATCATCCAGCGCTCGGCAGGCATTCTGGAACAGCCCATTACGCCGGAAGGTGCCTACGAGCTGGCCAAGTGCAGCCGCGGCACGCCCCGTGTGGCAAACCGCTTCCTGAAGCGGGTGCGCGACTTTGCCACCGTGCTGGGCGACGGCGTCATTGACCGGGATGTGGCCCTGATGAGCCTGAAGCGGATGGACGTGGATGCGCTGGGCCTGGATGAACTGGACCGCAGTATGCTGCGTGCCATCATTGAAATGTACAACGGCGGCCCGGTGGGCCTGGAAACGCTGGCCGCAGCGCTGGGCGAAGAATCCGTTACGCTGGAAGACCTGTGTGAGCCGTACCTGATGCAGATGGGTTTTCTGACCCGGACGCCGCGCGGCCGCTGTGCAACGAAGCTGGCTTACGAGCACCTTGGCATGAAGGCCCCGGAGCGCGCGAACCCCGAGGACAACGGGCAGCAGAGCCTGTTCTGAATCAACTGCTGAGAACTGAAAGGAGGACGCTATGCGCCCTGCAGATACATGGAAAGATTATGAGCTGCTGGATGCCACCGGCGGCAACCGCCTGGAACGCTGGGGAGAGACGATCCTGATCCGGCCTGACCCGCAGGTGGTCTGGAAGACCCCGCAGCAGAGCCCGCTCTGGGCCAAGTCAGACGCCATCTATCATCGCTCCAACCAGGGCGGCGGCGAGTGGGAGTATCGCCGCCGTCTGCCGGAAAAGTGGAAGATCTCCTGCGGTGATGGAGAGGACAAACTGACCCTCATCGTCAGCCCCACCGGCTTCAAGCACACGGGCGTGTTCCCGGAGCAGGCCGTCAACTGGGCATGGTACGCCAAAAAGATCCGTGCGGCGGGCCGCCCGGTGAAGGTGCTGAACCTGTTCGGCTACACCGGCGGCGCCACGCTGGCCTGTGCGGCAGCGGGGGCTACCGTCTGCCATGTGGACGCCTCCAAGGGCATCGTGGCCTGGGGCAAGGACAACGCCGTGGCCAGCGGTTTGGCTGACCGGCCCATCCGCTGGCTGGTGGACGACTGCGCCAAGTTCGTGGCCCGCGAGAAGCGCCGGGGCAACACTTACGATGGCATCATCATGGATCCGCCCAGCTATGGCCGCGGCCCTGGCGGTGAGATCTGGAAGCTGGAAGACTGCATCTATGACCTCATCAGCCAGTGCGAGGAAGTGCTGAGCGATACGCCGCTCTTCTTTGCAGTGAACAGCTACACCACCGGTCTGTCTCCGGCTGTGATGGAGTATATGCTCAAGACCACGCTGGTGCCCCGCTTTGGCGGCAAGACCAGCTGCGACGAGATCGGCCTGCCGGTGTCCGCTACCGGCGGCGTTGTGCCCTGCGGTGCAACGGCCATCTGGGAAGAATGAAGGAAACGAACCCTCTCAGTCAAAACCTGACGGTTTTGCCAGCTCTCCCGAAGGGCGAGCTTTTGACAAACCAGAAACTACTTGAAAAAGCTCCCCCTCTCGGGGGAGCTGGCGAGCAGATGCGAGCCTGAGAGGGTTTTATTTTGAGAATGGGGTACAGCCCTTTTGAGAGGGGCGCACCACCAGAAAGAGAAAAAATGATGGAAGAAACGATTTTAACAGCGAAGGATCTGAAATTTCGCTACGACATCGAACAGCCGGTCTATGCATTGGACGGCGTCTCGGTGAAGGTGAAGCGCGGCGAGTTCGTCGCCGTGCTGGGTGCAAACGGCTGCGGCAAATCCACGCTGGCCAAGCACTTCAATGCCATTCTCCTGCCGGAGAGCGGCACCGTGTATGTGGAAGGCATGGATACCGCCGACGAAAACAAGCTGTATGATATCCGCCAGACCGTGGGCATGGTGTTCCAGAACCCGGACAACCAGATCGTGGCAACGGTCGTGGAAGAGGATGTGGCGTTTGCACTGGAAAATCTGGGTGTGCCCCCGGAAGAGATGCGCCGCCGGGTGGATGACTCCATGAAGATGGCGGGCATCTATGAGTACCGCGAGCGTGCCCCGCACAACCTGTCCGGCGGACAGAAACAGCGCGTTGCCATTGCGGGCGTGGTCGCCATGCGGCCGGACTGCCTGATTCTGGACGAGGCCACCGCCATGCTGGACCCGCGCGGCCGCGAGCAGGTGATGCAGACCATCCACCACCTGAACAAGAACATGGGCATCACAGTCGTGTCCATCACCCACTATATGGAAGAAGCTGCACAGGCAGACCGCGTGCTCGTCATGAGCAAAGGCCGTGTGGTCATGGAGGGCACCCCGAAAGAGGTGTTCAGCCAGACGGAAAAAGTGCGCAGCCTGCATCTGGATGTGCCGCAGGCCGCAGAACTGCGGGATGAACTGGTGAAAGCCGGCATCCCGATGCCGGAAGGCATCATCGACACCGGCGAGTGTGCGCAGGCTCTGTATGAGCTGCTGAAGTAAGGGGGAGTGGACGAAATGGCAGATATTATCAAAGTAGAACATCTGAGCTACGTCTACAACCCCGGAATGCCCAATGCGGTAACGGCGCTGGACGACGTGAGCTTTACGGTGGAAGAGGGCGATTTTGTGGGCATCATCGGGGCCACCGGCTCCGGCAAGAGCACCCTCATCACCCATATGAACGGCCTGAACCGGCCCACCAGCGGCAAGATCTTCATTGATGGCCGCGACCTGTGGGCGGAGCCGGAAAAGATCCGGGATTTCCGCTTCCTGACCGGCCTGGTGTTCCAGTACCCGGAGTACCAGCTGTTTGAGGAGACCTGCTATAAGGACATTGCATTCGGCCCGAAGAACATGGGGCTGGATGAGCAGGAGATCGACCGCCGCGTGAAGGAAGCAGCAGATTTCGTGGGCCTGGACCCGGCTCTGCTGGAACGCAGTCCCTTTGAGCTGTCCGGCGGACAGAAGCGCCGCGTGGCAGTGGCGGGCGTTATGGCAATGAAGCCCCGCATTCTGGTGCTGGACGAGCCGGCTGCCGGCCTGGACCCGGAAGGCCGGGACGACATCCTCTCTGAGGTGAAAGAGTACCACAAAAAGACCGGTACCACCGTGCTGCTGGTCTCCCACAGCATGGAGGACATTGCCAAGTACGCGAACCGCGTGCTGGTGATGAGCAACAAGAAAATTGCCATGTATGACACCGTGGAAAAGGTGTTTGCCCGGGCTCCGGAGCTGCTGGAGCTGGGCCTGAGTGTGCCGCAGGTGACCAAGATCTTCCTCAAGCTGCGGGAGATGGGCGTGGACGTCCCGGCGGACGTATACACCATTCCCTACGCAGTGAAAACGCTGCTGGAAGCAAAGCGGCGGCGGGATGCCGGGGAGACTCTGGTGCTGCCCCGGGATAACGCACAGGAAGGGGGCGCTGCCACATGCTGAGAGATATCACCATCGGACAGCACTTCCCCGGCAACAGCCTGGTGCACCGGTTTGACCCGCGCATGAAGCTGGTGCTGACCATTGCCTACATCGTGCTGCTGTTTGCAGCGTCCAACCCGCTGGGCCTGACGCTGTCCATCCTGTTTCTGGCGGCCATGTATAAGGTGGCAAAGATCCCCTTCAAGATGATCCTGAAGAGCCTGAAGCCTATCCTGCCCATCGTGGTGTTCACGGCGGTGCTGAACCTGTTTTTCGTCTCCGGCGAGGGCGACCCGCTGGTGCACTTCGGATTTCTGACGATTTATGCAGAAGGCGTGCGCTATGCTGTATTGATGGCAGTGCGCGTGATGGCACTGATCGCGGGCACCAGCCTGCTGACCTACACCACCAGCCCCATCGTGCTGACGGATGCCATTGAGCAGCTGCTGAAGCCGCTGGGCAAACTGCACTTCCCGGTGCACGAGCTGGCAATGATGATGAGCATTGCGCTGCGCTTCATCCCGACCCTGATCGAAGAAACGGACAAGATCATGAACGCCCAGAAGGCCCGCGGTGCTCAGCTGGATACCGGCAAAATGACCGACCGCGTCAAGGCGCTGGTGCCGGTGCTGATCCCGCTGTTCATCTCGGCATTCCGCCGGGCGGACGAACTGGCCATGGCCATGGAGTGCCGCTGCTACCGCGGCGGCGACGGCCGCACCCGCCTCAAGGTGCTGCGCTGCACGAAGCAGGATTACATTGACCTGGCCGTGTGCGTGGCGTGTTTTGCGGTGATCCTGGCCTCGCGGCTGGTGTTCCCGAATTTTTAAAACTATGAATTATCTACTCACCCTTGCCTATGATGGCACGAATTACTGTGGTTTTCAGGTGCAGCCCAATGGACGCAGCGTCGCGGAGACCTTTCAGGATGCGCTGCAGGCTGTGCTGGGCACCCGGCCCGACATCAAGGGCTGCAGCCGCACGGATGCGGGCGTCCACGCGCTGGGCTTCCGGCTCAATTTCCATGCCGACACCCACATCCCGGCAGAAAAGCTGCCGCTGGCGCTGAACCAGCATCTGCCGCCGGATATCCGGGTGCTGCAGGCGCAGACAGTGCCGGAGGAGTTCCATGCGCGGTACGCTGCCCACACCAAGACCTACCTGTACCGCATCCACAACAGCCCCATTGATTCACCCTTTGACGCGGCCTATTATACCCGCGTGCCCCGGCGGCTGGACGAAGCAAGAATGCAGGCGGCGGCGCAGAAGTTTGTGGGTACCCATGATTTTCTTGCCCTGTGCGCGGCGGGCAGCTCGGCAGCAGCCCACGGCGATACGGTGCGTACCATTTCGGACTGCCATGTCACCCGCCGGGGCGATGAGATCGAGATCGAGGTCACGGCGGACGGCTACCTGTACAACATGGTGCGCATTCTGGCCGGGACATTGTGTGAGGCCGGGGCCGGGCGGCTGGACCCGGACGAGATCCCGGCGATCCTGGAAAGCCGCGACCGCAGCCGGGCCGGGCCGACCCTGCCCGCCAGAGGGCTGTTTTTGAAGTGCGTGGAGTATGAGCTGTAAGGAGATGCGTTCATGAGCAAGATTCATCGCGGGGACCCGCAGGACGGCGAACCGCTCTCGGCCGGACGGGTCGAATATCTGGAGCAGGCGCGCCAGCGGGTGCGGGGCAAACGCATCCGCCGCACGGCCCTTGTGGTCATCGTGCTGGCGGTCATCGTTGCCTTTACCACCGGCTTTGTGGGCAGCTCCATCACCTGGCTGAAGGATGTGGTGGATACGGTGCAGATCGCGCTGCGCCCGGCAGCGGGCTGGCCCCAGCAGACCGGCATTCAGGAGCTGACGGCGCTGGAACCGATGTCCGACAGCTTTGTGGAACTGGGCAGCGACGGCTGCGTGGTCTACAGCCTGCAGGGTGATAAACTCAATTCCATCCAGAGCGGCTACGCCCGCCCGGCGATTGCCGTGGGCAAGAACCGTTTTGTGCTGTACAACCGCTCCGGCAATGAGCTGCGGGTGGAGAGCCGCACCCAGAACCTGTATACCAAGACCATGGAGAACAGCATCTACCTGTGTGCTATGGCAGAGGGCGGCCAGCTGGCCGTGGTGACGGACGATGTGAACAGCATGGCCATGGTGACGGTGTTCTCCAACAAGATGGACCAGCTGCTGACCTGGAGTGTGACCAGTGCCGAGGGTGTGCCCCTGCGGATGAAGTTCTCCCCGGACAGCAGCCGGCTGGCACTGGCCAATGTCACCTCGGACAGCGGCCAGCTGACGGCAAACCTCTATGTGCTGAGCCTGAGCCAGGGCGAGCCGGTGAACATCGGCAGCGCGGCCAGCGTGCCCCAGTGGCTGGGCTGGCTCTCCAACGATACGGTGCTGGCTGTTTACGAAGACCGGGCCGTGCTGTACGGTGCCAACGGCAGCGGCGAAAAGGCCAGTTACGATTTTGGCGGCAGCAGTCTGGTGAGCGTCTCGCAGGAGGATTCCGGGATGGCGCTGCTGCTGAGCGCCGGGCAGGTGTGCAGCGCGGTGCTGCTGGACCGGAACCTGAACGTGCAGTATGCAGGCAATGTGCTTTCGGCCCACAAGATCGTGCGGGCGAACGGGAAGTTCTACCTGCTTACGGACAGCACTGTGGAGTGTTTTGCACAGTCCGGCGAGTTCCAGTGGAATCAGGTGCTCAGCACCCGCCCGCAGGGGCTGGTGACCAGCGGCAAGCAGCTGCTGGTGCTGAGCGGCAACACCGTGCAGGTGCTCACGCCGCCGGAACAGAGTGCATCCAGCCAGTGAAAACGGGAAACCATTAGCACTCTGCGGCAGAAAGTAACAGGGAAAACAAGGTATGTTCAAGAATCCGTCATTTCTTTTTGATATCATATGCACGGTAGTCTGGATCGTATTGATGCTGCGCTATGCCCGCAAGGGCTTTCTGGCATCGGTCGTCCAGATGACCGGCAATTTCGTCAGCCTGCTGGGGGCAAGGATGCTCTCCTCTGCCAGCGCAGGCTGGGTGTTCGAGCACCTGCTGGCCGGGGGCTTCCGCACGCAGATCGCGGCGGGCCTTTCCGCAGGCGGTGCGGTGGACCTGACCGGCATTGCCGAAAAGTACGCCGGGTTTCTGCCGGAGAGCTTCCGTGCGTCCATCGTGGCCGCGTGCGAGCGCTCCATCGACGCGGTGCTGGCGGACAATGCCGTGGTGCTGGCAGACAGCATTGTGGAAAACGTGCTGCAGCCGCTGCTGACACCGGTCATCACGCTGGTGCTGTTCTTTGTGTTCTATGCACTGCTGCGAATGCTGGTAAGCATGCTGGTCACGGTGCTGGGGCTTGTCAACAAGCTGCCGGTCATCGGCACAGTGAACCGCTGGCTGGGCTGGATCGCAGGCGGCATGACGGCGCTGCTGGATATTTATCTGGTGCTGTGCATCGTGTGGGGCATCATCGTCATCACCGGCGGCAACCTGAATGTGCTCAATGACACCGTGATGAGCGGCAGTCTTTACTATAAAGTGTTTAATCTGTTCAACCCGTTCCTGTAAAAACGGGGGTTGGGAGAAGGAGGAACTATGGTTTGTGTTCGATGCCAGAAACGTCCGGCCATCATTTTCATCCAGCGGATGGAAAATGGCCAGATGAAGCAGGAGGGATACTGCCTGCACTGTGCGCGTGAGCTGCACATTAAACCCGTAGATGATCTGATGAAGCAATTCGGCATGTCGGATCAGGACCTGGACAACATGGAGAGCCGGATGGAAAGCATGATGGAGGAGATGGGGGATTCCAACCCGCTCTCCATGATGATGAACATGGCGCAGGGCGGCGAAGAAGCTGACCCGGACGGCCCGGATGAAGATCTGGTGTCCGGCAGCAATGCCACCTTCCCGCTGGGCTTTACCAGCAAGGAGAAGGAAGGCGACAAGAAGGCGGCAGACCGCAAGAACGGCAAAAAGCCCCGCCGCAAATTCCTGGATACCTACTGCGAGAACCTGACCCGCAAGGCCCGGGAAGGCAAGCTGGATGACATCATCGGCCGTGACCGCGAGATCTACCGCACCATTCAGATCCTGAGCCGCCGCCAGAAGAACAATCCCTGCCTGATCGGCGAGGCCGGCGTGGGCAAGACGGCCATTGCCGAGGGCATTGCCGAGCGCATTGCCAAGGGAGATGTGCCGGCCGGCCTGCGGGATAAGGAGATCTATCTGCTGAATCTGACCAGTCTGGTGGCAGGCACGCAGTTCCGCGGCCAGTTCGAGCAGCGGGTCAAGGGCCTGCTGGGCGAAGTGAAGGCCGCCGGCAATGTGATCCTGTTCATTGACGAGATCCACACCATCACCTCCGCCGGTGAGAGCGAGGGTGCCATGAACGCCGGCAATATCCTGAAACCGGCGTTGTCCCGCGGCGAGATCCAGGTCATTGGTGCCACTACCTTCAACGAGTACCGCAAGTATATCGAAAAGGATCAGGCCCTGGAGCGCCGCTTCCAGCCCGTGCGCGTGGAAGAGCCCAGCGTGGCGGATACGCTGGCCGTGATGAACGGCATCAAGCACTACTATGAGCAGCACCACCATGTGCAGGTGCCTGCGGATGTGCTGAGCGCCACCGTCACCCTGAGCGAGCGGTATATCACGGACCGCTACCTGCCCGATAAGGCCATTGACCTGCTGGACGAAGCCTGTGCCTGCTGCAATCTGGCCCACCCGGTCATCTCCGAGTACCTGACCATGCAGAAGGAGATGGATACCCTCCGGCAGGAAGAGGCGGACATGGAGAATGCGGATGTCAACGAGCCGCTGGACTATGAACGCATTGCCGAGCGCAAGACCCGCCTGGCGCAGCTGGAAAAGGAGCTGCCCGCCAAGCAGGCCGCTGCCAGTGAGATCCAGGTGACCATGGACGATGTGGCCAAGGTCATTGAGCTGTGGACCGGCATCCCGGCGGTGAAGATCCGGGAGACCGAGTTTGCCAAGCTGGCCAATCTGGAAGGCGAGCTGAAAAAGAAGATCATCGGGCAGGATGAGGCGGTGCATCTGGTAGCACAGGCCATCAAGCGCAGCCGTGCAGACCTGTCCGGCCGCCGCCGTCCGGCAAGCTTCATCTTTGTCGGCCCCACCGGCGTGGGCAAGACCGAGCTGGTCAAGCAGCTGGCAAGCCAGCTCTTTGACGGCCCGGATCCGCTCATCCGGCTGGACATGAGCGAATATATGGAGAAGTATGCGGTGTCCCGCATGATCGGTTCGCCTCCGGGCTACGTGGGTTACGAGGAGGCCGGCCAGCTGACCGAAAAGGTCCGCCGCCGCCCCTACAGCGTGGTGCTGTTCGATGAGATCGAAAAGGCCCACCCGGATGTGATGAACATCCTGCTGCAGATTCTGGATGAGGGCAAGATCAACGATGCGCAGGGCCGCACCGTGGACTTTTCCAATACGGTCATCTGCATGACCTCCAATGCGGGCAGCAGTGACCAGAGCACCGGCGGCCTGGGCTTCAACAAGAGCGAGGACCAGCTCAGCGAGGAAAAGACCCGCAAGGCACTGGCCCAGTTCCTGCGCCCGGAGTTCCTGGGCCGCGTGGACGAAGTCATCGCCTTCAAGCCGCTGCGTCAGGAGACGCTGGAAGGCATTGCAGCGCTGATGCTGGACGAGTACAAGCCCGGCATGGACGCCAAGGGCATTGCCTACAGCTATACCCCGGCGGCCCTCAAGGCACTGGTGGCCAAGAGCCAAGGCGGCAAGTTCGGCGCCCGTGACCTGCGCCGCGTCATCCGCAAGGCTGTGGAAGACCCGGCAGCAGAGCGCCTCATTGATGGCAGCCTTGCCTCCGGCAGCAGCCTGACGGTGGATGCCGATGAAAATGGCGAAGTCATCCTGAAATAAAACCAAAGAAAAGAACGTTCCGTTTTCCACTGCCGCTGCAGGCAATGTGGAAAACGGAACGCTCTTATTTTTTCCGGACAGATGCGGGCGCCGTTTTAGTCCATGGTATGGGTGGAAAAGACCTTTTCGTCCTCCCACAGGACCGGGTGGCCGGCGGCCAGAGTCTTGGGCATATCCAGCAGGCGCTGGTTGCTGCTGCCCCGGAACCGCAGGGTGATGTCGTGCAAGGCCTCCACAAAGCGGCCGTCCACCAACACGTCCAGCAGGCTCAGCAGCTCGTCTGTGACCTCACAGCGGGCGTGAGAAGGTTCCTGGCCGGTGAGCTGCTCCAGCGTGTAGCCAGAGTAGCACCAGACGGTCTTGTGGGGGTACAGTGCTCTGAAATTGCGCACGAAAGGCAGCAGATCCCGCTGGTTTTCCGGCTCCATGGGCTCACCGCCCAGCAAGGAAAGCCCTGCGATGTAATCCGGCTGGCAGGAGGCAAACACCTCGTTGCGGACAGCCTTATCAAACGGCTGTCCGTAGCCAAAATCCCAGGCCACAGAATTGAAGCAGCCGGGGCAGTGGTGCCGACAGCCGGAGACGAACACGCTGGTGCGCACTCCGGGGCCGTTGGCAATGTCGTAATATTTGATGGTTGCGTAGTTCATAGTAATAACGCTTGCTCCTTCCGTCATCGCTGCGCGATGCCACCTCCCTCCCGGAGTGAGGCTTTGACATAGCAGAAAAACTTCTCTTCTTGCCAAAGGCCCCCTCTTTGAGGGGGCTGTCACCGAAGGTGACTGGAGGAGTTACAGGTGCAGCACGCGGTCCTTGATCTCCTGGGTGCGGCCCTGGTTCCAGAACTGGGTGCCGATATAACCGCAGGTGCGGCGGGCAACGTTCAGCTTGTTCTGGTCGCGGTTGCCGCACTTGGGGCACTCCCATACCAGCTTGCCGTCGTCCTCCACGATCTTGATCTCACCATCATAGCCGCAGCACTGGCAGTAGTCAGACTTGGTGTTCAGCTCAGCATACATGATGTTGTCGTAGATGAACTGCAGCACACTCATGACGGCTTCCAGATTGTCCTGCATGTTGGGCACTTCCACGTAGCTGATGGCACCGCCCGGAGACAGCTTCTGGAACTCGCTTTCGAATTTCAGCTTGGTGAATGCATCAATGTGCTCCGAGACATGGACATGGTAGCTGTTGGTGATATAGTTCTTATCCGTAATGCCGGGCACGATGCCAAAGCGCTTCTGCAGGCACTTGGCAAACTTATAGGTGGTGGATTCCAGCGGAGTGCCGTAGAGGGAGTAGTCGATGTTCTCGGCCTTCTTCCAGGCGTTGCACTTGTCGTTCATGTGCTGCATCACACTCAGGGCAAACGGCTTGGCACCGGCATCGGTGTGGCTCTTGCCGGTCATATACTTGACGCACTCATACAGGCCGGCGTAGCCCAGGCTGATGGTGGAGTAGCCACCGAAAAGCAGCTTGTCGATCTTCTCTCCTTTTTTCAGGCGGGCCAGTGCGCCGTACTGCCACAGGATGGGGGCAGCGTCGCTGGGAGTACCCAGAAGGCGCTTATGACGGGCCTGCAGCGCACGGTGGCACAGATCCAGACGCTCGTCGAAGATCTTCCAGAATTTTTCAAAGTTGCCGCCGGAAGAGAGGGCCACATCCACCAGGTTGATGGTGACCACGCCCTGATTGAAGCGGCCATAGTACTTCGGCTTGCCGGTTTCGGGATCCACATAGGGGGTCAGAAAGCTGCGGCAGCCCATGCAGGTGTAGCAGTGGCCTTCGCCGTTCTTGTCCACCTTCAGTTCCAGCATCTTCTTCTCGGAGATGTAGTCGGGCACCATGCGCTTGGCAGTGCACTTGGCGGCCAGCTCGGTCAGATAATAGTAAGGTGTGCCGGGGCGGATGTTGTCCTCTTCCAGCACATAGATCAGCTTCGGGAAGGCAGGTGTGATCCAGACACCGGCCTCATTCTTGACGCCCTGATAGCGCTGGCGGATGGTCTCCTCAATGATGATAGCCAGGTCGGCCTTTTCCTGCGGATTGCGGGCTTCGCCCAGGTACATGAATACCGTAATGAAAGGAGCCTGACCATTGGTGGTCATCAGGGTGACGACCTGATACTGGATGGTCTGCACACCGCGGTTGATCTCGTTGCGCAGGCGGCGCTCCACAATCTCCTTTTTGCGCTCCGGCGAGACATCCAGCCCTTCCATCTCCACATCCACCTCAGCGGCGATCTTCTTGCGGGAGACATCCACAAAAGGAGCCAGATGAGTCAGGCTGATGCTCTGACCGCCGTACTGGTTCGAGGCTACCTGCGCAATGATCTGGGTGGCAATGTTGCAGGCAGTAGAAAAACTGTGGGGCTTTTCAATATAGGTGCCGGAGATGACGGTGCCGTTCTGCAGCATGTCCTCCAGATTGATCAGGTCGCAGTTGTGCATGTGCTGGGCAAAGTAGTCGGAATCGTGGAAGTGGATCAGGCCTTCCTGATGTGCCTTGACGATCTCCGGGTCCAGCAGCAGGCGGGAGGTCAGATCTTTGGAGATCTCACCGGCCATGTAGTCGCGCTGAACGCTGTTGACGGTGGGGTTCTTGTTGGCGTTTTCCTGCTTGACTTCCTCGTTCTGGCACTCGATCAGGCTCAGAATGCGCTCATCCGTAGTGTTGGTCTGGCGCTTCAGGCTCTGCACATAGCGGTAGGTGATATAGTGACGTGCAATGTCATGGGCCTTGATGTCCATGAGCTGATTCTCCACCAGATCCTGCACCTCTTCCACGCTGACGGCACGGTTCAATGCCTGGCACTGGTCAGTGACCGCTGCTGCAATCTGGGTGATCTGGTCCTTGGTCAGGCGGTGCTTGCCGCCGACGGAATCACTTGCCTTGGTGACGGCGGTGATGATCTTGGTAATATCAAAGGGAACCTCTGCACCATTGCGTTTGATGATCTTCATAGCGCTCCTCCTTACTGCGACAGTGTGAACGGGTATCTCTTATCCTAAGAGATACCCGTTTGCACACACGATATCCATAAATCTGAATGTAGTTTTATTCTACCACTATATAGTGACAAGTCAAGCAAAATACCACTACATTTTGTGTTTCGTGGTTCTCCACAAAATTGCAGACGTTTTTTCGGGACAAAATTGCAGGCAAAACCACTTGACAAATGGAGTGGATTCTGCAGTCGTTTCCGCCTTGTAATATCCCTCGGCGTCTATACCAGTAATACCTTATATATAGAAAAGGCGGAAATGCAGGTGGAAAAGAAGCAATGTCAAAAACAGCTAAAAAATCAGCAAAAAACTGGCAGATGTATACAAAGCGAGAAAAAAGGGGAAAAAGTTTAAAAAAAGGCTTGCCAAAGGGGCTTGAATGTGGTACTATATGTGAGCGCCAAGCG
>ERZ808240.3453-NODE-3453-length-15369-cov-5.541074_pt1 | contig 15369 bp, 11 predicted proteins | sample MGYA00521084_ERZ808240 | MGnify/ENA primary metagenome ERZ808240 (study PRJEB31516, sample SAMN03275571) | gut metagenome | biome: mammalia-associated habitat; material: feces | host: Papio cynocephalus | place: Kenya | collected 2012-08-06 ... | reverse complement strand
ACAACTCGGGAGGGGGGCCGGGGCGCCCTTGCGCCCCGGGCGCTCCCCGACCGCTACATGCTGCGGTTCAGAAGCGGCGCTCCGCGCCGCGAGGCGTGATTAACGCAGCGCTTACTCCGAAGCAAGGTTAATTGAGACTCTTCTATCTCTTATCCGCAACCCTTTCGCCTTTACTTTGTTCGTGACTCATAGATCCTCTTTTAAGCTTTCTTTTCCCTTGCGTGCGCTTTTATCCGTGCGTGTAACTGGGAGTCGAATTGGAATCGGGTTTGGCTTATTGAGCATGGTGCACATGTCCAAGAATGCACTATCGGAAAACCAGACAGGCTTGAGGCTAGCTTTTAGCCTTGCATGTCGTATTTCCTTTTTATGCGTTCGAGTTTTCTTTTCCAGGGCAGATAGAGGGCAACAAGGAAGATGACCGTAGCTATCCCGTGGACACAATCAAGGGGAAACCCAGCGGCGTAGGCCATTGCGATGGATTGCCATGTTATGGGGTGCACAAACCCGATTACGTACCACCCGTTTAAGATGAGACCATACAGCATTGCCGACATGAAGCCCCACGTAATGAGGATTGGCCGTTTGTTGAGCCATCCGTGCGATGCCATAACTCCTGATACATACCCTATGAGGCCCCACGTGTACATTTGCCAGGGCGTCCAGGCACCTTGGCCGAAGAAGAAATTGCTAACGAGCGCTGCGAGGGCACCGACCATAAAGCCGCTGCGACGCCCGAAAACCGCACCCGACAGAATGCAGATGGCGCTTACCGGTTTGAAATCAGGGATGGGTGCGAACAAAATGCGACCCGCTGCTGCGAGCGCAGCCAGGACAACAGTTGGCATTATTTGCCGCAGTGCGGGTTTTGAGTGCTCGTACCCTGCGAAAAATAAGGCGAGGGCCACTACTGCGACGATGAGCGTCAGCAAAGCCGACTGCTGGAAATTCGCAAATGCGCATATAGCTAGTATCAGCGGCACTGAGACTAAAACGGTGGCATCGAGAATTCTGCGACCACAGCTAGGCGCGCCGTGCGCTTGAAGCAGTTTTTGCTGGTTATGTTCTTGCTGTTCGGCCATGTTATTCCTTGACCTTTAGCCAGCGCTTTGCAAATGCGTCGCAAATGGGGCGATAGAACAAGTTGTCGGCGAAGAACTCGGAAACCGGCTGCGTTGCGGCGGATTCTCCATCGAAAAGCATGGTAACCGCATCGGCCACCAGGGCAGTGAACGCAAGGTCGTGCGTTGCGATGACGACGGTTACACCTGCGCGTGCTTGCTGAAGCATTGCCTGCGCAACGTTGCATTTTGTTTGGGCATCGAGCCCTTTGGTTGGTTCGTCTAAGAGCAGCAGAGCCGGCTTTGTGAGCAGCAGTTTTGCGAGTGCCAAAAGCTGCTGTTGGCCACCGGAAAGGTCATAGGGATGGTTTTCGAGGCGGTCTGCAAGGTTGAATTGCTGGATGACATCGCTGATTTCCTTATCGGAATAGCCGCATGTTGCTTGCCATTCCTCGAGCTCCTCTTCGACGGTATCGCAGACGAACAGGCTTTTGGGGTTTTGCGGCAGAAGAGCCTGGCGCTGGGCGAGGCTATTGGCGCATGACCCGCGCTCGAGTTTGTGGACACCGGCAACGACCTGCAACAATGTGGATTTTCCGCACCCATTGCCACCTACCAACGCATGGATTGAACCTTGCTGAATGCGCAGATCGAAGCCACGAAGAACCCAGTTTGACGTTTTGTTGTAGCGGAAATAGGCATCAGACGCCGTGATGCATGACGTAGCATCTGCGCAGCTTTGCCGGCGCGGCACGGAGCTCAAATCGAGCGGCTTTGCCTCGAAGCTTGGCAGCGGCACCGCGACAAGACGGCCTTCCTGCATGCGGACTGCTTCTGTTGCATATTGCGTCATGGGCTCAGGAGCGTGCGTGGAAACGACGACAGTGATACCGAGCTCGCGATTTACGCGGAACAGCGTGTGCAGAAACGTTTTTTCGGCAACAGGGTCAAGCTGAGCTGTGGGCTCGTCGAGCAGCAAAAGCCGCGGGCGCAGAACAAGCGCGCTTGCGAGCGTGACGATTTGACGCTGACCGCCCGATAGCTCCGACACTTGGCGATGGAACCACGGCTCAATGCCAAAAAAGTGCGCGACCTCCGCTACGCGCCTGCGCATAGTGTTTTGCGGCGTGCCAAGGTTTTCCAGGCCAAACGCCATTTCGTGCCATACGGTATCGCATACGATTTGGTTTTCGGGGCTTTGGGATACGTAGCCTACAAGCGACGCGGCCTCGTAAGCGCTAAGTTCGCTAACCGGCGTTCCGAAGACGGCGAGACGGCCGGCCCGTTTTCCGTGCGGGGCGATGGCGGGCTTGCAGTTGCGCAGCAACGTAGTTTTGCCGCTGCCTGTTAACCCAACAAGCAGCTGAAAAGCCCCCTGCGGAACACGCCAGTTGAGAGGGCCAATGGTTGCGTTAGACTGCTGGGCCCCATCGGTTTGCGCTTGGTAAGAGAACTCGAACGCTGTTGCTTCGATTGCAAGCGCTGAGGACTGCGCATTTGTCCGTGTTGGCGCATCGTGAGTTTCGCTATATTGTTCGGCATACGTTTCTGTTGCATTCGAAGTGGTCATGAGCGCCTTTCCTTCAATTCGAGAACCGTGGGCAGCGCAAGCAGCACGAGATAGGGTAGATAACTGAACCAGGGGGCAATGCCTGAAATTCGGGGGTAAAACGAGAACTGCGCACATGCCACGTAGGCGGAAGCTGCCGCCGCAAGCGCAATCAGGGCGATAAAAGCGGCTGCGAGCGCATCGGCGCGACGGAAACGATAACGCTGATAGGTAGTTCGCTTGCCCGCAACGCCCCATCCCCGCGCGCGCATGGCATCGGCCGTTTCCAGGGAGTCTTCCATTCCCCAGCTCATGAGCACCGTCGATAAGCGCAGTTTGTTGGCGAAAAACGCTTTGCGACCAGTTTTTGGTGCGCGATATAAGCGTTTTTGGGCAGGTTTTTCCGGCGAAGGAACAGCAGTGCATGCTGCGCGGGCGGAGTGCGATGCCGAAGTGCATGCTTTTTGCGTGCTGGATATGCTTTTGCCTCTGCGGACGAACTGCGGCACCAGGCGCATGGTCATGGAAATCATAAGCGCGATGGTGGGAACGGCGTTGCCGAGCACGCAGAGCACTTTGTCGGACGTGACCACGCGAGCTGCGATGGAAAACGCCAGCAAGGCGTTCACGAGCATAAGCCCCTGGCACAAGCCGTACACGAGCGCCTCGAGATAGACGGCGTGCAGGCCGATGCGGAATAGCTCCGTTGAACCAACGGATACGAACAGGGGGTTTGCCACAGCGAGGATGAGGACAAGCGGCGCTTGCCACATCAGGTTGCGCAATGGCGCTTTTGCACCTCGCAGCACCGCATCGAACACGAACAGGCCGAAGAACGTGAGCAGCAAATACACGGGCTGCATTGCGGCCATGGAAAACACGAGCACCACCCCGCAATAGAGCAGCGCTACTGCGGGGTGGTACCGATCGAATATGGTTTCGCTTGTTTGCATGGCGGTTACATTGCGATGGTGGGGTCTTTCTCGGTGGAGTAGATCCACGAGATGCTTTCGCCACCGGAAAGCGTGAAGCGTCCGCATGCTTTGCCCGGGAACGACCCGTTGACGGCGTAGGTCCAACCGCTACCGTTGCCGCACTGCTTTTCGGCCAAGCCATTGATGGCACTAACATAGTAGGAGCTGCCGGAGATGGACGCGCCGGTGGCGCACAGGGCATCATACACGGTGGCGCCTTGCGGCAGTTCAACCGTGGAGCCGTAGGAAAAGCCGCCCAGGCCATAGCTTTGCGCGCGCGAGCTGTCGATGCTGATGTACACCGAGATGGTGCTAGGTGCCGGCGCGGGAGCTGGGGCAGGTTCTTCGTAGGCGGGAGCGGATGAGGAGCCTGAGACCTCCGATGAGCTGGAGCTTTCGGTAGAGCCGGTTGGGCTAGTAGAGCTAGCGGCGGCGTTAGCCGATGCAGACGATGAGTCCGATTGCGTTGCCTGGTCGGCGGAGGAGCCGCCGTCTTTTTTGTCAGCGTTGTCGTCTTTTGACGGGCTGTCGTCCTTTGCGTTGGAGCTGTCGGAGGACGAAGCGTTGCTACTGTCGCGCGAGCCATCGGACTGGCCCGAGGCGCTGTTTTGCGCATTCGACGAGGTGACGTGACCGGATTGCTGTTGTGCTTGTTGCGATACTTGCTCGGCAGATTGCGGGGCGCCGATGAGCCCCGTTGCATAGCCTACGCCAGCGAATACGGCAACAAGCGCGATGACGCATGCAGCGACTATACCGACAATGCGCGCGGTGTTGCGCTGTTTTTTGGGCTGCGCAGGGGCAGCTGCCTTTTCACTTTGATTTTCGGTTTCGGTTTGTTCGGAGACACCGGGCGCGATACGCGTGTCGGCGGGCTTATCGCCCGCCGACACGGTAGTTTCTTGTGCGCCCAGGTCCTTTTCGTCAGGTGCCTGGTTGCTCATGGTGTGACCTTAGCGTTGCGCCAACGTACGTGCGCGACGAACACGGCGAAGCGCAACGGCACCGGAAGCGAGCGCGCACAGCGCGATTGCGGCTGCAGCAGTGGTTGCTGTGCAGTCACCGGTTTGGGCAAGGGGCTTGGCGTCGGGGGTAGACATGCTGTCGCTATCATCCGAAGAAGATCCCTGACCGCCCTTCACAACCTGTTTCAGCGTGTAGACACTGTAGGCACCATCGGCCTGGCGAGCACCCTCGTGAGCCGCGAAGGCAAGGAGAGCAGTTGCAGAAGCAGCAGATTCGTTGTAGTCAGTGGCACCCAGATAACCATCAAGGGTTTCGTCAGCAACCGATGTCAGGTAGCCAAGCGGTGTGGAGCCATTTGACGTGGTCAATCGACTATCGGAAGCGCAGTTGTAGCCAAGGGCTTCGAGCGCCGCGATGACATTTGCCGTAGCGTCAAGGTTTGCGCTGCCATATTGCGCGCTGTACGCGAAGCTACCGTCTGCATTCTCCAAGCTCAGCAGCGCTGATTCAGCCTTCTTAATGGCCGCTGCAACATCGGAGCGAACCGACTGGTACGGCAGAAGCGCCAAAATTGCCTGTGCGGTGGTTTGCGTATCGCAGCCGTAAGCTGCAACACCAAAAAGCCCGTCGTCATCCACGCTGGCAAGAATAAGGTCAATCAGAGCAGACGGAGCCATAGCGGAACTGCCCTGCGTATAGGAGCCATACTGATAAACGGGCAGGATGCATACTGCATCGTATACGCTGGTAGACTCAGGTTTTTCAAGCGTTTCCATTTCGGCTACCAGGTTACGCGTAGTGCCGTTGTCGTCGACTTTCGTGCAATCAACGCCCGCGGCGGTGAGGGCCATGATGTACTTGCCCATGCGACCAGCAGTCATTTGGTCATCCTTGTTGAGGTTGGCAAGAATAGCGTCTGCATCGATAGACGCGCCCTTGTCAAGGGAGTTCAACGCGACAGCTGCATAGAATGTGCTGTTATCGATAGCGGCATCCGCCCCACCCTTGGAAAAACGAGCAGATAAGTTGGTGATGAGAGATTGAGCCTTGGCTACGTCGTAAATGTTGATGGCAGCTTCCGGATCAGACGGTTTCTGAGGAACTTTACCGCCGCCATTTGCTTTTGTCTCTAAATCCATCCACTGGTCAGCGGTAGGCGCGTAGTTGGCGACCGAGTCGGCCCAGGCAAACTGGAAGGCGTCGCCCGCGGCGAGCGCGTCGCCCTCCTGACAGGCCTTGCCGCTGGCGTACTCCCCGTTCTTGAAGTTCGACCACGACGCCGACCAGTCGGCGGCGTTGGCGACGACGGTGTCGTCGGGCAAGGTCACGGAGTAGAGGTAGCTGCCGTAGCCGGAATCCTTGAACTCGTAATCCTTGATGCTTCCGTCTGCCTTGGCGGCGGCGAACAAGTCGGCGAGCGTCTGACCCTCGGCGAAGGAGTAGGTCTTGTTCACGAGGGCGTTCGGGCCGGAGTAGCCGATGCCCTTCACGATGGTGAGGGTGACGTTTTCAGTATCAGCAGTTGCCCCTTCCGCAAACTCAGCTTTGCTCTTCAGGGCCTTCCATTGGTCTTTTGAAGGGGAATAGTTGGCGACCGAGTCGGCCCAGGCAAACTGGAAGGCGTCGCCCGCGGCGAGCGCGTCGCCCTCCTGACAGGCCTTGCCGCTGGCGTACTCCCCGTTCTTGAAGTTCGACCACGACGCCGACCAGTCGGCGGCGTTGGCGACGACGGTGTCGTCGGGCAAGGTCACGGAGTAGAGGTAGCTGCCGTAGCCGGAATCCTTGAACTCGTAATCCTTGATGCTTCCGTCTGCCTTGGCGGCGGCGAACAAGTCGGCGAGCGTCTGACCCTCGGCGAAGGAGTAGGTCTTGTTCACGAGGGCGTTCGGGCCGGAGTAGCCGATGCCCTTCACGATGGTGAGGGTGACGGTGGGCTGCTCGGTTGCTTGCGATGCGTTCGACCCGCTTCCCTCGCCTGCTTCATCGGCCCAGGCTGCGTGGGGGGTTAGGCCCATGCAGAGGACGAGCGCCATGAAAAGCGCGATTGCTTTTTGCGCGAGCGTTGTTTGCGCTTGCGCGGTTGATGCTTTCACTGTCTTTCTTCTCCTTTCCTTGCCTCCTGCGTGCATTTTGCCACACAGGTTGCGCGGTTTGCCCGCGCGACCGCAGAAGAGAGACAGCGAGAAAATGGCTGCACGGCCGGCAACGGCCAAGCAACCCGAATTCGCTACGCAATAAAGCCTCAGTCGAGGGCGCGGTTTGCGGAATGACGCCGCTTACGCATGCACGCTTCCTGGCAGGTGTTCTGGCTGGGCGGCAGGCGTTGTGCCCGCGGCGTCACAGTGGCGGCTCCGTGCGGGATTTTCACCCGACTTCCCCTGTTCAGGACGTCTTCTTCTTGCGTGCGACAGTATAGCGCACGGGCAAAAAATGCGCGATAGGCGCAGGAAATAGGCAGAAGATGAGGGTCTTGATGTCTGATGCTTATACTTATGTGCAAGCGAACGAAGCAACGGAGGCGGACATGGGAGCGTTTAATGATGCGGTGTATGAGACGGTGCGGCGGGTGCCGCGGGGAAAGGTTACAACGTATGGGCAGGTGGCGCGGCTGATTGGGCAGCCGCGGAAGGCTCGGTTCGTGGGGTATGCCATGCATGGCAACCCCGATCCGTGGGACTGCTCGGTGCAGACGGGGATACCTTGCCATCGCGTGGTGTTTAAGGACGGGCGGTTGGCACCAGGGTTTGCGTTCGGTGGCGAAGAGGAGCAACATGCGCGTTTGGCGGCCGAGGGCGTGACGTTTTTAGACGACGGACGCGTGGATATGGCCGCGTGCCAATGGGATGGGCACACAGCAGGTTGCGCGAACGACGGATTTGAGGGCCCGACTGCACCTCCTGCAGATTTTGATTGGAAGGCCGAGCTGGGCGAATAATGCGCTGAGGCAATTTGCTGCAGAGTTTAGAGAGCCTTGCGAGTGTGAGCACACCTTGCATGGCTTGCACTTGCGAGTCGCATGGCCAGGTTTCGCCAGGCCCGCGCTTTGGCAAGCGCGGGCCGTTGCGTGGCTTGCGCTTGCGAACCGTGCGGCGGGCTTTACCAGAGGCCCGCGCCTTGCTATCGCGCAGGCCGCTATGCAGCGGTTATTCGGTTTGCAAGCTTTCTACCAGGGCGTTTGCTACGCGCAGACCGTCGCAGGCGGCGGACATGATACCGCCCGCGTAGCCTGCGCCCTCGCCACAAGGGTACAGGCCGGTTTCGGGCTCGGGCGCGGCGGGGGCGACAGCAGCAGCCGCGCCTGCCGCGAGGGCAGCCTTGTCGGCTGTGGCCGTAGGGGCGGCCACGTCGGCGGCAAGACGGGCTTGCATGTTCTTGCCGCGCACGATGCGCACAGGGCTTGAGCTGCGGGTTTCCACACCGGTGAGCACAGCTTGCGAATCGGCGAACCCGTGCAGACGGCGATCAAGCTGCGGCAGGGCCTGCTGCATGGCGCGTGCCACAAACGGCGGCAAGCACTCGTGCAGGTTGCACCACGCCACGCCGCGCGCATATGTTGGGCGCACGGTTTTGCTTGGGCCGCCGGCGCGATTGGCCAGGAAATCGCCCACTGTTTGCGCAGGCGCCTGATAAGGCTTGCCACCTGCGGCAATGGCGGCTTGGTACGCCGCGTGCTCCATATCTCGCTGCAGCTTTACGCCCGCAAGCGGGTCTTCGCCTTCGAAATCTTCCGGACCTACGCCCACCAACAGCGCGCTATTGGCGTTTTGGCCGTCGCGTGCAAACCGGCTCATGCCGTTGACCACCACGCTTTCCGGTTCGCTTGCCGCGCACACCACTTCCCCGCCGGGACACATGCAAAACGTGTACACGCCGCGGCCCTCGCTTTGCCCCTTCTGCGGGCGCAGATGCACCGACAGCTTATAATCCGCCGCGCCAAGTGCGGGATGATCTGCGGCTTTGCCGTATTGCGCACGGTTGATGAGCTGTTGAGGATGCTCAACGCGCACGCCTACCGAAAACGGCTTCTGCTCCATATGCACGCCCGCGTTGCGCACCAGCTCGAACGTGTCGCGCGCGGAATGACCGCAGGCCAGGACCACACGGCTCGCCAGCACGGTTTCTGCGGCGCCGGTTTCCACGTTCGTGATTTCCGCTTTTGCGATATGACCGTTTTCGAACGTGAGGCCCGTGAGCTGAGCGTTGAAGCGCACCTGACCACCTGCCTGCTGAATTTGGGTGCGCATGGTGCGCACGACGTTCACAAGCAGGTCGGTGCCGATGTGGGGTTTTGCCTGCCACAGGATTTCCTTGGGCGCGCCCGCTTCCACGAACAGGTGCAGCACGTGCTGTGACCAGGGGCTTTTCGTGTTTGTGGTGAGCTTACCGTCCGAGAACGTTCCCGCGCCGCCTTCACCGAACTGAATGTTGGTGTGAGGATTTAAAGGTTCGCCGGCGTTGAACGCATCCACTGCGGCCATGCGCTCGTCCACCGCCGCGCCGCGCTCGAGCACAAGCGGGCGCAGGCCGGCACGGGCCAGGTACAGCGCGCAGAACAGGCCCGCGGGGCCGGTGCCCACCACAATGGGTTGCGGCTCGGTTTTGGCCGCGTGGGTTTCGGCCACGAGCGGAACCTGCAGGGGCTGATAGGGTTTGTGCAGCTTAACGTTTACCCCGCTCTTTCGGCCGGCGGCAGCTTCAAGCGCCGCTTGCTCGGCGGCCGGGCCGCCGGCAAGTTCAACGCCTAAGGTTGCCACGAAGTGCACGTCGTTTTTCTTGCGAGCGTCAACGCTGCGCTTGAGCAGGTGAATTGCCGCGATGTCGGCAGGAGCAACCGCAAGCGCTCGGGCGGCTGCGCGACGCGTGAGCTTTTCGGCACGCGCGTCGGCAAGGCCAGCATCAAGCGGCAAGGCGACGTTGGAGAGTTCTAGCATGAGGTTCCTTCCGAAGCGGCAAGCAAGGCAAACTTGCTTTTGAACGATTGCAGTGCGGCTAAAGCCTGCGCCCAGGGCGCTTGTGGCGGTTTTGCGCTTAGCTGGCACCCGCGATGCGCTGCGCGGCGGCGCGGCCTGCTAGCATGCCGGTTGACCAGGCCCAATGCAGGTTGTAGCCACCGCAGGGCGCATCGACGTCTAGCGCTTCGCCCGTGATGAACAGGCCCGGCACGCTGAGCGCTTCACACGTTTGGGGGCTACATTCGCTTACGGAATAGCCCCCGCGACGCACTTGGCACTGGCGTTCGTCGCCAATGCCTTCCACGGTAAGCGGCAGGCCTTTCAGCGCCGCGGCAAGACGCGGGATGGCGCTTTTCGAAAGCTGATCGGCGGGTTTGACGTCCGCCGTGCGCAAAATGACGCTTGCCACTGCCGGCAACACCAGTCCGTCGCAGAAGCGTTCGGCGCACACGGGGCCATCGAGTAACTGCTGCGTGCGCTTGCGGCGAGCGGCAAGGAAGCGTTCGGCTTGCTGCTCTGGCACGTCGGGGAGAAAATCGATAGCGAGCGTGTCGCCCGGGCGCGCATGGCGCGAGAGGTTGAACACGGCCACGCCCGACACGCCGTAGTCGCGGAACAGCAGCTCACCGCGTTCGGCGGCCACAGGATTTCCGGCGCGTTCGAGCCGCACGATGCAGCGCACGCGAATGTTGTTGAGCTGGCGGGTGAGCTTTGCCGACCTTGCGTCAACGCGCACAGGGCCGAGCACGGGGCGCATGCTTGAGCAAGCAAGTGGCCGGGGCAGCTGGATGCTTGCCGCCGCCCTGCCGCCAACGGCAACGATGACGGCACTTGCGTGAGCAATGGTTTTGTCGGCGAAGCGGATGTTGAAGGGATGGCCGGACGCAGACGGCGCATCGACGCGCACGGCACGCTTAGCCACCTGCACGTCCACGCCAAGCGCCTGGGCGGTTTTGCGCAGCACGTCGAGCACGCTGGTTGCCTTGTTTGCCTGGGGGTACAGGCGGCCCTCCGACTCTTCGCGCACGCACAAGCCCATGTCGGCAAAGCGCTCGAGCACGGGATTTGCGGCGGCTGCGCCGATCCCACCCCCGGCCCCGACACCAGAAGTTGAGCCGCGTTCGGTCGAATGCGCGCGTTGCAGCGCGGCAAATGCGCTGGCAACGAAATTTGCATTGCGGTACAGCTGCGCGTCGATGTGCGCATTGGAGATGTTGCAGCGCCCGTTGCCCGTTGCCAAAATGGAGCGGCCGACGCGTTCGTCATCAGCCTCGAACAAAGCCACGTGCGCCTGCGCGCCTGCGCAACGCAACGTAAGCGCCGCTTCTACGGCAGCCATCAGGCCCGATGCACCGCCACCTATGATTGCGATTGTTTCCATGCCGCCATTATACGGCGAAGCGCCCGTACCGCCAGGCGGCAGCGCGGGCGCTTCAAGGGATACGCGCATTGCGGCAGCGGCTTGCACCTCGCAGCGCACGATTGCCAATCGCGCTATAGAGAGTACGCAACGCGCTTTCGGTGCCATTGCCACGAACTCGCTCGTGTTTGCGTTTTAACGAGAATATGGCAAGTACGCCCGCCTCGAACGTTCGCGTTTCCCCAGCTCACAGCGATGCATGAAAAATCGCTACTCGCACGGTTCGCAGCAAAACACAAACACGAGCGAGTTTGCGACAGCACGCGTGCGCGTTTACGCCTTTTTGCGCAAGAAAACGCTCTTTTCGGGCAATTCGTGGATTTCCGTCTTCAGTTCCTCGTCGATGTTGCCGTCGTAAACGTAGTGCTTCGTTTCTTTGCCCACCATGCCGGCGCATAGGAACACCATGAGGATGTTCGGCAGCGCCATGAGGGCATTGGCAATGTCGGTTGCCGTCCAGGCGATGTCGCCGACGCCTACGCCGCCCAAAAAGCCCATGCAAATGTAAAAGCCCAGGTACAGCGGCACCCAACGGCGGCCGAACAGGTACAGCGTGACGCGCTCGCCGTAGTAGCTCCAGCCGATGATGGTGGAATAGGCGAAACACAAGATGCCCAGCATGAGGATGGGCGTGCCGATGTAGGGAATGGTGCCGAACACGGCGTTGGCAAGCGTAGCGCCATTCGAGACGCCGGCGTCTTGGATAAGCGTGGGGTGCGCGCACAGCGACGACACGATAACCAGTGCGCTGACCAGGCAAATTACCACCGTGCACCAGAACGGGCCCGTCATGGCCACAAGCGCCTGACGTGCGGGGTTTTTCGATTCGGCAGCAGAGCTGATAAGCGGCGCCGTGCCTAGGCCGGCCTCGTTGGAGAACAGGCCGCGCGCACAGCCGAACTGCAGCGCCACGATGATGCCGCTGCCCACCGCGCCGCCGAAGGCCGCGCGCGGCGTGAACGCGCACTCGAAGATGAGCGCGAACGCCTCGCCTAGGTAGCCGGCGTTGCACACCAGAATGTAGATGCAGCCCAAAATGTAGGCGCCACCCATGATGGGCACCAGTTTTTCGCAGATGTTGGAGATGGTGCCTAAGCCGCCCATGATGATAAGCAGGGCGCTGCCGCACACGATAGCTGCCACAATCCACGGCTCCACACCGAAGTTCGCCTGCACCACCGACGTGATGGCGCTGGTTTGCACGGCCGAGCCGATGCCGAAAATGGTGAAGCACGCCATAACGGCAAACCAAATGGCCATGAACTTCGCCCACCACGGCACGGTGCCGTCGGGGCGCTTGTAGCGCTGCTCCCACACGTGCATGGCGCCGCCCATCATGTGGCCTTGGCGGTCCTTCACGCGGTACTTCATGGCGGCGTACACCTCGGTATACTTCGTGGCCATGCCCAAAATACCGGTAAGCCACATCCACAGCACGGCACCCGGGCCGCCGGAAAGCACGGCCGTGGCCACGCCCACGATGGAGCCGGTGCCAAGCGTGGAGGCAAGCGAGGTTGCCATGGCGCCGAAGTTGCTGACGTCGCCCTGCGCGCCGTTGTCTTTTGTGACCGAAAGTTTCAGCGCCAACGGAAGCTTACGCTGGATGCAGCGGGTGCGGATGGTGGTGTACACGTGGCAGCCCAGCAGCAAAATGATCATCGGCGGGCCCCACACGGCAGCGTCGATGCTGTTCAGAAGTTCGATAAAGTCCATACAAATCCTCGTCAAATGTTCGTAAAACGAGGTTCCATTGTACCCCTGCACACAAGGGCGCTCGTAAACGGTTCGTTAAACGTACAAAGACGAGCGGGATGGGCAACGCGCGAGACGAAGCGCGTGCAAAAGAAGCTCCCAAACAAGCCGCCGGGACCTGTTTGAGAGCTTCATGGGAACGCGGGCTATGCGATTTTTGAGGCAGACCACCTTGGCGAGGGCAGCGCCTCTTGCAAGCCAAGCGGCCAGCCTGACCGGCCCGCTTAGTAGTCTTTTGCGGCGGGGCTTGCCATCCAGTCGTTGTAGAACTGCTCGTACTTGCCGGCTAACACGGCTTCGCGCGCACGGCGCATAAGGTCGAGTAGGAAATGCAGGTTGTGCACCGACAGCAGGATGGCGCCGAGCATCTCGTTTTGCTTCACCAGATGGCGCAGGTAAGCGCGTGTGTAGTTTTGGCAGGTGGGGCACGTGCAATTGTGGTCAAGCGGCGTGAAGTCGCGCGTGTACTTGGCATTGCGCATGTTCATGCGACCTGTGCTGGAAAACGCCGTGCCCATGCGCGCGGTGCGAGTGGGCAGCACGCAGTCGAACATGTCGACGCCCTCGCGCACGGCGCGCACGAGCGTGGTTGGGTTGCCCACGCCCATGAGGTAGCGCGGCCGGTCCTCGGGGCAGGCGCGGGCCACCTGGCCGAGCGTTTGGAACATGGTCTCGTGGTCTTCGCCCACCGAGTAGCCGCCGATGCCGAAGCCGCCAAAGCGCCTGCCGCCCGCGGCCAGGCTTTCGTCCTCGATTTCGCGCAGACGGCGAATGCTCTCCATACGCAGGTCAAGTTCCATGCCGCCCTGCACGATGCCGAACAACGTTTGATCAGGGCGTTTGTGCGCCGCTAGGCAGCGGCGCGCCCAGTTAGCCGACAGGTCCACGGCATTCGCCACGAAGCTGCGCTCGGCTGGGTAGGGCGTACACTGATCAAGCTGCATGGCAATATCGGCGCCGATCTGCTCCTGAATGCGCATGTTGGACTCGGGCGTCCAGCGCACGTAACTGCCGTCGTAAATGCTGCGGAACGTCAGGCCGTCGGCGTCCAGTTTCAGCGTATCGGCCAGGGAAAACACCTGGAACCCGCCCGAGTCGGTGAGCATGGGGCCGTCGTAGTTCATGAACTTGTGCACGCCGCCGGCCTCTTCCACCACGTCGGCACCCGGGCGCATGGACAGGTGGTAGGTGTTGGCCAGCACCACCTGGCTTTGCAGCTGGTGCAGCTGGTCGACCGTGATGCCCTTGACCGTGGCCGACGTGCCCACGGGCATGAACATGGGCGTGTGGAACGTGCCGTGCGCGGTTTCGTAGGAAAGCGCGCGAGCGTGGCCGCTGGTGGCCTCGATCGCGCAGTCGAACAGGGCCATTTACTCCTCCATCCCGTTGATGACGAAGCTGGCGCCGCCGGAGCGGCCCGCCTCTTCAAGCGTTTGCGCGCCGCCGGCCGTGCCGTCCTCGATGCCGTTGGCCGCAAGTGCGCGCTCACGCGCGACGGCGGGAACAAGCGCGTCGGAGATGTTTTGCGCGGGGTCGGCGCATTCGGGCAGGCTATTCACCCAATCCGCGAACTTCTCAAGCGAGCCGTGGCGCACGCTGAACACTTCAAAGCCGATGGGGTCGATAAGGAAGTCGGTGACCAAGAAGCCCTCGCAGCCCAGCTGGCAAGCGGCCAGGTCTTCCTTGGTGTTGTTGCCCACCATAAGCACGTCGCGGCCATCCACACCCGCAGCGGCCAGGTTCTCGGCGTAGTAATTGGGCTTGGGCTTCACGGCGGTGGAGTTTTCGTACGTGGTGATGCGCGCAAACGCCGACGGGTCAACGCCCGCCCAGTTCAGGCGCCATTCCACGGCGCGACGTGGGAACATGGGCATGGTAGCCAGCACCAGCGGATAGCCCTTGGCAGCCAGCGTGTTGATGGCGCGCGCGGCCGCCGGGTTGGGCTTGACGACAGCGCCCAGCTTGCCGAAATCGTTTTCGTAAAAGTCGTTGATAGCCGCGCGAAGCGTGTCGGTTGTAACGCCTTCGGGCATGTCAACGCACGCGAGGAACTCGGGCCAGAACGACTCAGCGTTTGCGTGGCCGGAATTGTTCGTGGCCATAGCGGTGATGCCGCGCTTCATGCCACTCATGAACTGGTCGGGCGCAATGCCCATGCGCGCAACATAGCCGCCAAGCGCGGCAAAATATTGCTTCATGAACTCGTCGACGTCCATGGGAAGCAACGTGCCGTCAAGGTCGAAGAAGACGGCGCGGAACGTTCGTTTTTGCATGTGATGTGCCTTTCTGCGGCTTGCCGCAGGTGGGGATGCTGTTTGCCTGCGTGGTAGTATAGGGGAAACGCACCGCGGTGCGGTCAAGATGGACGGAATCGCTACACGTGAAAAGGAGTTCGCATATGAGATTGTTGCTGCATGCTTGCTGTGGGCCGTGCTCGCTAGAGCCTACGCGCCTGCTAAAAGCGGCGGGGCACGACATTACCATTTACTATGCGAACTCGAATATTCACCCCGCGGAAGAATACGAGCATCGGCTGGCCACGCTGCGCACATGGGCGGCAAAAGCGGGGTTTGACGTGCTGGAAGGCCCGTACAACCCGGCGGCCTGGGAAGCTTGCGCCGGACGTATTGGGGATGCTGCCATCGCCGAGGTTGAGCGGGCACGTGAGACGGGCGGCGAGGGGCTCGGTGCAGAA
>ERZ808240.3451-NODE-3451-length-15383-cov-13.689066_pt1 | contig 15383 bp, 7 predicted proteins | sample MGYA00521084_ERZ808240 | MGnify/ENA primary metagenome ERZ808240 (study PRJEB31516, sample SAMN03275571) | gut metagenome | biome: mammalia-associated habitat; material: feces | host: Papio cynocephalus | place: Kenya | collected 2012-08-06 ... | reverse complement strand
CGCGATTCAAGCGTAAGGCCGACGCGATTCAAGCGTAAGGCCGGAGGGCACAAAAATAGCCACAAACGGCATTGCATCGCATATTTTGTCCACAATGCGAATGACGACACGTTTTTTTGGCACAATAGTTGCAGATATTAACCATATAGTGTAAATTTGCACCGATTAATTCAAAAAAGAAAGGAAGACTTCATAAATGACCAGTCAGTTTTCACCAAAGGTATCAGAGATTCTTGCCTTCAGCAGAGAAGAGGCGACCCGCCTGGCCAGCAGTTTCGTGGGGCCAGAGCACCTTCTGCTCGGCATCCTGAGGGAGAAGACATCCCCCGTGGCCGACTTGTTCAGGCAACTGAACATCAACAGCCAAGCCATAAAGGAAGAGCTTGAGGAAAAAGTGCGCGAAGACGAGATAGCAGAACCCGTGAACGCCAGCGAGCTCGTGCTCAACAACCAGGCAAGCAACATCCTGAGACTTGCCGTGCTCGAAGCCCGCCTGCAACATACACAAATGGTAGACGTGCAACACTTGCTGCTCGCCATGCTGCACGACAACGCCGACAACATGGCAAAGAAAGTGCTTGAGATGAACAACCTCGACTATGAGACAGCCGTGAGACTGCTCAGCAAGCCTGCCACGAAAGACGGCATAGGACTGCCAGACGAGGAGATGGACGATTACGACGAGGACAACCCCTCGGCAAAGCAAGGAAATGGCAACGGGAAACAGCAAGCCACCGCCACGCAACCGCAAGGCAACGGCAAGACCCCGGTGCTCGACAACTTCTCGACAGACCTCACCAAGGCTGCGGCGGAAGGCAAGCTCGACCCAGTGGTGGGAAGGGAGAAAGAGATACAACGCGTCATCGAGATTCTCGGACGCAGGAAAAAGAACAACCCCATACTCATCGGCGAACCCGGTGTGGGAAAGAGCGCGATTGTGGAGGGTCTGGCACAGCTCATCGCCAGCCACAAGACATCGCCCATGCTCTTCAACAAGCGCGTGGTGAGCCTCGACATGACCGCCATCGTGGCAGGCACGAAATACCGCGGACAGTTTGAGGAGCGCATACGCGCCCTGCTCAAGGAACTGGAGAACAACCCCAACATCATAGTCTTCATCGACGAGATCCACACAATCATCGGAGCAGGATCCACGCCTGGCAGCATGGATGCAGCCAACATCATGAAGCCGGCATTGGCACGCGGCACGATACAGTGCATAGGCGCCACGACGGTGGACGAATACCGCAAGTCGATAGAGAAAGACGGAGCGCTGGAGCGCAGGTTCCAAAAGGTGATGGTAGAACCCACGACAAAGGACGAGACCTTGCAGATACTGCTCAACGTCAAGGAGCGCTACGAGGAGCACCACTGCGTGAACTACACCGAGGACGCATTGAAAGAGGCCGTGAGACTTGCCGACCGCTATATCACCGACCGCTTCATGCCCGACAAGGCGATAGACATAATAGACGAGGTGGGATCGCGCGTGCATCTGAAGAACGCCAAGGTGCCGCAAGAGATCACCGACAAGGAAAAAGAAATAGAGACGGTAAAGCAGAAAAAGCAGAAAGCCGTCGGCGCGCAAAACTTTGAGCTCGCGGCAAACTACCGCGACGAGCAAACCAAACTGGAGCAAGACCTGCGCCTGATGCAACAAGAGTGGCAGAAAGGCGACGCGCAAACCAGGCAGACCGTGACAGAGAGCGAAGTGGCGGCGGTGGTGTCGATGATGACGGGCATACCCGTGCAACGCATGGCCGAGGCTGAAGGCAAGCGATTGCGCAACATGGGCGCGGAGCTGAAGAAAGTGGTAATCGGGCAAGACGGTGCCATAGAGAAGATGGTGAAAGCCATACAGCGCAACCGCGTGGGACTGAAAGACCCCAACCACCCGATAGGCGCGTTCATGTTCCTTGGCCCGACAGGCGTGGGTAAGACTTACCTCGCCAAGCGCCTCGCCGAGAGGATGTTCGGCTCGAAGGATGCCTTGATACGCGTGGACATGAGCGAGTTCACGGAGAGCTTCAACGTGTCGCGACTCGTAGGCGCGCCTCCAGGATACGTGGGCTACGACGAGGGCGGACAACTCACCGAGCAGGTGCGTCGCCACCCCTACTCCATCGTGCTGCTCGACGAGATTGAGAAAGCTCACGGCAACGTGTTCAACCTCTTGCTGCAAGTGCTCGACGAGGGCAGGCTCACCGACGGCAACGGCAGACTCGTGGACTTCCGCAACACGGTGATAATAATGACCTCCAACGCCGGCACGCGCCAGCTGAAGGAGTTCAGCCGTGGCGTGGGCTTCAACGCCGGCGGCATAACCAACGCCGCCAACATGGACAGCAAGGACAAGCAATACGCGAGGTCGATAATACAGAAGAGCCTCTCGAAGCAGTTCTCGCCTGAGTTCCTGAACCGCCTCGACGAAATCATCACCTTCGACCAACTCGACCTCGGAGCGATAAAGCAAATCATCGACATCGAACTCGCCGGCCTGCGCAAGCGCGTGGCAGAGCTGGGGCTCACCATATCGCTCACCGACAAGGCCAAGGAGTTCGTAGCGACCAAGGGCTACGACATACAGTTTGGCGCAAGGCCACTGAAGCGCGCCATACAGACCTATATCGAGGACGGACTATCCGAGATGATACTGTCGGAAGAGGCAAGCCAAGGCGACATCATCGTCATAGACAAGGACGAGGGAAAGGACGAGCTGACATTCAGCGACACCAAGCCATCCGCCAAGGATGCCACGAAAGACAACAAGTAGGGGTTTCCCCCTCACGGCATAGGGAAAAGCCACGATAACTATGAGAACTATATCATAACTTTGCAACATGAAAAACAACATGAACGACAACTCTTAAAACGATATAGCTATGAAAAGGTTATTTACAGCAATCGCACTCTTGCTCACGCTCACGCTAAGCGCTTCTGCCATGAGCTATGACCAGGCTCGAGACCAGGCTCTCTTCCTGACCGACAAGATGGCATATGAGCTCAACCTCACTGACCAGCAGTATGAGGCAGCCTATGAGATAAACCTCGATTACCTCATGCGTATCGACAATGCCGATGACCTCTATGGGGCATATTGGAGGCAGAGGAACCTCGACTTGAGCTACATACTGCTCGACTGGCAGTATCGCGCCTACGTCGACGCGGCTTACTTCTACCGCCCGCTCTACTGGAACGGCGGCTACTGGCACTTCGGCATCTACGCCCGGTACCCACACCGCGACTTCTTCTACTTCGGATGCCCAAACTTCGTGTGGACTTACAGTGGTGGCCACTCTTGGCTACACAACGGGGGACGCTCATGGTATTATGGTCGCCACTGGAACGGCCCACGCGACGGTGGCCCTCACCCAGGAATGAGGCGCAATTGGGATAACGGACGATACGGCGCGGGATTTGTATACCAACCTGGGCAGCGCAACTGGGCACAAGCCCCACAACGTGGATTCAGGCCAAACGGCAACCGTCCGAACTGGAATCGCCCTAATGGTCGCCCATCCGACAATCGTCCTAATGGCAACAGCCCATTCGGCAACCGCCCGAACGGCAACCGCACATTTGGAAACATGAGACCACAAGGCGGCAACGACGCGCCTCGCAACAACAACCGTTCGTTCGGCACGCCACGCGAGAGCAGCACTCGCTCCACCGTGAACCGCACGCAAGAACGCACGTTCGGCAGTGGCTCGTTTGGCAACCGCAACGACACGCCAAGAGGAACGTTCCAGCCCCAACAGGGCAATCCTTCACGCACGTTCTCGTCACCGTCACGCTCGTCTTCATCAAGCTCATTCGGTGGCGGACGCAGCACAGGGTCATTCGGAAACAGGGGCAACTCTGGTGGCGGATCCTTCGGTGGCGGCTCTTTCGGCAGAAGGTAAGGCAGAGCGTTTACACATTATATTATATATAAGACTAATAAAGTTGTTTGCGGAACGTAACGACAGTTACGCATCCGCAAACAACTTTTTTTATAGCCTTTTCTTCACCTTTCTATCATTATTTTCGTAATTTTGCTTTGAAATAAAGAAAAAAAGAAAAGCCATGCCTTTAAGACTTCCTGATAAACTCCCCGCCATAGACATCTTGAAAAAAGAGAACATCTTCGTGATGGACGAGACGCGTGCTCACTCGCAACAGATTCGCCCCTTGCGCATCGTGATCCTCAATCTCATGCCTATGAAGGTGACGACAGAGACCGACCTCATAAGGTTGCTCTCGAACACGCCACTGCAAATGGAGATATATTTCATGAAACTCAAGAGCCATACGTCAAAAAACACTCCTGTGGAGCACATGATGATGTTCTACCGTGACTCTGAGGAACTCATGAAGCAAAAGTTTGACGGGATGATCGTCACTGGCGCACCAGTGGAGACCATCCCATACGAGAACGTGGACTATTGGAAAGAGTTCAACCAGATAGTGGACTGGGCTCGCCACAACGTGCAGTCCACACTTTATCTATGCTGGGGCGCCATGGCAGCCATGTACCATTTCTATGGCATACCAAAGTATCAGCTCCCGATGAAAAAGTTTGGCATATTCAAGACTTATCCATCCGACGAGCAGTTGCCCATATTCCGCGGTTTCGACGACCTATTCTACATGCCCCACTCGCGCCACACAGAGGTGAGACAATCCGACATCGAGAAAGTGCCAGAGCTAAGCATAATAGCCAAGTCGCCAGAAGCTGGGGTCAGCATTGTCAGCTCACGCAAAGGCCGCGACTTTTATATCCTTGGACACTTGGAATACGCACCCAACACGCTCGACAATGAGTACCATCGTGACCTTGGCAAACGCGACGACGTTGCCCTGCCACAACATTACTATCGCGACGACGACCCGGAGCGAGGCTACAAAGTGAGATGGCGCTCAGCGGCCAACTTGTTTTATAGCAATTGGATAGACTATTACGTTTACCAAGAGACGCCATTCAACATAGGCGACATCAAATGAATGGTCGCAAAGGGATATGGAAATAGCGAAATGTTAAACAAGAGTTAAAATATCAATTTTGTTCTCTATATAGAAGCAAAAACATTACCTTTGCACTCGCTTTTGAGAAATAAAGCATGGGTGGTTACCAGAGTGGCCAAATGGGGCAGACTGTAAATCTGCTGGCTCTTGCCTTCGGTGGTTCGAATCCATCACCACCCACAAAGAATAATATTTTTCGTAACTTTATACATGTTTAGTAATGCCGTAGCCACTGTGAAGTGCCTACGGTTTTTTTGTGCTTTGAAGTAAGGGCATTTTACCTTTCAAAAACAAAAAGACACAAAACAAAAGTAAACAAAGACAAAAACAAGGTTGTGCTCGCACACAATTCGTTGATTTACATCAAAAACATGAAAAGCAACGGCGATTTCTTTCAAAAAGATTTGGAGCGTATTAAATATATTCGTAACTTTGCACCCGTAAACAAGAGGTTAACACCTCAAGTACAAGGACAGAACAAGTTAGTAGATTTTTCATATAGGTTTTTAGTTTTTAGGTTTTGATAGATTGTTTTTTTAAATTTCAAAGGTATTTAGTTTTAGGTTAAAGATTAGTTTTATTTTCAGGTAACAATTTGATGCAAGATAGTTGGTTGACGCCGTGAGGCGGAAACCTTCAATCGAGCTCAAAACTAAGAGGAATTAATTGTAATTCACAATACACAGGCAGCAATCGTGAGATTTCTGCCTGTTTTCATGTTTAGGAGCTACTGTCTTCCTTTCATTTTGAAGAATCTTGCTATGGGTTCAATGAAACGCGACACGGTTTGCGGTCGTGGGTAACTTGTGGACACCGACATACCGCTATAATATACAAACAAGTGCCGCTTTACCCTCGACAAGGCCACGTATAGTTTCCTCGCATCTTCCTCCAACGCCGTAGAGTCGTTAAGATTATAGAAACTTGGGATTCTACCATCCACGGCATCAAACACTATCACGTTGTCAAACTCCAAGCCCTTAGCCTTATGGATGGTGGAGACGAACACCTTGTCGTCAAGCGATGAGGATCCGCAGATGTCCGCTTCCTTAAACGTGCTGATTTCCATGATATGATTCTCCAGCTGCTCCTTAAGCGATGGTTCCTCGGCTTGTTTTATAACATCGCAGTCAAGGAAACGCAACACATAGTCGATTTTAGCTATTGGCTTTATTATTCTTTCCCCCACCAAGAAGTCATAAAAGCGAATTATCTCAGCCGTCAGTGCCGACTTGTCACACACGGCCCTGGCATAAAGTTTACCGCACGCCTTACAATAAATATCAGCATAACTTCGCCTAAGTTTTTCGGCAAAAGACTTAACGGACTGCTTGTCGAGAAAATCATTCTGCCGTCCTATCACATTCAGCCCCTTTTCATGACAATATTTCACGAGCGACACCGTGGCATTGACATCATCATCGGCAAGGTGCGAGTTCTCTCCTTCCAGCCCTATCTCCATAAGCAACGACTTGAGCTTGAACGCCTTGAGATCCGGACGAAGAAGGCGTATGAGCTTCAGGGAGTCGAAACACACGGGCTGAAGAGCACACCAGTTGGCATCCGGAAGATAATCTTTCAAGCGGAAGTACATTATATGATAATCGAACGTGGCATTATGCGCCAACAGGGGAGCTCCATTGGCAAAGTCGAGAAAAGCCTTGAATCCCTCAGCGGGAGAACATATCTTGTTGTGTTTCCGCTCTTCAATGATTGGGTTCACGATGTCGCCAAGCATCACAGGTATGGGGCGACGCGTTTCCATGTACACACAGAACTTGCCAACAACCTCGCCCCGCCTTATCCGCTCCGCAGCTATCTGGATGACATCATCCTCAAAAACGTTCAAGCCTGTGGTCTCGGTATCGAACACCACTATGTCATCATTGTCATAGACTCGCAAGAATCGCCTAAGATAAGTGTCATGGCCATCAGTTACACCACTTAGCAAGTCTGTAGGCGCCATGGCAAGCGTCCTTAGCTTATGCACAAGGTTTCGAGCCGTGGCTGCCGTGGCACAGACCTTCATCCCTTGCATTATCTGCGCCCAAGCAAGGGAGTTGAGCTCATTGTTGACAACACTGATGTGTGCTACGAGAAGCTTCACCTCTGGCGTGGAGAAAATGTCGGTGCCCGAAATCTTGAAATGAGGCACTCCAACCTCATGGAGGCGGTCGCTGACCTCATCGGCATCACGATTGGAGTTGACCACTATGGCCGTGGTAGTTGTCCTATCTTCCGCCATGAGCTTTTTCGTCAACCTCACCACGTCGTCAATCTCCGTAAAGAGATTCTCCGAACGGCACAAAATGAGGCTGGAGCTATCGTCTATGGCAGCATTGCCTGACTGGGGCAGGAGAGCTGGGTCAGAACGCAAGTTGGCTATTGCGTAATCGTTGAGCATCTCCACAATGTCTCTCGGCTGCCTATGGTTGACGCCAAGGTGATGCACGTTACCCTTGCACTGCTCCTTGAGGGCGTTGAGCGTGGCAAGTTTCGCGCCCATGAACGAGAATATGGCCTGCTGCTCGTCACCAAGACAGACAAAGCAACCGTCTTCGGCACGCAAATGGTTGATTATGGCAAGTTGAAGAGGATTGAGGTCTTGCACTTCGTCGACCTGTATCCACGAATACCGCTTGCCGTCAGTGTATTTGCACAAAGTGTCATAGGTAAGTTGCAACAAGTCCTCAAAATCGAGCAAACAGTTTTGGCGTTTATAAGCAACATAAGCGTGGGCGTAACGAGCCTTGGTCAGAAGTTGCGTGGCTTGGTAACGCATGCGCTGTGGGAAAACAGGCTGGCACACAAGGTCAAGGTAGAAGTCGGCATGATCGTAAAGGTCTATCATGAGCGAAGCGTCGAAAGGCTTGCGCATCGCCTTAGCCAACTCTTTCATGGCCACGACATCCTCCGCCGTGACACACTCGGGATGGATTCGCAAGCCACGTGGCACACCGTTAATGATGTCGCTCATGAAATGTGAGAAAAACATGATTTGCGCATGCGCTTTCTTCTTGTTAAAGTCACGTCTTACCGCATCCTCGTCCTCATTAAGGTATTGTGCGAGTATGCTGTCAACTGTATCATCATCAATGATTGCGCTCTCAGCTGGCACTATGTTGTTGGTGAAAAGAAAACGGGAGCAAAACCTGTGGACGTTTCCCACGAATACATCTTCGGCCTTATCCTTTCCTACCCTTATGTCAACACGCTCGCGCATGCCGCGCGCCGCGCGATTGGTAAACGTCAAGCACAGCATATCGTCCGCCTTCACGCCGTTGGCGAGAGCTTGACGAATGCGCTCGGCAAGAATTTGCGTCTTGCCACATCCTGGGGGAGCGAGCACGAGATGCTGACCATGCTTGATGTCAAGAATTTCTTGTTGCGACTTGTCGGGTGTCCACTGTAAGCCTTGCTCCATAATAGCTATATAACAAATTACTCTTTCGTAGATGGATAAAAAGTGAGGGCGACCATCATGGCCGCCCTCACCTTTTTGGTTATTTAATAATTCAGCAGCTGCACTTCCAAGGTTTCAACTGCTTGAAGAAGTCGTTGCCCTTGTCATCCACGAGGATGAATGCAGGGAAGTCTTTAACGGTAATCTTCCAGATAGCCTCCATGCCGAGCTCTGGGTACTCCACGCACTCAATGCTCTTGATGCTGCTCTGAGAGAGAACGGCGGCAACACCACCTATGGTGCCAAGGTAGAAACCACCATGCTTCTTGCAAGCATCCGTGACGACCTGGCCACGATTTCCCTTGGCAATCATCACGAGACTTCCGCCGTGATCCTGAAACTCGTCAACGTATGGGTCCATACGGTTGGCCGTGGTTGGGCCCATCGAACCACATGGGTAACCCTTTGGAGTCTTGGCTGGTCCGGCATAGAGGATAGGGTGATCCTTGAAGTACTGTGGCAAGTCCTCGCCAGCGTCCAAACGAGCCTTGAGCTTGGCGTGAGCGATGTCGCGAGCCACGATGATGGTACCATTCAAGCTGACACGTGTGCTGACAGGATACTTTGTCAACTCTGCACGTACAGCGTCGATACCCTTGTCGAGGTCGATCTCGATGCCCTTGGCACCCTCGCCTGGCTTGCGAAGCTCCTCAGGAATCAACTCTGATGGGTTGTCATCCATCTTCTCCAACCAGATACCGTCCTTATTAATCTTGGCCTTGATGTTGCGGTCGGCAGAACAGCTCACGCCCATACCGATAGGGCAACTTGCGCCATGACGTGGCAAGCGAATCACACGGATGTCGTGAGCCAGGTACTTGCCACCGAACTGTGCGCCGAGGCCAATCTTGTGAGCCTCTACCAAGAGCTTCTTCTCCAAGTCGAGGTCGCGGAAGGCACGGCCTGTCTCATCGCCTGTGGTAGGCAACTCGTCGTAGTACTTTATGGAAGCGAGTTTCACGGTCAACAGGTTCTTCTCTGCGGAAGTGCCACCGATGACGAAAGCGATGTGGTAAGGAGGGCAAGCCGCCGTGCCGAGGCTCTTCATCTTCTCCACGAGGAATGGCAGGAGCGTGCCCTCGTTCTGGATGGTGGCCTTGGTCATGGGATAGAAGTAAGTCTTGTTGGCAGAACCGCCACCCTTGGCAACCATCACAAAGCGATACTCATCGCCCTCTGTAGCCTCGATGTCGATTTGTGCAGGTAGGTTGCAGCGAGTGTTCACCTCGTCATACATGTTCAGAGGGGCGTTCTGTGAATAGCGGAGGTTGTCCTGAGTGTAAGTGTTGTAGACACCACGGCTCAAAGCCTCCTCGTCCTCGAAGTCGGTCCATACACGCTGGCCCTTCTCGCCGTGGATGATGGCGGTACCCGTATCCTGGCAGAATGGGAGGATGCCCTTGACAGCAGTCTCGGCGTTGCGGAGGAACTGGAGAGCCACGTACTTGTCGTTCTCAGAAGCCTCTGGATCCTTCAAGATCTTAGCCACCTGAAGGTTGTGCTCACGGCGAAGCATGAACTCCACGTCGTGGAAACCCTGCTGCGCGAGCAAGGTCAAGGCCTCCTTGGAAACCTTGAGGATGGTCTTACCCTCAAACTCTGCTGTGCTTACGCCTTCCTTGGAGATAAGGCGATACTCAGTCTTGTCCTCTCCAAGTTGGAACATTGGAGCGTACTTAAATTCTACTGGTTTAGCCATAACATAAAATGTTTATTGTATAATATATATTATATGTTGTTTATCAATATTCCAACCGCTTGTTTGCATGATAAAGCGGATTAATATCCGAAAATGTCTTCCGTGCTCAACCTTCTCACCGGCCCAAGCTTTTGTAGCGCGTTCATGTCGATGTCTTTCTCGTCGCCAAGGATAAGATAGCGATAAGGCTTGTTGGCGATGTTCTCGCGCGCGAAGTTGATGACATCGTTGAGCGTGAGCTTTGGCAGGGTCTGGTAAATCTTTTGGCGTATATCGTAGTCGATGCCCTTCTTCTTGGCGTCGAGCCACCTCCAGAACACGTTCTCGTAGTTTGTCCTGGCTGTGGCGAGCGACTTCATCAAGCTTTGCTGCGCCAACTTGAATCCAGCCTCGCGCGACGGCGTGTCGTTGAGCAGGTTGCTGAACTCGTTTACGCAGTCCATCATCTTGTCGTTTTGGGTAATGATGTAAGTGGTAAAGCATTCCGTGTCATTGTAGGGATGAGCCGAGGGCGCCGTGTATTTGGCACCCGCTGAATAGGCCAAGCCGCGCGCCTCGCGCAACTCCTGGAACACGATGGCGTTCATGCCGCCTCCGAAATACTCGTTGAAGAGAAGCTCTATGGCCGCCTTGCCTGGCGTCCACTTCTTGCCTTCGTCGTGATACATGGTCATGTAGATGTTCTTGGCATCATACGGAGCCACCCAAACCTCCGTCTTGTTGGTGGTTTGGTGCAGGTATGGCTTTGACTCCGGATCTGCCAGGAACTTCCTTGGCGTGGAGTGAGCCGCGCTGACGATGCCGTCGACGGTCTTCATGTCGGAAGGCCCGAAATACATCACCGTGGCGCGATAGCGGTTGAGACTTTTCAGCTTGTCGAGCAAAGCCTGTGGGTCAGCCGAGCGCAACTGTCTCTCGCTCATGACGTTAAGCCGTGGGTTATACGTACCACAGGCGCCGAGCAAGGTCAGTGCCGAGAAGTTGGCACGCTGCTCGCTCTTGGCGTCGGCACGCGCCTTGAGCACTATGCCGACATACTTGTCGTAGCTTTCCTTGTCGGCCTTGGCACTCGTGAGAACGCTCTCAAGCAACCGCACCGCCGCTGGCATATTGCTGTTGAGTCCGCTGAGGGATATGTTTATGGCATCATCGTCTACGCTCACGTTGTAGCTGCACGCGAGCTTGAAGAACTGTTGTTGTATCTTCTCATTGCTCAGCTTGTCGGTGCCTACATACGAGAGATAGTCGGCGGCAACGGCATACTGGTTGTCGCTCTCCGTGCCGAAGGGGTAGTGATAGGTCAGAGAGAAGATGTCGTCGCTCGTATTCTTCTTATAGAGATACTCGAGGCCTTTCTTTGTGCGACCCACGGTGAGGTCGCGCTTGAAGTCGACAAACTTGGGCTGGATGGGCTCCGGCTGCGCGTTGACGACATTCTTCAGAAACTCGCTCTGCTTGTCGTTGTTTGTAGGAATAGGTGTTATATGAGGCTTTTCTATCTTGTGGATGGTGGTGTCGTTGCCTTGTGCCTTGAACACGGTGACGTAGCCATCGGTGAAGAACCTATTAGCGAAGTCAACTATTTGGTTCTTCGTCATCTTGGATATGCGGTCAAGGGAGTGAACCACGTCGTCCCATTTTTTGTCGTTGATAAATGCATCCACGAAACGGTCGGCGCGCTCGTCGTTTTTCCTAAGCGACTGGTAATATTTCAACTTCATGTTGTTGACGGCAGATGGCAGAAGGTCATCGGAGAATTGCCCCTTCTTCAACTTCTCAATCTCGCCAAGCATGAGGCTTCTCACCTCCTTGGTGTCTTGGCCCTCCTTTGGCATGCCATAGAGGTAGAACATGCCATAATCGTGGTTTGGCGACAACTGCGCGCTTGCGCCCATGACCTTCATGGGGTTGTTGAGGTCCAAGTCGAAGAGCCCGGCCTTGCCGTTGCTGAGCAGGTAGCTTATCACTGACAGCGTGTCTTGCTGGGCCGATGCTGCCGCGTCGGTGCGCCATGCCATGAACACGTTGGGAGCCTCAAGACCCACGACTGTGGTGTCGACTGGAGCCATCAGCTTTTTCAATGGAGCATACTGCGGATAAGAGAGACTGTCGCTCTTCTTCCAGTCGCCGAAATACTTGTCGATGATGGCAATGGTCTTGTCTGGGTCAAAGTCGCCGGCAAGGCATATCGCCACGTTGTTTGGCACGTAATAGCGGTGGAAATAGTTTTTTATGTTTGTGATGGAAGGGTTCTTCAGGTGTTCCTGCGTGCCTATGGTGCTTTGCGTGCCATAAGGGTGACCTGGGAAGAGCTTCTTGTTCATGGCCTGCATCTCCTTCTCGCCATCGCTGCCAAGACCGATGTTGTATTCCTCATAGACCGCCTCCAGCTCGGTGTGGAAGCCCCTGATAACCATGTTCTTGAACCTGTCGGCCTGCACCTTAGCCCAAGAGTCTATCTCGTTGGCCGGAATGTCCTCCACATAGCACGTGACATCCTCCGAGGTATAGGCGTTACTGCCCTGCGAGCCAATGCTCGTCATGAGCTTGTCATACTCGTTGGGGATGTTATACTTGGCCGCGAGCTGCGATATGGAGTCTATCTCATGGTAAGCCTTTTTCCTCATCACTGGGTCGGTTATGTGGCGGTAGCGCTCGAAACGGCACTCGATGGAGTCGAGCAGCGGAGCCTCGGCGGCCACGTTGCTGGAACCGAAATGTGTCGTTCCCTTAAACATGAGGTGCTCAAGGTAGTGGGCCAGGCCGGTGGTCTCTGGAGGGTCGTTGCGAGAACCTGTCTTCACGGCGATATAGGTTTGAAGGCGTGGTGTCTCCTTGTTTACCGACATATACACCTTCAATCCATTGTCGAGGGTGTAGATGCGGGCGTGCATAGGGTCGCCCTCCACTGTTGCGTAATGGTAGTTCTTCTGCGCCTGTGCGCTCATGGCAAGCACTGCGGCAAAGGCGCAAAGAAGAATCCTCAAATGTCTCATATTATATAATGTGTGAATGTGTTTCTTATATAGTGATGCTTCCCGTCGCACGACAAGTTCAGTTCTCGAAGTCGACCTCATGGTCAAGTTGCGAGATAAAGCTGTCGAGCACGTCTTTGTCCACGTCGCCCATCCTGTACTCCTTCTCGGCATCCTTTCGTATCTCGGCTATCCACGCCCTGCGCGCGATGACGTAATCGTGCCTGATGCTTGCCACGCTCTCTTCATCGAGCCGTTGCAGATGATAGTAGTCGAGAATGAGGCGGTAAGTCCATGCCCACTGATACTCACGGTAATTCCCGTCAATGTCCCTGAGCCGTGCAAGCAAGCTGTCGATGGAGTCAAGCTCCCCACTCTTTATATCGCTTATGACACGCTCCTCCTCGCTTGCAGGCAGCAACAGGCCCGAGAGGTCGTTCCAGTCGCCAAGTCCCACTTCCGTAGTGGGCGGAACCAGTGTCGGGTCACGTCTTAGCACACGCTTGAGCACGGCCCCCATGTATATGCGCAAGGCTATGTCATAGTATTTTATACCCTTGCGCAGCGAAGAGGCGTGGATGACATATTCGTGGAAATTGTATGTGCTCACGTCCTCGCCCGAGGCGGCGCGCAGGTCTTCAAGGATTTTCTTTCCATTGATGATTTCCCCCACGGAGAAAGGCGAGAGCCAGTCGAAGTTGACAATGCTCTTTCGTGTGCCCTTTGGCCTGACATCGCGCTTTGGCCACTTGCGTATGTCGCGGTAGAGTCCCACGGTAGTGATGTTGCGTCCAGGCGAGAGATACATGGTGTCGCCATAGGCTATGAGATAAGAAAATGGCAAGTTGCGCGTGTCGGGATGGTGCATGAGCTTGCCGAAGCACACGCTGAACGTGCCTATCGTGGCCGGCATGAGGAGATAGGCTCCACTTGCCGTCTTGGTGCCTCTTTCGAGCACGCCCCAGTGGAGCGGCCCCATCTTGTAGGCGTGGTTGGAGAAATTGGTTGCCGAGCCAGCGTTGTAGAAACTAAACTGTGAGCCTATGAGCAGCGAACTCTTGTGGTGACTGGCCGTAAACGGTCCGCAGAATGCGGCGCACGCCTCTCCATTGCTCATGTAGCAATTGGCGAAAAGCACGCTTTGCGCTGCCGTGAAACCATTGCTTATCTTGCAGGCCTCGCCAACGAAGCAGTCTTGCATCTTCACCGAGTTGATGAGACTCGATCCATGGCTTATGATGGAGTTCTCGCATATTACGCCTGTGCCAATGTATACAGTGGCTTCAGGCGACGACAATATAGTGACATCGCTGAGCCGTGCCGCACCATCTATCTCACACTCATTGCCTATTACAGTGTTGGTTATCTCCTTGGCGTTTACTATCTTTACCCCATCGCCCAAAGTGCCCCTGTCGGGCGAGGTGGCCTTTATGTTTTCCCCAATGAGTCGGCGCATGGCCGCCCAAAACTCACGGTCACGGTTGTGCTTCACCATAAGGGCCGCAATCTGGCTGTTGAGCCCGTCGAAGAGCACCACGTTGCCGTCGCCCACCTCGTTGAGAACCGATATGAGGTTGCCCTGCCCGAAGGTCGCGCCCTCGGTGGTCTCCATAGTAGAGACGTTGGAGATGTAGCAGTTGTTGCCTATGGTGTAGTTGTTGATGTAGTTGCCGATATTCTCTATGAGACAGTCATCGCCAACGCTGACATTGCGCAGCGTGGCGTTGTAGATGCCCGTGTGCTTGAGAAATCCAGGCGACACCTCGACGTTTCTTTCAAAGCTGCCTATGGCAACCTCGCCGTAGAGCATGACGCGGCGCATATACTGCGGCACGAAGTCGTCGCTCACGCTGACGTTGCCCCAGTCCTCAGCCCAGCAACCATTGTCGTCGAGGATGTTTATTTCCTCATCTGTTAAAGACCTGTATGCCATGGTGTCCTTGTGTTATCAGTCTTCCTCTGGATAGAGGAAGTCGTTGTATGGGTATTTCTGCACGTGCAGCTCCCTCACTTTCTTATACAGCACGTCCCTGAACTCATCGATGTTGTCCCTGTTTTTCGCCGACACGAATATGCAGTCGTCGTTGAGCTTAGCCATCCACGTCTTCTTCAAGTCGTCGAGCGATATGTTCTCTTTCCGCTCCGGCGTCAGGTCGTCGGGATCTTTCTCCGTCCAACTGTAATTGTCTATCTTGTTGAAGACGAGCATCGTCGGCTTGTCGGCGCACTCAAGGTCTTTCAG
>ERZ808240.3449-NODE-3449-length-15388-cov-5.653819_pt1 | contig 15388 bp, 10 predicted proteins | sample MGYA00521084_ERZ808240 | MGnify/ENA primary metagenome ERZ808240 (study PRJEB31516, sample SAMN03275571) | gut metagenome | biome: mammalia-associated habitat; material: feces | host: Papio cynocephalus | place: Kenya | collected 2012-08-06 ... | reverse complement strand
GTTGCGTATGACTACGCGTGAATTGATGCAAGAGAAAGAAATAGCCAAGAAAAATAGTTTTTATGATGAGCTATTAGACCCGCACAGATTACGGCAATTCAATCTTTTCGATTCCTATGAATAGGGGGTAAAACCAATATTATTAAGTTAAGGGATAAAACTAATTTCTTTACCCCTTGCTTAATGACAACCGTGTTATTTTTTGTAACAATTTATAATAGGGAGATTTTTATGAAAAAATTATTAATAATTGATGTACAGAAACAATTTAAGGATAATGGAGGGGCATATGAAAAATGTTTATCCTTTATAACAGAAAACATAAATAATTATGATATGGTTTATGCCACAATATTCAGTCAAACAATTAATGGAGAAACAAACAGTAATTATCGTGAAAAATTAAAATGGGAGGGTTGCGATTCTTGTACAGAATCGGATTTAGAAATTGTATCGACCAATAACATTAATATTATCTTTAAAAATGGATATGGAATTAAAAATATAGACCGTTTTTTCAAAAAAGGCGATGAAGTAGACATTATTGGTTGCGATGCTGATGCATGTGTAATGGCTGTTTGTTTTCAATTGTGGGATAGTGATGTAAATTTTAGGATTTTAACTGATTATATTTATACCACAGCATCAAATTTTACAAAGAGTGATGTGATTAAAATATTGAAACGAAATTTTGGAACTTGTGTGGTTGAAGATTCTACACAAGCACTAAAAATATAATCATTTCTAAAGAAAAAATTTTACATATGCATGGAGTAGCCGAGTATGTGTATAAAAATGTGGAAAATATAATTTGGATAAAACACAAATGTATGTTGCGTGATTGCTTCATGATATAGGATATTTATTTGTCAAAGCAGATCACCTGCAGCTAGTTCATAAATTAAAACCAAAAGCAACAGTATTCTTCTTGTACAGAGTAGCATAAACAGACAGATAACAATATCTGTCTAATCGTTTTTACAAATCCTTAACTTAATGACTTTATCGTATGAAAAGAGTAGCTTGTTAAAATTAACCCTTAACCTAATGACATTGGGGGTAAACCCTTTCCTCTTTTTACATTTAAAAGTGTATAAGGAGGTTTAATAGTTATGGATATTACAACTATGTTGAAAAATGCAGTGGCGAGTGGTATACTTGATCCTGTTAAGTTGCAAGAAGAATTAGAAATGTATGAAATAAAGAAATACTTGGATCAGCATCCCTATGATATTTGGCAAGGAAAGAATGGATATTGGTATACTTATTTACCGTCAAAGGACGCAGATCCTACTGCAAAGAGAAGGCTTGTGAAAAAGAAAACAGAGTCTTCTGTGAAAAAAACTATTGTAGCTTTTTATAAAGGTTTGGAAAACATTCATTTAGTTAAAGATGTATTTAACGAATGGATAGCAGAAAAATCCAAATACGGCGAGATATCCGATCAGACAATTACGAAATACAAGGCAGATTATAAAAAGTGCTTTGTGGGAACTGTTTTTAACGAAGCGGATATCAGTAAGATAACGAGCGACGATATAGAGAAGTTTGTAAAAGAAACTATTCATGAGCATAATCTTACACAAAAGGCTTGGAGCAATGTACGCATTGTCTTATCTGGTATTTTCAGGAGAGCAAAAAGTAAACATTACACTGACTTAAGTATAAGCACAGTTTTAGAAGACATTGAGCTTTCGAAGAAGATATTTCAGGTTAATGATGTTGCAGAAGATGAGCAGATCTTCAGACCAGATGAATTAGACAAGATTAAGAAATATGTACATGAGCATGGTGAACGGTTAACCGATATGGCTATTATCTTAGCTATGTCAACAGGTATGCGTGTTGGTGAGATTGTTGTTCTTAAGCAATCTGATATACACGAGAATTATATTGATGTGAATAAGACCGAAATCAGATACAAAGATGATGATGGTATTTTTCACACCGAAATTCAGAATTTTACAAAAACAAAAGCTGGACTCCGTAAGGTGGTTATTCAAGATGATGTTCATGAAATCATTGAGACTATAAATCGTCTTAATGATGGTGGCGAGTTTTTATTTATGCATGATAACGGGCAGTTGCTTCGAGGTACATCTGTTTCAAAGAGATTAAGGAGCTTGTGCAGTTATGTAGGAATTCCGGTTCGATCAACGCATAAAATAAGGAGAGCCTACGCAACAAAGTTGATCAATAGCCATGTCGATGAGAAAATAGTAATGAAACAGATGGGACATACGGATATTACAACAACAAAGAAATATTATTACTATAATGATAAAACGGAGACAGAAGCAATTCATCAGATCAAAGATGCCTTGAAATCAGTATGTTAGTAATCAAAGGTAATCATTGATTGTTATAAGGTCTATAATAAATAAGCGGGAATTGGGAATCTCTCTCAGGGTTCAAGTCCCATCTCCCGCACGAAGAGAAAGAGAGATAGCGATTATCTCTCTTTTCTTTTTATATACATATGTTAAAATAGCAACAGGAGCTGGATAAGGAGATAAGAGTCATGGCAAAGACGAAAAAATCAGACAATCTGGAATATTGCAGAGGGATTCGTGTGATGGATGTCGCAGTGTATGTATTTGCATTGCTGGCGTTTGGTGTGTATCCGCTGATTTACGATGACCATTATTTTAATATTACGATCACAAAGTATCATTTCTTTTTATATGCAGCCGGTATCTATCTGGCGCTTGCATTGATCGGTTATGTTGTGGAGGCAAATCTGAAGAATTATTATAAGTATGATTCTTTACTTGTCGAGGATACCGGGAAGAAACGGTTTTTGCGACCGGAGTTTTATGCACTTGCATTTCTGATGGCAAACTTTTTTTCATGGCTTTGTGCAGATAATAAAAAAGATGCTTTTTATGGCTTGCAGGGCAGACGGATGGGACTTTGCATGTATCTGGTTCTGATGATCGTATTCGTTGTGCTGGCACAGCGTGTGCGGCCGCAGATGATCATGTTTGTATTTTTTGCTGCGGCGAATGCATTTGCGTATGCTGTTGCAATCGGACAGCATATGGAGCATGATTTCCTGAATCTGCGATATAACATTGCATCAAATCAATATACGAAATTCATATCAACATTCGGAAATATCAATATGTATGCAAGTTATCTGTCCATCTCGATTCCGGTGCTGCTGGCAGTGTTTGCATTTTGTAAGAATTGGTTTTCGCGTATTCTGTCAGGAATCCTACTGATCGCGGCTGGCTGTAATATTCTGATCGCAAACAGTGACAGTGTATTCCTTGGTATTTTTGCCGGCGTTGTTGTGGTGACAATCCTTGCATTTATGCAGGGCAGACTGCGGTATAGTTCGTTTGCAGTGTTTTTATTGTTTGTCGGCAATCTGGTGCTTGGATTTATCAATAAATATGGACATACAAGATATGACAAGAAACGGGGCGGGCTTGCAATTGCCTTAAACCGGCTGGATATTGCATTTGAGTTATGCGGAGCAGCGATGCTTGTATTTGCAGTTGTGTGTATCTGTAGCCGGAAGTTTGGCGTGAAGGCTGCAGCATGGAATAAAAAGAAGATTGTGCTGATTGTCTGTGGTACATGTGTGGCACTTGGTGTGATCGGAATCGTTGCTCTGGCGGTAACTGGTTCTTCGTTACTGACATTCAATGATAAATGGGGCAGCTATCGTGGTTACATCTGGAGAAAGATTGTGGAAGTTTATGGTGATGCGCCGTTTGTAAATAAACTGTTTGGATATGGAAATGAGTCAGTACGTGTGACGCTCAAGGCAGCATGCTACAATGAGATGGTTCAGGTCACGGGTAAAGTGTATGACAATGCGCATAACGAGCTGTTGCAGTACTTATTTACCACAGGTATTGTTGGCCTGCTTTCTTATCTGGCATTGGTCGGAAGCAGTATTGTCTATATGTTTCAGCATGCAAAGGAGCATGCATGGATCAGTGTGTGCCTGGCGGCTGCTGTTGGATATTTTGCGCAGAGTATCCTGAATCTGAATCAGCCGATCACAACCCCGCTGTTCTTTGTGTTTATGGCGATGGGCGTTGGTACTGTAAATTATTGCAGAAGAGTGAAGGAGTTAGAGAAACGTGCTTGAATTTCTGGTTCATAAGTGCATAAAGGATGCGGATGAGATCGAACGCCCGGAAGTGCGGAAACGGTACGGTTTTTTCTCCTCTATTGTCGGAATCATCTGCAATGTGATCTTGTTTGCAAGTAAGCTTGCAATCGGTCTGATCGCAGGCTCGATTTCGATTGTATCGGATGGCGTCAATAACTTATCGGATTGCGCAACCTGTATTGTGACGATGCTTGGGTATAAGATGGCAGCCAAGCCAGCCGACCGGGATCATCCGTTTGGACATGGGCGGATGGAATATCTGACTTCGCTGGTGATCGCGGCTGCGGTTGTGGCAGTTGGTTTTGAATTGCTGCGAAGCTCGGTGGAGAAGGTTATGCATCCGGAGCGTGTGACGTTTTCATTTCTTGCTTTGTTGGTGCTGGTGCTTTCCGTGCTGGTGAAGATTGGGATGGGAGTTATGAACCGGAAGCTTGGTACGAAGATTTCTTCGTCCATCATGCTTGCAACCTCAAAGGACAGCTTTAGCGATGTGTTTGCAACACTGGCAACCGCAATCGCACTTGTGATGTCGGCATTTTCAGATCTTCCGATGGATGGTATCATGGGAATCGTGGTGTCAGTCATGATTATGCTTTCCGGCTTTGGCATTGTGAAAGATACGGTGGATCAGCTGCTTGGACAGCCGGCGGATGAGGAGTTAGTTGCAAAGATCCGGGAGCTTGTGATGGAGAATATGTTCTGCCATGGCATGCATGATCTGATCATCCACAGCTATGGACCGGGAAATCTGATTGGTAGTGTGCATGTGGAAGTGGATTGTCATGAAAATATCATGGAGATTCACGATGCGATTGATGAGTTAGAGCGGAATATTTACGATGAACTGCATGTCCATATGACGATTCACATGGACCCGATTGATTATGATGATGAGAAAACAAATGTTTGCCGTGATATGATGGCAGGGATTTTAAAGGAAATTGATGAAGGGCTTACGATGCATGATTTCCGGATCGTGTCGGGACCAACGCATACGAATCTGATCTTTGATGTGCTTGTGCCATATGAATGCAAGAAGACAGAGGCGCAGATTAAGTCTGAGATCCAGCAGAAGCTTGCACAAAAACCTGATACGTATTACACAGTAATCACGTTTGATAAAGGATATTGTTGACAAACGGAAAATCATCATATATAATTCTATATCATTGTGAATGATAGCAAAGGCGAGGAAGAGAACAAGTAGTGTTTACGGGCAGCTGCCACAGAAAGCAGCCGGTTGATGAGAGGCGCGGTAAGTCGGAAACATGAATACATCTCGGAGCTGCTCCCTGAACGCTTGTCAAGTAGGGGCAGACGGATTGGCACACGTTACAGAGGCTGAAGTATTGATATCGATACTTGCAAAGGCGGTTATCGTGAGGTAAGCGTGAAATAAGGTGGTAACACGGAGTATACTTCGTCCTTATATTTTTATAAGGGCGTTTTTTATGTCCTTAAATAGGAGAAAGCATCATGAGCGGAGCGAATGATTTAGGACGCTTTCGACGACCTGACGCCGAGCGTATGCGAGGGACAATACCATTATATATTTTGGAGGAAAGTAAGATGACATTGTACGAAGAACTTGTAGCAAGAGGCTTGATTGCACAGGTAACAAATGAAGAGGAAATCAGCCGACTGATCAATGAAGGAAAGGCAACGTTCTATATTGGATTTGATCCAACCGCAGACAGCCTGCATGTAGGACATTTCATGGCACTTTGCCTGATGAAGCGTCTGCAAATGGGTGGCAATAAGCCAATCGCCCTGATTGGCGGCGGTACGGCAATGATCGGTGATCCATCCGGAAGAACCGACATGCGTCAGATGATGACAAAGGAGACCATTCAGCATAACTGTGACTGCTTTAAGAAGCAGATGAGCCGTTTTATTGATTTCTCAGAGGGAAAAGCTCTTATGGTAAATAATGCAGACTGGCTGCTAGATCTGAATTATATAGAGGTATTGCGTGAGGTTGGAGCTCATTTCTCTGTCAACCGTATGCTGACGGCTGAGTGTTATAAGCAGCGTATGGAGAAGGGACTGAGTTTCCTGGAGTTTAATTATATGATCATGCAGAGCTACGATTTCTATGCATTGTTCCAGAAGTTTGGCTGCAACCTGCAGTTTGGCGGCGACGATCAGTGGTCGAACATGCTTGGCGGTACAGAGCTGATCCGTAGAAAGCTCGGTAAGGATGCACATGCGATGACAATCACACTGCTCTTAAATTCTGAGGGAAAGAAGATGGGTAAGACACAGAAGGGCGCAGTATGGCTTGATCCAAACAAGACAACTCCGTATGAGTTCTTTCAGTACTGGAGAAATGTCGATGACGCAGATGTTATCAAGTGTCTGAAGATGCTGACATTTCTTCCATTGGAGCAGATTCAGGAGATGGAGCACTGGGAAGGCAGCGAGCTGAATAAGGCAAAGGAGATTCTTGCCTATGAGCTGACTGCACTTGTTCATGGTGAGGAAGAGGCAAAGAAGGCGCTTGATGCAGCCAAGAATATCTTCGGCGGTGGAAATACAGAGAATATGCCAGTTGCTGAAATCACAGAAGATCTCTTCAATGATGGACAGACAGATCTGATGTCGATTATCGTACAGGCTGGTCTTGCAGCATCCAAGAGTGAGGCAAGACGTGCGATGGAGCAGGGCGGTGTCTCTGTCAATGGCGAGAAGATCACGGATGTGAAGAAGATGTTTACACCGGATGATTTCTCAGAGGAGTTCGTATTGAAGAAGGGAAAGAAGAATTTCCGTAAGGTTGTATACAAGGCGTAATGATCCGAAAATGTGTCAATACAATTAAATATGGAACGGCAAAGGCAAGGGCAATTGTGCTCTTGTCGTTGCTGTTCGGAATCGGAGCTGTCGGCGCGATTGTGTGTGCAATCGTGTTCCGGCAGATTCTGCTTATTTTTGCAGCAGTTGTGTGTGTGTTTGTTGTGATCACGCTGGCGCAGACGCTTGTGCTTCAGGGTGGTGTTGTGGAAGATGCGGAGAATGTTAAAACGCGTGAACAAAAACATTCCAAGCATGCGAAACCACAGGATGCAGACAAGAAGGTGGATCATATGAAGCCGCCGGTATTTGCGAAGCGGAAGAACGAGAAAACTGTGGACAGAGAGAATTCGAAAGAGGAATTCGAGGATGCAGATGAGAAATCTCAAACCGTAGAAGATATTCCGGAATTAGAAGAGAGTTCGGAACCGAAAGAGGCTTCAGATGTCGAGGAAGAACACGACCGGCACAAGCGGAAGAAGCAGCAAAAGAAGGAAGCGGATGAGGACGGACAGGAGTCACAGGATAAGCAGAAACAGGCGGAAGCAGAAGCGATTGTCCCACTTACGCAGGAAACTGTCACGACATACGACCGGAAGAAGGTCAAAAAAACACTGCATAAGTTCAAGGTACGGCGTGACCATCGTATGATCTTCGTAGACCGCTCGGATAAGCTCAAGGTAAAGCAGACACCTGCTTATATCTGGGCGGAAAAGAAAGAGTTCCATCTGCTGTTGATTGAGCAGGAACCGCGGCACATCACGATTCCACTATATCAGATCAAAAATATTACATATCTGAAGAAGCAGCCGGCAAACGAAGATATTGATTATGCGGCGTATAAGGGCAGCAGTGTACTTGCGGATATGTTCCGTCCTTATCTGCCGGATTATGCACACAGTACGGTGGTCGATGATCTGTCAGCCTATAAGAATCTATATGGAATTGGAAATGATATCTATGTGACAAACCGTTCGGCAGCAGCACTGTTTGATCTGCTTGGAGTTCCTTTTCAGGTGGATGACCGGGTTACCATGTCGAACAAGGTGAATATTTACTTTAAAGAAGCATACAAGTCAAATATCTTATTGAGGGATAATGTGATTGATGCAAACGGATATGCAGACCGGATCAGCAAAACGCTGGATGATCTGGCACATTCGACAATCAGCTATGCAGAATTTAAAGATACGCTCAACCTGATGATACGAAACAAATTGATTACACAAGAGTTTGCATCGTATTATATGGGTGTGAGAGATGATTCGACTAGATAAAATCAAGCGAAAACGGACTTTTGGTACAGTTTCACAAGTTAAGCGTTTTAAACGCCTATATTTGCTTGCGAAAACGACATAAAAGCCCGTTTTTGCATGAGATTCACAAGCCAAAACTTAATAATATATAGTGAAAATTCATTTTGACGTAATTTATGAAAGAAAAAAAGCAGTTTTTTCAGTTTGCGTTTTCCTTAGACTTGAGTTATCTTAATTACGAGTTAAAAATAATTAAATAAATTAAGGAAAAGGAGAATACGAGTATGGAAGTTACGGCAGAAGATTTAGGAAAGCGTTCATTTTGTGAGGCAGTCATGCGTGCAAGATTGCCAAAGGCAGTATTCAAGGAATTAAAGAAGACAATTGATTACGGTGCACCGCTTGACGCAGCGATTGCTGATTCCGTAGCGATTGCCATGCGGGAGTGGGCAAAGGAGCTCGGCGCAACACACTATACACACTGGTTCCATCCACTCACAAACCTGACAGCAGAGAAACATGATTCCTTCATGGATCCGGTTGGTGATGGTACATTCATCACAGAGTTCACAGGTAAGGAATTGATCAAGGCTGAGCCAGATGGTTCTTCCTTCCCTTCCGGTGGTATCCGCGAGACATGTGCAGCAAGAGGTTATACAGTCTGGGATTGTACATCTCCTGCATTTGTCAAAGTGATTCCGGATGGCTGTAAGGTTCTTTGTATTCCGACTATTTTCATTTCATATACAGGTGAGTCTCTGGATCACAAGACACCACTTCTTCGTTCCATGGATGCTGTTAACAAGCAGGCACTTCGTATCCTGAAGCTGTTTGGTAAGGCACCGGCGAAGGTAACTGCTTCCGTTGGACCAGAGCAGGAGTACTTCCTGATCGACAAGGATAAGTTCAATCAGAGACTTGACCTGAAGCTGACCGGACGTACATTGTTTGGCGCACCGGCACCGAAGGGACAGGAGCTTGACGATCAGTACTTTGGCGTGATCAAGGATAAGGTTTCTCATTTCATGAGAGAGCTGAACAAGGATCTGTGGGAGTATGGTATTCCAGCGAAGACACAGCATAACGAGGTCGCTCCTTCTCAGCATGAGATCGCACCAATTTATGGTACAACAAACGTAGCAACGGATCAGAACCAGTTGCTGATGGAGACATTGAAGAAGGTTGCTGAGAGAAACGGATTTGCCTGTCTGCTTCATGAGAAGCCATTTGCAGGCGTCAATGGTTCTGGTAAGCACAATAACTGGTCTATCTCAACATCTGATGGTGAGAACCTGATTGACCCGGGCAAGGAGCCAGAGAAGAACCTGCAGTTCCAGGTATTCTTAGCTGCAATTTTGGAGTCTGTTGATAATCATGCTGCATTGCTTCGTCTGTCAGCAAGCTCTGCTGGTAACGATCACAGACTTGGCGCAAATGAGGCACCTCCAGCAATCATTTCTACTTACCTTGGTGATCAGCTGGCAGATGTCGTTGATCAGATTATAAAAAATGGAGAGGCAACCAGCAGCTTGAAGGGTAAGATTTATAAGTCAGGCTGTTCTGTAATTCCAGAGTTCAAGATGGATGCGACAGATCGTAACCGTACATCACCATTTGCATTTACTGGTAATAAGTTTGAGTTCCGTATGGTTGGTAGTACACAGTGTATTGCACAGCCAATGATGACATTGAATACAATCGTTGCTGATACACTTTGCAATTTTGCAGATGAGCTGGAGAAGGCAGATGATTTTGAGGCGGCTGCAAAGAAGCTGGTTGCTGATAAGTTAAGAGAGCATCAGAGAATCATCTTCAACGGAAATGGTTATTCTGAGGAGTGGATCAAGGAAGCAGAGCGCCGTGGACTTCCAAATATCAAGTGCATGGTTGATGCTGTTGAGTATCTTGCTACACCAGAGAACATTGCAATGTTCGAGAAGCATGGTGTAATGTCTAAGCGTGAGCTGGTTGCAAGAGGCGTCGTTATGTATGAGAACTACGCAAAGCAGATCAACATCGAGGCTCTGACAATGATTGAGATGTCTAAGAAGCAGATCATCCCAGCTGTTATGAAGTACGAGGGTACTCTGGCTGCTTCTGTGAAGGATCTGAAGGAACTTGGTATCAGCGCAGATACACAGATGGAGATTCTTTCTACAATCGATACAAAGCTTGCTGAACTTAAGAAAGCAACCGCTGAGCTTGAGGATATTGTGGCTAAGGCGGCTGAGAAAGAAGATGATCCAAAAGCTTGGGCGAAGTATTATCACGATGTGGTATTTGCTTTCTTCGATACTGTTCGTAAGCCAGCAGATGAGCTTGAGAAGATTGTGGATGCAAAGGCATGGCCATTCCCTACATACGAAGAACTGTTGTTTGAACAGTAGAATATGCTATAGACCATTTGGTTTATATATTTTCCCCCAGGGGCTGCTTTGGCAGCCCCTTTTTACGTAATAGGAGATATTATGCAGAATGTTTTCAGTATTAAAAGTGAGTTTTTTATATTTAGATTTGAATTGGAATTTTGGTTTATCGAGATGAGTTTTTCTGTTTGAGGTGATGGCAAATGGGCTTAGAATGGAGTATAATTAAGGAAATGCCCACGACGTGGGTGTAGGTAGAGGAAAGTAAGCGGAAAACCCCACGCCGGAAGCTGATCAGCGTGTGGATGAGAGAAAACTGGGCGTGGGAGTGAGATTGTGAGCGGGAAAACCCACGGCGTGGGCGTAGGTAGTGGAAAGCAAGCAGAAAACGCCACCCTGGAAACTAATTGGTATATGCAGGAGGGAAAACTGGGCGTGGGAGTGGGATTGTGAGCGGGAAAACCCATGACGCGGGCGTAGAGTATAAAAAGCAAGAGGAAAAAAACACCTCGGAAGTTATCCAAGCAGAAAAGAGGATGAGACATGAAAATAAAGAACGTTATATTTGACTGCAACGGCACAATGATTTTTGATGGCAAATATCATGATATTGCATGGCGGACGTATGTGAGTAAGCTAGCTGGCAGGGAGCTTACAAAGGAAGAGTTCCAGCATCAGATACTCGGACATACAAACCGGGATATTTTCGAGTGGCTGCTTGGGAAGGGCGCGTTGTCCGAGGAGAAGATCATGCAGTTGATAGAGGAAAAAGAAGCGCTGTACAGGGGTATGTATCAGGAGGATCACGAAGCCTGCAGGCTGGTCAGAGGTCTGCAGGAATTCTTAGACGAGTTACAGCGAAGAAATATAAAATGCAATATCGCAACGGCATCCGGTCTATCCAATGTCGACTTTTATTTTGAACGGTTTGCACTTGCAAAGTGGTTTGACAAATCCAAGATTGTCTATGATGATGGAACAATGCGTGCAAAGCCGGCACCGGATATGTATATTCGTGCGATGGAGCGCATTGGGGCGGAGCCATCGGAGACGATGGTGATCGAGGACAGTCCATCGGGAGTGAAAGCCGCCGCTGCTGCGAACGCGGCGTGTATTGTGGGAATCTACGGAGATTCCGATAAGAAGCTACTGCAGTATACAGGAGTGTGTGATTATCTGATGGAGGATTATCGAGAATGTTCCTTATGCTCCGAAGAGTGACACTGTCTCATAAAATGTGACAGAGGGACACTCTTTGTGACAGGTAGCACTCTTCGGGACAGAAGAAGCGTCCCCGAACAAAGGTTGACGAAAGGCGTTTATCGTGGTACGCTTTTTTCTGATGAAACTTACAAGAATATAGCCAATTACAAGTGTAAGAGGAAAGAATACAGGAGGATAAAAATATGCAGGTAACTATTTCGGATGCAATTCGTTATATTGGAGTGGATGATAAGGATATTGATTTATTTGAGAGTCAGTATGTAGTGCCGGAGGGTGTATCGTATAATTCGTATGTGATTTTAGATGAGAAGATTGCGGTTATGGATACGGTTGATGCCAGAGGAATGGAAGTCTGGGAGGATAAGCTGCTTCAGACGTTGAATGGAAAGAACCCGGATTACCTGATTATCTCGCATCTCGAACCGGATCATGCGGGAAGTATTGGAAGAATGGTCGAGCTTTTCCCGGAGGTAAAGCTGGTTGCGAGTGCAAAGGCGATTGCGATGCTGCCACAGTTCTTCGAGGATAAATTGGATGCGCAGGAGAAGATTGCAGTCAAAGAGGGCGAAGAGTTATCGCTTGGAACTCATACATTGGTGTTCTATATGGCACCGATGGTACACTGGCCAGAGGTTATGGTAACATACGAGAAGAGTGAGAAGGTGCTTTTCTCTGCGGATGGATTCGGTAAGTTTGGCGCGCTTTCCCTCACAGAAAATGAGGACTGGGCGTGTGAGGCAAGACGGTATTATTTCAATATTGTTGGTAAATATGGCATGCCGGTACAGACACTTCTGAAGAAGACGGCAGGACTTGATATTCAGACAATCTGTCCACTGCATGGTCCGGTATTGAAGGAAAATCTTGGATATTATATTGGACTTTACGATACATGGAGCAAGTACGAGCCGGAGAATAAGGGTGTGCTCGTTGCATATGCGTCCATTCACGGAAATACTGCAAAGGCTGCAGAGAAGCTTGCGGACATGCTTCGTGCAGAGGGCGTAGAGAAGGTTGTTGTCAGTGACCTGGCAAGAGAGGATATGGCGGAGGTAATCGAGGATGCATTCCGCTATGACCGGATGGTACTTTGTGCAGCAAGCTATGATGGCGGGGTATTCCCATGCATGCAGGATTTCCTGAATCACTTACAGTCAAAGGCATACCAGAAGCGTACCGTTGGTATCTTGGAGAATGGCAGTTGGGCACCATGTGCCGCCCGCACGATGAAGGCAATCCTTTCTACGATGAAAGACGTTACGATCGTGGAACCAACCGTTACGATCATGTCTACGATGAAGGAATCCGATTACCCGGCTATGGAAGCATTAGTGAATGCAATCAAGTAAAGTAGAATGAAACGACTCGTTTCTATCCATATAAAATCACGATTGCGGGAAAATTGTAGATAGAAGTTGGATATAATACAAATTCTAAAGCAGACCATTGGAGTACATCAGCACTTAACGAGCTATGTCGACTATGGTTGACATGGGGAGTTTAGTGTCTGTTATGTGCGGAAGTGAGCGAGAGCGCGTCTGCATAGAATTTTGTATTATGACAACTTCATTCAATATCTGTATCGCAATCGCGGGTATTACTTTGACAAAGAAAAGAAAGAGGAATGTAAGTGAAGAATTTGTACATAGCAGAGAAACCCAGCGTTGCGCGAGAGTTTGCAAAAGCGCTCGGCATGAAGGGGGCTGCGACTGCCGGTGCAAGGGACGGATATTTAGAGAATGAGGAAACGATCGTGACATGGTGTGTTGGACATCTGATCACGATGAGCTATCCGGAGGTCTATGATCCTGCCTTGAAGAAATGGAGCTTTGACACGATTCCGTTTATACCGGAGGAATATAAATATGAGATTATCGATGCGTCAAGCAAACAGTTTCAAATAGTAAGCAAGCTGTTGAACCGTGAGGATGTTGGACGCATCTATGTCTGCACCGACTCAGGACGAGAGGGAGAATATATTTACCGTCTTGTAGAGCAGATGGCAGGCGTGGACAAAAGTAAAAAAGACCGGCGACGGGTGTGGATTGATTCGCAGACCGAGGAAGAAATCATGCGAGGTATCCGGGAGGCAAAAGAGCTTTCCGCCTATGATAACCTAAGTGATGCGGCGTATCTGCGGGCACAGGAAGATTACCTGATGGGAATCAATTTCTCGCGTGCGCTGTCGCTCAAATACAGCTACACCGTTCGGAATTATCTTGGCATGGATCGCTGTGTGATCGCGGTTGGACGTGTCATGACGTGTGTACTTGGTATGATTGTGAAGCGGGAACGGGAGATCCGTCAGTTTGTACCGACACCATTTTACCGGGTGCTTGCCAGCACAGAAGGGTTTGAGGCAGAGTGGAAAACTACGAAGGACTCCGCCTATCTGGATTCTCCGCTTTTATATAAAGAAAATGGTTTCAAAAAAGAAGAGAGTGCAAAACAACTGATTACAGAATTGTCTGCGGATGCACCGATTGAACTGATCGTGCAGAAGGTAGAGAAAAAGACAGAGAAGAAAGCACCGCCGATGTTATATAACTTAGCGGAGCTGCAAAATGACTGTTCGAGGTTGTTTAAGATCAGCCCGACTGATACGTTAAATACCGTGCAGACACTCTATGAGCGGAAGCTGGTAACATATCCAAGAACCGATGCCCGTGTGCTTTCCACAGCCGTTGCGAAAGAAATCGGGAAAAATATCGGTGGCTTGCAGAAATACGAACCGCTTGCACAGTATGCGCAGTATATTATGCAGCAGGGCGGATATAAAGGCGTTGCCAAATCTAAATACGTCAATGATAAGCAGATCACCGATCACTATGCGATCATTCCGACCGGACAGGGACTTGGCAACCTGAACGGGTTAAATGATATTCAGCGCAAGGTGTATGATATTATTGCGCGGAGGTTTTTAAGTATTTTCTTCCCGGCAGCAGAGTATGAGAAGGTCAGCCTGGTTTTGACAAGACAGATTCATACAGCAGTTGGCGAGAAAGAAGATGGCACCGAAAGCTTTTTTGCGAATTTCAAACGACTGAAAAATCCAGGGTATCTGACGATAGCAGGACTTCCGTCTGACAAAAAACAGGAAGAACAGAAGCTGACGGATGAGGAGCTGGCGAAGTTTGCATCTTTGAAGAAAGGTGATGCGATTCCGGTACAGGCATTCAATATCAAGGAAGGAGAGACATCTCCACCGAAGCGGTATTCTTCGGGTACATTAATTCTGGCGATGGAAAATGCCGGACAGCTCATCGAGGATGAGGAACTTCGAAGTCAGATCAAGGGCAGTGGTATTGGAACAAGTGCGACACGTGACAGTATCATCACGAAGCTTGTGACGAACAAATACATTGCGTTAAATAAAAAAACACAGATCGTGACACCGACATTTCTTGGTGAGATCATCTATGATGTATGCTTAAATTCCATCCAGAGTCTGCTCTGGGCGGAAATGACGGCATCATGGGAGAAAGGTCTTTCCGGTGTTGCAGAAGGAACGATCTCGAAGGACGAATATACAGCCAAGATGAATAAATTTGTCTGTGATAACACAAATGCCGTGAAGCAGATACGAAATCAGAATCAGATCACGCGTTTATTTGACCGGA
>ERZ808240.3447-NODE-3447-length-15392-cov-12.025494_pt1 | contig 15392 bp, 20 predicted proteins | sample MGYA00521084_ERZ808240 | MGnify/ENA primary metagenome ERZ808240 (study PRJEB31516, sample SAMN03275571) | gut metagenome | biome: mammalia-associated habitat; material: feces | host: Papio cynocephalus | place: Kenya | collected 2012-08-06 ... | reverse complement strand
CATAGCTTGCGCTCCTTTCTTCGGTTTTAGGTTGTGTGTTCTAAGAGACTTCCCACTTGCTTGATTAAGAAGTCTTTTAGAGCATACAACACCATTGATGAAATAATATGTCGTTGTCATAAAATGATCGAGGATGTTCGTAAAGATTTTGTAGATAAACAACAATTACTAGGTGAATTAAAGCTTTATGATTCCTACAGTAACACAGAGTACCTTATTATTAACAATATTCCAAATAATATCATAGACTGTGTTTATGTTTTTGACACAATAACATCAGAAGATATGAATAAAATTAACTTTTGGTCTCAACAGTATAATTTCAAAATTGTCACAATACATGGTTAAAAGTGTAATTTGCAACATTGTAATTTCGATTGAAATGCCTTTAAATACTGTTTAATTGTATGACCATGCTGTTCTCGCTTTGGGTGTATTGGCAGTGGCAGAATAATCACCTGTAGAAGTGGATTAGGCTCTCTTTTATTATATCGCTATGATTCAAAATGGAGAATGTATAATGAATATCTGTAAATTACCTAAAGTAAATAATCTTCCCAATGAGGAAACAATAACTGCTATGAAAGAAGTAGACGAAATGCGTAAACATCCTGAACAGTATCCATCCTTCACTTCCGTTGATGGGATGTTTGACGCGCTCTTAAAAAGTGAAGGCTCTGACGGAGTTCGCTCCGACGGATAATTTTAATAACACCCATAAAAAAAGAGCCTCTTGCCATGTGCCAAGTGATCTGATGCATTAGGTCCTTTGGTCAACGTCCGAAACGTACATGGAGCCGGCTCTTTTTTATTTTGAGTGCCACAGAACCGCCGACATGGGTCCGTTACCCACCGCAGCCAATTACCTGTTGTGCACGTGACAGGAATTACACTCTTAGCATGAATATACCCCACTTTACTTACTGTGTAAATATACCGTAAGTATAATCTGCCTGTCACATTTCCTTTTCGTTGTGCCATGGATTTGTTTTACGTGCATACAATTTCACTCCGTACTTCGTATAATCCGCATCCACATTTTTCTATCAGATATTTCTCACCTTTTTCATTTAATTCGTCGCATCTCTTTTCTGCCTTCCTCTCGGATGTCCAAACAGAATCAATTTCAAAATATTCATCCCCATTACAGCAACAGCAGATCACTATATACACCATTCTCATCCTACCTACTTCCTTTCCAACGCAAAAGGGATAGCGCAGATATCTAACTACCTGCTCTATCCCTATACTTCTAATACTACTGGTTACTTCTGTAACTGTTTGATAATCAGTTCTCTCTCTTCTCCCTGAATTTTCAAAGCATTCAAGGATTGTTCCAGCGAAAATCCTGTGCTTTCCATAAGATTTTTTACGAGTTCAACCCGTTGTTTTAGCACATATTCCTTTGCATATTTCTCTACTGCTTCACTCATGGTATCACGTTCTCCGTTTCACTCCAGTCAAGGCAGTCACCTCAATAATCACCCTGTTTGCGGTTTTGCGGTTTATTCCTGCTGTAGCTGTTCGATAACCAGCTTTCTTTTTTCTCCCTGGATTCCCAGGATATCAAGTGCCTTTTCCAGTGTAAATCCAGTGTTTCCCATAAGATTTTTTACAGTTTCTGCCACTTCGCTGATGGCATATTCCTTTGCATATTCCTGTACTGCTTCACACATGGTATCACGTCCTTCCTCTAACTCTTTGAAATGTCTTACTCCCTGTGACAGTTCCTTATAATGCATATTGTCGGGGTCTACCTGGTGGAAATCGCTCATGAGCTGACCGATCTCGTCATCCCCCTTATAGTTCCCGTTTACATATACGATATGTGATCCATCCTCGAAAATTTCCCCGGTCTCTCTTACATATCGGTCGATATGGTATACCGGTAAACCCTTCTTGAACTTATCGTGTCTGTAAATAAAGATCACGTAGGAATCCTTAAGTTCCCTAAACTTCTGACCTTCCTTCAGCATTTTGGAATCCAGCACACTGCTATGGTATCTTGCCCTGCGGATATGTGCGCCTTCTGAATTTCCCTGAACCTCAATGTCCATCTCCTGTCCATTTTCATCCAGTGCATATACATCCAGGGTAATATTGCGTCCCTCGACATCCAGACTGCGTACTTCTTCCTGCCCGTTTACACGGATGACTGTGATTTTTCTCCCAAGAATAATACGGAGGATCAGTTCGGTTGCTTTGATGTTTTTATCAAACACCCGGCTCATCAGATCATCATCAAACAGTGTCAGCCCATCGATCAGTCTGTTTATTTTCTCGTAATTCTGTATTACCTTATAGTTTTTCTCTTCTGTCATCGTACTCCTGCTTTCTTCATATTATCACTTTAATTTAGGCAGGGCAATTAAATTTCCCTAAATTGGGACTTACTAATGGAAACCAGATAATCATCTACACCTTTCACGTTTTCCGCCCAGTTACCATCAGTATCCGTATCCCAGGTAAGTGTCTTACCCTGAAGTCCAAGCTCCTTACAGATTTCCGCAAGCTTATTGCAGCCACGGTTGATATTATCCCGTTTGATCTGCTTTTTCTCACAGGGAATACTCTGGTTCTTCCAGTCCTTACGATAGCAGAGACATTCCTTACAGCTTTCACTGTAATCTCCCTGGCAGACCGGTCGAAGCAGCTTATCCATGTCATAGGCTTCATAAAGGAACCTGGTTCCCAACGCTTTCATCTCATTTAAGACTGGCATCAGATTTGCTGACTGGTTGACTCCGGGAACACACAGGAAAGTTCTATCGGATAACGCATGGGCCAGATCTCCTTTTAAGGGGCCTTCCGTCACAAATACCGTCTTATCTCCAGGTTTTCCTACGAAATGCACCGGACTTCCGGAAGTCGTACCTCCTTCAAAGTTGACGCTGGACAGCCAGATATACTTTCTGCCATCGTAAGGGTGGTCTAATCTAATCTGTACGCCGGTAATGAGTCCATCTGGATTTTTCACCGGGATCATAAAACCGGAGGCTTTTCTATTAAAATAGATTGTCCATTCTCCGTCCTTATCCCTGTAAAATCCCGGAACACCTTCCACGGTGCATCCTTCCTCGATCAGCCGCTTGGTAAGCTTCTTATAGCCATATACCGGAGTACTCTTATACCCGTTTGCTTCGATCTGCTCCTCTGTGAAACCACGCTTTAACAGATTGTCTTTGTGGCAGTCCGCAAGAATCAACATCTCAAACAGTCTGGTATAAGTCTTATGCTTTACAGCATCCTCTGCCATTTCTGCATTTGTGATCTGTGGTACGGTGCTTTCTATCTCTTTTCTATGGATCTGCTCTCTCTTAAATGCACTTCCGCCGGTAGCCTCAATGATCTCTTTTCTGGCGGTCTGAAGGTCTACTCCGTATGCTTTCGCATACAGATCTAACATTCCTCCGCTTTCGCCGCACCGGTTGCAGCGGAATACATTCTTCTGAAAGTTCAGATTCATTTTCCCTTTGTGATCGTCACAAAGTGGACAGTCCACATCCAGACTTACCGTATTCCGGTGTCTGATCCGTAGATTCATCACACTTGCCACATCACGAATCGTAAAAGGAAAATCCTGCATTGTTGTACCTCTCCTTTCTATCGGCCCTGCCAAAATGCAGGACCTTCTATTTTAGCAGGCAGGTGCAAGTGCCTGATCCATCAGATACTTTGCAGCAGCACGAAGCAAATTATCGGGACCTTTGTAGGAATCCACATACCACTGTAAGGATCCCGGCTTCTCTACTGCAATCTGCCCCAAGGTTTTACCTTTGTAACATCCTGCAGAAACTACTACCTTTACCGCTAAGTCTCTGGAAAGCTTCCCATAGATGTCATTTACCGGCATATCCCTTGTAATGCCCGCTGCGGACTCCGGAGCCACACTCTTTTCCATGAACTGCTCCTGTGGTGTCTGCTCCGGTTTCTTCGCAGGCTGCTGTGCTGCCTTGGGCTGCGATGCTGCCTTGGGCTGTGATGCTGCCTTGGGCTGTTTTGATTCCTCTTTTGGAACTTCCGCTGTCTGCATGATCTCTTCCGGCATAGGAATATAATCCTCGATTCCACACTGTCCCGGAATCATATCCTCCATCAGAGTTTCTCCCACATTGCTTCCAAAGATTTCCTTCGGTATGTTCTCCGGGCAGATTGGCGTTCCTGCCATCACTTCTTCGTCTATGGGAGCTTCTGTCACTTCCGGATCCATCTCTTTTTCCCGGTCTGCAAACTGAAGTCCGAAACCGGCATCCGATAACGCCCGTCCCACAGCTGCCGTCTCCGCAAGTTCCACGTACTTCTGCCCGATTTCTGAGTCATCCATACGGTACTTTTGTGCAAACGCATTGGCAACATAGGAATCCTCCGGATCATTTTTGCTTAAATACACCTTGGCTTCCACAATCGCCATCTTATCTGTGATACTCCGGATCGTTTTCACAATCTTACCCTCCGGATAACAGAGACGAAACCACAGCTTACGGTAAGCTACATCCAGATAATACCTGGAGGACTGGTCTTCCTTCTGTATCAGGCGCATAAATCTCCTCGGGTCGAATCCTTCCACATGGTGTAATGCTGCTACAGCTGTTTCCTGCTCATACATATAGGTCTGTTCCTTCATTCTTTCTGCTCCTTCCTTTGCAGGGAAGGTGATATATAATAAATACCGCCTTCCCATCTGTTTCTATGAATTTTTCTTTGCTGTAATAGAGATAGTGCATTCGTCGTCTTTCGGATCCCGTACTTTTATCCCGGTAATATCCTCGCTGACTATGCAAAACCCTGCATTTTCTATTACATCTTTTAACTGCTCTGATATTCTGGATGCCTCTCTGATATGACAGGTTCTGCATCCGCAATGCGTCGTATTACACAATATCTTTTTCCCATCCTGTACATAGATGTCCGGACAGCATACGTTATACCCCAAGCGTTCCAGCATGACGTTTGCATACCCAAAGAGTGCCCACATCAGCTTTTCATCCATGGGGAACCGCAGTGCTGCCTCGTTTCTGTCCATCTCAAGCAGGGTAAGGAAATATTCATACGTGGCATTTAATAACTTTGCTCTTCTTTGTTTCATGCACTCCGGCATTTCTATATCACTCATGCTATACCTTGCCTCCAGTTTCCTCGTTTTCCGCAATCGTCAGATCCGTTTCTTCTATATGGTAATTCTCATAATGCCAGTGATATACATTGTAAGCAGGCGTATACCATACCTCATTTTTAGGATCGATCCCAGGGTTGGTAATAGAATTACCGACAATTACGATTGCCGGAATAAATAACACAGAAAGTTGCAGATAACACATAAGAGCTGCTGATCTGTCAATGTCCTGTGCTACAGCTAACACCCGGTAATCGGTAATTCCCATTTCCCTTACCGTTTCATAAAAAGAGAGTAAAAGAGCCCCGGATCCACACGCAGGATCGCTTACCGTCACATAACCTTTTTGGGAGATTTCACTTGCAAGATTCTCAGTGGATAAATTTAATAAAGTCATCAGCTTACATACGTCATAAGGGGTAAAAAACTGCCCTTTTTCTTTCTTTTGCAAATCCAGCCTGTGATACATCTCTCCTAAAAAATCCTGACCCGGATTCTCATTCAGTGCATCCATGATATTTGCATATAAACTCATAATTTTATACTGATCCTTTTCGGAATATTGCTCCATTACCTTATCAATATTTTTACGAGCTTTCGTATCCCATTCCCTCAAAAATACTGATTGCGTTAAAGCGCAGGCATAAATCACATCTTCCCATACCTTCTCTGCTGAATATACTCTCGCAAGTTCCTGAAATGTCTCATAAAACTCGTCCGCATATTTGCTCATTGTCATCCTCCTATGCTGAAGCTTTTTTCGTAAGCAGTGCATTGTATTCCTTTACGATCCGCTCTCCAAGACGGGTATTTCGCTTGTCACACGCCGTATTATGGATTGCCTGGTAAAGAGCTTTCTTGCTGCCTACAATGACTATTTTTTCTTTTGCCCTGGTGATCGCCGTATAAAGAATGTTGCGCCGTAGCATCAGATAAAACATGGGAAGCCATGGAAGGATTACCACCTTGTACTCACTTCCCTGGCTCTTATGTACCGTTGTTGCATACGCGTGCTCTATAAGATCCGCATCCTCCGCACTGTATTCCACGATTCTTCCCTCCGAAAAGGACAGTCGCATAAGATCCACACCGTCCTCATCCTGATAGATGTCCGTGATATACCCGATATCACCGTTACTGATGTCATTCTTATTTTTGTTATGGATAATCCTGTCTCCTTCCCGGTACAGCGCATTGCCGACCTTTAATTCCCTGGCGATGCTGCTTTTTGGATTTACCATCTCCCACAGCCTGTCATTTAAGGCATTGACACTGGCTTCTCCCTTCTTACGAAACGGAGTAAGTACCTGCACATTGTCAACGCCATACGCATCCACAAAGGATTTGTAATATTCTGCGACCTTGTCTGCCGCTTCCGCTGCGGAGTCCGCCGTACAGAAGATAAAGTCATCTCCATAATCCAGGTTGGTATCATTCTCCTGCATCTTATGGGCATTTGCCGCGATCCGGCTGTCTTTCCCCTGACGGAATACCATATCGAGGGTTGTAACCGGGATCACGCCACACAGCACAAGCTCGCGGAACACATTTCCGGGACCGACACTGGGTAGCTGGTCTACGTCTCCTACGATCACCACACGTACACCCTTTTCGATGTGCTTGAATAGTTCATAGGAAAGCCGCATATCTGCCATCGTAAACTCATCCGCAATGATAAAGTCCTCGGATAACATTTCCTCAGCCGCCTCGCACTCCTCATCGTTATTTAATCCAAGCGCACTATGGAGCGTCAATGCATCACTTTTCCCGGTGCTTTCCGCCATACGTCTGCTGGCTCTGCCTGTGGGGGCAGTTAATAAGATCTTTTCTTCCCCCAACTTTTCGCTGATGTATAGCAGAACCCGCTGCACGGTCGTCTTACCGGTACCGGGGCCTCCCGTGATAATACTCACCAGGTTTGTGAATGCTTTCTTTACTGCTTCCACCTGCTTGTCGGATAATAAAAGCTTTAAATCCTTCTGTGCCTGCGTGATCAGATCCTCCAGTCCCGCAGGCGGTGTATAAGGCTGCGCTAAAAGTGCTGCCAGGTCCTTTGCTGCTTCCGTCTCAAAGTGATAGAGCTTTGCACTGTACAGGGCACCGTCCTCATAGTAAAGGGCTTTATCATGCACCATCTGGTACATCACCTTATACACCTCTACTTCGGTAACGACTTCTGTTGCATAGCCTCTGTTTAACTGCTCATGCACCTGCTTCTGGAATTTCTGCTTATCGGCATAAAGATTACCGTTCTGCATTTCCAGTTCCATACAGTAGCCGATGCAGCCTTCGATCCTTAATGGTTCATTGGGTCTGCAGTGATTCGCTCTGGCAATCTCATCCACGGTAAGGAACCCAAATCCGCTGATCTCGCATAAGGCAAACGGCTGGTTCTTTACAACATCCAGTGCTGCATTCCCGAAATGCTCATAGATCTTACGGATTTTCTTGGGTGTTACTTTAAACGGGGTAAGGTAGGCTGCCAGATCTCTGACTGCATGACTGTCCTGATATGCCGAAAGAATCTTATCCAGCTTTTTTCTGGTGATTCCCTTGATCTCCAGTAAGGACTCCGGGTAATCATCCAGAATCTCAAACGTTCTGGTTCCATACTTTGCAACAATCAGTTTCGCCGTCTTGGGTCCGATTCCTTTTACCATGCCGGATGCTAAGTAGCTTTCGATTCCCTCCACGCTCTGTGGACGGATCTCTTCAAAATAATCTACCTTGAACTGCACTCCGTGGCTGTTTTTCTCCCAGTCACCATGCAGATCTACTTCCGACAGTTTATTTGCCGGGAGATTATTGCCTACGGCGGTAAATTCACAGCCCCCTCCTTTGTAATAACTGCTCCTTGCACCCTGCGGAACCGAAGCATCTTCGGTATGATACACATAGATGCAGAATCCATTCTTCTCATATACTGTTCTGACAAATCTGCTTTTCATCTGCTTCCTCCTTGTCCCGGTAACCGGTAATATAGATACCGTTTTTTCCGTATGTCATGCGAAAGATCTTCTTCTGCAGCCTTTTCGCCTCTGCAATCTGTTCTTTCATATTTGGTGTTATCACATCACCGCAGACCAGAACGTTATCGCAGTTACTGATAAAAGTCTCCTGCATCGACTTTCTGGCAATAACATCTACCACGTCTGAGTTATCAATGACTTTGGAAAGATAGATGTATTCACAGTATTTAGACCTTCTCCTGCAAATCATTCTTCGATAATGCTTGCGGAGAGCATATTCTCTCTCCGCTTCTTTCCTCGTTACTGCGTCACAGGGACCGCAGATGAATGTTGTCACTTTCCTGTATTCTTTCTGCATTTTTCTGTCTCCTTCTCTGCATACATGGTAATAATCACTCCCACTTTCCCTTCCAGAACACGGTAAATGGGAAGATTTAATACCTTTGCCTTTGCGATCTGCACCTGCATTCCACCTGTCACTTCCCTGCCACATACAAACATGGCATTGCAGTTTTTAAGGATCACATCCTCAATTTCTACCCGGAAATCCTTTGCCTCCTTTGACGGCCCGGTAAGGTAGCTTCCGGGGGCAAAAGTCTTATAGTGGTACATTTTCTCTATAAGAGCTCGAAAATGCGCTACAAGTGCAATCTCCTTTGCATGGGCTATGGAATCCTTCGCATCATACGGTGCACAGATAAATACAACCTTTCTGTTCTCCATACCGCTACGCCACCTTTCTTTCCTTCACGGCAAATCTCCGGTTCTCTGTCGTCTGCACGTAATCGTCATAGACATCCGGGTGCTGGATTTTCAGTTTCTCCAGTCCCTTTTTGTCAATGGAGGTACGGTAGGTAGGATTATAGGACACCTCATACCTTGTGGTGCCATCCGTAATCGTGCCGTTGCAGCTTGCTCCTAATTCTTCCAAAACGCCAAGATAGGACTGTTTCATTCTCTCCTCCAGACGCTTTACCTCACCTTCCAGCTTTGCTTTTTCCTGCTTCAGGCTCAGATATGTCTTGATTCCGGAAAGATTCTTGCTTGAGAGAACTACACTTGCAGCTTCCGGATCTGCAGGACCATAATGCTTTTTGATGCTTGCTATCACAAGATCTGCTTTTTCCACGTAATCTGGCTCCACTTTCTTTAACACCTTTTCTTCCCAGAAGTACTTCTCTTCCGCTATAAGATCCTCTTCTGTCTCCAGGTCTCTCTCCAGGGGGCGTATAAAGAACTCCTCCGCATTATTCCCGTAAAGGCAGGCGATATATGCCTTATCAATGTTCATGACAGACATATAGTGGCGTACCTGGTATTCATAGTTGACCGGGATTGTAAAGTTTGCCCATTTATCCTGGCAGTTGTAGTTCGTTGTCTTACACTCCAGGATTCCATACGTACCGTCTGCAAACTCAATAAAAAAGTCCACATCCGCAAGCATCCACGGATATAACGGATGCCGGAACATTGTGCGTACCGGGAAAATCTTTAAGCCGGTCTTCTGAGAAAAGATCTCCGCTACCAAATCTTCCAGTCTGTGTCCTACTTCCTTCGCTACCCAGTTATCCTCATTTTCCTGAAAAGCCGGACGGATACCTGTTTTGTCATAAAAGAGATCTCTTTTGGTTGCAAACGGGGATACACCCATGATTGCTGCAGCATCACTGCCCCCGATCCCTTTCTTACGGTAATCCAGCCATTCTTCTCTCGATAATTTGGAAATATCCACAACAGCCTCCGGCTTGTAATTTAAGTTAAGACTCATATTCCTTCTCCTTCCATACGACAGAAAAAGAGAAGGGGATGCCTTCTCTTTTCTGTCACTGTTTTATATTTCATTCTGTTACTATCTGTTCAATTCGCTGAGCGGTTTTCCCAGATAGTCTATGGTGACCTCTTGTTTTACACGGTCAAAGTAATAAACGCTGTTGGAAAGTCTCTCCTCTGGAGAAACATTGCTTGCATTTACCTCTTCCACCATTTCTTTCTGCATTACCCTCTGCGTTCTTGTACCTTCATCCGGTAATATCAGTACTTCATGAATGCTGGATGGATAGATAAACAGATTGCTGTGTAATTCCTCTGCTATCTGATTCAGTGCTGGACCATTTAAAAGCGAGCTCGCACCCATATTTTTGTAGTTCGTTGTCAGGATATACATGGGAATCTCCACTCCTGGAGGAAGTTCAAATTCATCCTGTTGTGCCAACAGATCGCTTAGTTTGCAACAGAACGATTCTTTCATCGTATTCTTCAAAGCGGTATTGAACATTTCCTCTTTGGAAACTCCCCAGATCTCCAATAATCTGTCATTGACATAGATAAAGCCCGTTCTTCCCACGGGAGCTTCGTCACTTCTGATACACGCAATGACCGCCAGATCAAGTATCCGCTTATGGGGTCTGCTGGATAAGTTTTCTTTATTTGCCTCATAATTACACAGTGCAACTATCAGATGTTCCTTTGCCCTGTCATATTCACAGACATTTTTATAAAGTTCCTCTTTGTCGATTTCAACGCAGGAGCTAATATCTTCCAGAATATCATGTAACATTTTTTCTACTTCTTCGTTGGTTCCGCCGAAGGTCTGATATTGTCTGTCCACATATACCGTAATACCTCCCAGGTTGCCTCCCTTCAAAATAGAAATCCCATGTAACACACTTCCGTTATTCTTATCTACGTCTGTAGGGAATATGTCATATTCTTCTCCCAGCCTGTTCTTTAATTCTTCCATCAGTTTCTTTCTAAATTCTTCCATTTGTCCATTCTCCTTTGTTTTCATTTACATTTCCGGGAAATCATACTCTGCCCAGTTCATTGACAGTGCCCTTGCGATCTGCTCCTCCATCTTTGCGATACGGCTGCCCGAAGCTCCTTCGCACTCCAGCATAAAAAGGATCTCTGAAATAGCGAAGTAGATATCATGTGCCGTACAGGACCAGACATCGTACTGTGCCTTGAATAGCTCCAGTGCTTCTGCCTGATATTTCTTGGGAATCGCAAGCTTTGCCATTACCTCAGTCATACAGTTCACCGGATTGGCGATCCGTACTCCCAAAAGTTCTGTGAGCTTTCCGATTGCAAGCTGATACTTTGCATAAAGCTTCTTCAGCTGTGCATCATAGTCCTCCATTGTACTGCCATTCTTATGAACCAGCTTTAATGGAGATCCCAGATTTACACTCTTTCCATCCTTTACATTTAACAGCATGGGATAGATATTAGCTCCACAGGTTCCGGTATCCGAAGTGGTGACTCGCACCATGGGGATCATGTCTTCCGCCGTCTTCCCTAGCAGGGAAAGCTCTTTGCTGTATGCAGATAACAGACCTGACTCATCAATGCTCCACATGGCAGATACCATGTCATGCTCATAGAAGCCTGCCATATACCTGCATCCGTCAAATTCCTCCTGCAAATATTGCACGGTGTGAAGGAATATCTCCTCCATGTTAAGGATGGCGTAATCATTGCAGTCTCCGCTTAATACTGCGGACACCTTTCCCTCGCTGATCCGGAGTAATGCCTCTCCCTTTGTAACTTTCAGTACGTCATTTAAGATCCTGGCATAGACGTTTCTCTCCACCCTGCGAAGGCCGCTTCCCTGGATTCCTGCACGGTCCAGAATACTTTTGATGGCACAATCTCTCACCGGCATCACTTCTCCCCGGTATTTGAGCATTAACGCCGTATTTGCAATCGTATCCGTTATGATGCCATCATCCATGCCATCTTCGGTATACTGACTGCGAAGTTCTTTCTCAAAGGTACTTCCTGCGGTAATCGGAACTAACCGTAAGTTTTTGACCTTTTGTCGGATCCATGAGGAATTTTCCATTATTTCATGCAAACATGAAAAGAAATCCTCCTGTTCCCTGAAGGCGCCACTATAAGCGTCTTCAAACACTCTTGCTTCATTCATTTGTTTTCCTTCCTTTCTTCTCCTCATTTGAGGTTATTTATCCAGCCGCTTTGCGGATTAAGCCCTTGTGTGGGCAATTTCTGGCAACAAAAAAGGAATGGCTGCACAATGGTTCCATTCCTAAACTGCGTGTGGTATTGCCCACATATAAACTTATTTTCATTTCCGTTTTTCGGAAACAAAAAAAGTGCCAAAAATATGCCACTTTTACTTATGGCAATTTTTGACACTTACATACAATCTTAAACAACGTGTGCTTCTATTCCCAAAGGGAAATGCACAAAAATCAATTACAAGCTGAGAATAGCATATCCGTAATATCCCTGTCAACCAGCTTTTCTCACTCTCCCCAATAATCAATGGATTCCTGTGTTCTACCGGTAATACCAAATAGGCTTTGCATGAAGTCTTCTTTCTCGTTAAATATCTGCAATACTATTACTTTATCCTTTTCTACACGATAAATAAAATAATTGTGATTTACAAATAAGTACCAGTAGTCGGTATCAATGTCATAAAGCTTAGCTATTTGTACCCCACTGTCTGGATACTGTTCGAGCTGTCTTATAGATTTCAGCGTTTTCCGGATTAAGTCAGCAGAAAATGCGTCTCCAAATTTTTCTGTCAGTTCTCCGCGAAGTCCCTTTAGCTTCTTACTGGCAATCTTGGAATACTCAAGCTTTTTCACGCATTATACCCCCAGTTCTGCCTCTAAATCATCTGCGGATATAGTTCCCTCTTCCTTAACAGACTTTTCAGCTACTGCCATTCCATACTTAAATTTGTATAAAGCAAGCTCTTTCTCCATATCATCCAACTCATTCATGTCAACCAGAGCTATTTTCCCATGACCATTCTTTGTCAGGTACACTCTCTTACCGTATCCAACTTCACCAACTACTGAAGTATAATTTCTAAGATCTGAAATCGGTTTAATAATAGGCATAGTCATCATCCTTTCTATTAACTATCTTATTATAGTGTCCCTATTTTTGCAACATTATTTATCTCTAAATTTTACAGCACATCATCCATGTATTAGTATTTTCAACTTTTATTTTTTTATTTTAATCGACAAATATCAAAAAATTTTTCAAGTGTTTTTCATTATCTGCTGTATTTACTCTACAAGTGATCTCTATTTTGGATCATTGCTCTATGACAAATTCATAGCATATACCGTCATGTATATGGGTGCTATCCGGACTATCATTGCGGATAGACTAAATGCACACAGTGCAGCCATACTACGCAGCCTAAAAGGGTGCAGGAACCGGTGACGGGAGATATGTGTATTATTCACACGCAAAATTTTTATAGAACGAGGAACTCTATGAGAAAAACAAATACAAATTTATCTAACTACGATGATTTTCGGAAATATTCCGTAGAAGAAATTGGAAATATGTTGGGAATTGGCAAAACCAAAACCCGTGAATTGTTGCAGAGCAGACTACTCCCCGTTACCAAAATCGGGCGAGATTACTTTACTTCTAAAACAGCAATTCAAGACTTTCTAAACAAAAACGTGGGTAAAGAGTTGTTTTTCTAGACAAAGATGCGTTGTCAAAGAACTTTTCATGTAATATAATGCAACTACATTTACTGTTCATTTGGTATTTTAAGGAAAGTTCTTTTCACTCGAAAGGAGCGAACTTGAATGTCGAATGAAACAGCCTGTGTAACCAGGCGTGCCAAAGGTGACGGTACAATATTCCAAAACAAGAAAGGCAGGTGGATAGCACGGTATAAAAGAAAAGGATTCCCGCCAAAAGAATTTAGTGGCAAAACGAGAGCTGAAGCGCAAGCTAAAATGGACGAATACAAATTCCTGGTTCTTTCAGGAAATATTGTAAACCATTTGCTACCTCTTGAAGAATATGCAGTTAAATTCCTTAACCACAAAAGTAAGCAGGTAAAACGTGGAACCATTAAACAGGCAACTTATGACAGAATCGAAGCAACCTATGAAAATCAGATACATGATAATCCTATTGTAAAAATACTGATGTGTAACCTTACCGGTAATGATATTCAGGATTTCATTGATGATCTGCAGGACAAGTACAGCTATTCGACTATTAAAAAATGCTATGAATTTTTTTCAGCACTAATAACTTACGGACTGGATGACGGTGATTTTCCAAAAGACTATAACCCGATGAAAACCGTAGAGTTACCCAGTGAAGATTCTGTTGCTGTTAAGACCAAAAAGATTGAAATTTTACCTACGGAGGATCTTGAACTATTCAAAAAAATAGCTTTATCAAGGAACTCTGCCGGTAAACTAAATTATCGCTTTGGGCCTGCACTTGTATTTGCTTTGAATACCGGAGTACGAGAAGGAGAGCTGATAACGATCTCCAAAAATGGAATCATGGTAGATAAAAACAATCATCCTTATCTCCATATCTCCGAAACGATAAGTCGTGTAAAGAATCGGGATCCGAAAATTAACAGAAAATATGTACATATCGTAACGCCACCAAAATATCCTCGAAGTGTAAGAAATATTCCATTAAATCCAGAGGCGCTTCATTGCCTTAAAATTATGGACGTGACTTATACGGAAAGGAATCTTGTACGTAGTGATTTCATCTTAACTACGGATACTGGAAATCTACCTACCGCCCGACATATGCAGGATACTTTTGATCGTATATTAAAAGTCTGCAATATGCAGCACTACGGTACTCATTCCCTCAGACATACCTTTGCAACAAAACTGCTTGAGAAAACAAAAAATCTGAGAGATATCAAAACAGTAGCTGCTATCATGGGCGATGATTACAAGGTCATCATAAAAACTTATCTGCATCCAGATGAAGACAATAAATATGATCTTGTAGCTTCTCTTTAGGAACTTATTTATCACGAAAAAATTGAAAGGAATTTGGTCACAGGATTATTTTTTTCATACCACCTGATTAGACCATTGCCCTTCCACCATTTTACCACCTTATGAGGTGATTTTATTCGTTTTGAAACGGTTTCTAACGGAGCTTTCTAAGAAAAACTGAATATTGCAAAATATTACAATGAAAAGAGCTTTGAAAGGTATTTTATTGATAGAGTGGTATTAGAATAGCTGTTTTGAAGCATAGGGAAATCGCTGTAACCATTGATTTTACGCAGGTTTCAGCGATATGCAGGTCTGTTATACAGAGTTGTTTCTGGACAAGAAAAAACCCCAGAAACAAGAAGTCTCTGAGGTCCTTCAGGAGAGGCGCAGACCGGATTTGAACCGGTGGATACTGGTGTTGCAGACCATTGCCTTACCACTTGGCTACTGCGCCATATTTAATTAAATGACTCCAACGGGAATCGAACCCGTGTTACCGCCGTGAAAGGGCGATGTCTTAACCGCTTGACCATGGAGCCG
>ERZ808240.3446-NODE-3446-length-15397-cov-9.641898_pt1 | contig 15397 bp, 11 predicted proteins | sample MGYA00521084_ERZ808240 | MGnify/ENA primary metagenome ERZ808240 (study PRJEB31516, sample SAMN03275571) | gut metagenome | biome: mammalia-associated habitat; material: feces | host: Papio cynocephalus | place: Kenya | collected 2012-08-06 ... | reverse complement strand
CTGTAAATCTGCTGGCTATGCCTTCGGTGGTTCGAATCCATCACCACCCACTTTTTCTTACTTGCGGAAATAGCTCAGTTGATAGAGCACTAGCCTTCCAAGCTGGGGGTCGCGGGTTTGAGCCCCGTTTTCCGCTCAATTTATTAACTTGCTGTAATAGCTCAGTGGTAGAGCACTTCCTTGGTAAGGAAGAGGTCCTGAGTTCAACTCTCAGTTACAGCTCTACTTCTATTCTTACTTAAACCAAGAATCGGAAGAAAAACAGATTATCAATTTATATATAAAATAAAAAGCTATGGCTAAAGAAACTTTTGTGCGCACCAAACCGCACGTTAACATTGGTACGATTGGTCACGTAGACCATGGTAAGACTACTCTTACTGCTGCCATCTCTAAGGTTCTTCACGATAAGGGCTTCGGTGGCGAGGATGTTAAGTCTTTCGACCAGATTGATAACGCTCCTGAGGAGAAAGAGCGTGGTATCACTATCAACTCCGCTCACATCGAGTACGAAACAGCAAAGCGTCACTACGCACACGTAGACTGCCCGGGTCACGCCGACTATGTAAAGAACATGGTAACTGGTGCTGCTCAGATGGATGGTGCCATCCTCGTAGTTGCTGCTACTGATGGTCCTATGCCTCAGACACGTGAGCACGTGCTTCTCGCTCGCCAGGTGAACGTACCTCGCATGGTTGTTTTCTTGAACAAGTGCGATATGGTAGAGGATGAGGAGATGCTTGAGCTCGTAGAGATGGAGGTTCGCGAGATCCTTGACCAGTACGGTTATGAGGAGGATACTCCTATCGTTCGCGGCTCTGCTCTTGGTGCACTCAATGGTGTAGAGAAATGGGTTGACAAGGTAATGGAGCTCATGGACGCTGTTGACTCTTGGATCGAAGAGCCTGAGCGTGACCTCGACAAACCTTTCTTGATGCCTATCGAGGACGTATTCTCAATCACAGGTCGTGGTACTGTTGCTACTGGTCGTATCGAGACTGGTCGTGTAAAGGTAGGCGACGAGACAGAGCTCCTTGGCCTCGGCGAGGACAAGAAGTGCGTCGTAACTGGTGTTGAGATGTTCCGTAAGATCCTTGAGGAAGGTGAAGCTGGCGATAACGTTGGTCTCCTCCTCCGTGGTATCGACAAGAACGAGATCAAGCGCGGTATGGTACTCTGCCACCCGGGTCAGATCAAGCCTCACAAGAAGTTCAAGGCTTCTATCTATGTATTGAAGAAGGAAGAGGGTGGCCGTCACACTCCGTTCGGCAACAAGTATCGTCCTCAGTTCTATCTCCGTACAATGGACTGCACCGGTGAGATCAAGCTTCCTGAGGGAGTTGAGATGGTAATGCCTGGTGACAACGTAGAGATTGAGGTTGAGCTCATCTACGCAGTTGCTCTGAACAAGGGTCTCCGCTTCGCTATCCGTGAGGGTGGTCGTACAGTAGGCTCAGGTCAGATCACTGACATCCTCGACGACTAATCAATCGTCAATTAGTTGACTTTCACATAGCAGCCACGGCGTTGCCTTTGGAGAAAGTTACTAAAATATATAGTTCCCGCAATGCCTCGGCATCGGGAACTATCCTACGGGAATAGCTCAGTTGGTAGAGCACTGGTCTCCAAAACCAGGTGTCGGGAGTTCGAGCCTCTCTTCCCGTGCTAAAAAGAAGATAATATGTTTAAGAAGTTTGTAAATTATTGCAAGACTTGTTACGACGAACTTGCGCATAAAACAACTTGGCCAAGTTATGCCGAACTCAACCACAGTGCAGTGATTGTATTATCTGCTTCCCTTGTCATTGCAGTTGTGGTGTTCGCTATGGACTCTTTGTTCAAGTGGGTTATGGGCATGGTTTATCCAGGCTAATCGTTTTCAAGAAAAATGGCTAAGACAGAAAAGAAATGGTACGTGCTTCGTGCTGCCAGCGGTAAGGAGTTCAAAGTAAAGGAATACCTCGACGCTGAAATCAAGCACAATCCGTTGCTTCAGGAGCATGTTTCGCAAGTGGTTTTGCCGCTCGAGAAGCACGCTACTTTGCGTAACGGAAAGAGAGTAATCAAGGAGAAAATATCTCTCCCTGGATATGTATTCGTAGAAGCAGCCCTGGTTGGCGACGTGGCTCACACGCTGCGTTTCATGCCGAATGTGTTAGGCTTTCTTGGAGGCTTGGACAATCCTTCCCCAGTTCCGCAGTCTGAAATCAACCGTATGCTCGGTTCATGCGAGGAGACGGAGATCGAGGACAACGTCGAGGTACCTTATATGGTAGACGAGACGGTGAAAGTGACAGACGGTCCATTCTCAGGCTTCAGTGGCATCATCGAAGAGGTGAATGCCGAGAAGCGCAAACTGAAGGTGATGGTCAAGATCTTCGGACGCAAAACTCCGTTGGAGTTAGGTTTTATGCAAGTCGAAAAAGAAGGCTAACGCGTAGTTACGGATGCGTGAGAATTCTTTTATATTAAATCAATTAAATATTAACAGACAAAATGGCTAAAGAAGTTGCTGGATTAATCAAATTACAGATTAAAGGTGGCGCTGCGAATCCTTCTCCTCCAGTAGGACCGGCTCTCGGTTCTAAGGGTATCAACATCATGGGATTCTGCAAAGAGTTCAACGCCAGAACCCAGGATAAGGCAGGTAAGGTAATTCCTGTTGTTATCACTTACTACACCGATAAATCGTTCAGCTTCGAACTCAAGACTCCTCCTGCAGCTGTACAGCTGAAAGAGGCAGCAAAAGTTAAGAGTGGCTCAGCCCAGCCTAACCGCCAGAAAGTTGGTAAAGTAACTTGGGAGCAGGTAAAAGCAATCGCTGAGGACAAACTGAAAGATTTGAACTGCTTTACAGTTGCATCGGCTATGCGACTCGTTGCCGGTACGGCAAGAAGTATGGGTATCACTGTAGAGGGAGACTTCCCTGAAAATGTTTAATAACTTCAATTTTAAAAAATGAAACTGACAAAAAATCAAAAATCAGTAGCTGACAAGGTTGAAGCAGGGAAGGCGTATACATTGAATGAGGCATCAGAGTTGGTAAAGGCTATCACCACTACTAAGTTTGACGCTTCTATCGATATCGATGTACGCTTGGGCGTTGACCCGCGTAAGGCTAACCAGATGGTTCGTGGCGTTGTTTCGCTGCCTGCTGGTACTGGTAAGGTTACTCGCGTGCTCGCTCTCTGTACTCCTGATCAGGAAGCTGCCGCTAAAGAGGCAGGTGCTGACTACGTTGGTCTTGACGAGTATATCGAGAAGATCAAGGGCGGTTGGACAGATGTTGATGTTATCATCACTATGCCGTCTTGCATGGGTAAGATTGGTCCTATCGGCCGTATCCTCGGCCCTCGTGGATTGATGCCTAACCCGAAGAGCGGTACTGTAACTATGGACGTTGCTAAGGCAGTAAAGGAAGTTAAGCAGGGTAAGATTGACTTCAAGGTTGATAAGGCTGGTATTATCCACACATCAATCGGCAAGGTAAGCTTCACTCCTGAGCAGATCTATCAGAATGCTAAGGAGTTCATCGCTACCATCATCAAGCTCAAGCCTGCTGCTGCTAAAGGTACATACATCAAGAGTATCTTTATTTCGAGCACTATGAGTAAGGGTATCAAGGTTGATCCGAAATCAGTTGAGTAACTCTAAAAGTTTTGTAAAATGAAGAAAGAAGTAAAAGATACTATTATTGCCGAGCTCGGTCAGAAGCTGAAGGAATATCCTCACTTCTACCTTGTTGACCTTTCTGGCCTTAACGCCGAGGCAACAAGCAATCTGCGTCGCAAGTGCTTCAAGAGCGAGATCAAGATGATCGTCGTTAAGAACACTCTCCTCCGCGAGGCCTTCCAGGCAAGCGACATCGATTTCGAGCCGATGTATGGCGCATTGAAGGGTACTACAGCTGTTATGTTCTCCAACGTAGCAAACGTGCCCGCAAAGCTGCTTAAGGAATACACAAAAGAGGGCGTTCCCTCTCTCAAGGCTGCTTACGCTGAGGAGACTATCTTCCAGGCTAACCAGCTCGAGGAGCTCGCTTCTCTCAAGAGCAAGAACGAGGTTATCGCAGACATTGTTGCACTGCTTCAGTCGCCTGCAAAGAACGTTATCTCTGCTCTCCAATCAGGCGCAAACACTATTCACGGTGTGCTTAAGACTTTGGGCGAGCGTCCTGAGTAATTCAACTCCAAGTCACAAAACATTAATATTAAAAACAATTAAAATTTAAATAAAAATGGCAGATATTAAAGCTATTGCTGAAGAATTGGTAAATCTTACAGTAAAGGAAGTAAATGAGTTGGCAACAGTCCTCAAGGACGAGTATGGTATCGAGCCTGCTGCTGCAGCTGTAGCTGTAGCTGCTGGTCCTGCAGCTGGCGGTGCTGCTGCAGCTGAGGAGAAGACATCTTTCGATGTAGTCCTCGCTGAGGTAGGTTCTGCAAAGCTCCAGGTAGTTAAGGCAGTTAAGGAAGCTTGCGGCCTCGGCTTGAAGGAAGCTAAGGATCTCGTAGACGGCGCTCCTGCTACTATCAAGGAAGGTCTCTCTAAGGACGAGGCTGAGAACTTGAAGAAGGCTATCGAGGAGGCTGGTGCTAAGGTTGAGCTCAAGTAATAACAGCTTACGACTATCCGGATGTCAGGCGGCGAAGGCTTGTCAAGTGAGCAAACCATTTAAGTTGTTTGCCTGACATTCTACAAAAAATCAAATACGGTTAGAATCTTCCAAGTAGGTGGGTTCTAACCTTTTTGTGTCTTTTCACTTATTAAGATTTTTCATCACCCTATAATATCTTCTGATGGCTTCAAAAATTGTTGATAACAGAGTAAATTTTGCCAGCGTCCATAATCCGTTGCCATATCCGGATTTTCTCGATGTGCAGTTAAAGTCCTTCAAGGACTTCCTACAGCTTGACACTCCGCCTGAGGAACGCAAGAATGACGGCTTGTATAAGGTGTTCTCAGAAAACTTCCCTATCACCGACACTCGTAACAATTTCGTTCTTGAGTTCTTGGATTACTATATTGACCCGCCTCGCTACTCAATCGACGAGTGCCTTGAGCGTGGCCTTACATATAGCGTACCCTTGAAGGCTAAGATGAAACTCTACTGTACGGATCCCGACCATGAGGACTTCGGCACGTTCATCCAGGACGTCTTCCTTGGCACTATCCCTTATATGACTGACAACGGCACATTCGTCATTAACGGTGCCGAGCGTGTTGTCGTGTCTCAGCTTCACCGCTCTCCGGGCGTGTTCTTCGGACAGGGCGTTCATGCCAACGGCACGGTGCTCTACAGCGCACGTATCATCCCGTTCAAGGGCTCATGGATAGAGTTTGCCACTGACATCAACAACGTGATGTATGCCTATATCGACCGTAAGAAGAAGTTGCCGGTTACGACTCTTCTGCGTGCCATGGGCTTCGAGGAAGACAAGGATATCCTCCAGATTTTCGACCTTGCCGAGGAGATAAAGGTAAACAAGAAGAACCTTAAGGCCGCTATCGGTCAGAAGCTCGCCGGCAATGTCATCAAGCACGAGATTGAGGACTACAACGACCCCGACACTGCCGAGGTTATCTCTATCGAGCGTAACGAAATCATCGTTGAGCGCGGATCGGAGATTACAGAGGAAAACATTGACGACATCCTCGACTCTGGCGCTTCTTCTATACTTGTACATAAGGACGAGGAGGCTGCCAACAAGTACTCCATCATCTTTAACACTCTTGCCAAGGACCCGGCTAACTCTGAGAAGGAGGCTGTGCTCTACATCTACCGCCAGCTCCGCAATGCTGATCCTGCCGATGACGCTTCGGCTCGCGAGGTGTTCCAGAACATCTTCTTCTCCGACAAGCGTTACGACCTCGGAGAGGTGGGACGCTACCGTATCAACAAGAAGCTCGGTCTTGACATCGACTCTGAGGTGCGCGTCCTCACTAAGGAAGACATCATTGCCATCATACGTTATCTCATTCAGTTGGTTAACTCTAACGCAACTGTAGACGATATTGACCACCTTTCCAACCGCCGCGTGCGCACCGTTGGCGAGCAGCTCAGCAACCAGTTCTCTATCGGTCTGGCGCGTATGAGCCGCACTATCCGCGAGCGCATGAATGTGCGTGACAACGAGGTGTTCCAGCCCACCGACCTTATCAACGCCAAGACTATATCAAGCGTTGTAAGCTCGTTCTTCGGAACAAATCCTCTCTCACAGTTCATGGACCAGACCAACCCGCTTGCCGAGGTTACTCACAAGCGCCGTCTCTCCGCCCTTGGTCCTGGTGGTCTTTCCCGTGAGCGTGCAGGCTTCGAGGTCCGCGACGTTCACTACACACACTACGGTCGTCTGTGTCCTATCGAGAGCCCTGAGGGTCCGAACATCGGACTTATCTCTTCTCTCTGTGTCTACGCCACAATCAACGAGCTTGGCTTCATAGCCACTCCTTATCGTCGCGTGAACAACTCCATCGTTGATCTCGACAATAAAGACGTTGTCTACCTCACCGCTGAGGAGGAGGAAGACCACGTAATCGGTCAGGGTAACGCTCCGCTCCGCGAGGACGGCTCGTTCATCCGCGACAACGTAAAGTGTCGTCAGAACGCTGAGTTCCCGGTGGTGCCGCCTTCAGAGGTAGACCTCATGGACGTGTCGCCGCAGCAGATCGCTTCCGTGTCGGCAGGTCTTATCCCGTTCTTGGAGCACGACGACGGTCACCGCGCACTCATGGGATGTAACATGATGCGCCAGGCAGTGCCTCTTCTCCACAATGACGCGCCTATCGTAGGTACCGGTCTTGAGAAGCAGGTGTGCGAGGATTCACGCACGATGATTACTGCCGAGGGTGAGGGCGTTATAGAATATGTGGACGCCACAACTATCCGTATCCTTTACGACCGCACAGAGGATGAGGAGTTCGTAAGCTTCGAGCCGGCACTCAAGGAATACCGCATTCCGAAGTTCCGCCGCACCAACCAGAACATGACCATCGACCTCCGTCCTATCTGCAATAAGGGTCAGCGCGTGAAGAAGGGCGACATCCTCACCGAGGGTTACGCCACCGAGAACGGCGAGCTTGCACTCGGTCGCAACCTCCTCGTGGCTTACATGCCATGGAAGGGTTACAACTATGAGGACGCCATCGTGCTCTCAGAGCGTATGGTACGCGACGACGTGCTCACTTCTGTTCATGTTGACGAGTACTCTCTCGACGTGCGCGAGACAAAGCGCGGCATGGAGGAGTTCACGAGCGACATTCCTAACGTCAGCGAGGAAGCTACAAAGGATCTCGACGACAACGGTATTGTACGTGTCGGCGCACGCATTGAGCCGGGCGACATCCTTATCGGCAAGATTTCGCCTAAGGGCGAGAGCGACCCCTCTCCTGAGGAAAAACTGCTCCGCGCAATCTTCGGCGACAAGGCAGGCGACGTGAAGGACTCTTCACTGAAGGCCAACCCGTCACTCAGCGGCGTGGTAATCGACAAGAAGCTCTTCTCACGTGCCGTGAAGACGCGCGAGTCGAAGAAGCAGGACAAGGTGATTCTCGCCAAGATTGACGAGGAATACGAGGCAAAGAACGACGACCTCAAGGACATCCTCGTCGACAAGCTCCTCACGCTCACAGAAGACTATGTGTCGCAGGGCGTAAAGGACTACTCCGGCGCGGAAATCATCACCAAGGGCACGAAGTTTACTGCCACTATGCTCAAGAACCTTGAGTACGACGGCATACAGTCGAACGGATGGACTGAGGACGAGCACACCAATGGCTTGATCTCTAAGCTCATCATGAACTACATACGCAAGTACAAGCTCCTCGACGCAGAACTCAAGCGCAAGAAGTTTGCCATCACCATCGGCGACGAGCTGCCTTCAGGCATTCTCCAGATGGCGAAGGTGTACGTTGCCAAGAAGCGTAAGATTGGCGTGGGTGATAAGCTTGCCGGTCGTCACGGCAACAAGGGTATCGTTTCGAAGATTGTGCGCATGGAAGACATGCCGTTCCTTGAGGACGGACGTCCAGTCGACCTCGTGCTTAACCCTCTGGGCGTGCCTTCACGTATGAACCTCGGACAGATCTTCGAGGCTATTCTCGGCGCTGCAGGCAGAAAGCTCGGAGTGAAGTTCGCCACACCTATCTTCGACGGCGCGAAGCTCGAGGACCTCTCGGAGTGGACAGACAAGGCAGGTCTGCCGCATCTCTGCTCTACTCACCTCTACGATGGTGAGACGGGTGAGCGCTTCGACCAGCCGGCTACCGTGGGTGTCACCTACTTCTTGAAGCTTGGCCACATGGTTGAGGACAAGATGCACGCCCGCTCTATCGGCCCGTACTCACTCATCACCCAGCAGCCACTTGGTGGTAAAGCACAGTTTGGTGGTCAGCGTTTCGGAGAGATGGAGGTTTGGGCTATCGAGGCATTCGGTGCCAGCCACGTTCTTCAGGAGATCCTGACAATCAAGTCGGACGACACCGTGGGCCGCTCGAAGGCTTACGAGGCAATCGTCAAGGGCGATCCTATGCCGACACCGGGTATTCCGGAGTCGCTCAACGTGCTTCTGCACGAGCTTCGCGGTCTTGGTCTCAGCATCAAACTCGATTAATCCGAACATCCCTAAAATATATAGAAATATATGGCTTTCAAGAAAGATACAAAAGTAAAGACTAATTTCACGAAGATTACCATCGGACTTGCCTCGCCTGAGGAAATCCTGGAAAATTCGTATGGAGAGGTAACCAAGCCCGAGACCATCAACTACCGCACTTACAAGCCTGAGCGCGACGGTCTGTTCTGCGAGCGCATCTTCGGCCCGACACGCGACTATGAGTGCGCCTGCGGCAAGTACAAGCGCATCCGCTACAAGGGCATCGTCTGCGACCGATGTGGCGTGGAGGTGACGGAGAAGAAGGTGCGCCGTGAGCGTAGCGGACACATTGAGCTCGTCGTTCCGGTGGCTCACATCTGGTACTTCCGCTCTCTGCCAAACAAGATTGGCTATCTGCTCGGTATGCCGACCAAGAAGCTCGACCAGGTTATCTACTACGAGAAATACGTGGTGATACAGCCGGGTGCTCTCGAGGGTCGTAACGACAGTGAGGGCAATGAACTCAACGGTTCTCACAAGATGGACCTCCTCTCCGAGGACGAGTATCTCGACATTGTTGAGAACAAGCTCGAGAACAACGATTATCTTGACGACAGCGACCCCAACAAGTTCATCGCCAAGATGGGTGCGGAGGCTATCTACGACCTCCTTGCCAACCTCGACCTTGACTCTCTTTCCTACGAGCTTCGCGACCGCGCCAACAACGACTCTTCGCAGCAGCGCAAGACGGAGGCTCTGAAGCGCCTGCAGGTGGTGGAGGCATTCCGCAGCAGCCGCGGCGTCAACCGTCCGGAGTGGATGATCATGAAGATTATCCCCGTTACTCCGCCGGAGCTCCGCCCGCTCGTGCCGCTTGACGGTGGCCGCTTCGCCACGTCCGACCTCAACGACCTCTACCGTCGTGTCATCATCCGCAACAACCGTCTGAAGCGTCTTGTTGAGATAAAGGCTCCGGAGGTGATTCTCCGCAACGAGAAGCGTATGCTCCAGGAAGCAGTCGACAGCCTCTTCGACAACTCGCGCAAGTCGAGCGCAGTGAAGAGCGATGCCAACCGCCCGCTGAAGTCGCTCTCCGACTCACTCAAGGGTAAGCAGGGCCGCTTCCGTCAGAACCTTCTTGGTAAGCGTGTTGACTACTCTGCACGTTCGGTTATCGTCGTTGGTCCGGAGTTGAAGATGGGAGAGTGCGGTCTGCCGAAACTCATGGCAGCCGAGCTCTATAAGCCGTTTATCATCCGCAAGCTCATCGAGCGCGGCATCGTGAAGACCGTGAAGAGCGCGAAGAAGATTGTTGACCGTCGCGAACCGGTCATCTGGGACATCCTTGAGAATGTAATGAAGGGTCACCCCGTCATGCTCAACCGTGCCCCGACGCTCCACCGTCTCGGTATTCAGGCATTCCAGCCGAAGCTCATCGAGGGCAAGGCAATCCAGCTCCACCCACTCGCATGTACGGCATTCAACGCCGACTTCGACGGCGACCAGATGGCTGTTCACCTCCCGCTCAGCAACGAGGCTGTGCTTGAGGCCCAGATATTGATGCTCCAGAGCCACAATATTCTTAATCCTGCCAACGGCGCTCCTATCACTGTGCCTTCACAGGATATGGTGCTCGGTCTCTACTACATCACGAAGCTCCGTCCGGGTGCCAAGGGCGAGGGACTCACATTCTATGGTACAGAGGAAGCTCTCATTGCCAACAACGAAGGCAAGTGCGACCTCCACGCTCAGGTGAAAGTGATTGTCAACGACCTTGTCGACGGCAAGATACAGAAGCGTATGGTGGAGACATCTGTCGGACGTGTCATCGTCAACCAGATTATCCCAGATGAAGTGGGCTTCTTCAATGATGTCATTTCAAAGAAGACTCTGCGCGGACTCATCTCCAACGTAATCAAGGCAGTCGGCATGGCACGTGCCTGCGAGTTCCTCGACGGCATTAAGAACCTCGGTTACCGCATGGCTTACGTTGCAGGTCTTTCGTTCAACCTCGACGACATCATCATCCCGCCAGAAAAGAAGGAGATTGTTGACCGTGGTCAAGAGGAAGTACGCCAGATCACCGACAACTACAACATGGGCTTCATCACTGAGAACGAGCGTTACAATCAGGTGATTGATACATGGACTCACGTGAACAATGACCTCGCCAACATCCTTATGAAGGAGATGACGGAGGCCGACCAGGGCTTCAATGCCGTGTTCATGATGCTCGACTCCGGAGCCCGTGGTTCTAAGGACCAGATCAAGCAGCTCTCCGGTATGCGTGGTCTTATGGCAAAGCCTATGAAGGCAGGTGCCGAGGGCCATCAGATTATCGAGAACCCTATTATATCCAACTTCAAGGAAGGCATGTCCGTGCTTGAGTACTTCATCGCCTCGCACGGTGCCCGTAAGGGTCTTGCCGATACCGCTATGAAGACGGCTGATGCCGGTTACCTCACACGTCGTCTTGTTGACGTTTCTCACGACGTCATCATCTCCGAGGAAGACTGCGGCACGCTCCGCGGACTCGTCTGCACCGCTCTCAAGAACGGCGACGACGTCATTTCTTCCCTCGAGGAGCGCATCCTCGGTCGTGTATCCGTGCACGACGTTGTAAACCCGACAACGGGCGAAATCATCGTTCACGCAGGTGAGGAAATCACCGATGCAAAGGCCAAGGAGATTGAAGATTCGCCAATCGAGAGCGTTGAGATTCGTTCAGTGCTCACTTGCGAGAGCAAGAAGGGCGTCTGCATGAAGTGCTACGGTCGCAACCTTGCCACGCAGCGCATGGTGCAGCTCGGCGAGGCTGTCGGCGTCATCGCTGCACAGGCCATCGGTGAGCCGGGTACACAGCTTACCCTCCGTACGTTCCACGCCGGTGGTGTGGCTGGTAACGCTGCCGCTAACGCGTCTATCGTTGCCAAGAACGATTGCAAGCTGAAATTTGAGGATCTCCGCATCGTGCCGTTCGTAGAGAACGACGGCGAGAAGGACGTAGACTGCTCTAAGGTGGTTAGCCGTCTGACAGAACTTCAGTTCATCGACCCGAACACGGACATTGCTCTTGCTACTGTCAACGTGCCTTACGGTTCTTCTCTCTACTTCAAGGACGGCGACCTCGTGAAGAAGGGCGACCTCATTGCCAAGTGGGACCCGTTCAATGCGCTCATCGTCACAGAGTATGCCGGTACGTTGCGCTTCAACGATGTTATCGAGGGCGTCACCTACCGTGCAGAGACCGACGAGGCAACAGGTCTTACCGAGAAGATCATCACCGACTCTAAGGACAAGTCGAAGGTGCCTACCTGCGACGTGCTCGACGTCAACGGCGAGGTGCTTGGCACCTACAACTTCCCAGTGGGAGGCCACGTGGTATGTGAGGACGGACAGACCGTGAAGACGGGTGTGGCTATCGTGAAGATTCCTCGTGCCGCTGGTTCCGCAGGCGATATCACCGGTGGTCTGCCGCGTGTTACGGAGCTCTTCGAGGCCCGCAACCCGAGCAACCCTGCTGTCGTTTCAGAAATCGACGGTGAGGTTACGATGGGTAAGGTGAAGCGTGGCAACCGCGAGATTATCGTCACCTCGAAGACGGGCGACCAGAAGAAGTATCTCGTTTCTTTGTCGAAGCAGATTCTCGTTCAGGAGCACGACGCTGTTCGTGCAGGTACGCCGCTCTCCGCAGGCGAGATTACGCCTAACGACATCCTTGCCATCAAGGGCCCGACCGCCGTTCAGGAGTACATCGTCAACGAGGTGCAGGACGTATACCGTCTGCAGGGCGTGAAGATCAACGACAAGCACTTCGAGATTATCGTGCGTCAGATGATGCGCAAGGTGCGTATCGACGAGCCGGGTGACACAACGTTCCTGGAGCAGGAGATGGTCGACAAGCTCGACTTTGCTGAGGAGAACGACCGCATCTGGGGCAAGAAGTACGTAACTGACGCCGGCGACTCCGACGTGCTCAAGGTTGGACAGATTGTTTCTGCACGCAAGCTGCGCGACGAGAACTCCAGCCTCAAGCGCCGCGACCTCCGTCTCGTTCAGGTGCGCGACACTATTCCAGCAACGTCTACGCAGATTCTGCAGGGTATCACCCGCGCCGCTCTCCAGACGAAGAGCTTCATCTCTGCCGCCTCCTTCCAGGAGACAACGAAGGTGCTCAACGAGGCTGCCATCCGCGGAAAGGTTGACTACCTTGAGGGAATGAAGGAGAACGTTATCTCCGGCCACCTCATCCCGGCAGGTACCGGCTTGCGCCAGTGGGACAAGCTCATTGTCGGCTCGAAAGAGGATTACGACCGTATGCAGGCCAACCGCCGCAACGTAACAGACTATTCCAACGAGGAGCAGTCTGCCGAGTAACACTCTGCACGATTACATAGATAAATTATAGAAAGCACTGCAAGCTATTCTCTCCGTGAGATTGCTTGCAGTGCTTTTTTTGTTAATTATGCTTAATGCTTTAATGTTCCCGAAAAGAAACGTTTATCATATCGGCTATGTTTAGTAAATTTGTGGAAACTAATGAATAAAACGAAACAGACTTGATTTGATTGGCGTGGTTGGTTTTTAACCGCGTCGAGCATTATTTTATTTAACACAAAAAACTAACGTATTATGAAAAAGAAAATTTTTCTATTCTTGCTGTGCCTTTTTGGCACTGTGTCTTTCCTTTCGTGTGGCAAGGACGAAGTAAAACCGGACGGTGAAGTAAATGAGAATGGTGTGGTCGGAACTTGGAGATTATCTGACGACGACGATGTGTATGTGTTCAAAGCAGACGGGACGGGAATCGGCTGTGAGCATGCTGATGATGTGGAGCAGGATATGTGGAATTTCCGATATACATATTCTGAATCTGACAAGACGTTGACGATGACGTACGACGGCAAGACCGATTGTTTTACGAATGTGGAAATCTCAGGCGAGAGTGCATCCGTAACAGATGATGATGAGCGTCTGCTCTTGCAAAGAGTGACCGCTCCGGTAGCCGTAGTCGCGCTTGATGTGCCAAACATGGTTGGCAACCAATACGAAGGCACGGCGAATTATGCGTGTGGAAATGACGGCGGTCGTTATGAAATAAAGTTGAATGGGTACTTTCTTTGGCATAAGTCATGTTCCGGCACATTCAATTTTGAGGTGGCGACAGTCTCTGATGTGTCGGGCATGATAGAGGAGTGCGAGATGCAGCGGTTAAGTGCTAACTCTGCCGTTGTAAATCTCAATGTGGGTAAGAACCCACTCGTTGACACCCGCTCGTCGACAATCAAGATTTCCGCTTATGACGAAGACGGGAATATGGTAAAGGAGCACAATGTCGCTTTGTTCCAAAGTGGTGCAGGCTGCAGCTTTGAGATTGTCGCACCGTATGGAGAAGTAGACGGGAATGGCGCTATTGTTTATTTCGACGTATACAACAAAGACCATAATAATATAACGGTGCATTATCCACAGGGAAATGCTGTTTCATGGGAAAAACAGAGTACTGTAAAATATTATGGTGGTGATGACTGGAAGTTGAAGGTTGCTGTGCCTGCTAATGTTACGGGCCAGGGCAAGAACCTTGAGTATACTTTCACAAAAGAAGACGGATCCTCAAAAGTAGTGCAGTTGTATCAAGCAGCCAATAGTGGTGGAGGCGGTGGCACAGGCGACTCGAACAATCCAGTGACGGGTAAGGTACGTGCGGTCGCTAATGTAGTAGGTCCTGGATTGGTGTTGGTGTACGACAAGGAAGCTCAGTACTACGATGGACTTACCGGTACAATAGACTACGTGTATTATCCGTCTACGGGAAAATATTATATCTATGGCTCATATTTCTGCGGCGATCCAGATGCAAATGGAGGAAAGGGAATTCGTTTTGAAGCCAAGAAGGGATACAATAGTATTTGCGTTTACCATGGCGTGTATTTCGATTATTCAACTTATGGGCATACAAAAAAATACAATTGGGATGTTTACATTAAGTTCACATTGCCATAGTTCAGATTGAGAAGTCTTTTGATAAAACTAAGCGTATAAGCCACATTTAGCCACCCGGTCACTCGAAATGTTGGATAAAATTTTGCTTCATACCATTGCTGAACGAGAAAAAATGCTTATATTTGCAAATGCAACACATTTAAATACTACTGCCAATGGAGTTTCGAAGCACACGGATGACATTTTATTTGGCCGTGGTGGCAGCCGTGATAGCGGCGTGCGACTCGCGACAGACGCAGGAGCGGAGCCTCTTGCCCGACTCCGTAGAGGCAGTATGCCGCGAGGGCGACATCGTGTTGCGTAGCGGCACGAGCCTTGAGAGCCATGTTGTGGCGGCAGCGAGCCTGCGCACGGGTTATTCCCATTGTGGCATTGTGGCGCGCGGCGGCGACGGCAAGCTTGTCGTGGTACATGCCGTGCCCGGCGAGCCCGACTTCGAGGGCGACCCCGACCGCGTGAAGGCAGAACCTCTCCGCGTGTTCTTCTCCAGACGAATGGCGAGGAGCGGCTGCCTGCTCAGGTGTGCTGACTCCATTGCCGCCCACCACAGCGCGGGTCATGCCATGGCGCTGTTCCGCCGCCACACGCTCTTTGACCATGACTACGACGAGCGCGACACGTTGAAGATGTACTGTAGCGAACTCGTATATTATGTCTATAGCCGCGCCGGAGTAAAGCTCATAGGGCCCGCGCGCCACAACTATGACATACCCGCCATGAGGCTACGCGGCGTCATACTGCCGTCCGACTTCCTCTATTCGCCCCACTTGAGCCGCATTGCTGACTTTTAGGATTAATAA
>ERZ808240.3445-NODE-3445-length-15398-cov-7.462426_pt1 | contig 15398 bp, 12 predicted proteins | sample MGYA00521084_ERZ808240 | MGnify/ENA primary metagenome ERZ808240 (study PRJEB31516, sample SAMN03275571) | gut metagenome | biome: mammalia-associated habitat; material: feces | host: Papio cynocephalus | place: Kenya | collected 2012-08-06 ... | reverse complement strand
AGTTTTAAAACGGTGACAGGGCGTTTTTGACCGATGCGGTAAGCCCGATCCGTCGCTTGCTCTTCCGAGGCGATATTCCACCATGGATCAAGATGAATCACCACGTCAGCGCCCGCTAAATTAAGACCCGTCCCCCCTGCTTTTAAGGAAACAAGCATAACGGACACTTCCTTCTCTTTGTTGAACTTATTGGATAATTCAAGCCGCTTTTTAGCATCTACCTCGCCATAAATGTAATACGAGGCAATTCCTTCCTCTTTTAGATTATCGCGAAGATTGTCCAGCACCTTCGTAAAGGAAGAGAAAATCAAAAGCTTATGGCCGTTGGAGATGCTCTTTTCGGCATATTCCATAATGTAAGAGAATTTGGTGGACATCCCTTTGACATTTTCGAAAAAAGAAGAGGGATTAACGCAGATTTCCCGTAGGGAAGTCAACACTGGCAAAAAAGAGAAAGAAGAGAAACGATCATGATTCTCCGCAATGTTTTCCTTGCTTTTTTGGAGCTCTTTTTTGGCTTTTTCCAAGACGGAAGAATAAAGGATCCTTGATTCTTCGTCCATTGTCAAAGTAACCACTTCCGTAACTTTGTTGGGTAGCTCCTTTAGAACTTCTTTCTTTGTTCTTCTAAGCAAGAATGGCGTAATCCTCTTTCTTAAAGAAGAACGCGCCTCTTCTTGATTTCCTGCCAGAATATAACGTTGTTTGAAAATGCCATACGTATTCAAGTAATTCGGCATCAGAAAATCGAAAATCGACCATAGGTCCCCCATGGAATTCTCAATTGGTGTCCCCGTCAAAGCAAAGCGAGTGTAAGAAGATATGTTGCGCACCGCTTTCGATTTCAAAGCCGAATAGTTCTTGATCAATTGAGCCTCATCCGTGATAAGCGTATCAAAATGATGAGGAAGATAAGCGGATAAATCGTTTCTTAATGAATCATAGGAAGTGATGTATATGACTTTTTCGTCTTCCTTTATGGAGGATATGGTTTCTAATCTTTTATCTCTTGAACCGTCAATCACGATGACTTTGGCTTCTTTATCCCAGGAATGAAATTCTTTTTCCCAATTATAGATGACGCTTTTCGGAGCGATGATAAGAGAGGGTTCCTTGTTCTTTAAGCTGGACAAGAAGGCTATGGTCTCTAACGTTTTTCCTAATCCCATATCGTCCGCAAGAATGCCGCCAAGATGATTTTTATAAAGGCAATCTAGCCATTGAACCGCGATTCTTTGATAAGGGCGCAGGACTTTCTCGATGGAAGGCTTAAGCTCCACCTTGCCTTCCTTGAAATTCTTTAAGGAAAGGAACGCTTCTTTTAAGGAGGAATCTTTCTCTAGTTTAATCTGGCCATCCCCGTATTCATTCTCAAGGCGAAAAGCCTCGGAAAAAGCCATGTGCTCTTTTTCAAAAGCGTGGTCTAGTTTCTCTTTTTGCTTGATTTCGTTTAGCTCTTGAACCTTTGGATCGTCAAGAAGAATGATATTCTCCCCTAAAAGAAGATAAGTCTTTTTCTTGCGATAGGCCTCGAGTATCAAAGAAAGCTCTTCGGAAGAGAAACTCTTTGATTTCACGTTCAAAGAAAGCCAGTCTTCATGGCGTTCGATGTGCAAAGATATGGCACCCATATGAGTGATTTTGCTTCGAGATAGCTTCTTCGAAAGAAAGATTTTCGCTTTCTTTTTCAAGGAAGAAAGATCGCTTTGGAGGAATTTCAAAGCTTCTTTTTGATTCTCCTGAATGCCTTCTTCTTTTCCGCCAAGGCTTTCCAGTTCCGCTAAATAAAGGGCAATCTCGCTTCCAAAGGCAGCGTTAAGCGACGCCTCTTCTTTCTTTACCTCTCTTTCGCAAAGAAGATAGACCGTTTTGAAAGAAAGGGATCCATTATCCGATATATCGACATATAAATTGATTTGGAACCGATCGGCTATATCAGCGCTTTTCAAAGAAGAAGAGAGAACCATTTTCTTTTTAAGGATGTCCTTTATCAAAGAAGCATCCTTCAAACCGTGTTTCAAGAAGAAGGCGAAGACCTTTTTGGATGTTAGATTCGCAAAACGGTAGAGGGTGACGACATAGGAATACTCATCGAAATAAAGAAGGCCGTTGCGCAATAACAAAGAATGGCAACGCTTATATTGCTCAATTGGCGGAATAAGCTCCAAATCCCCATTATTTTTATAACGGAAACCCGCTTTAAAGGTATCTTTCATCACATAATAGCTTTCCCCATCAAGGTAAAGGTTCTCTCCCAAAAGAATCTCCACCATATCGCCAAATTCTTCCTCGCTAAGAAGAATCTCATTCGAAAAGGAGTCTTTTGTCCCACGCGTTAATGCTACAAGGTATCCTAGGATTGTTTGCCCTTTCTCTAAGAAGAAACGATGCTCTAAAGAATAGAGCGAATCATGATACAGATAGGCGCTTTCCTCAGAATACTTCTCTAAGAAAGGAATGATGGGCGAAATAGGTATTTTCTTTTCTTCTCCATCCCACATCTCCAAAGAAAGAGCGTATCTCCCCTCTTTTTGTTGGAAACGGGTGATAAGATCCCATTTTCCGGTCGATGGCTCATTCAAAGGAAGAGGGCTCTCCCCTCCTTTTTCATCGAAAAGAGAGAGGAATTCCTGACGAAGCTTGCTTCGTTCCAGTTGCTCTTTTTCCTCTAAAGACGGCGCTTCGTCAAGAAGAGGGAGAATGCTCAAGTAACGTTTCTTAAGAGTCTCTGCGTCCAATTCATTCTCAATTTGGAAAAGATAAGCATAAAGAGCCATTTGATAAATATCTGGCTCCTCTTCTAAAAGAAGACCATTCGAAGAGACTTCTATCTCGATGAAACTATTCTTAGGAAGAAAAGAATAATCTATCCAATAAGCGTCGTAAATTAGGCATTCCTTCGTTTGATTATATTGGAAACAGATATGGTATTTCCCTTTTTCGAGATCGTTAAAAACGTCTTTTACTCCAAAGAAGGTCAGATACTCCTTCACCCTCTCTAACCCTTTTTCTTTGTTTCTTCTTAAAAACATGGGTCAGCTCCTTCATAAGAATAAAAAGAGATGCGTCCTAGAAGATGATTTCTTTCAAGAAGATAAAGCCATACTCCTTTCCAATAAGGCTCATTTATATCTTCTTTGACTTCATTGGAGAAAAGATAATAAGAAAGAGAATCGTCTTGATAGAAATCAAGGAAAAGAAGATAAAAGAAATATTCTTTGTTTCTTTTCTTTTTCTTAAATTCCGCCTCTAATCTTCTATGCGAAATCTGAACAAGATGGGAAATCTCTTTCTTGTCCTTCAAGAAATCTCTGAGAAGAAAGATATCTTTGGGAGAGAGAAGAGCATAGGAGAAATCTTCATAAAGATCCGGGAAATAATCTTTCCCATCGATGAGAAGGACGGCATTTTTGAATTTCTTATAACGGATGATATTCTCCACCTCATACGAAAGGCGAAGGAACTCCGAAGGAGAGAACATCTTGCGATAACGAAGGTAAGAGGAAAGATCTTCAGACTTCTTAAGAAGAGAAAGAGCAAGTTCTCTTGCATCATTCGTTAAACCTATCTTTTGAAGGAAAGAGAAATCCTCTTCCCGGAGAGAGTCTTCCCCTCCTTTAACGAAAAGAAGCTTCAAAAGGAAAGAGACGTCCTTCCCATCTCTTTCCTCTTTATAGAAATTTATGGCGTTACGTAGGTCTTTCTCAAGCAAAAGCCGAGGAGATTTCTTTGCCAAAAGAAGAACGAATTCAGGCAATAATTCACGAGGAAGGTTCTTTCCAGAAAGGCAAACAAGGCAATTCTTAGCTTGAACTTCCTCTTTTTCATTCCCATTCACTAGGTAACGTTGGATGAAAGAAGATGTTCTTTCTTCTTTTAAAAGAGAAGTAAGGAAACGGAAACTTCCCTCCAAATCCTCTTTTAAGGATAGCAAAACCTCTTGAATAATCTCCTCTAAATAGGCGTCAGTCCATTTTCCTTTCTCTTCGAATAAAGAGATACGTTCCACGATATTCCCGTTTTCAAAGAAAAGAGGGACTTTTGCCATATTGGCAAGATAAAGAACAATCAGTTTCTTTCTTTCTTCTTCGTTTAGCTGGTTGAAAAACCCGTTTATCTTATAAGGCAATCCTTTGAATTCTTCTAAAGATTCCAAGAAAGACACAGAACGAATCTGAGAAAGAAGCTCCCCATAGATGTTTTGATATTTCTTCTTTTCCTCCTCATTTGCCATATAGGCTAAGGCAACCACATGCTTGCAAAGATGAGGATAAGGGCAGGAACAATGATAAGAAAAAGAACCGTCATTGTTTAAACGCAAGGAAACGTGATATTTCTTTTTTCCTTCAATGATTGCCAAACATCCTCCATCAGCATATTGAAAATCCTTAACTTTGCCTTCTTGAAAATATTCCTTGCCCCTTTGAAGGATATTCGAAGGCAGGTTGTCTAAAATCGAAAGATAGTTTTTCACATCAATATACTAGCAAAAAGAGGCTAGGAAGAGTAGACGTCATCATTTATCAAAGTTAGGGATATCCATCATTTCCCAAGGGCATTCCCTTATGAATTGCCATTGTTCATCAGATTTACCATAAATGACATATAAAAAACGTTGAGCTTAAGCATGTCCTCCGCCGTTCTCTTTCTTTTAAAGATTTGAACCGACTTAAAAACACACATAAAGACAAGAACGGATGGAATCTTGAAAACGGATCCAAGGGTTATGTTTTTAGTCTCTATCAATCATTTTAAACGGAACAGTTTCTCCGGTTGAATTAAAAAGATCGTCCCTATCAAAAGAGAGATATAAACAATCTTTCGTTGTTTGATACGTTCCTTCTCCTCTTTTTGAGTAGTCTCTTTTCAAATAGAAAGTCTTGTCTTCATTCAAAACAAGAGTGTATTTTCCATCGAGTAAGACGCCAATTTTATCAAGATAGAACCGAAGGCTGAGGTCTTGGTTTTCAAAGAGGACGCTCGTGCAATATCTAGCATCGATTTCTTCGTCAGAAAGATCTTTCTCTTTAGAAATCGTGGAAGTCCAATTGTCAAGCTCAGGCAAGACATTCTTATACCCATTCAGGGGATCACGGGATATGGTTATTTCATCTCTTGTTAGGGTGAAGCCACGGTTTTTAGGAAATTCGATGAAAAAGAAAGATATCCTCCCCCACTCTCGCCCATAGCCCGTATCCATTCCAGTCAGATCGCCATTTAAACATCTCATATTTATCATTGATTTTTAATTTGCCAAAACCGGATCTCTTATTAAGCTGGCATTTTAAAATCATGACTCCATCTTCCGAAACGTATCTACTAAAGGAATTAAAGAAAGTGATAGGACTCCTAGAGCATGAGCAGAGGGAAAAAGGCAAGAATATAAACAACAAAGGGAAAGTTTTTTATTTTTCTCAAGCTCATTGTTTTTCTCTCCCAAGTCAGACAAAGATGCATCGTTCCTTTTCCGTCTCGCTTATCATCTTTTTAGGCCTGATAAGATTCCATAAGGCAAAAAACGCCTTAGATGCTTTCATATAGTAAGCCCTTTACAATCTTATCATACATAGGGGATAAATCATTTCAACGATTATTTTTCAAAGGAAAAACAGGACAGGAGAAAGAAGCCTCCTTCAAGGAGATTAAGATGTGAGGAAAGCGTCTCAATGCAGCCGATATTCTGAAGGCGAAAAAGGATGTCCTCTTTCTCTTTGAGAGAGGCTTTTCTTAATTCCGTGTATCTTCCTTTGATATTTTTGTGTTCCAGGTAATCTTTCTTTTTTATGAACGGATTCTTTAGAAGCAAAGAAAGGGTTTCTCTTTCTAAGAGGGTGAAGAAATGATGAACGTCCCCTTCTTTTTGAAAGGATTTTGAATACTCTTTCCGTAAATAAGTCAACCCATGCCTATTCAAAAGAAGAGAATAATCATATACCCCTTCTCCATAAAGACTATTTGGGTAGCCGTAAACGAATTCTTGTTTCCCATAATTAGGAAGATAAGTCAAAAGAAAAGCCAGATACAGATTTCTTTGAAATACCTCCTCAAAAGAAGGATGTTTCTCAAAGAAAGCGAATAAATCTTCTGCATGGGCAATAAGAGGATCGTTTAAATCTTTGTATTTCCGATTATCCTTTAGATGGATTTTCGAAAGAGAACGGAAATATAGGAACTCTATAGCCAAAGGAAAAGATGGCAAGAGTTTCTCTAAAGAAGATACGCTTCTTCGATAATTTGGGTTCTTGTAGGCCAAAGTAGCCTTTCCCAAAAGAGAATCGTCACCTTTTTGAAGAATCGTCCTTAGCTCTTCATAGGAAAGAAAGGAAAACGGATTCACATTCATATCTCAAAGGTTTCTTTTAGCAAAGGCCACATTTCAAAGAATGAGACATGCCATTCCCCACCTAGCACATCTGAATTCGACCTATTATGAAAAGGCGAAGAAAAATAAGTAAAGAAATAAAAACCACTCTTTTTATTCGTTCTTATCGGTTATTTTTAGTTTTTGTAAAGAAATTAATGATAGCGTTTGAACCCTTTTGCTAAAGACTTTCAATAAGAAAATGTTTTCTTGCTGGTTTTTTGTTTTTTATTTCTTTCTCAGTATCGTTTTCTGATACTTCCATGAATGAATATGGCAATGAGGAAAAGGAAAAATAAAGCCCATTTCATACACTGTATAGTCTCTCTTATTAAAAAAGTCGGGCGTTAAACCCGACTGATAGAACGTCAAATAGAGATTAAGAAAGCTTCTTTCCTTCTAGCTTATATCGCCAATAGTTGATGCAATCCCTGACGGTTTGCTCATACTCGTATGTTTCTTTCCAGCCTAGAGCTTTCATCTTATCGCAATTGCCGGCATAAAGCTTTTCATCGGCAGGACGAAGAAGCTTCGGATCTAGGACAAGCTCATACTTCACGCCCATGATCTTTTCGATGCATTCCACCACATGGGACATCTTGAAGATATGGGAAGAGCAGATATTATAGGCCTCACCCGGAACGCCTTTGCGGGAAAGGATTTCCAAGGCCACGCAAACGTCACGCGCATCGATGATGGCTCTTAAAGCAGAGAGGTTCCCCACAATAAGATGGTTATCCCCTTTCATCTCCAATTCCACCGCACGTTTGGTGAAATCGCCGGTAATGTCTTGAATCTTGCGGGGCCCTGTGCAATTAAAGAGACGGACTCTGGCGCTTTTAATGCCGAAGTTTCTGAAATATTGGAAACAGGTGAGATCCTCTGCTACTTTGGATACCCCATAAGGATGAAGGGGCAATAAAGCGCAGTCTTCTTTAGGAAGATTATCCGGAGAATAGGAAAGAAGGGCTTCGCCATAGATAGCGCTAGAAGAGATGGCCACCACCATAGGATCGTATTCCGGATGGGTTTTCTTTGCCGCTTTGATGGCTTCGAAAAGGCCGACCGTCCCTTTCACATTCACATCCATCGTATAATAGGGATCTTCCCAAGATTCGGTAGGGCGCGATTGGGCGGCAAGATGGAAAATCTTATCCGGAAGATACTCGTTGATGAACGCTTTCATCTTTTCGTGGTCACGGACATCTAACTCAAAAAGGTCCACCCCTTCTTTATTGATGTCATTTAGATCCACGGTTGGGGTGTAATAGGAACCTTTGACTTCATATCCCGATTTATGAAGATATTCGACAAGGTGGCTTCCGATGATTCCACCAGCGCCAGTTACATAAGCTTTGACCATAATTTAACCTCTGGAATGATTATAGGCATTCCATTCTTTCTTTTTAACGAAAAAGACGTCAGGTTTTTCCTGCCCGTTATTATTTCTTATGATAAGGAAGGCCGATATTCCAAGCCTTGCCTACAGGATTTCCTATCTCGTAATAGGTGGAGTCGATTTGAGAGAAGCAGATGGCATGGAGCTTAGAGACATCCACTTTGTCATTCTCATCAAGAACAGACTCATCAGCCAAGACGTTCACGATTTCTCCATACGCGAAGAAATTGCCGTCTTCATCATGCCTTAAAGCGTGGAGCTTGCATTCGATATTCAGAGGATATTCATCAAGAATGGGAGCATCCACATGTTCGCTTTTTCTTGCGTGAATCCCGCTTCTTTCGAACTTATCGAGAACCGTATTCCCGGAATCGATGCCAAAATAATCCGCTTCTGGAGCGTGCTCTTTGTTAGCGATGGAAATCGTGAAGTCTTTCCCTAATCGTAGATTTTTGACGGTCTTATGATCCTCGCTAAGGCAACAAAGGATCATGTTGTTATCCACCATGCATCCCCAGGCCATATTCATGACGTCCACTTTGCCCTTTTCGTCATAAGTCGCAATCAAAGCGACAGGCATCGGGAAGAAATACGGTTTAATTCCTAAATCTTTTTTCATATGTGTCTCTCCTTGTTATTCTTTTGCTAAATGCTCTATCAATTCTAAGGTTTCCTTGTCGTTATGGAAAAGGATGCCATGCATCCCCACTTGAAGGGAGGCATCGATATTGGTCGGATTATCATCGATGAAGATGCAATCCCTTGGAGCCAGCTTTTCCTCTTTAAGCAGATAACGGAATATCTCTAAAGAAGGCTTGGTTTTCTTAATCTGATAGGAAAGATAGAGATGATCAAAAAGATCGTCTATGCCAAATTTATTCAGCAAATAAGGGACGATGGTATCGCAGGTATTAGAAAGAAGGAGAATCCGGTGTCCCTCGTTTTTAAGCTTCCTAAGAAGTTCGATATATTCTGTATGCGGAGCGGGCCTATCAAGAAATTCCTTCTTTAATCGTTCTTTATCAAACCCGAAATCATTGTGAACGTTATTCACGATATCCTCGAAACGAATCTCACCCCTATCACCCGGATGGAAATATTTATCCGTTAGGAGGTTATATCCTTGTGAGGTAACGTATTTCTTAAAGAAAACGGGCGCGCACTCATCGCTTATCACGCCAAAGAAATCAGAAATAATGACTTTTTTCATAACACTGGTAGTATAGCATTCCCGCAAAATCATAGAAAGAAAGTCATTTTTCCATATTTTTTCTTTTCCTTAGGACGCTTATAATAACCTCACTGCGCCTGTGGTGGAATGGTAGACACGTTAGACTTAGGATCTAATGAGGCGACTCATACAGGTTCAATTCCTGCCAGGCGCACCAATAGACGGATTTCCTCCAGGAAACTGGAGGCTTTTCTTTTAAGCGGCCTTTTATCTAAAAACAAGTCCGAATACCATATAGCCCGTAAACGTCGTTATTTAACACCCCCATGCAAAATGTCCGTATTGCGGTTCGAATGAAGCTGATGCAAGATGCCGGCGAGGTAAGATGTCCGAGGCTTCTCAAATGTTTCACATCAATTGAGAACTAACACGGATAGCTTTCGGCAATGTTTCATATTCCTTGAGAAAACCGAGTTTCCCTTTGCCATAGCGCTGAAAAGCAAAACCGAAAATCATAGCTCCAGACTATTAGGATCTAGCAAAAACACTTTCGCTCCGATAATCAAATAGCCTTTTTCATTGCGGCGCGGTTTCATGCTTTTGCCCACAACGATTATTTTTTTGAAGGAGTCGTTGACTTTATCAAATGATTTGGTTTCCTGTTTCATTTTTTCTTCGTTCGGGATGTCGTAAGCCGATTGAATGTAGTAACGTTTATTGCCTTGATTTGCAACAAAATCGATTTCAAGTTGCCGTCTTTCCGAAGAACCGTCAATGTTCTCCCGAGTACCTACAACGCCGACGTCAACGTTATATCCGCGATAACGTAACTCGTTGTAAATTACGTTTTCCATCAGGTGCGTCTCTTCTATCTGCCGGAAATCAAGTCTCGCATTGCGCAAGCCGACGTCCTCGAAATATATTTTATATGGCGTGCTAATATATTTTTTACCCTTTACATCGTATCTGTTTGCTTTGGAAATCATAAACGCCTGTTGCATATAGGTAATATAGTGATCGATAGTAAGCGCACTTAGCGACGCATGTTTAACACTTTTGAAAGTGCTTGCAAGTTTTGCCGGATTAGTCAAAGAAGAAATTCCCGATGCAATGATATCAAGCAATTCGCCGATGTTTTCATCGGAGTTTAAATTATGCCGCTCCACTAAATCTTTAAGATAAACGTTTTGCAATTGAGTTTTTAGATAACTTGATTTCTGTTCGGGGGTTTTCATTAAAGCGACCGCTGGCAGGCCCCCGTAAACCATATAATCGTCAAAGGCATAGTCGAGTCCGTCTTTGTAATTTGCATAAAACTCCGAAAAAGACAACGGTAAAACATGTATTTCGTCACCTCGGCCGGCAAATTCCGTCAATACATCGCTTGAGAGAAATTTTGAGTTGCTGCCAGTTACGTACACATCCATATTTTTCTTGCGCAAATATCCGTTTAGAACAGCCTCAAAACAATCGAGATTTTGCACCTCATCGAGAAGAAGATAGTACATGTCATTGTCGGTAATTCTTTGCGAAATGTATGCTATAAATTTCTTCGGATCTACTTTCTTTTTATTGGCGACAAGCTCCTGTAGGTCTTCTCCGATAAGCAATAAATCTTCCGCCGAATCAAATGCGAATTTGATTATATGATTTTCGTTCACGCCATCTTCTTTCAATTTTTCACCGAAGATATCATTCATAAGGTAAGATTTTCCGCATCTTCTGATGCCGGTGATAACTTTTACAAAACCGTTATGACGTCTTATTTGAAGCATTTCCAAGTATTTGTTTCTTTTTATCTCCATTTCAGCTACCTCAACTTAATTTATTTGGTATGATAACCAGTTTTATTAAGTCCTTTTATGGCATATTACTTTCAAAAAAACAGGTGGCAATATGTTTTCAAACTTAATATTTTTGGTAAATTGTGCAAAATTCCTAAGTGTCATGCCGAATGATATATCATCTACGCCTTACGAGAGTTTTCTCTGACAGCCACAGCACAGCGCACTTACGCTAGAGCCTGCAGGCGGATGACAAACAGGCACCTCATCCTGTTATGCAAAAGGCAAACTTAAATTTATTTTTGCACATATATAGCACCCATTTTATTTGTCTTTATTTCTATTAGAGGGTACAATAACGGCAGATACAAATAGGGAGGCATATTTATGGCAAGTGTAAACGTCACGATACGAATGGATGCGGATGACAAGGCAAAAGCGGAGAAGCTCTTCTCGGAGCTCGGCCTCACGATGAACGCCGCCTTCAACATGTTCGCAAAACAATCCATCAGAGAGCAGGGCATTCCTTTCAAAGTCACAAAGAGCACCGGCATCCAATACATGGATAGAAATCTTCTAAACAAAATGCTAGAAGACTCGGAGAAAAAGCACCGCAAGGTCTATGAGGAATTGGCCAAATGAGCTTTTATTTCTCCAAAGATGACATTCTCCACATTCATTCAAAGCTGATAGATGATTTCGGTGGGAGTGATGGAATCCGTGATGAAGGAATGCTGGATTGCGCGATAAACGCACCACTCCAGACATTCGATTCCTTCGATTTATACCCTACCGCTATCGACAAGATCGCAAGGCTTTCCTTCGGCTTGGCCATGGATCATCCTTTCATAGATGGAAACAAGAGAATCGCTGCCGCCGTTTTGTATTTGGGCTTGAGCGCAAACGAAGTGCCTTTTGCGGCCACAGACGAAGAAACGATTGAAGAATTCCTTAGTCTAGCTTCCGGGCAAATCGGCTATCCTGCTTTCCTTTCCTGGGTCAAGTCGAAAATCTGATCGCCCAAATCACATCCATCCCTCAAGAAGGTGCCGTCGCCTTCTTTTTTTGTTTCTTGAAGATTGGTTTCCGCTTCATGACGGGGGTGAGCAAATTCCCGTTCCTACAGAAATCCCCTAACGGCGATGACGTAGGAGGCCATCAAGCCCCATCCGAAAGCGAGGCGTCTCTTTCGTTTCGAGACGCCGCTCTCCCGGCAAGGCGGACACCGGCTTCCAGAAACCAGGCATCCATGGGAAAAGAGACCTCTTTGTCTTCTCCCGCCGTCTTCGAGATAAAATTTGTGGCTATTAATTTGAAGCCATAGGCTGCCCTCCTTTCGGGAGAGCAGGAATATGAAAAATCAGGTCGTCGGTGAATTTACCGTTCAAGTGCAACACTTCTAGACAAAAATAAAGGCTCATATCAATCCTGGTGTAAGATATAGTTGCGACACTTATCTACAGGAGGTTCTTTATGAGCTATTCACATTTTACCATAGAAGAAAGAATTAGCATTAAACATCTACTTGCTCAAGATATTTCAATTCGTCAGATAGCGAAAGAAATAGGAAGATCGCCCAGTTCTGTATCCAGAGAGATAAAACGTAATTCTAGGGGGCCAAATGAATATGGTGAGACATATAGAGTAAAGCTGGCTGAAAAGCTCTATAAAAAACGTGTCTCAAAAGCGCATAATATCGTTCGGTTTACTTCTGTGATACATTCTGCGCTTGGCAGAAAGGATCTAACGAGAATTCTAACGGACTTCTTAGAGAGTTCTTTCCCAAAGGTTATAATTTAAGTAGATATACCCAGGTTTATATTGATAAAAAGGTAAATTTAATTAACAATAGACCTAGGAAATGTAACAACTGGATATCTCCATCAAAATTGATGTCTGAAGCTGTCTCTGAGTGTTGCACTTAAGATTACAATTTACTTACAGGAATACAGTATTAAAAATGATGAAACCACTATTTTCAGGTCACCGATGCAAATGGAATAACAAGAATCAGCGATTTTGAAAAGATATGGAGCGGCTTCATATAATTTAAACCCACAGTCAGTGTCTGATTTGTCGCATTGACGGATTCGAGGTTGAAGGCTCCGGAGCGGAAAGTTCCTCGATCAGGTGCTTTGCTACCTTCTTGTGGCCTTCCTTGACGAGAATCTTGAGAGCAATGGTCGTGCTAATATAAAACCAATCAATGTCGCTAACGTAAAATTGATCACCTTCATCGGTCACAGGATGAGGCGTGTCTGATGCCGTTTGCCCTGCTTTTGAGCTTATGGGAGTGCCACAAGCGGTATAACGGGAAGGGTACCCGGCACGAGAGCATCATATCGACGATATTATCCCGGACGGCATTTGACCCATATCGAGCAGTTTCACCTCGAACTAAGCTCATTTCCGTCGCAACTTCTTTGTGAGCTTTTTTCGTATAGCCTTAATATTTTTCGAAAATCGTGGTATATTACACATAGAAGTTCGGACGGTTTCGTCCTAAGTACGAGGCAAAATATATGGTTAAACGCGATTCCTATATGAACAAACTGATCCACAGCATGTGGAACGGCGAGATAAAGGTCGTCACAGGCATACGCAGATGCGGCAAGTCCGTACTGCTTTTTGATCTGTTTTTCGAGTATCTTCTTTCGCAGAACGTTTCGGAAGATCATATTTTGAAAATCGAACTGGATCAGCGGCGGTACTATAAGTTCAGAAATCCGATCACTCTGTGCGAATATGTAGAAAGCACCGTCCGGGACAGGAAGGATGAAAAATTCTATCTGTTCATTGATGAGGTGCAGCTCACCACGAAAGTAGTGGACAAGGAAAACGGCGGCATCGAGGTTACCATCTACGATATGCTGAACGAACTCAAGGCATATAAAAACCTTGATGTTTATGTCACCGGCAGTAACTCCAAAGGGCTGTCGAAAGATATCGCAACAGAGTTTCGCGGTCGTGCTACACAGATCCATGTGTTCCCTTTGTCATTTGCGGAGTTTTATTCTGCCGTGGGCGGCGACGAGCGAAAAGTGCTGGATATCTATATGCTCTATGGCGGTATGCCGAGAATTTTAGCACTGGAGGATGACAAAGATAAGAAGGATTATCTGACCTCCCTCTACAACGAATTGTATGTCAAGGATATTGTGGAGCGAAACGGCATCGAGCGTGAGGATGTTCTGAATGATATTCTGGACTTCCTTGCTTCGCAGATCAGTTCGCTGACGAATCCGACCAATATCGCAAATGCCATCGCGTCCATGAAGAACGAAAAAATCAATCCTGCGATGGTTTCAAACTATGTGCAGTATGTTATCGACTCTTTTCTCATTTCAATGGCAAAGCGATACGATGTCAAAGGAAAGACCTATTTCAAATATCCGAACAAATACTACTATACAGATATCGGGCTTCGGAACGCACGGCTGAATTACCGCCAATACGATCCCGGTCATATCATGGAAAACATGGTCTATAACGAACTTCTGCGGCGCGGGTACTCCGTTGATGTCGGTGTGGTTTGCGACCGCACGGGCGACAGAAAGGTTCAGAAAGAAATCGACTTTGTGGTAAACGATGCGGATAAAAAAATCTATATTCAGTCCGCTTTCCGCATGGATACCGATAAAAAGGAATTTTCCGAGCTGGCATCGCTGATGCTTACCAAGGATTTCTTCAAAAAGATTATCGTTCGCATGGATGTGCAGCACAATTTTTATGACGACAACGGCATCTTCCACTGCAATCTGATCGACCTGCTGCTTGGCCGGGTAGAATTGTTCTGACAAAATAACTCATACGTCTACGAGGAGTGACCTTTCAGGGGCACTCCTTTTTCGTACCATCAGGAAGGCTCTCACCGAAAACTTCGGACGGTTTCGTCCCAACTTCTCTGTGAAAAGGTGTTTTTTTCATGCCATCTACAAGGAGGTGACGGTATATAGCGGATAGTTTCGAACTGAAAATCGGTCTTGAAGGCGAAAAAGAGTTCAAAAAAGCACTGGTAGACATCAACCAGCGCTTCAAGGCGCTCAGCTCCGAAATGAAACTAACCACCTCTGAGTTTGACAAGAACTATAAATCCGTGGAGGGTCTCGCCGCAGGAAATAAGGTGCTACGAAAAGAGATCGACGAGCAGACAACAAAAATCGATATCCGTCCGAAGTAGTCACAAAGTGATCGACAGTCCTATCGATAGTGAAGGTTTTAAGGTCTCATTTCCTAGCTTATCGACCACCTTACAACATACCTTGTCTCTTTGTCAAAGAGAGCGCAGTTTTCGAATGGAATTTCCTTGTTCCATTTCAAATGATGTGAAACAAAATCGCTTAAGAAAAAAGCATCCTACCTTACAATGCTTTTTGGCTGAAAAAAACAAAGGAGGATGTCATGGATAGTCTAGCACAAACGAAGGGGAGGAATTACACCCCCCATCTTTTGGCGACGAGGGTCAACTGCTGCAAGAGGGTCAGGGAATCCCACTGGCCCGTCGCCAAGGTCCTTTCCTATTGACACGTGAGGAGGTCTTCGCTCTACCGTTGGCTGAAGAGGTACGACGCGCTCGGAGAGGAAGGGCTGAGGGACGCCCCATACGCCTAAATCGGATCATCCGAGGAGGACGCCCGAGCACAACGGCAAAGTGGAGAGAAGCCACAGGATCGACCAGGAGAA
>ERZ808240.3443-NODE-3443-length-15398-cov-30.110213_pt1 | contig 15398 bp, 12 predicted proteins | sample MGYA00521084_ERZ808240 | MGnify/ENA primary metagenome ERZ808240 (study PRJEB31516, sample SAMN03275571) | gut metagenome | biome: mammalia-associated habitat; material: feces | host: Papio cynocephalus | place: Kenya | collected 2012-08-06 ... | reverse complement strand
AACCGACCGCGCAACCCCTGAGCCGGCTGCGGAGACTCCGGAGGCCGCCATAACCCTCGTCAACTACATTCACGTCCCGTCGGCGGCCCGCGCCGAACTGGAAAATGCTTGGAACACAAGATTTTTCGACGCCGACACATTCTTTTTCAGCGCATCGGACCTCGGCACGCAGCTCGTCTCCATGCTTTCCGAAGAATTCGACTATATAGGCATCGTCTGCGGACTCATCGTGTTCATATTCCTTTGGCTCTCATTCGGCCGCCTCGAACTCAGCCTCCTCGCATTTCTTCCGCTCGCCGTCAGCTGGGTGTGGATTCTGGGGCTCATGGGCATATTTTCGATAAAGTTCAACATCGTGAACATAATCCTCGCGACGTTCATTTTCGGACAGGGCGACGACTACACGATATTCATCACCGAAGGCCTCATGACCGAATACGCCACGCGGCGGAAAATCCTCGACTCCTACCGCAGCAGCGTCGCATTCTCCGCGATGATAATGTTCGTAGGCATCGGCACGCTCATCATCGCGCGGCATCCTGCAATGCGCTCGCTCGCGGAAGTCACCATCATCGGAATGCTCTCCGTCGTGCTGCTTGCCTATCTCATACCGCCGTTCATTTTCCGCATCCTTACGACCTCAAACGGCCAGCCCCGCGAATGTCCCGTGACTCTGCGCCGGCTCTGGAACTCGCTGCTTGCAATCGGCTTTTTTCTGCTCGCCGTACTTTTCCTTGTCCCCGGTACGAAACTCTATTTTCTGACCGGACGCTCCGAGAAAAGACGCCTGCGCTACCACATCTTCCTTCAGAGGCTCTGCCGCTTCATAATCAATCATATACCCGGAGTGAAATTCTCGTGGAAGAACGCTTCGGGAGAGTCCTTCGACAGACCGGCCGTCATAGTCTGCAATCACCAGTCGCATCTTGACGTGATGTTTCTTATGGCTCTTTCCCCGAAAATCGTGATTCTCACCAACGACTGGGTGTGGAACAACATCTTCTACCGGACAATCATCCGTGCGGCGGAGTTCTATCCTGTCTCCAACGGCTTGGAATCCAATGAGAAACGGCTTGCGGAACTCGTTGCCAGGGGTTATTCCGTCGTGGTCTTTCCCGAGGGGACCCGCAGCGCCGACTGCTCGATTGGACGCTTCCATCGCGGGGCCTTTGAACTTGCTGAGAGGCTTGGACTTGACGTGCTTCCTGTCTTGATTCACGGCTTCGGGCACATTCTGCCCAAACGCGACTTCATGCTCCGCGAGGGCGAGATTTACGGCGAGGTGCTTCCGAGGGTTGCGCTCTCTGCGGCCGGGGCGGACCTGAAGTCTCGCACAAGATGGTTTCGGGCATTCTATCTTTCTGAATATGAGCGTGTACGCCGCGAGAGGGAGACTCCGGAATATTTCGTGCCTTACATAAAGCTGCAATACGCCTACAAGGGAAAGGACATCGAGAGGGAATGCCGCGTGCAGTTGAGGGAAATGTCGTGGATATATGAAATTCCGATGAACACGCGGGAATATGCCGTCGAGAACTGCGGCATCGGTGCGGGGGCGCTTGCTTTGGCGTTGAGCCGGCCGTGTATGCAGGTGTATGCGAGCGACCCCGATGCGGAAAAACTGGCTGTCGCCCTGAACTGTGCCGCAGTTCCGGAGAATCTGCATTATGTTGATGCCGAGGGGCGTGAACTTGTTCCGGACTCCGCTGAGGAGATGCCGGAGGTGAATGGGGGTATGGAGGAGTGACGGATGAACGGGAAGATTATCGGGATGACGACGGGGTGTGTCGGTGGTGCGGAGGCGCGGACTGAGAAAGCGGTGACGATGACGGCGGGAAGGACGGCGGTCATAATCGGCGGCGGCATGGGCGGTCTGATTACGGGGGCGATGCTTTCGCGCCTGGGTTGGCGCGTGACCGTGCTTGAAAGGAACAGGAATGTGGGCGGCGGACTCCAGACTTTCCGGCGCGGCGGAGTGGATTTCTGCCCCGGAATGCACCTTGTCGGAGGCTCTGACGGGGGAGCGGCAGTGGCACTGCTGCGCCGTCTCGGAGTTGATGTGCGGCTGGAAAGCTGTCCTCAGACGGTTCTGCTGTCTTCGGCAGGCGTGTTCCCGGAGGCTGGGGCAGGCGCGTTTCAGGAGGCTGGGGCAGGCGTGTTCCCGGAGACTCTCTCATGTGCGAGGACTGCGGCGGAGCGGGGCTCCGGAGCGTTTGCGGAATACCGCATCCCTCAGGGCGTTGAGGCGTTCTACAGCTATTTCGCGGAAAGGTTTCCGGAAAGTTCGGCGGAATTGAGACGCTACCTTGACAGGATGCAGGAAATATATGACAGCGTCCCGTTGCTGAAGCTCGGCTCAAGTGATTCGGAGTTTTCGGAAGGCGATGACCTGACTTCCATATTTTCCGACGGCCGTGTGATTTCTTATGTCCCTGACGGTGACGCGCTTATGCCTGCGGACGAGTTTGTCGCAAAGTACATCTCCGACAACCGGCTGAGGACTGTGCTCGGATGGCTGAACCCTCTGACGGGGGCGATTCCCGGCATCACTCCGGCTTATGTCCACGCGATAATCAACATCCTGTACATCAGCGGCAGTTCCCGGTTTGCCGGAGGCACGAAACCTATAGTCGAACGGCTTGTCGGCATCATTGAGGGCGCGGGAGGAGCGGTTAAGGCCGGCTGTGCGGCGACAGAGATTCTTGTCGGACAGGACGGTTCCGGAGATTCGTCACAGGAGAGTCAATCCGCGCCTCTGGCGTGTCGCTCCGCCTCCCCGGCTGGTCAATCTGCGGCCTGCGGCGGGACGGGCGCGGGCAGGCGGAAAGTTACCGGGGTCAGATGCTCCGACGGAAATGTATATGCGGCAGACATATACATATCCGACATCCATCCTTCTGCCCTCGCCGCTCTTTGTCCTCCTGATGCCTTCCCGAAGGCTTTTCGTCGTCGTCTCGCGGCGCAGAAGCCCGGCATCTCGATGTTCAGCCTCTACATAAAGCTTCGTGACGCGGTCGCGCCGGGCGGAATGAAGCTCGCGGATGGCGCTGCGGCTGATGAGATGAATCTCGCGGCTGACGGCAGGAGCGCCGACGCCTCCGGGGCGGCCGAGTTCATTCTGGAGGGCGACTCCGGCTCCGCGTGGCGGCCGTGGGGAGAAATCATGTATTTCCGTGACGGGAACGCCCTTACGGTCATGGCTCCGATGTCCTGCGATGAGGTCGCCGGGTGGAAGGGCACGGCTCCGGGGCGTCGTCCGAAAGAATACCGGCAGTGGATTGCCGAGCGCACGGAACGGCTGCTCAGCCGCATTGAACGGCTTGAACCCGGATTCCGGAGCCGCATTGAGACCTGCCTGCCGGCTTCTCCTCTTACACTCGGGGACTATCTTGGCGACCCGGACGGCGCGGCCTACGGGTTCCGCATCGACTCGTCCGCCCCGTCATTTTCCCGCTTCGGCCCGAAGACATATCTCGATAATCTTTATATGACAGGACAGAATGCCGGACTTCACGGACTCTGCGGAGTCTCGATGACCTCGATTCTCACGGTGAATGCAATTTGTGCGGAGGCTGACGCTTCACAGATGGTCAAGAGGAAAGCTGATTATATTGTAAATGATTTATAATAAATGATATATGCTGAATTTTAAGAATATTGAGGGAGACATTGAGTTTTGCGGCGCTGACGAAATCCGGAACTTCCAGGACGGACTTCTGCGCGATGCGGTCGAATATCTTGCGGAGCATTCGGGCTATTATCGGCGTATGTTTCGCGAAAGCGGGATTGATGTCGGAGATATACGGACGATTGACGACCTCGCGCATATTCCATTTACGGAAAAGCGTGACCTGCAGCTGTATAACGAGGAATTCCTCTGCTGCCCGAAGGCGAAAATCGTCGATTACATCACGACTTCCGGCACGCTCGGCGAGCCTGTGACTTTCGGCTGTTCGGAGCATGACCTTCAGAGGCTTGCCTACAACGAGAAAAAATCGTTCGCCTGTGCGGGGCTGAAGCCTGGAAGCATCCTCCAGCTGATGACCACCCTTGACAAACGCTTTATGGCGGGGCTTGCCTACTTCTTGGGAATCAGGGAGTTGGGCGCGAGCATCATCCGTGTCGGGAATGGGATTCCGGAGCTTCAGTGGGACACGATTCGTCGTCTGAAGCCGGACACTCTGATGTGCGTGCCGTCGTTCATCCTGCGCCTGCTCCAGTACGCGGAGGAACACGGGATTGACTGGAGGGAAAGTTCCGTGCGGCGAATCATCGGCATCGGCGAGGGGCTGCGTGACCAGAACTTCGAGCTGAATCTGCTCGGACGGAAGATTAAGGAAAAGTGGGACGTGGACCTGTATGCCACCTATTCATCGACGGAGATGGGCGCGACTTTCTCCGAATGCCGGTACGGCTGCGGCGGTCATGTGCATCCGGAACTGATTATTGTCGAGATAATCGGCGAGGACAACCTTCCGGTGCCGGACGGGCAGCCGGGCGAGGTGGTCGTGACGACTCTCGGGGTGGAGGCGATGCCGCTTCTGCGCTTCCGCACCGGGGACATTGCCGCGAAGATTGTCGAGCCTTGCCGCTGCGGACGCAATTCCTACCGGCTGACTCCGCTTGTGGGGCGCAAGAACAATATGATTAAGCTAAAGGGCACGACTCTCTATCCTCCTGCGCTGAACGACGTGCTGGACAACACGGACTATGTGGAGAACTATGTGGTCGTGGTGCGTGACAGCGACGCGGGGACCGACGAGGTCGTGGTGCGGGTAGGGTTGAAAGGCAGCCCTTCCGATGATGTGGTGAAGGACCTCAAGGACCGTTTCCGCTCGCGTGTGAGGGTTGCCCCGATTGTTGAGGTCCGCCCTGTCGAGGAAATCCGCGCCGTGAACTTTCCGGCGAAGAGCCGCAAGCCGGTCAAGTTCGTCGATGAAAGAACGACGAAATAACAGCAGATAAGAGAATTAAATTTATCCTCATAAAGAATTTGGATTAGATTTTTGGGGATAGATTTATTTTTGAAGAGGGAGTGTACTGGAGTACTCGACCGATGAAAAAATAAATATAGACCAAAAAGATATACAAATATATGAATAGAGTGGTTATAACGGGATTGGGTATATGGTCCTGCATAGGGAAGAACATTGGCGAGGTCCGGAACTCCCTGTGGAACGGACGGTCGGGGATTGTGCTGGACGCCTCCCGCAAGGAACTTGGATTCAGGAGCGCACTGACGGGAAAGGTTGAGATGCCGGAGCTGAAGGGCATGCTGTCCCGCGCACAGCGGAACTATATGCCGGAGCAGGCGAAGTATGCATGGTGCGCCACCTCCGAGGCTCTGCGCAATGCGCGGATAGACCAGGACTGGCTGGACGGTCATGAGGTCGGGATTCTCTACGGCGGGGACAGCTCCGTGGAACCGGCGGTGAAGGCCGTTGACGCCGTGCGGGAAAAGCGGGACACGGTGATGTGCGGCTCAGGGGCAATCTTCCAGTCGATGAACTCCACCGTGACCATGAACCTCAGCTGCATTTTCCACCTCAGGGGCATAAACATGACCGTTTCCGGGGCCTGTGCCAGCGGCTCGCACGCCATCGGACTGGCATCCCTGCTGATTGCGGACGGACTGCAGGATATGATTGTCTGCGGCGGAGCGCAGGAAGTCAATCCGTGGTCGGTCTGCTCCTTCGACGGGATTTCCGCGTTTTCCACAAGGGAGGACGCTCCGGAGCAGGCCTCGCGACCCTTTGACCGCGACCGTGACGGACTTGTCCCGAGCGGCGGCGCGGCAACCGTGATTCTGGAAAGCTACGAGTCGGCGGTCCGTCGCGGAGCCCCGATTCTCGCGGAGGTGCTCGGCTATGGCTTCTCCTCAAACGGCGACCACATATCATCTCCCAACGTCGACGGCCCGGTGCGCTCCCTTGAGATGGCTCTGCGCCGCTCCGGACTCCGGGCCTCCGACATCGGCTACATCAACGCCCACGCTACCTCCACTCATGTCGGTGACGCCAACGAGGCCAAGGCCATTCTCCGCGTCTTCGGCGAGCGAAGCGTCGAGGTCACCAGCACAAAGTCCCAGACCGGGCACGAGATGTGGATGGCCGGGGCCAGCGAGGTGATATACTCCATGCTGATGATGAAGGGCGGTTTCATAGCCCCGAATCTCAATTTTGAGAACCCGGACGAGGATTCGGCGCACCTGCTCATTCCGTCCGTCCGTACAGAAAAGAAATTCGACACATTTCTTTCCAATTCCTTCGGCTTCGGAGGGACAAATTCATCATTGATAATCAGGGATATGCGTTAGCGCGGTCCCTAAAAACCGAGAATATGAAAACTGCATTGGTTACCGGCGGAAGCCGTGGAATAGGACGCGCGGTGTGCGTCGAACTGGCAAAGAGGGGATACCACGTGATTGTGAACTATGTTTCCAGCGAGGCCAAGGCTCTGGAGACCCTGACTCAGATTCGCGAGACAGGCGGCGACGGGGAACTGCTGAAGTTCGACGTCGCGGACAGGGCGGCCGTCGCCGATGCCCTGAACGGCTGGGCGGACGGGCATCCGGGGGAATATGTTGAGGTTCTGGTGAACAATGCCGGCGTGCGGCGCGACAATCTGCTGGTCTGGATGGAGGACGAGGACTGGGACCGGGTGCTCGACACGAGTCTCGGAGGGTTTTATAATGTGACTCGTCTGCTGATTAAACCGATGATTCTCAGGAAGTTCGGGCGCGTGGTCAATGTGGCGTCCCTCTCCGGGCTCAAGGGACTTCCGGGACAGTGCAACTACTCTGCGGCAAAGGGAGGCCTCATCGCCGCGACCAAGGCCCTGGCTCAGGAGGTTGCCAGAAAGGGCGTGACGGTCAATGCCGTGGCCCCGGGCTTCATCCGCACGGACATGGTCGAGGGGCTTGACGAGGCGGAGCTGCGCAGGACAATTCCTGCCGGCCGTTTCGGGACTCCCGAGGAGGTCGCCTCGCTTGTAGGTTTCCTTGTCTCAAAGGAGGCTTCATACATTACGGGGCAGTGCATCGGCATAAACGGCGGGCTTTACTGATTCGTTCCGGCTTCGGCTGATTTGTGGCGGTTCCAACTGGTTCTGCCTCGCATTTATTGGCGTGGGGCGTACTTTTTGCTTGGGGAGTGCGGCTCCGACGGAGAACCTGAGCCGTCGGAGCCGCATTCAGATGTATATAGGAGACAAGCTTTTCATATTCGACCTCGACGGAACCCTCATTGATTCCGTCGCCGACCTCGCCGCTGCGGGGAATCACACGCTGGCTCTGCACGGCTACCCTACGCACCCTCTTCAGTCCTACTACAAGTTTGTCGGCAACGGAATCGGCAAGCTTATGGAACGGGCGCTCCCCGAAGGCTCCAGACAGCTTGCGGAGTCTCTGCTGGACGATTTCCGCGCCTACTACAACATCCATCTCGCGGACAACACGAAGCCATATCCCGGAATCCCCGAACTCCTCTCCTACATTCAGTCCCAGGGCGCAAAAATAGCCGTCGCCTCCAACAAGTATCAGGCTGCCACCGAAATGCTCGTCGGAAAGCTCTTTCCCGACATCCGTTTCAGTTCCATACATGGCCAGCGTGAAGGTGTCGCCCGCAAGCCCGACCCGGAGGTCGTGTTTGAAATCGCCGAGGAATCAGGTGCACGGCTCTCGGACATCATCTATGTGGGCGATTCCGACGTTGATATGCGCACTGCCGCCAATGCCGACGTCCGTGCGATAGGCGTGACCTACGGCTTCTGCCCCGCCGAGACAGTCGCGTCCTTCCATCCGTGGAAAACGGCCCGCTCGGCTGCGGAGGTAATGGCTATCCTCGAAGCCTGAACGGGCCGTGAAAATTGTTTTCGGGAAATTTTACTGCTCTTCCTGAATTTGTCCGGCGTAGGCTGACCAGCCTTCTGCGGATTTGTAGGCAGCTGCGCAGCCTTTCGGAACATAGATTTTTCCGCTATATGCAGAAGAGTCAGAAATCTTCAATGCATTTGTATCCAGCGTTGCCGGGGTGGTTGAGAGGAGGTGAATCTCGGACAGACTACTGCTGTATTGGAATGCGTTTGCTCCAATTTTGCTGATATTTGCAGAAATTGTAATCTTCTCGAGGGAACTCATATTTGTAAAGGCGTATGAGCCGATTTCTGTAATCTGTGCCCCTGTCAGGTCAATCGCCGTGATTCCACTGCGTGCAAATGCAGAACTGCCGATGCTTTCAATCTGGGGCAGGCATATTTCTCCGGCAATTTTCTTGCAGTTGTCGAATCCGCCCTCTCCGATTGTCTTGACCATCTTCAGCTGCTCATTGGTGATTTCAAGTTTACTGCAATTCTGAAAAGCATATTTGCCGACGTTCTCCGTGAGGTAGTCAACCGCCGGAAGATTTATGCAGTTTTGGAACATATAGTCCGCAATTTTGGTGAGATTCCGAAGTGAACCGACACTGGTCAGCTTGGCGCAACCCTGGAACATAGATTCGCCGGCGCTTGTGAGGCTTCGCAAATCCACGCTTTCCAAATTGCCGCAGAAGGCAAAAGAGTGTTTTTCAGATGCCTTCTGGAGATTGCTTAGGTCAATGCTTTTAAGAGAGCTGCAACCGCGAAAAGCTTCACAATAAACGGTCTTAAGATTCGCAGTGTTCGTGACAGATTCAAGTGCGCTGCATCCTTTAAACGCACAATCGGCAATTAAGGTGACAGACGGAAGGCTTATTGACGTGAGGCTTGTATTGCCCGTGGTTGCATTGACCATGAATGCGTATATACCGACACGAGTGATATGTTCTGTATTGTTAATTTTTTTGAGAACTTTGAAATAGCTGAGGTCACTTATCTCTGTCACTGAGTTTGGCAATGTTATTTCGTATATCGTCTTTTGTGCGAACGCCTCTGTTTTTGTCACTCCCGTGAAATATTGGAACTCGTTGAAGGCGGAAACGCTTGATTTCGGCCAGCTCTGGGCTGCAAAATTTTTCATCTGTGTGTCCGTCACCTCGGCCGCCTGAGCCATGGTCAGACAGCCGTCGGAGCCGAAAGCCGTTGCCAACGCCTTTCCAAGCGCTTCATCCTCAAAACTGATGACATTGAAGTCCGTCTTGTCGAGATTCAGCTTGAGTGTTACCTTATGGCCGGCCTGGAGATTGCTTCCGGCAATAACCTTCGTCTGCGTGAGGGCCGCACCGTCCTTGGTGTAAGTGATGTCAATCCTGACTTTCGTTTCGGTCAAATCCACAGGTGTAACTACCGCAGTCTTTCCTTGCCACTCCTCGCTCAGTCTCGCAACCGGGTCGCTCACCGAGACATGATTATAGGATTCCGTCAACGGTACATCGGCCTTGAGGATGGTTTTTCCCGTGAAGTGTCTGTCTTCGTCAAGGCTTGTCAGCGTCACCTTCGTCACGGGACATCCGCTGAGGCTTGATGACTTGAACCGGAAATCAATGTAGGCGCACTTATGTGTGAATGTCAGCCCCTTTTCAACCAACTCGGCTTTAGTCCCGGAGAATTTCGTTTCCATTTGGCCCCATTTCCCGGTATCGCCATCCTGCTCTGCGGCAATCTCAACCACCTGAGTGCCGTCTGAGCTAATCTCGGAATAAGGATAATACGCCGTGAAAGCAATCTGTGTCTCATCAGTTACCTCGGTTCCCTCTTTGACGGGCACCGTAATCCTCGCTGACGGCTTCCCGTCAAACTCATCCGTTATCGTATAGCAGGAACTTCCGTCAACTGCGCTCTCGTCATCCGCGACAAACCCGACCTTGTCGCCCTTTGCCCAGAGCACGTTCACGCCGTCAATCGTCGTCTTCGTAGTCTGCGGAGCATTCGCGCTGACCTCAATCCCGCGAATGCCGGCCTCGGGCTGTTTCTTGTCCTCAATGTTTTCCTTGCTGCACGCGGCCATTGCCAGAAGGGCAATCACCGCCATAAAGATGTTCTTCCTCATAATAGTCAAGCTCATGTTAATACTCCGTCTCCTCGTTCTCTCCCCAATAACTTTGTGTCAGAGTCTGTGTCGTGCCCGTCGGGCTGTCGGCGAAACCACGCTCCGCGCAGATTTCGCAAATTGAAACTTCCGGTGCGCGATACGCCCGGAAAATGCTGCTATTGCCGTTCATTTCCTTGTAGAATTAAATTTCCGGCAAAGGTAGGGGGGGATTCATATATGCCAAAAAATCATTGTCCCATTTTGTTCCCCTGACGCGAATTTCCGTTTTTGAAACGCCGCGCCTGCGGCTCGTCGAGCGACACCCCGCGCACAATCTCGGGGTCTATCTCCCCGACATATTTCTTGGCCTTGTAGTAGGCTGTCCTCGACGAGAATCCCGCCTCTTCGGCGATTTCCTCCTGCTTCGCCAGCGGGTGCGCGTCTTTGTAGAGCCGGGCATATTCGAGGCGGAACATATTCACGAGGCTGTAGTAGCCGACCTTCGCTATGAAGCGGCCTGCCTTTCCCATATCCCCGTTTCCTATGTCCAGGAGCACCTCGCTCTTGAGCAGATGCGGCTCGCGGAAACGTCGGCGTATCACGGAAAGCACCTTTTCCCTCACCGCAGGGTCGTCCTCCCCGGCTTCGCCGTCTTTTCCGGCCTGTCCGCAGCCTTCGATTTCCGCAATCTCCTCATCGCTTTCTCGTTTGAGGCTCATCATCGTGTTGTCTATAGTCTGCGGGAACGCCAAACGCTGAGGATGGAGGATTATGCACAGGAAGCGGACCATCCACAGTGACGCGAGAATGTCCGCCGCGAACTTCACCCAGTGGCTTCCGGAAAGGAAAACCGCCCACATGGCGGCGACCCAGACCAGCGGCATGGCGACCATCATCTTCGCGAATCCCGAGGGGAAGTCCTCTTCGTTGGAGTAGTTTTCCGTGCTGAACCGGTCGATTGCCCGTTTCAGATCCGCGAGCACGGCTGCCATCATTCCGGTCTGCACGAGGCTCAGCGCTCCTGCCCCCATACGGAGTTCCCCCTCGTGCAGTGCAATCCATGTGTCCCCTCCGGCGAGGAGCGCGACGAGGAGCGCCGCTATGTACAGCGTCGGAGTCATGAGAATGAACCGTCGGAAAACCTTCTTCCGCCTTGTTCCGAAACTGCTGAAGTAGTGCGCTATGAGCAGCGCGAATCCTGCCGGGTAGTAGATGATGCCCCAGATTCTCGCGTAAGTCCACACTGCGGGGTCTTCCGGCGCGAGGACATAGGGAAACAGTGTCAGCAGCGCGGAGTAGAACAGCGCTGTCTGTCGCCGGGCCGGATAGAAATATCTCTCATGCTCCGAGAACGGTCTGCACATATGCCCCAGTCTGATGCGTCCGCATATTACCCCCGTGGCGATGAACACGAGACCCGCGCCGGCGAAGACTTCTTCTGAACTGATGTCAATGGGAAACATATTCTCTTGCTATTTCTTTTTCTGTTACAAACTGCCTTTCGTGAAAGTGTCCTGCAAAATTATACCCGAATGTTTGAATTTCCAAGCAAAAAATTTTTGCCATATAGAAAAATAGTCTTATACTTGCACCGCAATTTGAAAAAAGGAAAAAACGATATGGAAACTAAGAAAAGGCGCGTAGTGAGCTACGAGAATATGGACGAGGCTCTGGCGGCCGCGTTCAACGAGAAATACCCCAAGGGATTCAGCGACTATCTCCCTGATTTGAAGGAATATCCTAAGCCGGACGGCACATCGTTCTATGCAGTGACGATCGAGACCGATGACGCCATATGTCTCGTGAAGATAAAGATTCGCACGGATGACGCGGAGGAAATCGAGAGGTGGCTCGACAGCGATGACGACGACGAGGAGGACGATGCATCAGGCGAGGAGAACGGCGACGCCCTTCCTGACGACAATATATCACAGTACTCCAACGGCGACGATGACACTGCGGAGTAACATTTCCACGACATATCATTCGGCAGTCGCACGATTCCGCATATCGAAGACCGTCGATCACCAATATTGAACCGGCAATTCCCCTTGCCGGTTTTTTCATCCCCCTTCATCCTCTCACCTTCCCTTTCCCTTTTGCCTCCCCCCCCAATCCTGTCCCCCCCTCCCTTGTTATGTCGAACGCACGGCTCTTTCATTTAGACACCTTCAAAATGAAAGAGCCGTGTCTGACGTGCAACCGGGGTTTGACGCTTTGAGTTTTTTTCATTACATTTGCGGAGATTTTACCCGATGTAGCTGCGTCTGCGGAAGAATGATCTGAAATATACAAACGTAGAATATGACTGAAATGTACTGTGAAAATTTTTCAATAGGGGGGGGCAATGATACCCGTCCTTATGTTTCGCCTGACGTAGAGGTGATCGGAATTGAACTGCAGAGTTGCGTGATGGCCGGCAGCGATGTCCACACGGAGAAGTTGGTTAATGAGGATTTTGAATGGTAGGGGCTTGGCTATGAAAAGATTAGGCAAAATCATCCTGGCGGCTGTTGCCGCAGTCGCGGCGCTTTATGGCTGCGCAAAAGAAAACCTTACTGAAAAGACACCTTCTTCGGATGGATCGGGATTCCATCTCACATTCACAGCGGAAAAGGCTGATGATGACGTCATTACCCGAGCAGCCATAAGTGCGGAGGACAATACTGTCATCAACTGGAGCGAAAACGATGCCATCAGTGTCTTTGACGGGGATGGTGTCAACTGTAAGTTCACTCTCAAGGAAGGCGCAGGAAGTCCGACGGGCAAGTTCGAGGGCAAGGTCACAAAACTTGCGGATTCTTACACCGTGCTGTATCCATATCAGGAGGCAGCGACGATAGATGCCGCCACGGGCGAAATCAAAGTCGTGTCCCTCAAGGGAGAACAGACTGCGGTGAAGGGCTCTTTCGACTCGGAGGCAGCTCTTATGGCTGCGAAAAGTTCCGACGGAAGCACCATCGCTTTCAGAAACGTTGTCGGATATGTCAAGATTGTTTGTGGGTTCGACTGCAGCGGTTTGACTTTCAGTGATAACAGGAATGTTTACGAAATGGCCGGGAGCATGGATATTGCTCTTAGTGGAGGCTCCGGCGTGCCTTCGGCCACTGTGACAACGGACGGATGCAGAGAGGTGTCCCTTAAGGGAAACATCGAAGCCGGGGCCGTGTACTACATTGCTCTGCTTCCAGGCACATTGGACAAGGGATTCTCGCTTATATTCAATGGCGCTGACGGGAAGCAGTATGAAAGATCAACCGCCAAGTCATTGACTGTAAAACGGGGTGTCGTGACTAATCTCGGAACTTCCAGAAAGGATGATGTCGAACTTGTGGCTCCGTACATCACGTTCTCTGCGGACGATAAGCAGACTTTCACGTTCAATAAAGGTAAAACATCAACGATAGATGTAAATTTGTTCGAGTATTCCTTAAATGGTGGCGCATGGAGCAAATTTACGCTTACTGAAGACGGGACACCCAATGGCATTATCTTCGGGGGCGAGTATGGAGTTCTGAGACTTCGCGGCAAAAGTCCGAATGGAACATCTGATGGACGCAAATTTATCAATTCATATAATGTGCAGTTTGCTAATTCGGATGTTAAAGTAAGGTGCAAGGGAGATATACGCACGCTCATAGACTATGAGAATTATGGGACGGTAAGCACCAAGGATGCCAGATTCTCGTGGCTTTTCCGAGAGGCTGCAGCACTTGTAAGTGCACCGGATCTGCCAATGACTGAGCTTGCTCCACAGTGTTATTATTACATGTTCGCTTATAGTTCAATAGAGAACGCCCCCGAACTTCCTGCAACTGTGCTGCCGGATGATTGTTATAGCTATATGTTCTCTAATTGTAAACAATTGAAGTATTCGCCTGATTTGAAAGCGACAACTGTCGGGCAAAATGCGTATTTTTGCATGTTCCAGAGCTGTAAGTCTCTCAAAAAGGCTCCTGAGATTCTTGCAACAGAATTCGAAGGTGCTCATAACTGCAATCAGATGTTTGCATGGTGCAGCGCTCTTGAAGAAGGCCCGTCTGCGCTCTATGCAGAGACGTTGCTGCCCGAGTGCTATCGTCTTATGTTTCAGAACTGCTCATCTTTAAAGAAAGCTCCTGTCATCAAGGCTGTCAAAATCCACAGCGGAGATAGTCACTGTCGTTCTATGTTCGTCGGATGTACATCTCTTGAGACGGTTCAGGATGTATTGTTTGCCGAAGAAACTGCTTTGTCCCCGAATATATGTGAAGAAATGTTCAGAGGCTGTACCAGTCTGAAGAAGGCGCCGGCATTACCGTCCATGAATTTGCAAACGGAATGCTATAAGGGGATGTTTAAAAAGTGCACAAGTCTGACAGAAGTACCGGAAAGTCTTCCGGCAACGACATTGTATGAAAGCTGCTACGGGTATATGTTCGATGGCTGTACGAGTCTGCAGAAAGCACCGAAACTCCCCGCAGAGACATTGGCGAACGACTGTTATGGTTATATGTTCCAAAACTGCAGTTCGTTGACGGAAGTTTGGCTGAATGCGGCAAAAAATATTGGTAACGTCTTAAATGGGTACCCATTCAGTGGTTGCCCTTCAACAGGCGTAACTGCCCATATCAGAAAAGACCGCGACTACAAAAGTATTGGGAAATTGTTAAAACAAACCAATTGGACCTACTTGGACATAGAGACCGGAGACCCGATTACTGATGCGAATTGACATTCAACCAATCAATTGGAACAAAAAGAGTCTTATACTTTCCTGTTTCATATATAGCATAACTCTGTCCGACGGCCTCGCGCACCATGAATCCCTTTACGGCAAGCGGCTTCTTGTCCTTCTCCGTGTCGGCGAGGAAACCAGCACTCTCGACCGCACTCTCCTTTCGCAGGTTATCTCTATGTAAATTTTACTATATTTGCAGGTTTTAACGAGAAAGAGAACCTTTGCGATGAAAAAGACCCCAAAACTTAGGATTACGGCGGCTATGGCTCCGGTGCGGAACTTCCTGAACAGGATGCCGGAACGCAATCTCGTGCTGCTGCTGTCCCTTGCCGTGGGGATTCTCTGCGGACTCGCGGCCGTGGTGCTGAAGCTCGGCATCGAGCATATCCACAGCGCGCTTACCTCGTGGTTCGGCAGCGGTGACGGCTACAATTGGCTCTACCCGTCGGAATGCTCCTTTCCCTGCTCTTTGTCAAATACATAGTCCGCGACAACATCGGCCACGGGGTCACCAAGGTGCTGTGGCCGGCATATTCAAGGCTCCTCTTGCCGGGGTTCTCTTCACGCTGGAGATTCTGCTCTTCAACATTTCGATGTCCTCAATTCTCCCTCTGCTGATTTCCACGGTCTCGGCCACGGTCGTGTCCTACATATTCCTCGGAAACGAGGCCGTCTTTGCCTCCGACCTCGGAGTGAAGGTCTGGCAGGTCGAGAACACCGTCGAACTCCTGT
>ERZ808240.3440-NODE-3440-length-15409-cov-13.586101_pt1 | contig 15409 bp, 14 predicted proteins | sample MGYA00521084_ERZ808240 | MGnify/ENA primary metagenome ERZ808240 (study PRJEB31516, sample SAMN03275571) | gut metagenome | biome: mammalia-associated habitat; material: feces | host: Papio cynocephalus | place: Kenya | collected 2012-08-06 ... | reverse complement strand
CGCCAGCACTTCCTCCTTGCTTCGCCTGTTGGCGCAGTCGTCAGTGCTGCCCTTGTGGGGTCATCGCCGTGTATCCCATGCAGACGGTCATGCGGTTTTCAAGGTTCGATGATGGGTTTGAAACTAGATTAACACATTCGCAGAAGAATTTTTAGGACACATTACGTCCGATTTTTACGAAATTTGATTTGAATTTCTGCTAAAAATCGGACATTCATTGATTGAATTTGCGTGAAAGCTGTGAAGAATGTGTTGCTGTGGTTTTAGTGTATCATAGCGATAACAACAATTTTAGGAGGTCGTACCTCCGGTTTTTGAAGCGAGAAAAGCGGAAGTAGTGCTTCCGCTTTTCTGCTGTCAACCTTGGAAAAAGTATATCACATCGTAGATTTAATTTTTAGGAACTGGTAGTTCCGGTTTTCAAAGAGTTTGAAGTGAATTTCAAAGAAAAATCGGAACTACTGGTTCCGGTTTTACATAGTAGCGCGATTTTGATTTTTGTTTGCCGTTCTTCCTAAATGGACTTCCTGCCCCCTCGCAGCGGCGTTTTCCGGCTCTCCCTTGTGGGGTCATCGCCGTGTATCCCATGCAGACGGTCATGTGGTTCTCAAGGTTCGATGATGGTTTGCAGAAAGCATATCACAATCTGATAAATAATTTTAGGACGTATCTGGTCCGGTTTTGAGGAAGAAAACCGGACATAGTAGGTCCGGTTCTTGTGAACGGCTCTGGACAGAGCATACCATAAAGCCGCTCAAATTTTTAGGAAGCATTACTTCCGGTTCTTATACTCAAAACCGGAAGTGATAGTTCCGGTTTGATGCGATATTGTGTGAATCAACGTGGATTTCTTTTGAACGAATTTTTTCTCTAAAAATTTGCTCATTCAGCGTCCGTGAGGATGCGTAGCCAGCACAATTTTTGTGCTGAACATTGGGTTTGGGCGAAGCTCAACAGGTGTTTTTGAAGTTGGATTTGTAAAATCAAATTCAAAAATTGTGAGTTGGTACCAGCTCACACTGCTTGCTGCAGTTTGCGGACTCAAGGATTTTTGCGCAGAAAAACAACCGCCCGCTCCAAGTTGAACTTGAAAACGGACGGTCTTGATTGAAAAATGATTTTCAAATTTTAGAAGCACGCTGAAAGGCTTCACAGAGGACGCAAGCAGTGCGTCTGTCTATACAAACGCCTATTTTGCGTTGCAAAATGCTTGTTGGGAAATCCCAAACCCTTTTTGATCTGCACCGTTCCGGTGCAGGCTGCGCGATTGCATCGCTAAAGATACGCCGATGACTTTTAAGAAGACGGCTTTATAAAAACATACATAAATTGGTCATTTGCAAAGAGAATGGAGATGCTCTCACGATTCTGAAGAAATCTGAAGATTGATGATTTGAGATACTTTCTCATATTGACAATTAAAGAAAGGGGGTTATAATATCTGCGAATCATGCGCGGATGGGGGAGTGGCTGCTTTGTCAGGGTACAGCACAAAACAGAAAAAAGCTATTATGAACTATTTCTGGAACCATCCAGATGATGTAGTGTCTGCGCACGAACTCGCTGCGGCATTGCAGGAAACGCATATCAATATGAGTACGATCTACCGAAATCTGGCAGTGTTGGAGTCGAATTCTCAAATACAGCGTTGCTTAAAGAATGGAACGAGAGAAATCGGTTATCGTTGTATGGCGCAGCCGTGTGGCAAAAATATGGTTCAAGTGAAATGCACGAAGTGCGGAAAAATATTTTATATGAGCGAAGAAAAATCTGAGCTTCTCTTAAAATATCTGGCGAAGAATGCGCAGTTTTCGCTTGATATGAGCCGCACGGTTTTGTATGGAATCTGTTCGGAATGCAAAAAGAAATGATTCTGGAAGGACAACTCTTTATGGGACAGTATAAAACAAGGCAGCACACGCTTATACTGACGTATCTGAAAAAACAAAAAGGAAAAGCATTCACTGCGGATGCTGTTTTTCAGGAACTTCAGCAGGCAGGAGAAAATGTAGGAAAAGCCACGGTATACCGGGCACTGGAGCGACTGGTCGAGGATGGGTCAATCCTGAAAGTTCCTGCCGCAGAAGGAAATCGGGCACTGTATCGTTGTGCGGTTGAGCAAAATTGTGCAGAAAACGGACAGATGGTCTGTTTGTCCTGCGGACGGGCATTCCCATTAGAATGTTCCCATCTGGAAAGTCTTTCACAGCATATCCGAAAAGATCATCAATTTGAATTGGACACCCGCCATACCGTGCTGTATGGCTATTGTAAAAACTGTATCCGGCTAAAACATATCACAGTCTAAAGCGCACAGGAAGGAGACGACGAAATGGAACGACTGAACTTGGAAAAGAAAGTAATTGCAATTTTTCTGACCCTGTGCATTGCGGCAGCCGTTTCTTTGTCTGCGCTGTTTATTGTCGATTATGTGGATCATGACTGCACTGGGGAAGACTGCGGTGTATGTCAGGAAATTTCAGCCTGTCTGTCTGCGCTGCGTCGTCTTACAGAAAATGTGGGTGGTACAGCAAAACTGCCTGCAAGAGCCGCTTTACGGATGCTTTTGGCGTTTCTGCCTTTCTTACAGGCGGAGATTTTTACAAATACGCTGATCACATTGAAGATTCGATTGAACAATTAAGGCGTTTTGGAAACAAACAGAGCCTGCTCATTCTTTGAAATGGGTCTCTGTTGTTATGCCTCGCTGGTTTGAGACATAAAACTTGAAATTTTTCCCTTTGGAGTAAAATATGGTTTCCAAACGCATTTTTTCTCGCATTCTGCATATCCTGTTGGTTCTGCTGGGTGTGAGCTTCCTGAGCTTTTTGCTTATGTATATTTCTCCCGGTGACCCGGTACGCACCATGTATGCGGTCAGCGGCAGTATTCCGGCCGAAGAGATTCTGGAGCAGGTTCGGGAAGAAATGGGGCTGAATGACCCCTTTGTCGTGCAGTATATTCGTTGGATGGGAAATTGTCTGCACGGAAACTTCGGAACGTCTTATTTCAACGGACGGGATGTGGCGACACTTCTGATGGAGCGGGTTGGCCCGACGATTCGGCTGGCTTTGCTCGCCCTTGTTATGATGATCGTCATTGCGATCCCGATTGGAGTTTTTTCTGCGCTTCGGCAAAACAGCATCATGGATTATCTTTTGCGAGGAAGTACCTTCCTGTGGATCTCTATGCCGAATTTCTGGGTCGGATTGTTGCTGCTTTATGTGATTGCAATGAAGCTGCGTCTTCTTCCGGTGATTTCCACCCGAATGGATTTTGAACGAATGCTTTTGCCGGCTCTTACACTGGCACTGGCGATGGCTGGAAAATATGCCCGGCAGGTTCGTGCAGCGATTCTGGAAGAGCTGAATCAGGACTATGTGGCCGGGGCACGTGCCAGAGGACTGTCAGAGATACGAATCCTTTTTGTGCATGTGATCCCGAATGCAATCCTTCCGCTTATTACAATGCTGGGCCTGTCGCTCGGTGCGCTGCTGGGTGGAACGGCGGTCGTCGAGGTGATTTTTTCTTACCCGGCACTGAGAAGTCTGGCAATCGATGCCATAACATCCCGCGATTATCCGCTGATTCAGGGGTATGTTCTATGGATCGCTGTCATTTATATGGGTGTGAACCTACTCGTGGACTTTTCCTATAATCGGCTGGACCCACGGCTGAGAGAGGCGGTGCGGTCATGACAAAAGCGCAAAAGAGATTTGGCTTTTTCGCTGCGCTGGCTGTCGGAATCTTTCTGATTGCTGTTTTTGCGCCAGTGATCGCGACCCACGATCCGAACGCATCGGTTCTTTCCAATGCGATCCAGCCGCCCAGTGCAGAACACTGGTTTGGGACGGATAAAATGGGACGAGATCTGTTTTCAAGGGTTGTTTTTGGAACACGAACTTCTATCCTTTCCACACTGGTGCTGGTTGTGGGAATTCTGCTGGTAGGCGGATTCCTTGGTATCGTGGCAGGATATGTTGGGGGAGTTACCGAAACGTTTATCATGCGGATCGCGGACATGATGGTTTCATTCCCCGGTATGGCTCTGGCAATCGCGTTAGCAGGACTTCTTGGTGGAAGCCTTTTCAGTGCGATTGCAGCCATCATGGCAGTAAGTTGGACGAAATATGCACGAATGGCACGCAGCCTTGTACTTAAGGTACGTCATCAGGATTATGTGCTGGCCGCGCAGCTTTCCGGCACAAGAAACCGGGATATTCTTCTGCGCTATATGGTTCCGTCTGCATTGCCTACACTCATCATAACCGCGGCAACGGATGTCGGCGGAATGATGCTGGAATTGGCCGGATTCTCGTTTTTGGGACTTGGCGCACAGTCGACCTCCATCGAATGGGGATATATGCTCAATGAGGGACGTTCCTATATGGAATCCGCCCCGTGGCTGATGGTATTTCCGGGTCTGGCTATTTTTCTTACAGTTGTGATTTTTAATTTGCTGGGAGACAGTTTCCGTGACATCCTTGATCCACGGGAAAATGAAAATGCCCGGCTTTGATATTGGAAAAAGAGGTTAAAATGAATAAAAATATACTTCATGTACTTCGCCGTCCGGCAGCACTGCTGCTGACGGCGGCATTGTCTGTTGCTTGTCTGGCAGGCTGTGGCAGCAGCAAGAACGATTCGTCTTCTGCCAGTGCTTCGGCAAGTGAGACCAAGCACCTGAATTTTGGCTGTTACAGTTTTACGGAGTCTCTGGACCCGGTCGTAAACGTGAATTCCAGTTGGGCAGCAATGCGCTATGGTATTGTTGAATGCCTGTTCCGCTTTGATGATCAGGTCGTTGCACAGCCGTGGCTGTGCGACAGCTATGAAAGCTCTGACGACTATACGACATGGACGCTTCACATTCGGGATGGCCTGAAATTCTCCAACGGAAAAGAGGTTACTCCTTCCGTGATTAAGGCATCCTTGGAACGCCTGTATGCGGAAACCGATGCAGAGCGCGGCGGCACTGGCAATTCCAACCCGGAGATCTATCTGGCAGAACCCGTACTGACAGCATCGGATGAAGATGGGACTCTCACGGTCACCTGCCAGCAGCCCACCAGCAATCTGCCCGGAATCCTCGCTTATCCTTATTTCGCGGTGGTTGATGTGGACTGTATTGATGAAAAGGTCGTTGGTACCGGTCCGTATGCTCTGGATAGTATCCAGACGGGTATCGGTGCAGAACTTTCTAAAAACGAGTATTACTGGAACGGCACCGTTCCTTATGATACGCTTTCGGTCGTGTTTATTGAAGACAGCACCACGAAAGCGATGGCACTCCAGAGCGGAGATGTGGACGTGGTAGAGAATATCACTACGGCCAGCGATCTTCAGAAGCTCTCGGAGGATGACCGTTTCTATGTTTCCACCGCTGCGGGTGTCCGCACGGGCAATACCTATCTGAACTTCAATGGTCCTTTGGGCAATAAAGCTCTGCGAGAGGCAATTCTTACTGCAATCGATCGGGATACGATGTGCAATGTTACGGCTGCGGGAATGTACACGCCCGGTTTCTCAGTCCTGCCGTCCTCGCTGTCCTATAACTACGATAAGCTGACCAATCCTTACCAGTTCGATGTGGAAAAAGCCAAGAAAATTCTGGATGATGCTGGCATTGTGGACACCGATCAGGATGGCATCCGGGAACTAGACGGACAAAATTTGAATCTGGTCTATCTGGCGTACAATAGCCGCAACCTGAACGACTTTGCGCAGGCAGTTGCGATTCAGCTGCAGGAGATCGGAATCGGTGTTACGCTCAATGTCGGCGATTATGATTCGATCCTTGCCATGCAGAATGCAGGCGAATTTGATATGGTCACCGCAAACACCACAACGGTCGGCACTGGCGACCCGCAGGATTTTCTGGGCGGCTGGTACTCCGGCAATTCTCAGAGCTATGGCAATTATAAGAACGATGAATACGATGCCTGCTATGAGGAACTGGAAGCGACTGCGGATGCAGAAAAGCGGCTGGAGCTGATTACCAGAATGCAGCAGATCCTGATCGATGATGCGGCAACGATCGTTTTTGGCTATTACAACAGCCGAATGATCAGCTGGGCAGACCGCGTCCAGAATGCGGAGATCGGAACAATCGATTACTATTGGATCACCAGCGATATGGCTCCGGTATCCTGAGAGAGGACAATAAGATGCTGAAAATAGAACACCTGAGTGTGTCCTATGCAGGAGGGCAAACCGCCCTTTCGGATTTCACGCTGCATATGAGACCGGGTGAGATCGTGGCACTGGTGGGAGAAAGCGGAAGCGGAAAAACCACAGCGGTTCGGACGATCATGGGACTGCTGCCGCCCGGAGGAAAGGTAACAGGCGGAAACATCTGCTTCGAGGGAAATCCTTTGCTGGATTTGAGTGCAAAAGAGTTTTCTGCGCTGCGCGGAAAAGACCTTTCGATGATCTTTCAGGATTCCGGTGCAATGATGAACCCGATTCGGACCATCGGCGCACAGTTCCGGGAGTATATCCGCGTCCACAGTGCGCTGACGCATCGGGAAGCACGGGAATTGTCCGAAAAGATGCTGGAAAAGATGGGGCTGCCAGACCCCGGCAGTATTTTGTGTTCCTACCCGTTCCAGCTTTCCGGTGGACAGAGGCAGAGAGTTGGCATTGCAATGGCAATGACCTTTCAGCCGAAGCTCCTGCTGGCGGATGAACCCACTGCGGCACTGGATGTGACGACACAGGCGCAGATCGTCCGTCAGATCCGGGAACTGCGCGAGGATTACCACACAGCGGTGCTGATGGTTACGCATAATCTGGCAGTCGCTGCGTATATGGCTGACCGTATTTTGGTCATGCAGGGCGGAAAGACCGCGGATGAGGGAGACCGGGAGCATCTGCTGCATAGTCAGGAACCCTATACCCGGCAGCTGCTTCAGGCACTGCCTGATCTGAGAGGAAAACGATATGTCTGAGTGCATTTTGGAAGCCAGAGATCTGACCCGGTGCTACCGTCGGCCAGATGGCAGGATGCTTACTGCCTGTCAAGGGGTAAATCTCAAACTTTATAAAGGGAAGACACTTGGGATCGTTGGGGAAAGCGGCTGCGGAAAAAGCACTCTGCTTCGGATGCTTGCACAACTGGAACCGCCGAACGAAGGTACACTTCTGTTTAAGGACAAAGATATTACCGCTCTGCGGGGAGAGGCTCTTCGCCGCCATCGGGGACATATCCAGATGGTTTTTCAGGACCCGTCATCAGCATTCTTTCCGCGGATGAAAGTATGGGATGCGCTGACCGAGCCGTTGAAAAACTTCAAAAATCTCTCGGTATCAGAACGAAAAAAAGAAGCTGCACGGCTGCTGCGGCTGGTAGAGCTTCCGGAAGAATTTTTGGAGAGGTATCCGCATTCGATGAGCGGAGGGCAACGTCAGCGATTGGGGATCGCTCGTGCACTGGCGTTGCAGCCGGAGATTCTCTTATGCGATGAAGCAACTTCTGCACTGGATGTTTCGACACAAGATCAATTGGTAAAACTTCTGATTTCCTTGCAGCGGCAGGAAGGCTTATCGATTCTTTTTGTCTGCCATGATCTGGCTCTTGTTCAGTCACTTTCCCATCAGATCATGATCATGTATCTGGGTGTTGTTGTAGAATCGCTTCCCAGTGCAGACCTTGAGGAACTTTCGGTTCACCCTTATACCCGCAGCCTGCTGGCTTCTGCCTTTTCGATGGATACCGACCCGGCAAAAGACATTGCACCGCTGTCTGGTGAAGTGCCAAGTCCTATCGACCGTCCCAAAGGATGCCCGTTCCATACTCGCTGTCCCGAATGTATGGAGATCTGCCGGGAAAAAGCCCCGAAAATGACAGAATTGAGTCCGGGGCATTGGCTGGCCTGCCACCGTGCCTAAAAAAGCAGATGAACAGGGCATAAACAACTTCAAGCTTGCACGGCACGGGAAAGAGTGTTATACTTGGTAAGCCAAAACTAACCGTGACGTATTTTCATCGGATTCAGGAGATCGCGAAAGAAGATGGAACTCAAACAGCTAGAATATTTTACTATTGTATGTGAAAAAGGAAGTTTTAGCCAAGCGGCAGAATGCCTTTATACATCGCAGCCCAATGTCAGCAAGGTGATTTCCTCGCTGGAAAAAGAACTGGGGCGAAAACTGGTAGAGCGAAGCAGCCGAGGGCTGCGAATCACGCCCTACGGTGAAACGGTGCGTGACTATGCAAGAGTCATTCTGAAACACGCATCCCTGATCAGCTCTATGGCGACGCATCACAATGGCAAAAAATTTACGCTGGCAACGTACCCCAGCAATATGATCACGAATCTTCTGGTGGATTTTTACCGACACTGGGGTAAAGAGTACATCGTCGAACATCAGGAAGGCAGTGTGGAGGAGGTCAGCAACTGGGTGGCCAGTGGACAGACAGAAATCGGCATCGTCTACATTGCACAGCGTCAGCTGGCGGCATTCCGGCATATCCTTGGACATAAGAATCTGGTGTTTGAGCCTCTTGATGTAAAAGAAGCCTGTGTCTATGTGGGACCCAATCACCCCTACTATGAGAGAGACAGCGTGGATTTCTCAGAGCTGTCCAGTCTGCGGTTTATCGGAGCGGTACGAGATTACTTTTCCATGGAGCATCATCTGGACCGGGTCTCACTGGGAGCTATCAGTACCAAAGACTTGAAGTATGCCATTTATTCGAACAGTGACCACATGACCATCAATGCGCTGATGCAGACTGACCTGTGCAGCCTTGGCATCAATTTTATGCACCAGCCGTATAAGCACTATGACATTAAAAATTTGAAAATCAACGGATGCGAGCCGTTTTTGCTGATTGGAACCGTTCGGCCTGAGGGAGATGAACTGAGCGAAGCAGCACAATGGTTCATCGAAAATTTCAAGAAGTTGCTCTGAGTATTGCACAACCTACTATAACGATTCGTTATGGAAAGCCATGCCGATTTCGTCAGTAGTCAGACAAGACAAACTGTGGTATCCTATGGGAGCGCCGCGCGGCAAGCGTGGTGCTCCTTTTTCGTTATAACTGACGTTTTTGATACCACAGGAGGAAACACACTATGAAAATCTCTCGCAGAAACTTCTGCCTGCTGATGGCAGGTGCCTGCTGCACCGGCGTGCTGGCTGCCTGCGGCTCCAGCTCTTCGTCTACTGCTTCGTCCAGCGCAGCATCCGCTTCTTCGGCGGCATCCGGCGAAGTCCGCGATGAGCTGATTTTTGTCAACTATCGTGATATTCGTGACCTGAACCCGCATCTGTATGCGGGTGAAATGTATGCCCAGAGCATCCTCTATGACACGCTGGTCAGCATTACGGCGGACGGCTATGAGGGCTGTCTGGCTGAGAGTTGGGACATCAGCGAAGATGGCTGCACCTACACCTTCCACATTCGTCCCAATGTCTTGTTCTCCGATGGCGAAAAGTGCGATGCGAATGCTATCCTCGCCAACTTCAACGCCATTCTGGAAAACCGTGAACGTCATACTTGGCTGGAAATGATGAACCTGCTGGTGGGTGTGTCGGCTCCCGATGAAAACACCTTCGTCATTGAGATGAGCGAGCCTTACTACCCCATGCTGACGGAGCTGGGCTGCATCCGTCCATTTGCCATGATTTCTCCCAACTGCATGATCAATGGCAGCACGAAGGACGGCGTCAACGGTCACATCGGCACCGGCCCCTATGTGCTGACGGATTTCGTGACCGATGAATACGCCGTGTTTGAGCGGAATGAGAACTATTGGGGCGAAGCTCCGGCCATCCGCAAGATCACGGTCAAGGTCATTCCTGACAACCAGACCCGTATCATGGCTCTGGAATCCGGCGAGATCGACCTGATTTTCGGCAAGAACATGATCGACGCTGACGCAATCAGCCAGTATCTGGACAGCGACAAGTTCACGGTCGGTCTGTCTGACCCCACTTCTACCCGCCACATCGTTATGAACACCACCCATGAGATTTTGGGCGACCCGGCAGTTCGTAAGGCATTGCAGCACGCCACTGACCGTCAGACCATTTCCGACGGCATCTTCTACGGTCTGGAGCAGCCTGCAGATACGCTTTACGCCACCACGGTTCCCTACTGCAATGTCGGTCTGAAGCCTTATGAGTACAACACTGAGACTGCGGCGCAGATTCTTGACGAAGCTGGCTGGGTTCTGGGCGGCGACAAGATGCGCGCCAAGGACGGCAAGCAGCTTGCACTCGACCTGCTCTATAACAGCGACAGCGTGACGGAAAAGACCATCGCCGAGTATCTCCAGAGTGAATACCTCAAGCTGGGTATTTCCATGACCATTCATGGCGAAGAAGAGCAGTCTTACCGCGATAACATGAAGGCCGGCAACTTCGATATGGTGTTCAATATCTGCTGGGGTATGCCGTATGACCCGCAGTCTTCTCTGGCCGCGATGCGTGCCCCGGTTTATGGCGACTATGCCGCCCAGCAGGGTCTTGCGGATAAGGCAGAGATTGACGAAGCTATCACCAAGATCCTGACCTCTACGGATGAGACCGAGCGTCAGGAACTGTACAAGTCGGTTCTGACCAACCTGCACGAGGATGCAATGTATCTGCCGCTGACCTATGAATGCAACAAGGCCCTGTACACCTCTGCTCTGCACGGCGTCCACTTTGGCACCGACCAGTATGATGTGCCCTTTGCTGATATGTACTTTGAATAAGAATTGACAGGGAAAGCCGCTTCGGGTATGGAGCGGCTTTTCTTGAAGAAAGGACTGCCTATGAAACGCTATGTTGTACGCAGACTGTTGATGGCGATTCCGCTGCTGCTGGCCATTTCGTTCGTCTGCTTCTGTTTTATCAATCTGATACCGTCCAATCCGGCAGAGGTCGCACTGCGCGTCCAGCAGACCCCGGTGATCACGGATGAAATTATCGCTGCGATGGAAGAGCAGCTTGGCCTGAACAAGCCCTTCTTTGTCCGTTATTTTGACTGGGTGCTGGGCTGCCTCCACGGTGACTTTGGCATCAGCTATGTCAACCCGAAACGCACGGTGGCGGGCGAACTGCTGCGTTGTCTGCCTGCGACCCTTCAGTTGGCGGGAACTTCTTTTGTCATCGTGGCGGTGCTCAGCATCCCCATCGGTTTTCTCTGTGCAGTCTATAAGGACGGCTGGTTTGACAAAATCATGCGCGGACTGGTCTTTGTGACGACTGCCATGCCTGCCTACTGGGTGGGTCTGCTGCTGATGTGGGGCATTGGTGTCAAATTGAACTGGCTTCCCACCAACGGCAACGGAACATGGCGGCATTTGATTTTGCCGTCCTTCACGGTGGCACTGAGCTACATTTCAACGTATATTCGCCTGATCCGCAACAATATGTTGGAAAATATGAAACAGGACTATGTGCTCTATGCCAATGTGCGCGGATTGCCGCAGAAGTCGATTCTGGTCAAGCACATCCTGAAAAACTCCATGCACACCTGCATCGTGGCGATGGGTATGAGCATCCCACAGCTGATCTCCGGCACCATCGTGGTCGAGAATGTTTTTTCGTGGCCGGGTCTTGGTACACTCTGCATCAGCTCCATCTTCAACCGGGATTACCCGGTCATCCAGACCTACGTTCTGCTGATTGGTGTACTGTTCGTCCTGTTCAATCTGCTGTTTGATATTTTGCAGACCGTCTCCGACCCCCGTCTGCGCAAGGAGGACTGACAATGAAAGAACGATTCTTCCGCAACCGCACGGCGGTGTTTACCGTTGTGTTCGTGCTGCTGGTGGGTCTTGTGGGCATTCTGGCTCCTGTCATTGCGCCCAATGACCCCTATGAGACCAATATCCTGAACAAATTTGCATCCTACAGTCTGCAATATCCGCTGGGCACTGACCAGCTTGGCCGCTGTGTTCTTTCCCGCATGATTTATGGCATCCGACCCACCCTCGGCCTTGCGCTGCTGACCATGTTCGGAACGATTAGTCTAGGTGCCATCCTTGGCATTATGGCGGGTTATTTCCGGGGCATCGTAGAAGAAGTTATCATGCGCGTGGTGGATGTGATGTTGTCTTTTCCCAGCCAGATCATGGTGTTTGCTGTGGTGGCACTGCTGGGCGTCAGCGTCCAGAATGTTATCATCGCAAACGTCTTTATCAAGTGGGCATGGTATGCCCGTATGATCCGCACTGGCGTGATGCAGTACCGTGACCGCAACTTTGTCCAGTTCTCCCGCTGCGTGGGAATGCCGGAGCGGTTCATCCTGTTCCGCCATCTGCTGCCCTCCATCACTTCCGACTTGGTGGTTCTGGCTTCGCTGGATGTGGGCTGGGCAATCATCAATATTTCCACGCTGTCTTTCTTGGGACTGGGTGTTCAGGCTCCCACACCGGAATGGGGCGCAATGCTCAATGAGGCGAAAAATGTGATGACATCGAACCCGGTGCAAATGATCGCTCCCGGCATCGCCATTGTGGTGTTGGTCTGTGTGTTCAACCTGATGGGCGATGCCCTGCGCGATGTGCTGGACCCCAAGGAGGTGCAGAAATGACCCCTGTTTTTGAATTGAATGCTCTGCACGTTTCTTTGCAGAGCCACCATAAGGAGACCGAGCTGGTACGCGGTGTGTCCTTTGCAGTTGCTCCCGGCGAGTGTCTCGGCATTCTGGGAGAGAGCGGTTCCGGTAAGTCAATGTCAATGAAAGCGGCTATGGGGCTGCTGGACCATAGCTTCCATGTCAAGGGCAGTGCACAGTTTCAGGGCGAAGAGCTTCTGGGAAAGAGTGCCGAGGAACTGCGCCGTCTGCGCGGCGGAAAGGTTGGCATCATCCTTCAGAACCCGATGACCTGCTTTGACCCGTTGTACCGCATCGGACAGCAGATTGCCGAGACGTTTTCGGCGCATAATAATTGGACAGCAGAGGAAATTCATGCCCGCTCGCTGGAGCTGCTGGAAAAAATGCGCATCCGAAACCCGGAGGAAGTGCTGGAAAAATATCCGCACCAGCTTTCCGGCGGTATGTTGCAGCGCATTATGATCGGCATTGCAACCGCCATGAAACCGGCTCTTCTGATTGCAGACGAGCCGACCACTGCGATTGATGCCATCACCCAGTATGAGATTCTGAATGAACTGCTGCACATTAAGGAAAATCATAACACGGCGATGATTTTTATTTCCCATGACCTGAACGCCATTTCCCGTGTGGCTGACCGCATCGTAGTGCTGAATCACGGAGCGGTGGTAGACCGCGGCAATTTCCAGCATATCCTGCATCATGCACAAGACCCCTATACAAAACTTCTGGTGGAAAAGCGTGCAGATGTCATGCGCAGATACACCGCTGTTTTGAACGGCAAAAAGGAGACTGCCCATGCTTGAACTCAAAAACATTAACGTAAGCTTCCGCAGTGAACGACAGGATAAGATTTTTGGTCACACCCGGCAGCAGGTGTTGTTTGATGTGTCGCTTACCGTAAAAGAAGGTACCTGTCTCGGCATTCTGGGCGAAAGCGGCTCCGGCAAATCTACGATGGGCCGAGTGCTCTGCGGACTGCTCAAACCAGACAGCGGCGAAGCCGTTCTGGATGGCGTTTCGGTCTACGCTTCCCGTGCCGGACGGCGAAATCTGCAAAATAAACTCAGTATCGTGTTTCAGGATTACACGACCTCTGCAAATCCCCGTTTCCGCATCCGGGATATTATTGGGGAAGGCCTGACGGTGCAGGAGCGCAGAGAGGGCAAAAAGCTGGAAAGGAAAGCCGAAACGAGCCGTTTGCTGGAACTGGTCGGCCTGCCTGCTGATTTTGCATACCGATTCCCCCATGAGCTTTCCGGTGGACAGCTGCAGCGTGTCTGTATTGCCCGCGCGGTGGCCTGCAAGCCGGAAATCATTCTGTTTGACGAAGCGATTTCCTCGCTGGACGCGCATACGCAGGTGCAGGTCATGGACTTGCTGCGGGAACTGAAAGACCGCCTTGGCTTGACGTATATCTTTATCACTCACGATTTGACCTCCATCACCTATCTTTGTGATGATGTGCTGTTTTTGTATCAGGGCCGGGTGACCGAACACCTGCCGGTAGAGCGTATCAGCGAAACGAAGGACGAGTATGCCCGGAGGCTGCTGGAATCCATTGTCGTTTTTGATACGGAGGAGTCGGCATGACGCTGTGCGGCTTTGAAATCGCCCCCGGCGAAAAACGGCAGGTGAAACTGCCTGTCCCCGGCAGTGAACCGCTGGAAGCGTGGCTGCTGTGCGGGACGCACCCCGGAAAGACACTGGTGGTCACAGCTGGTGTGCATGGCTGTGAATATGTCGGCATTCTGGCTCTGCAAAAATTGGTAGAGACGCTGGACTGCGCTGCGCTCTGCGGCCAAGTGATTCTGCTGCCGCTGGTCAATCCCAAAGGCTTTTTTGCAGGGGTAAAACAACTGAATCCGGCAGATGGCAAGAACCTGAACCGGGAATTTCCCGGCAGGGAGGACGGAACGGAAACACAGCGGATGGCGTGGGCAATCGAAAATATCCTCTACCCGGAAGCGGATTTTCTTCTGGACCTTCATGGCGGAGACTGGAATGAAGAGTTGACCCCGTTGGTGTTCTTCCCCTGCGGAGCTGGGCAAACCGTGGAACAGGAGACCCGCAGAGCGGCACAAGCTCTCTCCGTTTCCATGCGGGTCTGTTCAACGGCACGAAATGGATTATATAGCTGGGCGGCGCAAAAAGGGATCCCTGCGTTGCTGTTGGAGCGGGGCGGAAATGGCCGCTGGGCTTCCGAAGAAGTAGAGGCAGACTGCGAAGATGTGATTCGTCTGATGAACTATCTTGGAATCATAGAAGAGGATTTTGGAACAATCCATCAGGCGGAAATCGCGAAAGCTGTCTACGAAGAATCTCCGGCGGAGGGGTACTGGTTCCCGGAAGTCTGCGCTGGGCAGGAAGTGCCAAAAGATACACTGCTGGGCAGGTGGAAAAGTACCGATGGAACGCAGAGCCGCGAGATTCGTGCAAAATTTGCAGGGCGGGTTTTGTATGAGACCACTGCATTGGGCGTCCGTAAAAATGACCCGCTCATTGCGTATGGAACAGAGCAGGAGTGAACCTTTCTATAATAAGTATCCTCCAAGACTTGATTTTGATGTGCGGGCACTCAAACCAATGCCGTCAAGTCGGTGGTGGATAGGGTGATTTTTATTTGTCGGAGAGTAAGTGCACGGTTTCTGCACGGATTTTGCACGGTTTCAAAACGTGCAAAGGGTGTTTTTTGATGCAAAATCCGACAAAGGGTGCAGAAATTACCGGGCGAAAAATAACGTTGTTTTGATTTAAAATGACGATGACTCGAAACTTCCAGAAATTGAGACGAACCCACGGCTTGCTCTCTTAATCAGTGGGCCCAGGGTTCGAGTCCCTGGAGGTGCACCA
>ERZ808240.3439-NODE-3439-length-15424-cov-7.341792_pt1 | contig 15424 bp, 7 predicted proteins | sample MGYA00521084_ERZ808240 | MGnify/ENA primary metagenome ERZ808240 (study PRJEB31516, sample SAMN03275571) | gut metagenome | biome: mammalia-associated habitat; material: feces | host: Papio cynocephalus | place: Kenya | collected 2012-08-06 ... | reverse complement strand
AGGATACAAGATTCTCAATCTTGGCATAGGGGTTCGATTCCCCTATCCACTACATAAAAGCAAGTCATTCTTTTGACTTGCTTTTTTTGTTTTTCCAACACCCGAAAGACATTCCCAAAAAACTGTAGTATGAATCAAACAACAGCATGAGGATGTGTCAAAATGCAAGATCGCAACTTCATCCGTAGCGAGTTTTGACACACCCTCATTGCCGATTGTTTATATGTTCTCTATGTCCTGCTTCACGTTGCTGCGTATTTTTGCCAGATAAGCCTTCATGCCAGCCGCGTCTTTCTTTTCTATAATGTTGAGAAGAGCACCGAGCTCGTCGCGTATCTGCTCAACCTGTGCCGTCGTGTATGGATTGAAAAGTATTTCCTGAAGCAGATAGTCGTCCTCGTTAAGCACTCCCTTTGCTATGCGCAGATGACGCTTGAAGGTCGTGCCCGGTGCGTCCTGATGCTTCATGACGGCAGAGAAGACAAACGTGCTGACGAATGGCGTACTCAGTGAGTAGGCAACAGTCTTGTCATGTTCCTCAAACGTATATTCATAGATATTAAGTCCAAGTCGCTGATAGAGGTCCTTGAAGAATATGCGTCCCATATAGTCGCCCTCACTGATGATGATGGCATTCTCCTCTGATAGCTGTCCGAGATTGGCAAACGTCGGACCAAACATCGGGTGGGTGGACACGTAAGGATGTCCACTCTGCTCATAGAATGCTTTCAGATTTGTCTTCACGGATGAGATGTCGCTTATGATACAGTCGTCTGGCAACACTGGCAACACTTCCTTAAAGGCTGAGACGGTGTACTTCAGCGTGACGGCATTGATGACGAGCTGTGGCTGAAAGTCGCGTATCTCGTCAAGCGTAGTGAACCGTTGACAATTGTACGTGAAGCGCATCCTGCGTGGGTCTTTCTCGTATACGGCTGTCTCATGGTCGAAACTGAGCACGTCAAGAAAGAAACTTCCCATCTTACCTGCGCCAAGAACTAATATTTTCATAAGAATTACGAATTAAGAATTACGAATTAAGAATTACGAATTACGAATTTGGAGTTACGAATTTGGAATTACGAGTTTGGAGTTAGGAATTCTCAAAACTCAAGAACTCACTTTTGGTTGATAATCTCCATTTGCTGACGTACCGACTCCTCATGTATATGCTCGAATATCTCCTTCACGAAGTCGGAGTCCATGCCGCAAAGCGAACCTTGCGCTCCGCGCTTGTCAAGGATTTCGTTGTAGCGTCCTGTCTGCAAGACAGTCATGTTGTGCTCCTTCTTATAGTTGCCAATCTCGCGGCAAATGCGCATACGGTTGGCGAGCACTTCCATCAACTGGTTGTCGAGGTCGTCAATCTGCTTGCGCAAGGCGTGGATGCCCTCCGTTGAGAGTTTCTCGTCGCGAATGACGAGAAGACTGAGAATGTAGTCGAGCACATCGGGAGTCACCTGCTGCTTGGCGTCGCTCCATGCCTCGTCGGGAGCGCAATGACTCTCGACAATGAGTCCGTCGAAGCCCAAATCCATTGCCTGCTGACACAAGGGAGCAACAAGTTCACGGCGTCCACCGATGTGGCTTGGGTCGCAGATTATCGGCAGTTCAGGGATGCGGCGGCGCAGCTCGATAGGAATCTGCCACATCGGCGAGTTGCGGTAGATTTTCTTGTCGTAGCTTGAGAAGCCACGGTGTATGGCAGCAAGGCGTTTCACGCCTGCCTGGTTGATACGCTCCATAGCGCCAATCCACAGTTCTAGGTCGGGATTGACAGGGTTCTTGACAAACACCGGCACGTCGACGCCCTTGAGACTGTCGGCAATGGCCTGCATGGCAAACGGATTGGCAGACGTGCGCGCACCAATCCACAGAATGTCGATGCCATACTTCAACGCCAACTCCACGTGCTCCGGAGTTGCCACTTCTGTAGCCACGAGCATTCCTGTCTCCTCCTTCACACGCTTCATCCACGGCAGCGCCGTCTCGCCGTTGCCCTCGAAACCACCCGGTTTGGTACGCGGTTTCCAAACACCGGCACGGAACATGTGGCAACCGCGTGAAGCAAGTTGCAAAGCGGTGGTCATCACCTGTTCTTCAGTTTCAGCCGAACACGGTCCGGCTATCACAAACGGGCGGTTGTCCTCACCCGGAATATTCAATGATTGCAATTCTAAGCTCATATCAATATATTTTTTTTATTCTTTATTCTGTCATAAATCTATTTTTCGCCAATGCAGTCGAACTCGCACCTTACCATTCGAGAGCCTCTATTCTCTTCAGCGCCTCCCGAATTTTGTTGTCCTTTGCGCAAAGGCTTATGCGGATGTAGCGTTGCCCGTTCGAGCCGAAGATGAAGCCAGGCGTGATGAACACACGTGCCTCATGCAGCACACGCTCCGTCAGTTGCTCACAGTCGCTGTATTTGTCGGGGATGCGTCCCCATAGGAACATTCCAACCTGCTGCGGATCGTAAGTGCAACCAAGTGTCTTCATTATATTCTCCGCAATGTCGCGGCGTCGGCGGTAGGTCGTGACGTTGGCCTCATGATGCCACTCAGGGGAGTTGGTCGTAAGTGCCTCAGCAGCGGCAAGCTGTATGCCACGGAATGTGCCGGAGTCGATGTTGCTCTTTATCTTCAGTATCCATGAGATAAAGGTAGGATTACTGATACACATTCCAACGCGCCATCCCGGCATGTTATGGCTCTTCGACATGGAGTTGAACTCTATGCAGCAATCCTTCGCTCCTGGCACTTGGAGCAGCGACATCGGATTGTCGTTGAGGATGAATGAGTAGGGATTGTCATTGACTACTACTATGTTGTGCTTCTTGGCGAAGGCAACAAGACGTTCATAAGTCTCGCGCCGCGCGTTGCCACCAGTCGGCATGTTGGGATAGTTCGTCCACATCAGCCGCACACGGGAGAGATCCATGCTCTCCAGCTCATCAAAGTCGGGCTGCCATCCGCTTTCCTCCCGAAGGTTGTAGTTGACAACTTCCGCACCGAGGATTTTGCTCAGCGACGTATAGGTTGGATAGCCAGGGTTGGGCACAAGCACCTGGTCGCCAGGATTGACGAACGCCAGCGTGACATGAAGGATGCCCTCCTTCGAGCCAATGAGCGGAAGCACCTCTTTGGCGGCGTCAACATCCACTCCATACCAACGCTTGTAAAACTCCGACATAGCCTGGCGGAGTTCCGGCGTGCCCATTGTTGGCTGATAACCATGCGCCTCAGAGCTTGCCGCCACGTCGCAAAGGCGATCAATGGTTTGCTTTGACGGTGGCATATCCGGTGAGCCAATAGCGAGAGAGATGATGTCCTTTCCCTCGGCATTAAGTTGTGCAACCTCCTTAAGCTTCCGTGAGAAATAGTATTCCTGCACAAGAGAGAGGCGCGAAGCGGGGCGTATTGTTGTACTCGATGTAGACAAATCCATATTTAAAATATTTAAATTCCTAATTCATAATTCCCAATCGCGGGGTGCTGCCCCGAATAATTCCAAATTCCTAATCACAGGGCGCTGCTCCGAATAATTCCTAATTCCAAATTCCTAATCGCAGGGCGCTGTCCAGAATAATTCCTAATTCCTAATTCCTAATTCCTAATTTCTAATTCCTAATTCATTTTCCCTCATACTCTCCGAGAATCTTCAGGGAGCGCGTCAGTGGAATGATAGCGTCAATGCTCTGCCTATAACGCGTGATGTTGCCGAAGGTGAGGTCGACGTAAAAGAGGTATTCCCATTCGCAACCGATGACGGGCAGCGACTGTATCTTCGTCAGGTTGATGCCGTAGAAGGAGAGTATGGTGAGCACCTTGGATAGTGAACCTTCTTCATGCGCCACGTGGAAAACGATGCTTGCCTTGTTTACTTTCTCCAACGGACGGAGGAAATCAGCCTTGTTTGGGTTGGCAACGACAAGGAAGCGCGTGAAGTTGTGCTTGTTGTCCTGAATCTGGTCTTGCAGAATCTTCAGCCCGTAGAGTTTGGCAGCCGAAGCGTTGCAAATGGCAGCCCATCCGCGACATTTGTACTTGGCAATGTACTCAGCCGACCCTGCCGTGTCTTCTGCCTCCACTGCTTTTATGTCAGGATGGTTGGCAAGGAAGGCGTTGCACTGAGCCAGAGCCACTGGATGGGAATGTACCTCCGTCACGGTGGTCCAGTCATCATCGGGCAGACAGCATATGCAATGCTCGATGTGGAGTTTGTGCTCTCCCACGACAGTTGCTCCCGACGAGCGCAACAGCTCGTAGTTGTGGAGCAGACTGCCTGCTATCGTGTTCTCTATGGCAGTCATGCCTATCACTGTAGGGTCGCGCCGCATGTTCTCGTAGACCTGCTCAAACGTGGCGCAGCAGATTAGTTGTATCTGCTCACCGGCGAAGTACTGATGGGCGGCGATGTCATGAAACGAGCCTTGAAATCCCTGTATTGCTATTCTTTTCATATTCTCCCTGATGATAAAAACAAAAACCCCGCTTTCACTTTTGAAGTGAAGCGGGGTCATGCTATGTAGGTTTTCTACATTTTGTCCTAAGTTGAAATTCACACGCAACTTCCCGCTTCACAATTCCTTGCAAAGTAAAAATAGAAGCTGTAAAAGTATGCGAATGAGTTGTTCATCTTTGTTTCTTGTTTTATTTGCTTGCAAATGTAAGACAAATATTTTGTTCTTGCAAACTTTTAGCAATAAAATGTCATTACTTCATAAAAAAAACGTGACACAACACGCTTTAACGTAAATATCGTTAAAGAGCATAGACAAGAGGAATCGTTTACACTTTTAATGCTTACTTTTGTATACATTAATAAAAAGCATATTGTATATGGAAAAAGCGACATCATATAAGCGCATTAGCGTATTCTTTCTCATTGCCGTAGCCATGCTGATTTTCCCTAAAGCATCAATGGCGCAGGAAGAACGCGACAACAATTCAGCCAACATCGGCAGCAACCTCTCTGCCCACTTCGACGAGTCGGCTCCGCAGCGCATCATGCCGACACGCTATGGAGGACGCTTGCGCAAGATAAAGGAGGCAGAGGAGCAACTTGCCATACAGCAAGAGGCAGACAGAGCGAAGAACGACTCGCTCTGCCTGCCTCTCATGAATCAATATGGCCAGCCCGAAAGCGTATGCCGCTACCCTTGGGCGTTCGGCGGATGGAACAGTTGGGCGCTTCATAAAGGCCTCAACGTGCAACTTGGCGCTTCCGTCTTCGCACAGTTTGGCAAGGGCGCGCGTAGCGGCGCTGGCTTCCAGCAGAATGTTGCCCTTATGTACGCCACACCATTAACGGACAAGCTGTCTTTGGCCGTCGGCGGTTATCTTAACAATGTAAACTACGATGGCAGCCATTACTTCGATGCCGGACTTTCCGCTGTCCTCGGCTACCGTTTCAACGACCATTGGGAGGTTTACGTCTACGGACAGAAGTCCATCACAAACAGCTTCTCCGACCGCTTACGCTACAGCATGTACGACGGCTACTACGGCGGAATGGGCAATCCCTACATGGGCAAATACGGATGGCTTGGCGGCGGCGCCTACGGCATGCCCTACTCCATGTACGACATCTGCGGCATTGGCGACCGCCTTGGTGCCACCGTACGCTACAATGTCAACAACTCGCTGAGCATAGAAGTGTCTGTAGAGAAACGCTGGATGCCAAGCAGATGGTAAGCAAAATGAAGTGGGCAGCTGCTCCAATCGCTATTTCACGAACTTCAGTCGCAGACTATTTGTCACGACGCTGACGCTCGACATTGCCATCATGGCACTTGCCCACATCGGCGTAATCTGAAAGTCGACACCGAGGAGCCGCAACGCTCCTGCAGCAAGCGGAATGCTCACAATATTATATATGAACGCCCAAAAAAGATTTTGGCGTATCATGCCTACTGTTCGCTGCGATAACAAGCACGCCTCAGGTATGCGTCGGAGATCATCGCCCATCAGCGTCACCTGTGCCACATCCATTGCCACATCCGTTCCTTGCCCCATAGCTATGCTCACGTCGGCAAGGGCGAGAGCCTGCGAGTCGTTGATGCCGTCGCCTACCATTGCCACTTTCCTTCCTTGCGATTGCAGAAGACGCACAAGGTCCTCCTTGTCTTGCGGCAAGCATTGGCTTTTCCAATGAGTTATGCCCACCTTCTTGGCCCAATAGGCAGCAGCTTCTTCCTTGTCGCCACTCATCATCCACACTTCTATTCCTCTTTTCCCAAGCATTTCTATCGCTTCGGCAGCATGAGGCTTCAGCTGCTCGCGTTCCTCAAGACTTACGTCAGCCGACGACTTGAAGTCGATGTTCTTATTGGGAATAGTGAGCGTGCCAGTCTTGTCAATGACAATCGCATCAACACTGCACATCTGCTCCACGGCTGTGGCGTCCTTGACGAGGATGCCCTTTTGAGCAGCCTTGCCTATGCCCACCATAAGAGCTGTAGGCGTGGCGAGTCCCATGGCGCACGGACAGGCTATAACCATCACGGATATTGCCGACAGCAGTGCCTGCGGCAACACCGCCCATCCACCAAAGACTATCCATACAATGAAGGTAAGCACAGAAACGCCAAGCACGCACGGCACGAACACCAATGCCACCTTGTCGACAAACCTTTGCACGGGAGCCTTTGAACCTTGCGCCTCCTGCACCATGCGGATGATGCCTGCCAACATGGTCTTCTGCCCCACTTGTTCTGCACGGAAGCGCAGCGTACCTTCCTTCACTATTGTTCCGGCAAGCACACGCCCGCCAGTCTGCTTTGCAACTGGGAGAGGTTCTCCCGAAATCATCGACTCGTCGACGTAGCCTTCGCCGTCGGTGAGAACGCCGTCGACGGGCACTTTCTCTCCCGGACGCACCTCCACCGTGTCGCCTACGGCAATGGCGGCAATGGGCACGTCCGTCACTTCACCCATATTGACGAGGTTGGCTTTCTTCGGAACAAGTCCCATGAGCGAGCGTATGGCAAACGCCGTTGACTTCTTTGCACTTTCCTCAAGCACGCGCCCCGTGAGCACAAACGTTACGATCATCACCGACGCATCATAATAGGTGTGCCACGTTATGCCACGCGCACCCCAGAAGCTCTCGCCCCAGAACGTGTTGAACACGCTGAAGGCAAACGACACTACAGTGCTCATTGCTACAAGCGTGTCCATATTGGCCGAGCCATGAAGGAGCTGCCGCCAGGCGCTAACGTAGAACTGTCTGCCGCAATAGACCATGCTTGCCAATGCAAGGATGAGCATTGTCTGGTTGGAGGCGTCGACGCTGCCAACAGAAATCCAGCCCATACCAACAGCCATTGTCACCACTGACAACACCCACGAGAGCACCGTGCGACGCAAGAGCAGGCGATAGTTGCTGTGCTCCACTGCGTCGACACGCGTGTCCTCGTCAATAATAAGTTCGTATCCGGCGTCATCAATGACGCGCTTCATGTCGGCAGGATTCACGACGCCTTCGTCGTATTCCACCATTGCTGTACGTCCAGGCAACGACACCGACACATTCTTTATACCTTTCATTGCGCGGAGCTTCCGCTCCACATTGGCGCTACATCCTGCACACGCCATCCCTAACACGGGAAAAATCTTCTTTTCCATAGATGCAAAGTTACGCAGAATATGCGAATGGCACGTTACGTATTTTAGGATAAAGGTTATAAGATTATGTGTCTGCCGCCTTTCTCACCTTACTTCACGCGCTGGCCAGCAACATTGTAGCACGTACCATTCTTCATGATGTACACGGCTCCGTCATGCAGCCATTTCTCCACGCCACGCGCAGGAGCGGCAGCATGTGTGGCAATTCCAGTGACGGCCTTGCCGGCAAGCAAAGCGTAGACATTGTCGATCTGCTCCGTAGAAGGCTCCGACGGCAAGTTGGCGATAGCCTCATTGAGAGCTGCTTTCTGTGCGGAGGTGAGCTGTGCTTCGTCAGCAAGCGTATAGAAATAGTTTTGCAGATACTGTCCGCGGTTCACCTTGCGATAGACGCCGTACTTTCCATCAGTTATCGTCTCCAGCGAGATTGGCAGGTAAATATTCTCGAAACCGTCGTAGTTGTGTTCTCCCGATCCATTAGGGAAGCTCGTGCTCACGGGGTTGGACTTCATGCCCCACTTTGTGAGAGTTTCCTCATAGAAGAAGGCTATCTTGTCGTCAGCCTGCAAGTCAAGACTGCTGTAGGCAGACGCCGTGGAACTAACCTGATAGAATCCGTCCCAGTTGTCAGCAAAAGTCTCAACATCACGGATGTCGTCGGCGTCGGCAAGTTCCTTGTAGAAGATGCCCACATTGCTGCGTGTAGTGCCTGTCGGCACCGACTGTAACACGACGTACAATTCCTTGCCATCGAGTTTGCGCTTTGCAGGCACGATGAGCATCTCGCCGTTGGTAGCGTTGGTGCTTGGACTGGCGCTCAGTCCGCTCATAGTAGCCTTGGTCTGTGCTTTCCAAGAGCCTTCACCGTTCTTTGTGTCGCTATAAGTGAAGATGTTGAGCAGTCGGCCGCCGCTCGTGCGGCTCGTGATAACCACTCTGCCGTCGGGCAGTTCCTCACACTTTGGCTCGTCTCCGTTGGGCACGGGCAGGGCGTTCTCTCCGCCAAGCGCTTTCCATGTGCGTCCGAAGTCATCGGAATATATAACGCGGTTGCCGTTGGGTCGGGCGGCAAGGGCAGCATACAGACGATAGTACTTGCCTTCCTTCACTATGCGGCTCTGGAATATCTTTCCTCCGCCGACAAACGCTGCCTGAAGGGCGTTGCCATTGTCGAAGAGGCTGTAAATAGCCTCCGTCTGATTTTCAGGCGTCTGCCATGTAAGACCTCCATTGGTGCTGCGTATGGCTGCAATGATGTTTGGATTGCTGCGGTTAGTGTATGAACTGGTGAACAGCGTGCATCCGCCGACAGCCATGATGAGCACTTCGTCGCTCTCCCGGTCCATCACCACGGCTGGGTCGCCGTAGGCTGCTTCCATGGGGTTGGTCTTGTTGTTGATAAGCTCAGCGTTGCCAACAGCCACGTCAATGTCGCCGTCGGTCCATGTCTTACCGTTGTCGGTGCTTATCTTCGCCACGCAGTCCACCTGACCGTAACCAGGGTCCGTGCCACACACGAGGCGTGCTGCGCTTGCTATGAGTCGTCCGTCCTTTCCGCAGGATATGCCCGGAATGCGATAAGGAGGAATGTTTATGCTTCCTGCCAGCGTGCTGAACAACGTTTGCCGTGTCTGCTCGCTTTCCTCCTCAACGGGAATCAGCTCGAGAGATGTGGAGAGCGACGTGTTGAAAGAGAAGGTGCCACGGTCGACGTACACCCAATAGTTGCCGTTCTTCAGCTTCACCTTGTTGCCTTCTGCGCTCACAACCTGATACTTGTTGGATGTCGTCTGGTCGACGAACATTTGATTGTTGTGGTCGGGTCCGATGTTGTTGTTGCGTCCCTTAAGTTTTATGGTGCAACCATCTTTTGTACCGTCAATTTGGAAGAGGTCGTAGGTGGTTTGCGTGCTTATCTCCGTTGACCACTGCGTGAGGTTGGCCTGCGACTTGGCATACTTCTCGCCCACCTTTATCTTATAGTAGCCAGAAAAGGTATTATTGGGTATATCCACCTCACGCCCGTTGAGGAATGCCTCAATGCGGTTCACGATTGCGGCGCAATCCGTGCCGACGATGGCTGTTGTCTGACATTCAGCGAGCAGCGTATTGAGCTTCTTGAGCCATTTGCTGTCGTTTTTGTTCTCTTCTTTCAGTAACTGTATTTTCTCATATTGGTGTATGCCCTCCACAAGGCGCTCGAAGCGCACCGACGAACGAAGTCCTGGGTAGTAGCAATAGGTGTCGCCACTACCGAAGAGACGGAAGCGCGAATCGGTGAGCGGATGCTCGTCCCAGTTTATCCACGACCAGTGAAGGAAGCCGTCGAGTCCGTTGGCTGCCGCGTGCAGCGGCAGGAATGTGGCTTCAGCAGGAAGGGAGTTGGTGTAGATGTTGGGCTCATTGTCGGCACAACTTACGTAGAACGTGGTGGGCATGTGGTGCTCCTTGCGGTAGTTGCGCTGAGTCTCCGTCATGTTCGCCACCTCTTTCGGAGCGAGACTATAGTCATAGAGTTTGTCGCCAAGTGTCGAATGGTAGTTGCCGGCAAGCGCCATCTTGAATCCCTTTGCGTTGGCTATGGCATAGGCGTTCTGCATGTCGTTGGCGTCGCGCTCGTCCATGGCGATGCAGGTTTTGTCGAACCATCCCTTCTTCTGCAGATGCTGCTTGAAGGCTTCGAGGAAGTTGTTCCATATCTCACGGTAGTCGGCAGAGCCGGTAGAGGTCTTCACGCTCACCTCCTTGCCCTGTTCCTCATCGTAGTAGTTGAACGTCATGTCCCATGGAACCATGGAGTAGCAGTTTATCTGCTCCGAGATGCCACACTCCTCACACAGTTCTACGTATCGGTCGAAGACGTCGTAGTCGTAAGTCCATGTGCCGTCGGCCTTACGCGTTGATTTCACCATGGCATCGAACTTGTCGTGCGACTGCACTCCCCACGGCTCGTAGAACATTATCGTGCTCACCACCTTCTGTCCTGCCTTACCGAGTTCTTTGAGATATGGGCGCAGGGCGTCGATGTGTTCCTGGCTCCAACGTGCCACGTCGTAGTAGCGGCTCACGGAGTAGGGCTGCTGCCAGAGGTCGAGATGGAAGGTTTGCTTGTCGGGAGTAGGCAGGATGCGGTCTACTACGTTTATGGTAAGCTGCAGGGTTTTCACGACGTTGTCTTTCTCATCCACCACCTGCAACATAACTTTCTGCTCTCCTGCCGCCATCGTGCGCGGCACCTCAATGCTGCACCACACGGGGCGCGTCTGGCAGGCAGGCACGTCATGTGCCTTATCCTGATCGATGACGTCGGGCGAGAGCCATTGCTGGAGCGTCATGTCATGGTCGCCGCAATTGGTCTTGTCGTCGGTTATAACGTAATTGATGAAGCGTGCTTTACACCAGTCGACGGTCTGCTGGTTCTGGTCGACGAAACGCACGCGCATCTTGCCTTGGTCACTGTTGCTGAAGAGCACGGCCTCCATGTTGGCTCTCTCGCCCCGCCATGCCCAGATGGCTGTGTCGGCTGCTCCGCTCACGTCGGGTACGCGATGGCGCATATAATGCTCGTCGCGGCTTGCCCAAGATGCGTGCAAGCCTGCCTCAAGTGCTTTCCACTCACCGGATGGTGCCACGTCGCCAACACTCGGCTCAGTGTAGTCGTCGATAGGATACTTGTCTGCCCAGGCAACTATCGTCGCCATCAACATTGTTGTCAAAAAGAATAAGATTTTCCTCATTTCGATTGTCTTTGGTTATTACATCGCAAATTTAAGGAAAAAGGATGAAAATACAAATATAATAAGGTAGGAAAATACCAATTTTATTTGGCAGGTCTATCAATCTTTATTAACTTTGTCTATTATGACCTCACAATCCAATCCGAACAACATCTCCTACACTGCCGACTGCGCAGTGTCGTTCTACGACCAACTGGAGGACGTAGCCCGCTCCGATTGGAGCATAAGGGAGAAGTATCTCGTGCTGCGCGACATTTTCAAGCGCGTAGTAAACCAGGGTATTGCGCTGAGCAGCATCAACTTCATCGGAATGTTCGCCAAGCTCGACTATCTCATAAAGCAGCACAACATTCCGTCCGATGTCGCCATAATCATCCACGACACACGGAAGGGACTCAACGGCATACATGGCACTTCCGACCACGACCTCGACATCTCGCTGCCTTACGACATTATGGGCACGGCGCTTCTCGTGGAGCACACGGAGGGCGGTGTGCCCGTTCCTCCTGCCCTCTCCGCTCTCTTTCCGAAGAAGGAGCGCAAACGCGCGTGGAGCAAGTTCGACGTCAACTTGCTGCGCTGCATTGTCGTCGCCTGGGACGACGACTACATCTACGCCACGGAGGAACAGAATCTCTCGAAACTGAAAATTTGCTACTCACCGCAAAACCACTACCTCTCCCACAACGGCAAGGGCGACTGGTCATATCTGAAGCAAATCATGCGCAAAGACGCTCAACTCAATCTTGTACGCATCCGTATGGAGGAGGACGTGTGTATGCCGGAGCTTATCATCTATGAGCCCGACTATCTCATTGACATCACTACCATCGCCTCTTGCTTCGAGACTTACGCTGAGTCGCCTTTCGTCAACGCTGTCAACAAGCTGAAGCCGCAAGCCAACACCTTACACATACATCTCGGAAATCTCGCGGGACGCTTCCTCGACGACATTGTACACGATCGCAAGCAGTCGTTCAACGAGAGCGTAATGGAATTTTTCAAAACCAACGCCATCAGCCTCACGTCGTGCGACGACATGAACGACAGGCAACTTGTCACTCGTTTCTATCAAGATGCCCGTACACAGAGGAGTAACATACAAAAGCTCATCGGCGAGGACTTGCCGAAGGCCATCAACGAGTACGATCCGAAAGCGGTCGTGCTGGAACCTACGTTCTTCAGCGAAGTACTCGGAATTCAGGGGCGTCTCGACTTTCTCCTCGACAAGAGCGGCAACGCCACCATTATCGAGCAAAAGTCGGGCAAAGGGGCATTCGTGCCTTTCAGCCAGCAAGGAATGTCTGCCCTTGGCGACAAATCCTTACACAATGCCAATCAACCTGAACCTCAGGAGAAGCATCTCGTGCAGCTCTCACTCTATCGTGCCCTGTTCAACTACGAATTCAACAAACGCTCCGACCAGCTACGCCATTTCATGCTGCTCTATTCGAAATACAGCAATGGATTGGTGTCAATAGCGAGTCTGCCGGAACTTACTCTGCGCGCTATACGTATGCGCAATCTGCTAACGTGGTGCGAAATGAGCTACACGGAGGACGGACTTGGCGTACTCGCACGCCTCACGCCGGAGATGCTCAACCGCAAAGGCTCTACGGGCCGACTGTGGAACGAGTGGACACGTCCGGAGCTGGAGCGTCTGCTTGAGCCTATCCACAAAGCGTCGCCACTTGAACTTGCATATTACCTGCGCTTCATGAAATTTATCGAGAAGGAGCATCTCCTCTCCAAGGTGGGCAACAAGACGAAGGACGACAGCGGCTTTGCCGCCATCTGGCTCGACACGCTGGAGGACAAGCGTGCTGCCGGCAACATCTATGAAAATCTATCCATCGCCTCGTTTGGCATAAGGGATGGCATGGTGGAGAGTCTCCGGCTGACGTTCGCCGACGACATTGGCTACGGACTGCCGACCGATACATCCAACTTCCGCAAGGGCGACATCGTCATTCTCTATCCCTACAAGGAGGGGCAGGTGCCAAACGCCTGCGCACAGATGGTGAACCGCGCTTCTATCAAGGACATCACGCCGGAGGGCATCGAGGTGGTGCTGCGCAATTCGCAGACCGACAAGCAGGTGTTCGACTCTCCCGACGGCACGTTCTGGGCTATCGAGCACGACATGTTCGAATCGTCGTCGCGCGCGCTCTACAGCGGTATGCACAGTTTTCTCTCGGCATCGAAAGCTCGCCGCGACCTCCTGCTCTGCCAGCGCCAGCCTGCCATAGACGAGCATGTACACATGCGCGGCGACTACGGGCGATTCAACACTCTCGTGGAGAGGGCGAAGCAGTCGCGCGACCTCTTCCTTGTCATCGGTCCTCCGGGCACCGGAAAGACGTCGTTTGGCTTGCTCAACATTCTCAAGGAGGAGCTAACGGATTCCCATTCCAACGTCATCCTGCTTTCCTTCACCAACCGCGCCGTCGACGAGATTTGCTCCAAACTCGTCGAGAGCGACATCGACTTTCTGCGCATCGGCTCCGAACTGGCTTGTGAGGAGGCTTATCACGACCACCTGCTTGCCCGCCGCGTGGAGCAATGCCGCACGAGCCGAGAGGTGAGGAACATCATCGACGGTACGCGTGTATTCTGCGCCACCACCGCCGCTCTCAATTCCAACATCGGCATCTTCAAGATTAAGCATTTTGACCTCGCTGTCATCGACGAGTCGTCGCAGATTCTGGAGCCTCATCTCATCGGACTGCTCAGCGCGCAGTCGGGCGGTCGCGACGCCATCGGCCGCTTCGTGCTCATCGGCGACCACAAGCAGCTGCCTGCCGTCGTGCAGCAGACGCCGGAAGAGTCGCGCGTCGACGAGCCGGAGCTTCACGCCATCGGACTCACCGACTGCCGCATGTCGCTCTTTGAGCGCCTTCTCGCCGGTTTCAAAACACCACAAGGCTACGACCCACGTTACGTCTATATGCTTACACGCCAGGGACGTATGCACCAGTCTATTGCCGAATTTCCCAACCTCGCCTTCTACGGCAACCGCCTCGAGGTTGTGCCATTGAGCCATCAGATGCTGCCTTGCAGCCCTTCATGCTCGACGAACGGCATCGCTCAGTTGCTCTCCTCGCGGCGTCTCGCCTTCGTGGCTTCTGCCAAGCCTCGCACTTCGGCGTCTGTAAAGACCAACCTGGTTGAGGCGGAGATGATCGCCGCCACGGTGGTGGAGGTCTACAGGCTGACAAAGGATTATTTCGACACGTGCCAGACGGTGGGCGTCATCGTGCCCTACCGCAACCAGATTGCCACCATACGCTCCGCCATCGACCGCTCGGGCGTCGGCGTCCTCCACGACATCACTATCGACACCGTAGAACGCTATCAGGGCAGTCAGCGCGACTACATTATCTATGGCTTCACCGTGCAGCAGCCCAATCAGCTCAACTTCCTTACAAACAATGTCTTTGAGGAGGACGGCATGGTCATCGACCGTAAGCTGAACGTTGCCATGACACGTGCACGGCTGCATCTCATGATGGTGGGCAACCCCGATATTCTGCGCGAGAACTTCACGTTCTACAAACTTCTTGAATATACGAAGGCGAAGGGGGGCTATCTTGACGTGCCATTTGAGCGCTACTGCTCTGGCGACTTCTCGCTCGATGAGCTTGAAGTTGCCATGCCCGACTGTCATGCACTCACCTCCGAGCATCATGCCCCTACTCCGTCTGCCGATCCCGATGACGTGCTCTTCGGCAACAACCGCGATGCCAACCTTGTGTTCATCAACTACGGTCGCCACGACTTCTCACATGGGATGATGGTGTACAGCAAGATTGAGCAGCGTGCCGTAATGCTTTCAGCCGAGCTGCAAGTGGAAATCTACTGCCACTACCTCATGCCACAATACATAGCCGAGGCGAAAGCGTTCTATCTTTCCCACATGCCATCCCTTCTCCCTCTTGCCCTCAAGCACGAGGGCAGAATACGCATGGTTGACTTCGGATGCGGTCCTGCCACCTGCGCCCTCGCCTTGAGCGACATTCTCCTCTCTGCCGAAACGACAACGAGCGCCGGCGATAACCG
>ERZ808240.3438-NODE-3438-length-15435-cov-6.016970_pt1 | contig 15435 bp, 11 predicted proteins | sample MGYA00521084_ERZ808240 | MGnify/ENA primary metagenome ERZ808240 (study PRJEB31516, sample SAMN03275571) | gut metagenome | biome: mammalia-associated habitat; material: feces | host: Papio cynocephalus | place: Kenya | collected 2012-08-06 ... | reverse complement strand
ACCTGGTCGAGCGCGCCCGTCGCGAGCCGGACACGCTCTTCATCGGCATGGACCAAGAACCCATCTGCATAGCCTACGCCGCCCAGCGCATCTGCGAGGCCGAGCTGCGCAACGCCGTCGTCGTCCCACGCAGTGCGCAGTCGCTCGGCTCGCTGTTCGCCGCAGCCGAGCTCGACGCGATCACGATGAACTTCCCCACCCCGTGTCCCAAGGCGCGCCATGCCAAGCGCCGTCTGGTGTACGTGGACAACCTGCTGAGCTACCGTCCGTTGCTCGCCGACGACGGCACCGTCACGCTCCGCACCGACAGCAAGCCTCTGCGCGATTACGCACTGGGACAATTCACCGCTGCGGGGTTCCAGACGATCTGGACGAGCGACGACGTGCGCGCCGACCATCCCGAGCATCCCGAGACCGAGTATGAGCGTCGCACCTGCGAGATGGGCGCCGTCGTCTACGGCATCTGCGCGACCCCCGGAGCCGATCCCACCCACGAGCAGGTCGCGGCCGGCCGCTCCCAGGAGAAAAGCCTGGCCCGCTACCTCCCCAACGACCTGGATTCGCTCGATTATGTGCCGCTCGGCATGGAAGAGGCCGTCGAGAACTTCAAGAACCGCGCTCGCAAGGGCAAGGCCTACCTTCCGCAAGACGAATAGCCCTGGAAGCTAACCGGAATTCCGCAAGTGAGTAGCTTTTTCAGCAACTCCCGAGTATCGCGTTCGCACAGCATCAATCTACCTGGGCTTTTTACAAGCATATAAGCAGCTCTACTCGCCAGATCGCGAATAACCTACTCACTTGTAGACAAAATACCCTCCAGCACGCCGATCGGCGCATTTTCCGGCGTTTTTGAGCCGTCTTGCGCCCCATTCGCGCCCGCTGCGCCAGCTCGGCCATAATACGTGGTGGACGGAAGCAAACAGAAAGCAGCAATATGCCCGATATTTCAACGGATACCAATCGAAATGCCGCCGCGCCCGCCGCGAGCGCCGGCGCGGCGAGCTCCTTTGCCGGCGGAACCGGCACCGAGGCCGCCTTCGGCTCGCTCGGCGCCCTCGCCCCCTCTTGGTGGGAGCCCGAGGACGGCAGCGAACCCGAACCGTGGCTCACACCCGACGAGGCGTTCGAGCGGTTCCTCGAGTGGACCGGCGACCGCGGCATCGAGCTGTGGAACCACCAGGAAGAGGCCCTTATGGACCTTGCCGCCGGCGATCACGTGATCTTGGGCACGCCGACCGGATCGGGCAAGTCGCTCGTGGCGCTCGGCATGCTCTTCATGGGTATGGCCCAGGGCAAGCGCTGCTACTACACCGCACCCATCAAAGCGCTCGTGAGCGAGAAGTTCTTCGACCTTGTTCAAGTGCTCGGCCGCGACAACGTCGGGATGATCACCGGCGACACGCACATCAACACCAAGGCACCCGTCATCTGCTGCACGGCCGAAATCCTCGCGAACGACGCTCTGCGCGAGGGCGAGGATGCCGACGTGGGCTGCGTCGCTATGGACGAGTTCCACTACTTCGCCGATCCCGACCGCGGCTGGGCATGGCAGGTGCCGCTGCTCACCCTTCCCCATACGCAGTTCATGCTCATGAGCGCCACGCTCGGCGACGTCACCGCCATCGCCGCCTCGCTCGAGGAGCACACCGGTGCCACCTGCGACATGGTCACCGACGCGCCGCGCCCCGTACCGCTCAGCTATGACTACGTCACGACCTCGCTCGAGGGAACCGTCGAGCTCGCCATGCGCCGCGGCGAGGCACCGCTCTACATCGTGCACTTCAGCCAAGATGCCGCCCTCTCGACGGCGCAGTCGCTTGCCAACTTCGGCGTCGCCAGCAAGGAGCAGCGGCAAGCCATCAAGGAGGCGGCACGCGGCACGAGTTTCTCAACCGCCTTCGGCAAAATCTTGAAACGTCTACTCGGCTGCGGCGTGGGCGTACACCATGCCGGCATGCTGCCGCGCTACCGTCTGCTTGTCGAACGCCTGGCACAGCAGGGCCTGCTCCCCGTGATCTGTGGCACCGACACGCTCGGCGTCGGCATCAACGTGCCCATCCACACCGTGGTGCTCACCGCGCTCACCAAGTTCGACGGCTACAAGATGCGCCGTCTGCGCGCCCGCGAGTTCCACCAGATCGCCGGCCGCGCCGGGCGCTCGGGGTTCGACACCGAGGGCATGGTCATCGCCGAGGCACCGGAGCACGAGATCGAAAACGCCAAGCTCATGGCCAAGGCGGGTGACGATCCCAAGAAGCTCCGCAAGATCAAGAAGAAAAAGGCACCCGAGGGCTTTGTGACCTGGAACAAGCAGACGTTCGAGCGCTTGATCGAGACCCAGCCCGAGACACTCAAGCCCCGCCTGCGCATCACGCATTCCATGGTGATCAGCGTGGTTGAGCAAGGTGGCGATGCCCGCGCCCGCGTGCACGACCTCATCGAGACGAGTCTTCAGACCCCCGAGGAAAAGGCGAAGCTCGAACTGCGCGCCGACGAGATCTTCGCCACGCTCATCGACTCCGGCGTCGTCGTGCGCACCGAGGTGCCGCCCGCACCGGGCGCGCCGTCGGACACCGCGCCCGATATCGACTACGCCCTCACCGTCGATCTGCCCGAGGACTTCGCCCTCGACCAGCCGCTCTCCCCGTTCCTGCTCGCGGCACTGGAGCTCCTCGACCCCGAGAGCGAGACCTACACCATGGACCTCATCTCCATGGTCGAGGCCACGCTCGAGGACCCCAAGCAGGTGCTCCGCGCCCAGGAGCGAGCCGCGCGCGACCGCGCCATGGCCGAGATGAAAGCCGACGGCATCGACTACGAAGAACGTCTGGAGCGCATCCAGGACATCACCTACGAGAAACCGCTCGAGGAGCTGCTCGATACGGCGTTCGACAGGTATTGCCAGGAGGTCCCCTGGGCCAACGATTACCGCCTCTCCCCCAAGAGCGTACTGCGCGACATGCTCGAGAGCGCGAGCGACTTCAAGGGCTATATCCAGAAGCTGGGTATCGCCCGCTCCGAGGGAATCCTGTTGCGCTATCTCGCCGAAGCCTACCGCTCGCTCGACCGCACCGTGCCCATCGAGAAACGCGACGAGCGCCTCAACGACATCATCTCGTGGCTCGGGTTCGTGGTCCGCTCCGTCGACTCGAGCCTGGTCGACGAGTGGGAGAACGCCGGAGACCCCGCCGCACTCGATGCCGCACCGCCCAAGAGCGCTGACGAGGTCGTAACCGATCGTCGCGGCTGCACGCTCCTCGTCCGCAACGCGCTCTTCCGCCGCGTGACGCTCGCTGCACGCGAGCATGTCCGCGACCTTGGCGAACTCGACGGCGATTGGGGCATGAGCGAGATACGCTGGCAAAAGGCGCTCGATGCCTACCACGAGCAGCACGAGGACATCCTCACCGACGGTGACGCCCGCTCGACGGCGATGTTCACCATCGACGAGACGGACGAGAAAGCCGACCATGTCTGGCACGTGCATCAGATCTTCGCCGACGAGGACGGCGACCACGACTTCGGCATCATGGGCGATGTCGACCTGGACGCCACGCAAGACGGCGGCGAGGTCATCTTCAAGAACTACCGCGTCGGCTTCATCGAGGACCTGCTCGACGTCGAATAGGCGTCCCCTGCGGGGCCGCGGCCCAGCGCCCCAGTTCAAACGCGCATCGTCCAAAGCAAACGGGGTGCCTGCCGGCAGATCGTCGGCAGGCACCCCGTTTTCGTGGTCAGGAATTCAAAGGAGACAAGGAGATAAGGAAAGTCGAAGTCTACGGGTCTGCAGGAAACTCAAGTTACTCAGCCGTCACCTCAAGCGAACCGAAAGGCCCGTCGAACTCGACGGTCCACGTTCCGCGCGTGAACGCCACCGGCACGAACACGGTTCCCACCGACACGCGCATTCCGCGTGCGAAGCGCTTGCCCTGGCTCTCGAGCTTTCCCACGAGCCACTGAAGAGATTTGACCGGGTTGCCGAGGATCTCTGACGTGTCGCCCTCTTTGACGAACCGGCCGTCGTGATAGCACTTGGCATGGTATCCGGCCATACCGTCGACGGTGAGTTCGGTGCCGTCGACCTCCTTGCCGTACACGACGCAGCCACCCACGGCGCAGTCGCTCATGACGAGGTACTTGGAAAGCGCAGGGAACCACTGCCCGAAGCGCGCGTCGGGCACCTCCATATCAGCCGCGACGGTGCACTTGGAGAGCAGCTCCTCTAGCGAGTCGGAAGCGCTCAGGTCCTCCTTGGCATGGAAGCAGAACTCGACTTCGACGAGTGGCTCGTTGAAGCGCGCAAGCTGAAGCGTCACCGGCGAGGCGAAGAAGCGCTCAGCCACCTGGGCACCGTAGAGAGGACAGTCGGAATCGAACATGTCCTGCGTCTCCTTGGACGTCAGCGAGACCTTGTAGCCCGCGACGGGAGCACCCTTCTTGGCCATCACTGCATCCTGGACGGCATATGCGGTGTCGTCGTCGGTGACGACGCCCTCCCAATCCGCCATGACAAGCGGCTCGTTCTTCTCGCCCGCATCGTTCTTGACATAGGCGGCATACAGGGCGTCGACGAGTTCGTTTTGCTTGGCATTGAGTTTGACGTTCGACATGATTGTTCCTTTCGCAATGGATTTATCGATAGGGGTATTCGCGATAACAGACATTGCGGGCAACAAAAAACCGGAGACCGCTTTTTGCAGCCTCCGGTGTGCTAGGCTGCCCGCAACGTACGGGCAGCCATCATCGGCAACCCGTACTAGCTAATAATGCTGGTAATGATAATGTTGCCGATGTGACGCATGTGAGAGCTCCTCTTGAGAACCGGACGCATCGAGGGACGCGCTTCCTGTAATGTGACTGTGATAATACGCTTTAGTTAATCGAAGTCAACCGAGAATTTCAAAAAATATTATTCCCCATCCTCCTCGATCTCGTAGGAATCGGCCTCCGTCGGTTCCGCTTCGCCATCCCGCGCGGCGGAAGCCCGGGCGTCGTCGAATGCTTCCTTCATGGTCTTGTTGCCCCAGGTGAGTTTGCGGATCGTCAAGTCGTCAGCCTTCTTGTTGGCTAAACGCAGATTGTTCTCCGAAGACAGCAGGGCGTCCTTGGTCTTCTGCAGATGCGAGATCGTCTTGTCGATCTCCTCGATCGCCGTCTGGAACTTACGGCTCGCCAGCTCGTAATTACGCCCGAAGTCGCTCTTGAATTTCTCCATCTTGGCTTCGAAATTCGTCACGTCGATATTCTGCTGCTTGTACTCGGAAAGCTCCTGCTTGTACTTGAGCGAACCTAGCGCGGCATTGCGCAGAAGCGTGATGATGGGGATGAAGCACTGCGGGCGGATGACGTACATCTTCTCGTAGCGGTAGCTCACGTCGACGATGCCGGCGTTGTACAGGTCGCTATCAGGTTCGAGCAGCGTGCACAGCACCGCGTATTCGCAATTCTTCTGGCGGCGGTCGTGATCGAGCTTCTTGAAAAAGTCCTCGTTCTTGTGCTTGGTGGCGGTCTCGTCGTTCTCGTTCTTCATCTCGAACATGATCGAGATGATCTCGTTGCCGTCTTCGTCGCACTCCCGAAAGATGAAGTCCCCCTTGGTGCCTGCCGAAGCATCGTTGTCCTTCTCGAAATACGCGTTGGGAAACGCCGTCATACGCAGCTGGTTGAATTGGTTTTCGCAATGCTGCTCGAGGCTCTCGCCCACCATCTTGGTCGACAGGCGCGCCTTCATGTCCTTGAGCCGCTCGATCTCCTGGTCCTTATAGCGAATGAGCTCGTCACTCGCCTGCTTGACCTGGGAAAGCTCGAGCTCATGGGCCGCTTTGGCCTGCTCCTCGCGCGAATCGCGCACGGCGAGCTCGCTCGCGAGCTTGGCCCGGGCCTCGTCGCGCTCGCGCTCGGCTGCGGCAACCGCTTGGACGAGCTCGGCCTTGGAAGCCGCCTGCTGCTCCTTGAGCTGGGACCGCAGGTCATCCGCCTCGTGCTGGGCCTGCGACTTCGCCGCCGCGAACTTCTCGCGAGTCTGCGCCTGATATTCGACGAGCTTGCGCTCCGATTCCGCGGCAGCCTGCGACAGCGCCATGTTTCGTGCCGTATCGGCCGCCTCGAGCTTTGCCTTGAGTCCCGCGATCTGCGCATCGCGTGCGGCGATATCCTCGCGTGCAGCCTCGCGCGCCTCGGTCGCCGCGCGATCGGTCGCCGACTCGCGCTCACTTGCAGCCGCGGCAAGCTTGGTCTTGAGCTCCGCCAGCTCCGCGTCGCGCTCGGCGACCGCGCGAGCGAGCCGCGCCTCCGCGGCACCCTTCTGCTCGGTCAAAGCAGCGTCGCTCCGAGATTGCACCTCCGCCAGTTTCGACGCCGCTTCATGCTTCAGCTTCTCGATCTCCATCGAGCGCTCAGCAAGGGCCCTCTGCAGGGTCGCAGCAGCTTTCGCACGCTCGATGTCGAGCGCATGCTCGCCCTCGCGCCGCACTGCGTCCTCGCGCTCCTTTACGTCGCGGGCGAACTCGGCGTTGCGAACCTGCTTGACGATCTCCGCGTACTGGGAGGCATCAGCCTCGAACACCTGATGGCAATGCGGACATTCGATCTGAAACATGGCAGCTCCCATCTGCCGCGCAGACGGCGGCATGGCATCCTTTGCTCTGTTGGATATCACTCTACCGTACCGAGCGGACACGACCGCCCCTACGGCTTCCGGTACGTTTTCAACACGTCGATCAAGTCGCCGACCGGATCGTCGGACACCTCGGCATCGGTATCGAAATCGGTGTCCGCGCAGTCGTTCTCCGCCTTGCCGCGTTTGCGTTTGCGCCCCTTCGTATGAGCGACGGCAAACGTCTTGTCATCATACAGCGGGTCCGTCCAGAATGGATCGTCCCCATGACCGAACAACCCCATGTCAAACACCTTCCCTTGGGTGCTTATCTATATAACAGAATGATAGTCAGCGCGCGTCGGTTACATACAGCCCCACGCGAACCTGATGCCAGGGGCTGCGCTCCGGCGCTACCTGCTGGATGCGAAGCTCGAATGCCTTTCCATGCCCATAGTGCAGCATCGCCGACAGCATAGGGGTCTCCCCCGCCGGAACGTACCCGAGCCGGACATCTCCGCGATAGATCGCGACCGCCTCGGGATCGTGGGGATTATCGGGCTCAGGCTGCAGGGACAGCAGCTCGCCGGGCCTGAGCTCGGAGAGGACCAGGGCCCCGTCCCCGTACTGGAAACCGGCGATATGGAATGAAGAGAGAACTCGCGAAGGTTCGTACATGGCAGCTCCTTTGACCGGTCGGCAACACCGACGTCTGACCTTGCCATGAGAATACGAGCCCGTGCGGACAATTATTTCGCTCTTGCGACAGCAAACATAGACCGATAGGCCAAAAGGCGGAGGGCACCCGTTGCAGCGGGTTCAACCAACTCCTTTACAACTTTTTGGGTTGAGAAGTGACCGTCTTCGCGTTATGCGGGGGCGGCCACTTCGTTCGGCCCATTAAAAACCCAAGCTCGATAGCCGCGATCAACAGAGCAAGCAAAGAAAGAAGGTCTTCAATACTCATACCGAATCCCTTTCACTCGGGAATCGGTCCCTCCGCTTGCTTCAACTATACCAGATAACGAACTGGCGTTCGATCTAATAGCTACTCGATGTGCAGGAGGATTGCAAGAACAATCCTACGACGACCAGCGGCTTTGCCGTGCGTCCGCCCATATGCGTCACCCACCCCTAGTGCACGAACAGGCGCACGAACTTGCTCTTCCAGCTCCGATACGGCGCATAGCGGAACGGCACGTCGAAACACGTCGCCTTGTTGACGACGCTCTTCTCATGGCTGAAGGTATCGAAGCTCTTCCGCCCGTGATAGCTGCCCATGCCGCTCTCGCCCATGCCGCCGAAGCCCATATGGCTCGTAGCCAGATGCATGATGGTGTCGTTGACGCACCCGCCGCCAAAAGGGACGTAGCGCATGAAGCGGTCCTGCACGGTGCGGTCCTCGCTGAACACGTAGAGCGCGAGCGGTGTGGGGCGAGCCCGCACGAACGATTCGACCTCGTCGAGGCTGTCGTACGCGATAACCGGCAGCAGCGGCCCGAAGACCTCCTCTTGCATGATGGCGTCGTCGGCATCCACGGCATCCAGGACCGTCGGCTCGATCTTGAGCGTCGAGCGGCGCGAGGCCCCGCCGAAGACGACCTTATCCCGGTCGATCAGACCGCAGACCCGCTCGAAGTGCTTCTCGTTGACCATGTGCCCATAGCCCTCGTTGTCCAGGGGATGCTCGCCGAACATAGCACGCGCTTCTTGGGCGATCAGGCGTATCAGCTCGTCGTGAACGCGACGGTCGACCATCAAGTAATCCGGCGCCACGCATGTCTGGCCCACGTTGAGCCATTTGCCGAAGGCGATGCGACGCGCCGCCACGCGCAGGTTGGCGCTCGCATCCACGATGCACGGGCTCTTGCCGCCCAGTTCCAGCGTCACGGGCGTGAGATGCTCGCTCGCCCGCTTCATCACGAGCTTGCCCACGTGCACGCTACCGGTGAAGAAGATGTTGTCCCATCGCTGGTCGAGCAGTGCCTCGTTCTCGGCACGACCGCCCTCGACCACGCTGACCAGGCGGCCGTCGAAAGCTTCCTCGCAGATCTTGGCGAGCACCGCACTCGATGCCGGCGCGTAGGCGCTCGGCTTGAGCACCACGGTGTTGCCCGCAGCGAGCGCGCCCGCCAACGGCTCGAGCGTCAGAAGGAACGGATAGTTCCACGGGGCCATGATCAGCGTGACACCGTACGGGACCGCCTGGGTCTTGCACACGCTGACGGCGTTGGCAAGGTCGCACGGGCGCAGGCGCGGGCGCGCCCAGCGATCCACGTGCGCCAGCTGATAGCGGATCTCGGAAAGCGACAGGCCGATCTCGCACATGTATGCCTCGTCATGCGATTTGCCCAGGTCGGTCTTGAGCGCGCGGGCGATATCGTCTTCATGTGCGCGCACGGCGGCAAGCAGCCGCTTGAGCGCCGCCTTTCGCTCGGCAACCCCGAACGTGGCGTGCGACTTGAAATAGGCGCGCTGTTCCTCGACGATACGGGCTATCTCGTCAGCTCGCATGGAGCGTTCCTCCTCTTGGCATCTCTCCCCGGGCGCTTGCCCACCGTCCTCGCCTGGCCGCGTTCGCCCTCGCGGCGAACGGGACGTTCATCGGCGAACACGCCGCCGGCGATCACGCGGTACATCCGCTCGAGTTCCGATCGGTCCATAAGGACCGGCACGGGATAGAGCGGGTTCGATTCGGCATCGGCATGGGCCGCCATCGCGGGCACGTCCTCGCGGCGGATGCAGTCGATGTATCTGGGGATCCCCAGCTTAGCATTCATATCGTCAACCCACACGATGAACGCTGCAGCGGCCGCATCGTCGCCCGTCTCCGCCGAGGCGATACCCGTCATGCGGGCGAGATCGGCCAGCTTGGGTGCGGCGGCCGATCCGTATGCGCGCAGCATGTGGGGCAGGATCACGGCATTGGCCAGCCCGTGCGGCAGACCGTACTGCCCACCCAGGCTGTGCGCGATGCCGTGAACGTAGCCCACGTACGAGCGCGTAAACGCGATACCCGCCTTGCACGCCGCCGTGAGCATGTTGCGCCGCGCCTCCACGTTGGAGCCATCCTCGTAGACAGTAAGCAGGTTGTCGTGGATGAGCCGCACCGCCTGGCGCGCGTTCTTGCGGGTATAGGTCGTGGTGCTGCGTCCGATGAACGCCTCGACTGCATGGGTCAGCGCGTCCATGCCCGTCTGCCCCGTGATGGCAGGCGGCAGTCCGCAGGTGAGTGACGGGTCGTGCACCGCCACGCGGGGAATGAGGGCGAAGTCGTTGATCGGATACTTGTAATGGGTCCGTCCGTCGGTGATGACGGCCGCAAGCGTCACCTCGCTGCCGGTGCCCGCCGTCGTCGGCACGGCGATCAGCAGCGGCAGGCGCTTGTGGACGCGCAGCAGACCGCGCATGCTGTCGATGCTCTTGCGGGGCTGCGCGATGCGTGCCCCGACCCCCTTGGCGCAATCCATGGCCGAACCGCCGCCGAAACCGATGATGGCGCGGGCACCGCTTGCACGATAGAGCTCTGCCGCCGCCTCGATATTGGCGACCGTGGGGTTGGCGCAGGTGTCGCTGTAGACCGCCACACGGATGCCGCCCGCGGCAAGCGCTGCCTCCAACGGCTTCGTGAGCCCGAGCGACGCGATGCCAGGATCGGTCACAATCAGCACGGCGTCGATGTCCTGGGTCTTCAGCACACTGGCGATATCCTCAACCCGGTCCAAGATGCGGGGTTCGGTATACGGGAGGATGGGAAGCGCGATACGGAAGGCCGTCTGGTAGGTCCTGCACCAGAGCCGACGGATCGGATTCATATCATCAGTCCTTTTTGTTGACACGTTAACATTCCAGCCGATTGTAGCTGTGCTATCTGAAGCGCTTGTTAACGCATTAACATCTACACACATTCTGCAACCGCTCCGCATGGCATAATCATGGCGAGACAAACAGGAGGGAATGCAGCGTGCATGACATCTGGAATCCATGGCACGGTTGCCGGCGCGTCAGCGAGGGATGCGATAACTGTTACATGTACTACATGGATTCCCACCGCGGCATCGACGCCTCCGAGATCAAACGCTCGAAGACGAATTTCGACTACCCCCTGCAGCGCCGACGCGACGGCACATACAAGGTCCGGGCCGGCGAGCTCATCCGCATCTGCATGACCTCCGACTTCCTGGTACCGGAAGCCGACCCCTGGCGCGATGAGATCTGGGAGATCATCCGGCAGCGGCCCGACGTCAAGTTCTTCATCCTCACCAAGCGGCCCGAGCGCTTTGCCGGCTGCCTGCCCGACGACTGGGGTCACGGCTGGCCCAACGTCATGCTGAACGTGACCTGCGAGAACCAACGGCGCGCGGACGAGCGGATCCCACAGCTGCTGCAGACGCCGGCGGCGCATCGCGGCATCATGTGCGCACCGTTCATCAGTGCGATCTCGGCAACGGCGGCGGTACCGGGTTGCCTTGGCCCCGGCGGCATCGAGCAGGTCATCGTCGGCGGTGAGAACTACGGAGGGGCACGGCCATGCTGCTACGAATGGGCCCTCGATCTCTACTCCGAATGCCGCGCCGCCGACGTGACGTTCGCCTTCATCGAGACCGGGTCGGTCTTCGTCAAAGACGGGCGCACCTATCACCTAAGAAGCAAGAGCCTGCAAAGCGAGCAAGCGTGGAAGTCGGGCCTGCAGCACCAAGGCCGGCCCATCGAATGGGAGCTTCGCGATCCCGTCGGCCTGCCGATACCCGAAAGTGAGCTCTGGCAGCCGCCACATTACCGCTGGTGCGAGCAGTGCGGTAGCCAGTTGATCTGCAACGGGTGCGTGAAATGCAAGCTTTGCGGGCGCCATTAAATTGCTTTATTAAAAATCATTACTAATAGGGTTCCATTTTCTGGAAAAACATGGATAATGGGAGACGTCAAGACGCAAGCCCGGAGAGGGCCCATCAGGGACCGGGCAAGCGCCACATCGTCATCGATCGAAAGGATCGAATCATGAAATTCGTTTGCCCCGTTTGCGGATATGTTGAAGAGTTCGACGGCGACCAGCTGCCCGAAGATTTCAAGTGCCCCCAGTGCGGCGTTCCGGGTTCGCGCTTCCTGAAGCAGGATGAGGGCGGCTTCACCTGGGCAGCCGAGCACGTCGTGGGCGTCGGCAAGGCCGAAGGTGTCCCCGAGGATATCGTCAACGACCTGCGTGCCAACTTCGAGGGCGAGTGCTCCGAGGTCGGTATGTATCTCGCCATGGCCCGTGTCGCCCATCGCGAGGGCTACCCCGAGGTCGGCCTGTACTATGAGAAGGCCGCTCACGAGGAGGCCGAGCACGCCGCCAAGTTCGCCGAGCTCCTGGGCGAGGTCGTGACCGACTCCACCAAGAAGAACCTCGAACTGCGCGTCGAGGCCGAAAACGGCGCCACCGCCGGCAAGGCCGATCTCGCCAAGCGCGCCAAGGCCGCTAACCTCGACGCCATCCACGACACCGTGCACGAGATGGCTCGCGACGAAGCTCGCCATGGCAAGGCCTTCGAAGGCCTGCTGAAGCGCTACTTCGGCTAAGCCGACATCGATCAGCTATGCATTGAAACGGGGCTGGCCCATAGGGTCAGCCCCGTTTTTATATGCCAACACCTATTAGGTTACTCCCCTGCCTAAGTGAGTAAGTTCTTTTCAGTTTGGTAAGTATACGGCACCCGTCTTTTGTAAAAACACCAGGTAGATTACGCGCTTTCAATACGTCTACTGAGCGGTTCAGCGTTTACTTACTCACTTGTCGGGAACAACGCGCCATTGTGGCCGAAGTGTTCGATCTTGCCCGTTCGGTTCGTTAATCGACCCTAATTTTTCCCAGGAAATAAAGAGCTCTCCTCGCAACTTGCGCTCGGCTTCTTCCTCATCGGGTGTTTTCGGATAATAGGGAGCGTCCAGATCTCGACAAATCGACTTAAACGTGACGGAAAACTTTGCTTCATCGCTTATCTGATCATGGGTCAGCAAATAGACCGTGTACCCCATAGACTGCAGTGCCGTCATACGCACCGCATCGCTATCGTTCACCCCTCGTTCCCCGTGTGTCCCCTTTCCCTGACACTCGAGAACGACTTGGATGTCACCGTCTGCTGACTCCAAAAGGATATCGGCGTACACGGCCTCCGAATCGACCAGCCTCTTCGCCCTTTCACTCAAAACGATCTTGACGTTCATTCCTTTTATACGCATGCCCTCCCCTCCCATGTTTCGAGGGAGGGCGATGAGCAGAGCCGCCTCCACCTCAAAGGGGGAAGCGGCATCCTGCACAACATGCCGCGCGATGTTCCCGAATCGTTTTCCTCCTCGATAAGGAGCGATCTCATGACAAAAACGCCATAAGTCTTCTGAGGAAACGAGTCTTGGACGCCTCCAGAGCGAAGCTTCATCTTTATCCGTAGCAGGACAACGCTCCCATTTCATCGATGCAAGCTGTGGATGGTCAACAACAGTTTCTTCAAGTGCGCGTTCAAGCCGTTCTGGCAAGGAGCACGGTGAAAACGAGCTGCACAATTCCGATAAGAGCAGCAACGTTGCAAGATCAGACAATCTCCGAGAGACCGTGAATACCGCCATTAGAGGAGATACGACGTCATATCCATGAAGTCCTTCAACGATCGACCCCGTGGGAAGCTCCCCTAGAAAAAGCCGCTGTCGTACCGTTGCCCCGCATGCCCTTTCATTCCGCGACGTAACCAGAAGATACAACGGCAGACCCAGCAGCTCCGCTGCCGTGGGATTCGATCGAAGCCTGTCCCTTCGTCGGTCGGTCTCGACACGGGGCATCGGTGGGCACAGCAGCAGAGCCTGGGGCGGTGTGCGGTGGTACTTCAAAGCCGTTATGTCACAAAGAATCTCTTTCATGAGCTAAGCAAATCATACTTTAATAAAATACGAGTTTCTTTTCTTTATACGGTATATATTTGCTGATAAACGGCTTATTGACACTATGAGTGATTTTGTTTATTACAAGAATCAAACATCCTTGTCAGATTTTTGAAACCTCTTCTAAGCCCATTGCTGGAAAGAAGTGAGTAGGTTGATTGCGAAAGGCCGAGTACAGCACGTCAACCGCTCGTCAAAACTGCAGGTAGAGCAAGTGGGCTATATACCTGTACTTGGGCTCTTGCGTTTTACCTACTCACTTAGGCAAAATCGCCCCATCATCATATGAATCAGCGCCCATTGAACGCAGGCTTTCCTCAAACCTCCTCGCATCATCGTACTGCAAGAGAAGGCGACGCCTACCATCTGGTGACTCCGCGCGCCTGCGATCCCACATATGATCGACGAGAAAATCGACGGGCGCGCCGCACGACGCAAGCTTTTCGGCAGCGCCCGGCTTGACGGCCAGCACGCAGTACAGGCCCGCATCGGCATGCTCGACCGATACATCGCCCGCGGGAAACGCTCGCCTCACGGCGTCCTCCACCCGGTCACGGGTATCGCGAGCACGCTTGCGCACACGGTTCACGTGTCGCTCGTACTCTCCCGACTCCAGCAGCCGCGCCAAGGCGATCTGATCGATCGAACTCACCGAAGAGGAGTAGAAGCCGAGATCACGTTGGAACCGCTCCATGAGTTCCGGGGGCAACACCATGTACGCCAAGCGCAGCGCCGAGGAAAGGCTCTTGGAAAAGGTGTTGGTATAGATGACCGACCCGGTCGCATCGATCGAGGTAAGCGGCGCGATGGGACGTCCCGCCAAACGGAACTCGCAATCGAAGTCATCCTCGATCAGATACCGTCCCGAACGCTCCGAAGCCCAGCTCAGCAGCCCGTACCTCCGAGCGATCGTCGTCACGAGGCCGGTTGGATACTGATGCGAGGGCATAAGATGGAGCACGTCCGCACCAGACGCCCGGAGTGCATCGAGCCGCACCCCCTCGGCATCGAGCGGGACATGGTGCACGTCGCACCCCATCGCACGGTAGATGTGCGTCAGCCGCAGATAGCCCGGATCCTCGACAGCATAGCGCAGGTTTTGGCCCAAGAGCTGGACGAGCATGGTATCGAGCAGCTGCGCGCCCGCCCCGATGACGATATTGGCAGGATCGACCTCCATGCCCCGGGTTCCCCGCAGATGCCGGGCGATCGCCCGCCGCAACCGGTCCGTCCCCTGTGCGGGAGCAGGCGAGAACACCTCGCGTTCATCCTCGGACGACATAACCGACCGCAAGGCGCGCTGCCACAGATGGGCCGCTTCCGTCGCCGAGGAGGACAACGACTTCGGCGGCACGGACGTCACCTCCGCAAGTCCCGACGAATCGGGCCCGGCATACGAATCCCGCTCGGCATCATCCGACTTCACGTTGACACCAGGCGCCTCCGGCAGGGGTTTCGCATAGAACCCACGGCGCGGCCTGGTGTACACGTATCCTTCGGCGACAAGCTGGCTATATGCATTTTCGATCGTGATAACACTGATTCCCAGATGGTCGGCAAGAACGCGTTTTGAGGGCAGATGCTCATCGGGCCCGATCACACCGGCTACGATGTCATCGCGAATCTGCTGGTAAATGTACTCGTAGAGCGGCCTACCATCACGTTGTTCCAAATCGTAGTCAAGCATGATACACTTCTCTGACCTTATTCGCATCAACAATCTGGCCTTATTTTGACCATAAAGAATAACCTTTGATTGGCTCTTTCGCCATATCCACGCGAACCATAGGATGACTGCCTAAGCCAGCCGCGAACAAGGGAGACCACATGGCAGAAGCAACCACCGGCGCCGAGCGCGTCAAACTCAACCGTCAACTCGCCCAGATGCTCAAGGGCGGCGTCATCATGGACGTCACCACCCCCGAGCA